>Ga0209394_1000310_pt1 | contig 42157 bp, 40 predicted proteins | sample JNZ201metaG_FD_184122 | JGI IMG/M metagenome (GOLD analysis project Ga0209394, IMG submission 184122) | Hot spring microbial communities from Jinze hot spring, China to study Microbial Dark Matter (Phase II) - JNZ 20120812A (SPAdes) (version 3) ...
ACATCTGGTGGAGCCATAGATATTCTTAAAGCAAAATATACCATCACAATATTCAGTATATCAAGAATAGAATCGAAAGTTTCGGTCTTCAATATCAAGCTTCCAGTCAATAATGCAGCTATAGCCTTAACTATAGTAACTATTATAACGGATATTAGTATCACCGATGCAGCTCTCAGCTTACCATAACTGTTACTTATCAAGGTTTAAACATAAAACAGGCTACCTGTTTAACTTAAAGATTTTCCGTTTCTAAACCTATTATCTCTGAGGGAATACAACAGATATCTTCGAGTATATAGTCTGGATCTCTAGCGTACATGTATTCTTCATAACATGCTTCATCGTATTTTTCAGATGGGTTTAAAACTAGTATAGTCTTCATACCGATTGATGAAGCACCATAGATATCCGTGTATGGGTTATCACCTACGAAGATGCATTTAGATGCATCAACTCCTATTTCCGATAGGACTTTCATGAATATAGCTGGATGAGGCTTCCGGTAGCCAATATAATATGAGATAGCTATATAATCGAAGAAGTTGTCTAGCATAAGCCTAGATAGTATCGATCTAACAGCATCCCCCCACGTGAAATTCGATATCAATGCTATCTTAAACCCGAGACTTCTAAGCATACCTAGCACATCATATACACATTTAAATGGTTTAGCAAACTCTATATATGGCTCGAAGTATTCTCTCACAGCTTCCTCTACACACTTATCCGATGGATCCACATTATACCCGATTTCTCTTAACGATTCAGCTATCCATACAGTATTCGGGACCTCTACTAGTAGACTATGCCTTATCCTAGAATACTTAATGGAAACTCTACGATATATTTCTATAAAGTTCTCATCCAGACGGAAGCCTGAACGTATGAGGGAATCTAGCATACGCTTTTCTTGCAAATGCTCCACAGGCTCTACATATACTAGTGTACCGATTAGATCGAATATGAAAGCTTCAAAATCGCAAGGCGTATACGGCATAGTTTACTCGAATACCTCCTATCGGTATCAGTATTCTATACAACCATAATTCTCCATTATAGATGATACGAATAGTATCCCCTTTAGGAAGGCATCCCTTGTCGTATATTCATTAGGCGCATGAGCGTTGGATAACGGTGGCGCACATCCAGTCCATACAGAGTTTAAGCCTAATCGCTTAGTGAAGAGGTAATCTGGACCGGATCCAGGTGAATTTGGGTATATCTGAGGTTTGGATTGGTAGACTTCAGATGCAGCTATAGATACTGCTCTAACTATCGGAGCTGATGGAGGGGTTTTAGACGGTTCTAGAAAGTTTAGAGCCTTAACTTCTATATCCTCGAATCCCTTAGCCTTCAGATGTTTCTTAAGATTTTCTAAAAGTTTATATGGATTCTGATCGTATACAAGTCTGAAATCTATCTTAACATAGGCATCCCTTGGAAGAACTGTTTTCACACCTGGACCTGTATAACCAGCGTTTATGCCTGCTATGTTACATGTAGGTTGGAATAGAAGTTTTTTAACAGCTTCAACCCTTTCGACCCCGCATAGGAACTTATCCAGGTTGAAATGAGATTTCAAGCCAGCGAGTAGTGTTTCGTAGTCAACTTCCTCCAAGAGTTTGAGATCATCTTCAGTAGGTACACGTACATCGTCGTACCATCCATCTATAAGGATAGATCCATCAGGGGATCTCAGAGTATTTAAAGCTTGTATAAGCCTCCACGCTGCATTCTCTATCAATGGTGCGAGAGATGAATGCGCATCTACACGAGCAGTCCTACATCTAAGCTCTACGTAGAGCATACCTTTAAGTCCCAGCCATAGTTCAGGTCTACCTTTAGGATCTAACCCTCCATCGAAGCATATAGCGGCATCTGCTTTAAGTCTATCCTTATACGCTTCTACATATCTAGATAAATTGGGGCTACCGATTTCCTCCTCTCCTTCGAATAATACTTTAATATTTACAGAAGGGGCTAATCCCAGTTTGGAATAGGATTCTACAGCTTTAACTATAGCCATAACGTTAGATTTACTATCAGCAGCCCCTCTAGCTGTTATTTTACCATTACTCTCTACAGCTTCAAACGGTGGCGAAGACCACTCCTCTAAAGGTTCTGGTGGTTGTACATCATAATGCCCGTATAGTAGTATCGTCTTAGAGGAGCTGGAGTACAACTCTCCATAGACTACCGGGTTAGCATCTTTCATCCTCCATACTTCAACTCTAAACCCAGCTTTCTCCATGAACTCTCTAAGCATAGAAGCGCAGGCGTCTACTCCCTCACCTCTAGCTGATATACTGGGTTGTCTAAGGAAATCTTTAAGATCCTCTATATACTCCTCGCCAACTTTATCTAGAAGACTCTTTATCTCATCTAGCTTCATAACACTGCGTATAAACCTAAATTAGAAGAATTCTTAAGATTTACGGGTAGAGGGATGTTCCTAGCATTCATGGTTGGTTCAGCTGGATCTGGTAAGAGTATGTTAACCGCAGCGTTAGCAGAGTATCTACTCGAGAAGGAGCAGGATGTATGTATAGTAAATCTAGATCCAGGTGTATTGAATACACCATATAATCCGGATGTAGATGTAAGAACCTACGTGTCTGTAGAGGATATACAGGAGGAGTATGGGTTAGGTCCTAACGGTGCACTCGTAATGGCTTCAGATCTTGTAGCAAACTATATAGAGGATATTAGGGAGGAGATAGAGGATATCGGCGCAGAATATGTAATTATCGATACACCTGGGCAGCTAGAGTTATTTGCTTTCCGTGCTAGCGGCCCGTTTATAGTTAGAGAGATTTCTAGGGATCCTAAAGTTATAGTTTACCTTGTAGATGCCCCATTCTCTGCTAATCCTTTAAACTTCGTATCAACCCTATACCTATCGGTTGCAGTCTATACTCGGATACTAGAGCCTCAAGTATACGTTCTCAGTAAGGTAGATCTATTGGATGAGGATACTAGGGAGAGGATACTAGGATGGTTTGAAGATTTTGATATGCTAGAAGCTGATGTAGAAGGTTCTGTTAGAGATGAGAGTCTTATAATAGCGAGGAGTATAGTAGACGGATTGAGGGGTATAGATATATTCTCAGAGCTTATACCTGTATCTGCTAAAACAGGTGAAGGACTACCTCTACTATCTGCAGCTCTAACTAGAGTATTTACTGGTGGAGAAGAAATATTGGAAGGCTAATCTAATTTGAGATAAGCTTTATGATAGTATGAGCATCTACGGTAATATTAGATAAGGGTTGACTGTTAGAAGGAGGCTAAAGGATTTAGTAATGCTTAACCTAGTCGAGGAGGCAGTTTTACTTATCGTATATAAACTTGGATCTATGGGGAGGATAACGTTATCACGTATCCTTGATCTACCTGAAGGTACTGTTAGAGGTATTCTACGACGTATGGAGCTATCTAAGATGATCGAATCTACAAGTAGAGGGGTTAAATTAACGGAGAGAGGGGTTGAAGAGTTATCTAAGTTACTCGATAAGAGGTGTATAGAAGGCATATTCGTAATGGAGCCTGGTTTTTTAGGTTTGAATATGCCTTCAGTAATCGTGCATATACGTGGAAAAGCTAAAAGTATAAGGCTAGGGTTAGAGGAAAGGGATAAAGCTATTGGAGCTGGAGCTAAAGCTCTTGTAGCTATAAGATGTGTAGATGGACGTCTAGAGATACCTGGAGTAGTAGATGATATATGCAGGGAGGGGGAACAGTATGCACATATACTTAGAGAAAAATTTAATTTAAGAGATGGCGATTTAATTCTCGCAGTATTCTCAGATAATGTTTGGCGAGCACTTATAGCAGCGTTGCATGTAGCTGAAAGTATACCAGCTTAGATGCTAGATGCCGGTAATAACGTAGTATAGCTACGAAATCTATTGGTTTTCACCATCTATAGAGTATTATCAGCATATAGTGGCAATATTCATTAAGCGGTAGTTAAGCCTAATTAGCGTAAGGAAAATCGGGGGAGATACGATGACGCTAGAGAAGCTATTTAACCCATCATCGATAGCAGTTATAGGTGCTTCTCGTACACCAGGTAAGGTTGGATACGCTATACTATCGAATATACTTTCATCAGGATTCACTGGTGAAATATACCCTGTGAATCCTAATGCTACAGAGATTCTAGGTCTCAAATGTTATCCACGGATAACGGATATACCATCAGATGTAGATTTAGCTATCATATCGATTCCTGCTCAAGCAGTTTTAGATGTAGCTGAAGAATGCGGGAGGAGGGGGGTTAAGTATATCGTCGTTATATCTGCTGGGTTTAAGGAGATAGGCCCTGAAGGCTTAGTTAGAGAAGTTAAACTTCAAACATTATGCAGACGGTATGGTATGAGGCTTCTAGGACCCAACTGTCTAGGCTTCATAGATATGTATACACCATTAAACGCGAGCTTCGCAGCTACACAGCCTCTAAAGGGGCGTATAGCATTCATATCGCAGAGCGGTGCTCTAGCTACTAGCATACTAAACTGGTCTAGATCGATCGATATAGGGTTTAGCCGGTTCATAACCCTCGGAAATAGAGCTGATATAGATGAATCAGATATCATAGAGAGTTTGAAAAACGATCCTAATACCAGCGTTATCCTCGCATATCTAGAGAGCGTATCAGATGGAGCTAAGTTTAGGAAGATAGTAAGTAGTGTCTCGCCTATCAAACCAGTAGTAGTTGTTAAGGCTGGCGTATCTCGGCATGGAGCTGCTGCTGCATCACTACATACTGGTTCTATAGCTGGAAGCGATTCTGCATACGAAGCTGCTTTCAAACAATGCGGTGTCGTGAGAGCTAGAAGCTTAGAGGAGTTATTCCATGCTGCACGTATATTCGCATCACAGCCACTACCTAGAAACTATGGGACGATAATCGTTACCAACGCTGGTGGCCCAGGTATAATCGCTACAGATGCATGTGAACGCTATGGTGTAGAGCTTAAAAGCATATCTGTAGAACTTGTTAGGGAGTTGAGGAGTAAACTTCCATCTGCAGCATCGCTACATAATCCTATAGATATACTAGGCGATGCTGATGCTGAAAGGTATAGGATAGCTTTAGAGACGTTATTAGCTAAGAGCGACGTCGATACATTCTTCGTTATACTTACACCTCAAGCTATGAGCCAGCCTAGAGAAACTGCTCAAGTTTTAGCTGAACTCAAAACAAAATACCCGGAGAAGATTATAGTTGCGGTATTTATAGGTGGAGAAGAGATGGGTGAAGCTAAAGCTATACTTCGTAAATCTGGTGTGATAGATTTCGATTTCCCAGAGGATGCTGCTTCAGCTTTAGGTATACTCTTCAATTATAAGCGTCTAGTAGAGAAGTTGCCGACCGTAACCGGGCTTAAGGAATTGAAGGATGTAGATAGGGATTTCGTAGAGACATTGATATCGAGGTTTAAGTTAGAAAGGAGGACTACTACTCTATCATATGAAGCCTTCCAGATTCTATCCGCATACAACATACCTACAGTACCATGCCGTCTAGCCAGAACACCTGAGGAAGCTGTAGAAGCTGCTGAGATGATAGGATACCCTGTAGCTATCAAGGTAGCATCACCTGAGATACTTCATAAAACCGATATAGGTGGTGTAAAGCTTAACGTTAACTCACCTAAAGAGGTTGTAGACGCATTTGATGATGTTATATCGAATGCTAGGAGATACATGCCTAGAGCGAATATATACGGTGTTGAAGTGTCGAAGATGGCTACTAGGGGTATAGAGATTATCGTAGGTATGCATAGAGATCCACAATTTGGTCCACTATTAATGTTTGGTTTAGGAGGGATCTATGTTGATTTCTTAAGGGATGTAAGCTTCAGAGTAGCCCCGCTATCCATGGATGATGCTTTAGAGATGATCAAGGAGACTAAAGCCTATACACTTCTAAGGGGGGTGAGGGGGATGCCGGCAGCTGATATAGAATCTCTAGCCGATATTATAGTTAGGGTTGCATGGCTTTCTGCAGAATTTAGAGAAATAGCCGATATAGACTTGAATCCCATATTCGTATATGAGAAGGGAAAAGGTTGTATAGCCGTAGATGCTAAGATTAGTCTATCTGTATAGGGAGGATACGAGTATGCCCACCTGTAAAGGGCTCTATGTAGTCTCTCCGAAGGATTACTCTGGGAAAACCGCACTATGCGTAGGATTAGCGCTTACCTTTAAAGAGGAAGGGTATAGGGTAGGCTACATGAAGCCTATAGGCTTATGGACAAGTATACTTGAAGGCGAGTACGTGGATGAAGACTCCATACTCCTAAAGGATATATTAGGCTTAGAGGATAGTTTAACCGATGTAACCCCCTATGTAGCTGGCGATAGAATTCTAGAAGATATAGCTAAGGGTAAGCTTCACGATGTATGCTCTAAGATAGCTGAAGTATATCGTAGAGCTTCAGAAGGAAAGGATATTATGCTAATCGAAGCTCCTAGGAATATAGGTCTCAACTATCTTACAGGATTAACCTACAGATTCTTAGCTGAGAAAATTGGGTGTAAGGCTCTAGTAGTATCTCTATTCGAGTCAGATGTAGATGTAGGCTCTATAATACAGATGTATGAGCATATGAAGCTTGAAGGATTGAAGACTATAGGTGTTGTATTAAACTATGTTCGGAGACATGTTATAGAGAGAGCTAGAAGTATAGTACCGCAGATACTTAGATCATATGGGTTAAACGTTTTAGGAGTTATACCTAGGAAGACGGAGTTGGTAGCGCCTACGGTAGCCGAGATATATGAGCGTATAGGTGGGGAGATACTTGCATGTGAGGATAAGTTGGATGGTATCGTCGAAGAGATAATGATAGGCGCTATGACACTCGAATCTGCATTATCATTCTTTAGGAGAGCTATTAATAAGGCTGTCATTACAGGCGGTGATAGAGCTGATGTAGCTCTTGCAGCTCTGGAGACGGATACATCTGTACTAATATTGACAGGCAATTTATATCCTGATGTAAGGGTTTTAGCTAAGGCGGAGGAGAGGGGTATACCTGTAATACTAGTACCATACGATACCTATACTACGGTCGAGCTTGTAGGAGAGCTTGTAGGTAGAATCAGACCTGGTGATAGGAAGAGGGTTGATCTAGCGTATAAATTGGTAAGAGAGAATGTTGATTGGAGGAGCATAATCGGATCTCTATAAAATTAATATCTTCTCTGGGGAATTCTTTAGAATTCGATGATGAACCGTGCTTAGGATAGGGACTGTAGCATTATTCTCACGTGTAGATCTAGATGAGGTATTACTAGTATCATCTAAGATTAAAGAGAGGTTTGAAAGTAGCGGTGTGAATGTACTACTAGAGGATAGACTATATGAGAAGCTGGGAGGTGCTAGATGGAATTCAAAATCGACTTTCGATCTACTCATAGCGATCGGAGGGGATGGTACTATACTCAGAGCTGTACATGCTACAGGGTTATCTAAACCTGTTTTCGCTATCAGAGCAGGGTTAGTCGGGTTTTTAGCTGATTGTGATCTACATGAAGCTTTAGAAGCTATAGATATGCTACTCAAGGATGAGTATAGGATAGAATCGTATAAGCTATTGGAGAATAACGTTAATCTACCTTATGCTTTAAACGAGGTTAGGGTTGGAGCTACTGATGTATTGAAGACAGTAGATTTAGAAGTTAGGGTTGAAGGGGAGGTTATAGCTTTAGATAGGGTTGATGCAGTGCTCGTAGCTACACCATTAGGTTCTACAGGGTATTCACTAAGTTGCGGAGGATGCATACTAGATCCTAGGGTTGAAGCATATATATTGACACCTGTCTCGCCTTTAACTCCAAGCTTTAAGCCTTACGTTGCTCCTTGGGATGCAACTGTGGAGATCAGGGTTATTAGAGGAGATCTGTACGTATCGGTGGATGGGGTAGCATCCATTAAGCTTCCAGAGGGGTCGAGCGTAAAGGTGAAAGGGTCGAGTAAAACTGTGGATTTCATAAGGGTTAAGGGAAGGTTTATCGAAAGACTACGTAGGAGAGTTAATCCTAGATTTAGATTGAATCTTTAGAATCTAAGCCTTGTATCTTAGTATAGCAGCTATACCTCCAAAGCCTTTGAGCAGCATCTCTCCCTCCTCAGTTTCCGTGGATATCAGCTCTACGTTAACCTTATACTGTTCGGCTAATTCTATGAATTCGTCTGTAAGACTCTTCCACTCTTTAATCCTCAGTGTCTGATTACCACAGGATGGACATTTCGATCTAGAAATCTCCGCTTCGAAAGCGAATCTATCAGCTTCATTTATCGTACGTCTATCTGTATAACCACATACACTACACTCTACGGTAGCTCTAACCTTATCGATATTCTCTGATATGATTAGAGTATCTATTAATCCACGTGTTAGAAGGGATCTAACTTCCTCCTCTCCGTATGCTGCGAGTCCATCGCTTAACGTAACCTCCCTAAAGAATCTTTGTAGTATCCTTTTCTCCTCCATATGCCTTACACCTCTGAGTATATCGATAGATTTACTTGCAACTTCTCGAAGACCTTCCTCACCGGTATAAGCTGTATCTATAACACCTACTACCTTCTTCTTTATCATATAGTTGAGGTAATCCTTATCAAGGAATTCGTATTTAGTCGGTCCCGGTCCAGCTACCAATATACCCTTTATATCATCTCTACCTAGGAATAATTCATCAGCATATTTAGCTACTCTTCGAAAGAATTCGTTAAGCTCCATCTCTCTAAGTCTCTCGAATCTACGTGCAGATTGGCCTCCAGCTCTATGTTTTCCAGGTATACCGGAGGTTATCTCTCGTATAAGCTCCATCCTCCTCCCAGATATTATACCGAAGCTAGCTTCGCTAGAGTCTATTATTATAACTCCGTAGGACTCCTTCTCTTTGAGGATATCGTATAGCGGGTCTAAGTAGAATGTAGATGAACATCCATAGTATGATACATTGATAGGCTCCGGAGGTATTATCACATAGTCTTCAAGTTTTTCACTGCCTTCACCATTCTGAGGAATAGCCCCACAGAATATTACTAGACCATTCTCAGGCGTTTTCTTAAAATATTTAAGCTTCTGAATTACACGCTCTATAGCGGATTGAACATTCTTCCTAGTTCTATCAGATTTTATATTAGAAGCCGTATTATACTCCTGCCATAAGTTGTTTATAACTTCGTGAATAGGCCTACCCGGGGGTATGTATAGGCTTATAAGCTCAGTACCTCTACCAATCTTAGATTTAAGTTCTTCTAAGAGTTTTCTAAACCTGTAGTTCTCGAGAGAGTAGGATTTTATGCTGGACATACCTAGAACACTCCTCCAACTATCTTAGGCTATAGTGATGGTGAGAACGGTGGATAGCATAACCTTGCCGGAATAATGAATGGAATATAGCTTATAAACTTTACTATACCGTTTCGTAGAGCCATTCTATGAAGCTTTCAGTACTGTAGAATAGCTTCAAGATACTATCAGAGAATACCCATTTAACATTAACCTTCCTACCGAATAAGTCTTCAAGCCTACCTATCCAGCGGTATATCTCAACCCTTATATCCGAGAAGCTAGGTGTACCTGGACTACCAGTATAATATCCTAAGGCAGGATCCAATATCATTATCTTCCCATCTTTGAACGGTATATAGACAGCCATATGATCTGTAACTACTATACACTCAACTCTAAGTTTCCCTCTAAAGTAGGCTGAGAGCATACTAGCTAATAATATAGCTTGATCATCACAATCACCTTCTCTAAATGCTAACGTCTGGTTAGGATATTGCCACATATCCGATACATATATTAATGGAAGGCTTGGATCTGATGGTAGCAGTGGATAGAGACCATCGCTTCTATATCTTACATTACCTATAACCCAGTCAAACATAGCTTTAATATCCACAGCGATCTCGTCCAGATCGAGATAGCCGCTCCATCCGCCGGTAATCTGAAGCATAAGACTCTTAACTCTAAGATCGTTAGGTGTTATGAGGAGTAGATCTTCTATCTTAGGATGTAGAGCATGAATATTAACTTCACCAGTAAGTTTTAGATAGTCTTTAATGAATAGTTCAAGCCTACCAGTAGATAGCCTAGCTTCTAGAGTTTTATAGCTTTCATCTAAGATCCTATATCCTTCCAGTAGAATTTCATAATCTCTCAACATAGATTTATAATTGTCAAATAAATCATTGTATGTATTATTTAATTTCTCATAATTTTCATATAGATGTAAAAGTGCATCTACAGTAGCATTATACTCACTATACAATATCCTATAACTTATGTTAAGTACCTCGATAGCCTCGATGAGCCTTTGATTATCTAAAAAGATACTTTGATAATCATGTAAAAGCCTCTGGTAATCGGAGAATAATGCCTCATATAAACTAGATAGCATGGTATAGCTTGAATTTAATTTATGGTAATCTGATAGTAGAGAATCATACTTAGATTGCATCGATTCATAGTTAGATCTAAGATTTTCATACTCTAAAGATCTAGCTTCATACATACTCTGCAGGATTGATACCCTACTATACAGTATTAAAGATGAAGCCGCTAATACGATGGCTATAACAGAAGCCAATATAGTACTCTTATCTACAATCAAACCTATACACCTAAACACATATAAACATTATAAGGATTTAAAGCTTAACAAAATACACTATATACTAAAGGAGATATCGTAAAACATCCAATAAAACCTAGAATATCTCATCCTAGTAGAAATACTAAACCCAGCCACCATAAAAACCTCATCCACACTAAACCTTTTATACGAATTCATCTCCAAATATACGATCGGAGAAGCCGGGGTCACCTAGCCTGGTAGGGTGCAGGCCTGCTAAGCCTGTGGCGCATATGCGCCGCGCGGGTTCAAATCCCGCCCCCGGCGCCAGTCTCTAGGGTTCAAATCCCTTCTCCTTTTAAATCCTGGGAAACGAGTTTAGCGTGAAGAATGAGATTATACGATTATGATGTCTTCGTAATTTTTCAAGTTAACATTTAGGAGAGCACTGCTATCTATGACATCATATGAGTAGCGGTTTGCCGATACTAGGAGGGGGTTAAAGATTGTTTATTACACGCTTATATCTGGCGGTGGTGGAGGTCTTAGGGATAGATAGAAGTATACTGCTGAAACTGTGAATACGGCGTTTAGGAGCCAGCTTACTATAGACCCGATATATGGACCGATTATCGGGATTATCGAAAAGCCATATGAGAATACTGCGCTTGCAACTATCACTAATAATATGAAGATTATTACTTCTCCAAGATTTTTAATAACAAAATCGAACGCCCTCTTCACGCTTTCTACAGCATTTAACCTCTCTGTTATAGCTATAACTACAATAAAGATTCCTACTGGAAGTAGTATGACTGTTATACTACATAGTGCTGCTATTATAGCTACTATGATTAATACAGCGATTCTACTTATCACTAGATTTAAACTTCTTCTTAGATCTAACGGGCGGTTGTTAATTACATCGTTAGCCATATCTACAAGCATGCATCCCGCTATGAAACCAAGGATAGCAGCGATCAATGAGCCAAAAAGGCTTATGAACGGATTTGGTGTTTCAAAATGGTAATATCTTATCGGGAATATATATGCTAACGCATCGAAGAATAGATGTACGATAATAGGAATAATAAATGGAGCGAATAATACTGGATTCTTTACCGATATATCTATACCCTTTGAAATAGCTTCTATCGATTTTGACATAGACTTTATTTTGCTACCTCGCTCCTTATAAATATATCGAATCCCGCAGCTGGGATAGGGGGTGAGCCAGCTTAGATTATTACAAAGCTTTCGATGAAAGGGATTCTGTTAAACTAATACTCTTGCTATTAGAGTAGAAGGTATGGGATATCCATCTACAATAGTATTGTGGTAATGTGCTGATCTACCGTGTATATCTTCCTATTCTCTTTCTGCTTAGATAACTTTTATCTTTGTTTGAAATCAATGTTTTGCTATCAATTATAAAGACTAAACTAAATCTTAACCAGAGTGTTAGCTATGTTAGATTAAGAAACGGATTCGGAAATAAGTAGTAAGCGTGGACTAAAGATGCTATATTGAAGGTCGAAAATACCTTATCGAGTTACAGATGCTAAAGAGTACAGATACTAGAGTATATCATGGAGAATCATAAAAGCTATAATCGAGGAATCTAGAAAATATGTTAGAAAATGATGGTTAAATTGAAGGGGAGGCTTTTTAGACTACTCTTAGAGGAGGTTAGGAGAAGGTATCCGATCGAAGCGTGCGGTATCCTATTCGGATATGTAAATAGCGACGAAGTACGTATAGAGGTTGCAGTATTTCTTAGGAATATGCTAGAATCTGAGTTTATGTTTCAGATAGATCCTGAGGAGCTTCTTAAGGTATTGATAGAATATGAGGGGAGGGGTTTAAGCCATATAGGCTTCTTCCACTCTCATCCAAGATGTAGTAAACCCTCTACGATGGATCTAAGGTATATGAAGCTATGGCCAGGGAGTATATGGGTCATAGTATCGTGTAGAGAATCTAGGATGGAAGCCTACCGGGTTATCGATGGATACTTAGAAAAGGCTACGATCGTAATAGAGGATGATAATATAGTATAGCCAACCTAGGTTTTCTTCAACCCTGGTTCTACCTTTCGAGAATAGGATTTAAATAGTAATGCTAAAAGTTGAAGTTGCTGAACCCATTCTATCTCAGACTCTAGTATCGTAAGCTTGTAGGTAACTATATTCTTAGGGATCTTTAGATCGTATACTTCAGGCTCTGCTTTCCCCACTTAAACTATAGTTAACGTCGAGAATAGGGGTATGCTACCTAATTCTATGCTGAATTTGTAGGAGATGCTTATGGACAGATCGATTATCGATATGGTTGCATCGCTACCCCTGATGGATCCACATCCACGTATTGATGCATCTCCACCTCCCTTAGCCACCCCTTCCTTAGGCTCTATGAGTATAGAGAAATCGAAGAGCTATGTGGGGATAGGGTTTATATTTATATATGGTGATATCCGAAGATCCCCCATTGTATAATGACTTATTAGCATCTAAGCCTAAGCTATCAGCTGAATAACATCCATCTACTCGATACTCGCCACTGCTGTTAGATCCTCTATCAAAATATATGGCGTGGAGTGGGTATGCTACTTGGCAGAATTGGATAGCATAATTTCGGGATCCCCCCTTCATAAATGTGGAACCGGATATTATGCTCTATAACTGTTGGTAGAAAGTATTTTAAGGCTGAGTATGTCTAGTTGGGTTAGTGGTTATTCATGGTGAAGGTTTTCGGATACCGGGATGTAGCTACAGAGAGTGTTGAGGGGGGTGCCTTCTGCTATAGAGCTGAGGTTCAACGCTTCATAACTGGAGATGTATCGAAGGATTTCAGAGCGTTTATAGTCCATTTCCCAGCTGGACATAGGACTAGATGGCATAAGCATAGTAGTGATCAGATACTCTACATAATAGATGGGGTAGGGGTAGTAGCGGATGAGAGTAGGGAGTACGAGGTAGTACCTGGGATGCTTGTACTGATACCTGCTGGGGAGAGGCATTGGCACGGAGCTAGAAGGGATTGTCGTTTAACGCATCTAATGATACTTAGAGCTGATTCGAAGGAAGAAATGTTTGAGTGCCCGTAGAGGAGGAGCCTATCTAACATGGATCCTCCGCTCTGAATATCTACATAGTCTAAGGCTTAGATTAGGTCTTCTATATCCATGGATTAGACCCCGATAATTTTTTAGAACCCATCATAGATCTGGCTCTTCAATAGTCATGCTTAGCGTACTTATCCTTATCCATAGAATTGCCGATGATATCGTAACCTTATCGATGTAACAGACTTATCTCTTAGATGCTCCTAAGCTTTATGAGTATGGAGTATATTTTTAACATAAATAATTTATTTGCTAAGTATTGTAGTATTACTAGAATATACTAAAGTTTAACTTTAAACTCTTTAGTTAGAGGTATATTTTTAACATAACGTGTACTAGCCAGTATATGTATGTATATCGTGAATTCGTTTAATGCTATATACCTAGATAATCCTCTACTAACTATTCTGAATTTCTCTGTTATATTCGAGTTTGGAGATAAAGTTAGTTGTTTCAGTTCGTATTCCTTATATAATCCGCCTAGATATACACCATACCTTTCTAGTGTTACACCTAGCCTCATTATATGTATGTATTCATCTGAGGTGTTGATAATATTTACTGATATCTCTAAGGTATCTTCATCTTCTATATTTAATTTTCGTATTTCAAATACTATATTTATTATATCTTTAACCTCTACTCCATAGTTAACAGTAATATAGTAAAGCTTGATAGCTGACCAGCTAGATATAAAAATGAAGAGTACTGCTATTAAGAGTTTCAGAATAGATCTAGGTTTCAAACAGCTTCGAATATCATCCTAACTTTTAAACTTATATATTTATCGTATATATTTAGTGATCTATAAAGGTATGAATAGGTTTAAGGAGACTATATATCTTACCACTCTATCTATTCTAGCCTCTATACCAATAACGCTTAGACTAGTAGAATTATACCTAGGTTTATCTAGCCTAGTTTCCTGCATTATAACGGTTACACTTCTATACCTTCTTCTAGGCGCCTTGATAAGAGATATCAAGCATACATTACTATGCCTAATTGTGTCTATACTTCTACCCCTTCCGATAGGGGCTGCGATCCTCACGTATCAGCTGGTAATCTTAACTTTACCTCTATACGATACTTACATATTCATGCTCTACACATTTGTATCGAAATTCATCGTAATAATCATACTGGTATTCGTACCACTAGCTATATTGTCCAGCATGTTGGGGGGTAGCATTATACGATAGGTTTATCGGAGAATAAAAAAGAAATGATAGGGGGTTAAAGCTACCTCGAAGGTTTTCTTAAGAGCGAGACGATAGATACGACTAACGTTATCACGACAACGGCTATAACTGCATAGGATATCGTCGATATCGCTACGAGATCTCCTCTTAGAGCAGATATATCGGCTCTAAGCCCTGCTATATCTGTCGATGTAGCAAGCCCTGCCACCTTATCAGATAGGGTTGCTATGGCAGTCTTCAAATCTCCGATAGACTTGGATAGAGCTTTCACATCGTCAGATAACGTCGTTAGCTTAGCCGATATTGTTTCTAGCCTATCTAGTATCTCTTCTATCTCCGGTATCGTAACAGGGGTTATAGGAGTATATGTGCCTATAACTGTTGTTATTACACCCTCCTTAACTTCGACTATCTCTGGGGATGGCGCGATATATCCTTCTATAGGCTTAAACTCTATCAGATACCTACCTACAACAACCTCTTTTACTACAGGTGCTATACCCCAAGATTCTCCATTAACGATTACCTCAGCTTTAACCGGTGTTGTATCTATAGTTAATATACCCTTCTTTATCGCTAATACAGCTGCTAGATCCTCGAATATCTTTGTAGTAGGTATGCGTAGATTGTAAATCCATGATGGAACGGTGGGGGTCTCCCCTGCCTTAGCTAGACAGAATATGACTGGTAGGTTATCTGGATAGTTCCACGGATATGGTGACAGCCATCTTGGATCCTCTTCGCAAGGCCATCCAACCCATCGATCGGTTCTGAACTCATACCAAGCTGCACCGTAGAATAACGGGATAGCTGGAATATCCTTCAGGAATATCTCCTGCAATTTACTATAGATCCCTTTAAGCTTTACAGGATCGGTTTCCTTAGCTGCAGCATCTATAAGCGATATGACCTCCCAGTTTATATAACGCTCCCAGTTTCCTGCTGGATAATCTTCGCCAACTGGTCCTGTGAGTCTTGGATCCATTATCCATCTGAAGGCGTTCCATGGATGATCGAATCCCATACCTCCATCCCATGAGATAACTAGATCGAACTGACCCTTAATTAAGCGATCCCACCAAACCGAGAAGTCTGGGAAGTATGTTGTACAATCTATACCTATAGATTGTAGGTTTGTCGCTATCATATCGCACATCATCATCCAATCAGTCCAACCGTAGGGAACGCTTATGGTGAACGGGCCGAGCTTAGTTCCATCAGGCATCTCCCTTATTCCATCACCATTTCTATCGATTATACCAGCTTCATCTAGGATCCTCTTGGCTTCAGCTAGATTATATTCGAACCCATACTTCTTAACTAATTCTTCATCTATCCATTTAGCGTAGGCGGGGATCGTATGTATTATCGGGACTGGCGCTGCTCTAACACTATAGTTGAAGTATGCTTTAGATACTAGTTCATCATACGGTATCGCATAAGCTATAGCTTTACGTATAGCTACAACTGTTAACGGATACTTCGCATAGTTGATGTAGAGATTTACTATACCTGAACCTATATAGTATGGCGGGTTAGCGTAGTATGTTCTAACTGGCAGACCTTTAACCTTCCACATATCGTAGATCGCTGCGAAGAAGTGTCCAGCTGCATCCATTACACCTTCTTCGAATCCGAGAGCGGCGGCTACATTATCCCTGAAAACCTTATGTGCTATATACTTAGGTCTAGGTAGGCCGAAGATATCTTTACCCCACCAGTTATCGACTCTTTCATAGTACCAGATATCTTCACTCCATGTTAAAAGCCTGTATGGTCCCCCACCGATTATCTTAGCGGGATCGTCATCCCTAAACTCTGTTACGATCTTCATACCCAACGTCTTCTCAAGCGGCTCCCACCTATGCTTAGGTAGTATTATACCGCTATTCGAGCCGTGAAGTAATCCTACAAGCTGGAAGTAGTTCAACTTCTCCTCGCTAGTGATGAATCTTACAGTTTTACTATCTACGGCTACAACCTTCTCCAAGTAATCCCATACAGGTGATAGCCATCCTATAACATACTTCTTACCAAGCTCGAACGTGAATACTACATCGTCTGCTGTTATTGGGGTGCCATCCCACCATTTGGCTTCAGGTCTGATTTTAACTTCTAGAGTATATTTATCGATCCATCTATAGCTTTCCGCTAGGTATGGAATCCAAACATCGTCACGTGTGCTATAGAAGAATAGTGATGGGTACATCATGAATGTACCCCAAGCTGTGGATGGCAGTAATGGATTCCAACCTGGAGGCGGACCCCATGCATCTGAGATTATGAGAGTCTCCTCTCTAGGTATCTGTTGAGCTACGTTGATGCTAGAATAGCTGGCTATTGACAGAAGGAATAGTAGAATGGCGAGTAGCGCTAAACCTGATTTCATCTTGCATGTTTTCAAGAATTTCCCCGATTAAGATTGTAAGATTGCTAACCTATATAAATATTTAGTTCTATAGTAATAATCATAACTACCATTAATTACGTAGTATAAGTTTAGAAGTGGTGTTAGAATCCACTCCATTTACGATATAGCAGAGGTACATCTTCTCTAAGCTTTCTAGTGTATGGGTGCTGCGGATTTTCCATAACCTCTTCTGGAGAACCTTCTTCGACTATCTCCCCTCTATACATGATCATTATCCTATCACTCACATAGTATGCTAACCCTAGATCATGTGTTATGAAGATGACAGATGTTCCATACTCATCTCTTAATCTAGAAAATAGGTTTAATACTCCTGCACGTGTAGATGCATCTATCATACTTACAGGTTCATCTGCTAATATCAATCTAGGTTTTAGAAGATAGCATCTAGCCACCATTATCCTCTGTCTTTGCCCACCGCTAAGTTCATGAGGATAGCGACCGAGTACTTCATCAGGTCTGAGGCCAACCTCTTTCAGAGCTTCTCTTATCAAGCTTTCTCTATCAGCTCCGATATCACCTATAAGGTTGAATACCTGGTTTAAGACTCTATCTATCCTGTATAGTGGGTTGTAGGATGCGAAAGGATCTTGGAATATACCGTGAACCTGCCGCCAGTACCACTTTAAATCTTCCATCTTTTTGAGAGACCATACGTCTCTTCCTTGAAATCTTATCGATCCCGAGGTAGGCTTTAATAATCTGAGTATCATTCTAGCTGTAGTAGTTTTACCAGATCCACTCTCACCTACTAGTGATATGAACTCCTTCTCGCTAACTCTGAACGATATATTGTTAACTGCGAGTATCTCCTTCTTTCTGAGTAATCCTACCACGTATATCTTAGTTAGATTTTCTACTTCTAGTATGACCATGTATAAGCCTCCATTACATAAATGATTCTACTAGATGGCATGCTACAATCCTATCATCTCTAACCTCTATTATAGGAGGTTCAACCTCTTTACATATAGGTTTAGCGTATGGGCATCTAGGATGGAACCTGCATCCTGATGGAGGATTTAATAGATTTGGAGGCTCCCCAGCTATGAATGTTATACCTCTTTTCCTAACCTCTGATTCAGGTGTCATCACAGCGTTAACTAAGCCGCGTGTATATGGATGTAGAGGGGTATACAATATATCATCGGTTGAAGCTACCTCGACTATCTTACCAGCATACATTATAGCGATCTTATCAGCTATCTGTCTCAGTATAGCTAAGTCATGTGTTACGAATACCATACTCTCTATAATCTTCGCTCTATGGAGGTCTACGAGAAGTTTTATAACCTGCTTCTGGGTTGAAACGTCGAGGGCTGATGTAGGCTCATCCACTATCAAGAGTTTAGGATTGAGTAGTGTCGAGATAGCTATAACAACCCTCTGCTTCATACCTCCGCTAAGCTCGTGAGGATATAGATGCAGTATTTCAGGTGAGAGGTTTAATTCTTCAAACCTTTTTCTAACCATAGATACTATCTCAGCTCTACTCATATCCGTATGATAGTGGAAGATGTCTTTAACGAAATCTACGATTTTTTTAGTAGGCATAAGAGCGTTGAGGGCTGATTGAGGAACTATGGATACCAGTATACCCCATACATCCTTCTTAAGCTTACTCCTACTCATCTCGGAGATCTTAATGCCATCTAGGACTATCGTTCCATCGATAAGACGTAGTGGAGGTCTGATATTCATCATCAACGTATTTACGAGTGTAGATTTTCCGCATCCTGATTCTCCGGCTAAACCTAGGATGGCACCTCTATCAACTGATAAGCTTACATCATCTACAGCTTTAACATAGCTATTCCTAATGGAGTAGTATGCTTTAACATGCTCAGCTTCGAGTAGGGTCATAAGCTATTCACCTCTAAGCCTAGGGCTGAAGTACTCATCTAGAGCTGTGGATAGTAGGAGTAGCGATGTAGCTAATGCTACTAGGCATACACCAGGCGGGATGAACCACCACCATAGAGCTCTACGAACGGCTTCTAGGAGCTGAGCCCAGTATAGGATTATACCTAGAGATATACCTCTAGTTACGCCTAAGCCTATCATGCTGAGGCCTGCTTCTGCTATCATAGCACCGGACATAAGTAGTACGAAAGCCATGAATATGTATGAAGCCATATTAGGGAGTAGATCCTCGAACATTATCCTTAGATCGCCTAGACCAGCCATCCTAGACATATCTATGAACTCTCTAGTCTTCAAGCTTAGGATCTGTGATCTAACAGCTCTAGCTACCCAAGGCCATGATGTAACGCCTATAACTATAGATACTAGAAATGGATTCCTCTCCTCTAAGTATGCTGCGATCAGCATCATCAAGAGTATCGATGGTAGAGCGTATACGACATCTGTTAGAAGCATCAGGGAATTCTCTGTGATACCTCCTTTAAATCCTGAGACAACCCCTATGGTTACACCTATAGCTAGAGATATGGCTGCAGCTGTTAAACCTATGCTTAGAGAGTTTCTTATGCCATGGAGGAGCTGAGCTAGGACATCTCTACCCCAGCGATCTGTTCCTAATGGGTATTTGCTCGAGGGGGGTTGCTCGATAGGCCCTGTCATTACTACAGGGTTTACAGGATATACGATAGGCCCTATCAACCCTGCTAATACTATAGCTAAGAATATCGATAGGCTTATGATCAGCTTCTTAATCTTGATTAGATCCATAACTATGGGGGGTATCATAATTATCCACCGGTATATCCGGTTTTGATCCTTGGATCTATGAGTGCGTAAGCTATATCGACTATGAAGTTTGCGAGTAGAAGCGTAGATATTAGTAGTACGAAAGTCCCCTGTATCATAGGATAGTCTAGTCTAGAGAGGGATGTGAATATCAGGAATCCTGTACCTGGATAAGAGAATACAACCTCTGTTATAAGCGAACCGCCAAGTATGCTACCGAAGTTTAGAGCTAAACCTGTTATCTGTGGTAGCATAGAGTTTCTGAATACGTATCTAAGTATCTTACTATCGGGTAGTCCGAGGGAGTCTGCGTAGCTTACGTAATCTGCTCTCAATTCATAGATAGCCATAACCCTCATGCCTATAGCCCATCCACCCATAGCGCTCAGCGTAATCGATAGGAATGGTAGGGTGTAGTGGTGGAGGAAATCTAGAGCGAATTCGAGGGTTAAAGCTGGAATCCTACCGGTAGTGTAGGCTCCACCTATAGGGAATACCTTGAATACCACTGCGAATATGAAGAGTAGTATCATAGCTAGCCAGTAGTATGGTGTCTGGGATAGCGTGAGGAATACTGGGAGTAGAGCGTTATCTACGATTGTCTTTCTCTTATAAGCTGCTAAAGCTCCTAGAAGATTACCTATGATCCATGATGTTAGGGTTGCAGGTATAAGTAGGCCTAGGGTCCATGGTAGATAAGAGAATACTAGATCTGCAACTTTGCGAGGATAAGCGGATATGGATGTTCCTAGATCGCCTGTAAACGTACGGGATATGAACTCGAAGAATTGTACGTGGAGAGGTTTACCTATACCAAACTCCTCCATAAGCTGTCTATAGACGGCTTTTATAAGCTCTGGATTTTGCTGAGCTCGTTGAAATAGCTGCGATAGCAATGTCGATAACGGGTTTCCAGGGATAGCTCTTGGTAGGAGAAATATTATGAAGATGAATGTTATGAATGTTAAAACTAAGAATCCAGCTCTTCTAGATAGAAATTTCACGAATGGATTCAAGTTATTCCCCCTACTAGCTATTAAGCTATGTTCGTATTAGATCGATATAAATATTCAGAATTTAACTATCTATACCTATAGGTCTATGAATCCTTTTCGCTATCTTAGCTATGAGTATCATAGTAGCTATCAAAGTCATAGCGAAGAGTAGAAGTGTATACTGGTATTCGAAACGCCATGTCTGAGCTGAGGTATAGAAGTATAGGAGAGTGATAGCTTCTAGGATAAGCCCCCAAACCAGTATTACCAGTACGGTCTTCTCTATACCGTAGGATCTGGTTAACCTAGCAGGATACTTGTATACCATCAACTATGATATAGATTTATAATCTTAAAAATCTTATAGCTGCTTCATAGCATATACGAGATTATATAAGATTAAAGCTTTATATAATATTAACAACCTTCATACAGTTTATATAAAATATTACTTGTAACATCCAATTATACCTAGCTAACCCAAATACTTATAGATTAATAAAGTGGAAAATATCTTAACGATATCTAGTATATATTAATTCTCTAATATAGATTAACTAGATTTTCATAGTCATCGATATACCTAATAATGTTAATAGGAACGGATACAACCGTATACTCGAATCATGTAATCTAAACTATACCATTGTACTAGAAGTATCTATGGAAAAACTATGGATAGAAACTATGGAAAAATAGAGGGGGGAGGGCTAACCGTTTATACCCCTCAATCTAGCTGATATTTTATCGAATAGCTCCTCGTATATCTTTAAAGCTTCTCCTAAAGCCTCCTCCATACCCCTCCTACCTAGCTCTACATCTATCATAAGCTGCTCTACATATCTTCTAGTATCTGGTGTAACAAGCCTCTCATCTACACTTCTCAGAAGGTTTATCAACGATTCCCCTAGATTACTTAGATAGAAGGATCTACCCTTCTTCATAGCATACCCCCTCTCAACTATTATCTGCGGATAATCTGCTCTAGTAGCATCAGTTCCTATGGAATGCTTCTCTAGAAGCTTTAATAACTCTGATTCTGTTAAACGTGGTGGAGGCTTAGTCTTCCTCTCCCTTATATCAACCCCTACTATAGGATATCTAGATCCGATCTTAAACTCCGGTATCTTTAGGAGATCTCTAGGCTTAAAATATGGGAATACCCTGTAGAAGCCTTCATCCACCATGTATCTACCCGTAGCATTCAATAATACCCCTCCTACATCTACACATACCCTCCACCTCTTCATATATGCATCCCTACATACTACGTTAGCTAGATACCTCCTAGCTATATACTCCCATACGATACTCTTAGAATCTCTCCAAGGATAGTACGCTGTAGGATGTATAGGTGGATGAGCCCCATCATTCCTATCTCCATCCCTAGGATCGAAGTAGCTCATATCTATATATATGGATAGGGGGGTAGATGATAACATGGATAGAATAGATCTATGATCAACCGTTAACCACATATTAGTCTCGGTTCTAGGATAGCTTATATATCCATCCCCATACAACGCTTCCGCTATAGCCATAATCTTAGAAGCAGAGAAGCCTGTAATCCTAGATAGCTCCTGTAGCATAGTATCTGTATCTGTAGGTAGGGGTTTACGTTCAACCTCGTCTCTAAGCTGGAAATCCTTAACGTATGCATACCTACAATCCCTTATAGAAGCGTATAGTATACTAGCTTTAACCCGATCCTTTATAGGATCTGATGAAAACTCTATTTTAACCCCACCAAAATCTACGATAACTATCAAAGTATAGTACTTCTCAGGTTTAAACCCCCTAATCTCCATCTCCTTCTGATATACAAACCATAGTGTAGGGATCTGACATGAACCCCATGAAACTAGGCTACTACTATCGAACCTACCTGAAAGCGTTAATAGCCTAGTATAAGCTGCACCTGTTACTAGATCGAATTTATGACGTAGTAGAGCTTTCCAAACCCATCTCCACTTAAGATCTGGTTCTAGATTCATCCATGCACGTCTAAGCTCGCTTATCGTCGTAGCATTAAACCTCATCCTACGATAACCAGGTGTAAACCCTAACCTATCCCTAGCTATCAATAGTACTTCGTACGCTATTAACTCACCTTCAGGATCGTTATCCGTAGCTAATACGAGTATATCGCTATCCTTAAGAAAGGATACTAGCCTCCTATAGGATTCGTAATCTCTAACAACCCATTCGATAGGAGCTTTGAAAAGCTCACGTGGATCTATACTCCTCCATCTAGAATAGCTTTCAGGAAAATCTAGCTCTAGTATATGCCCCTTCAAAGCTATAGTATCTGGTGGAGGCTTAATAGCTGATCTAATATTCCTAGCTACCGAAGGCTTCTCGGCTACTACAAGCATATAACTTTACACCGGTAGTAACCGATAGGAAGTATTTATAAATATTGCCATGTTAAGGCTATGTTAGTACTGTCCTAGAGAGCCATCCCTCCTAGCAGAATCGTATCCTATCTTGAACACGTATAGAGCGATAGGTGTCGCTATTAGTATGAATATAGATAGGTATAGTATATTCGATAATACTACTGGTGATGATAGATCTTCAGCTGATTGTAGACATCTCCTTATACCATCTAGGGAATACGTTAATGGGAATGCCTTACCAAGCCATTCCAGATACCATGGTAGAAGCTTCAAGGGATAGAATACTCCTGATACAAGCTGGCTAAGCCATGAAAACGCCCATGTTACAGGACTACCCTGCTTAACCTTCATTATAACACCCGTACTTAGTATACCTATATCCATATGGCTCGCTATCAATAGCATCGTCAATATAATAACCGATATTATAGATGATAGAGTCGTATAGAATTCTGCTCCTAGTAGCATACCTATCAATAGGGACATTAACAGTAGTGTAGACGATACTATGAAAGAAAAGCATACCTCACCTAGTAGGAATATCTTAAAATCCGTAGCCGTCGATAGTATAGTTTCTAGAGTACCATTCCATTGTTCATCCCTTATACTCTCGTTTATAGTTTGAACTGCGAAGTGTACATAGTGTTGGAACGATATACCTATTAACGCGAATGTAAAGTATCCTCCAACACTATATCCAGCATCCTGTACATGTTGAGATGTGGTTATGAAGGAGAATAGATAGTATGTGACTATGAAGATTACAACACCTACGATATCTAATATAAGCCAGAACTTATATGTCCACCATACCTTGAAATCCCTAACTATGAACGATAAGATTATACGATATGTAGAAGTTCTCCTTCTAGGAATATCTTCAGATAATATATGGATAAGCTTCTCTATATTCATAATCTAACCCCCTAGTATGTTGAAACAGTTCCTTCATATCTTATACGATTCAAACCCCATCTGAAAACCCTTAATCCTATAGGTATGAAAACAAATGCGTAGACTATTAGAATGAATATATTCCACGATACCTGTGGTGATAATATAGTCGCACCTGTAAGCATTATCTTACGGCAAGCATCTAAAGCATATGTATACGGCATAAGCCATGCTAGAAAGTATAATACCGGTATATCTTCTAGATACTTTAACGGGAATAATACTCCTCCTAGGAATTCTGTTATCGTAGCGAATAGGAATGTTAAGGGATCCCCCTTCTTATATACTAGTATTAAACCTGCAGCTATTATACCTATACCGATATAGCTTACTATCATCAATATTATAACCGCTATGAATGATACCATCGTCTCCAAGCTTATAAATAGCTGCGCTTTTAAAATATAGATACCTACTATCAATACTCCAGTCATGAAGTAACCACTAACTAGGAACCCTCTTAGAGATTGACCTATTATATACGCTTTCATATCTATAAGCGATGATACTATAGGTTCTAGCGTTCCTTCGCGTATCTCGTGTTGTAGTGCATGACTAAGCCTACTTATACACATCCATAGATAGTTAGCTGTAGCTACACCTATTAACGCGAATGACAGCCAGTTTACACCTTCATACCCAGCTAGAGCCATCCTCCTAGCATCCACTTGCAAACCCATAAAGGAGTACATAGCTATAGATGCTACCGTACTTATAGTCTCCATAACAACCCATGTCCTATAGGATAGGAATATTTTGAAGTTAGCCCAGAATACAGCCCATACATGGATAAAACCAGATGATACTCTAGGTCTATCCTCTCTTAGAAGCTCCACTATATCCTCTACTTTCAAACAGCTCCCTCCCTAGCGAGTTTAACAAATATATCTTCTAAACTAGGTTCAGATCTACGTATAGATGATAGCTTAAACCCATAGCTATACAATCTATCAGCTATGATATGAATAGCTTCATATTCATCATCTACTTGTAATCTTACGCTTATAGCTATAGGATCATTCTTAACCTCTACTATCCTATTAACAACATCTATACTAGATAGTACGGATCTAAGTCTATCTATGTTATCTACATTTCTAACCTCGACTTCTACAGCACGTATATCCCTAAGCATATCCCTTAATACAGATGGATGAGCATCCACTATTATACGCCCATTCTTCATTATAGCTATCCTTTCACATAGTTGCTCAACCTCAAACATATTATGACTAGTAAATACTATCGTCTTACCAAGCTCCTTATTCAAAGCCTTCAATAAATTCCTAGTCTCGACTGCACTCACAGTATCTAAACCTATAGTCGGCTCATCCATCAATAGTATAGGAGGATTATGTAGTAGAGCTCTAGCAAGCATAACCCTAACCTTCATACCTGTCGAATAATCCTTAACAAGCTTCTTTCTATCCTTCGTTAAATCGAAGAATTCTAGGAGAGCATCTATCCTCTTCTCAGCTACATCTTTAGGAACATTCTGTAGGTATGCGTAGAATCTAAGGTTATCCTCCGCATTCAGCCTCCAATACAGTGAACGACCACCAGTCTCCCCGTGGAACCATCCTATAGAACTTCTAACCTTAACAGATTCACGTATAATATCATATCCATTAACCTTAGCAGTACCCTCAGTCGGTAGTATTATCGTACATAGCATCTTTATCAGCGTAGTCTTACCTGCACCGTTAGGACCTAGGAGACCGAAGAATTCCCCCTTCTTAACCTTGATATTTACATGATCCACAGCTCTAACTATACGTTTAATACCATCTTCCTTACTCTCGAATATCTTAGTCAAATCGATTGTCTCTACGGCGTAATCCACCATATGATACTACAGCTCCTCCGAGCGAGTAGCTAATCTAGATTATTTTAGAGGATGAATCGTCTAGGTAATAACGATTTCGCATAGATTTATGAGTGGATGAAAACTTATGATAAACTATAGCACCATAATAATTGTAGAGTAGATTGAATCGTATAAACGGAGATAGCTTTTGGAGTGGTATACTAGCAGCTTATAGTGAGATAGCTCTCAAATCTGATAGAGTTAGAGTGAAGTTTGTATCTAAACTTAAGAGTAATATCATCGAAGCATTTAAATCTAGAGGCTTACATACTAGAGTACGGCATCGATGGTCTCGTATACTTATAGATTGCAACAATGATATTGATCTATCTTGTAGAATAGCTTCTAGGATATTCGGTTTAAAGTATATAGCACCATATAGATATGTAGATTTAGAGGAACTAGAATCGTTCATGAAGACTTATTCACCTAGACTACTAAAGGGGGTTGAGAGCTTCGCTATCAGAGTTAGACGTACTGGTACCCATAGCTTTACTAGTAAGGATCTAGAAAGACGTGTAGGCAGTATAGTTAAAGCATCTTCGAATCTTAGAGTCGATCTAGATAATCCTGATAGGACGATATACATAGAAGTCCACGATAATGAATGCTACATATACACAAATAGGATTGAAGCTCCTGGCGGGCTACCCTTAGGTACATCTAGTCGCGTAGTATCTCTAGTATCTGGTGGTATAGATTCACCTGTAGCTACATGGCTCATTATGAAACGTGGATGCCCTGTAACTATGCTATTCGCACATTCCCCGGTAGGAGGAGATGAATCAGATCTTAAGAGGTTTCTAGCTGTAGCTAGGATACTTAGAGAATGGCATATAGGGGAGGAGATCCGAGCGTACTCCTATATTCATAGCAAGGCTTTGAAGGAGATATGTAAAGTTGCTGATAGTTATACATGTGTACTATGCCGTAGGATGATGTATAGAGTAGCATGTAGAGTAGCTGAGATCGAGGGAGCTAAAGCTATAGTTACAGGTGAGAATCTAGCGCAAGTTGCATCTCAAACCTTAGATAATCTATACGTAGTAGACGAAGCATCGAATCTACCAGTTCTCAGACCTCTCATAGGATTAGAAAAAGAGGATTCTGTGAATATAGCGCGTATGATAGGAACATATGAAGCATCGATTACAGCCGTATCATCAGGATGTAGATCTATAAAGGGTTGCTGGGCTAGGCCTAGGAAGCCTACAACTAGAGCTATACTAGATAGAGTTAGGGAGATGGAGTCTATGATAGATGTGGATAAACTTGTAGATGAAGCTATATCTAGCTTAAAGGATTTATCAAACTTACTATAGCTCTTCATCTAGGAGTTGTTAGATCAGCTATATCTATATAGCTTCTAGCTATTTCCTCGATTATCGATGCTATTTCTAAACTTATACTTTTAACTTTGGAATCTGAATATTTAGATGATAATCTTCTAAAATCTTCTATGAAACGCTTACCTTCCTTTAATAGCTTCTCGAATTTATCCATATAGTTAAGATCCCCTTCCATGAACATCTTTAGAGATGTATCTCTAACAGATGATAGATACTCCATTATACGTTCTAATTCTGATAACAGATCTCTAGGTATATCTCCGGCTTCTAATAGGATGTACGCTAGCTTTGTAAGTCTATCAGCTATATTCTCTAATAGTAATCCTGCTACACGTAGATCTAACCTCCTACTGAAGGGTATAGTAGCATCGCCTGTATTCATTGGACTTCTGAGGAGCCTAACTAGTAGGAAGTATAGTCTATCTATCTCATCATCCCTATCTGTTAAACTATACATCTTGGATAGATCCTCTGATAGTGTATGAGCTATATCCTCGTGAAGCGTGTATACTAGGAATCTAAGTCTATCGAAGGTTCTCTCCACATCCAGCTTCTCAGGATCGACTATACATTGGAATGTTATACTAGAATTATCCTCACCTACAACTTCTAACCCTATGAGTTTTCTACAAACATTCTTGATAACCCTTCTACCATCAGGATCGAATCCTTCGGTACATACAACCTTTATGATATCATAGCCTAGTAGATAGCTTGCTACGATCTCTTTAACAGTTAGATCCTCGTATCCACGTCTAACTCTAACTTCTTTCTCATACATAGCTTGAAGCTTAGGGGGTTTTATTAGAAGGGATGAACCTCCATCGATTAATAGGAGTTTAGAACCCTTATTCAAGCCTATACGTTCAACCCATTCTCTAGGTAGACTGATAGTGAAAGTACCTCTACCAACTTCTTGAACGACTCTAATCCACATCATAATTAAGATATGATAACGCCTAGTATATATGTTAAAGCTTCAATCTTAACGTCTTAATCTCGAACGGATTCATAGGTATTCTTAAAATTTTACCATCGATTCTATACCTCCTAGGCTCTACATATCGATCCCATTCTACCATATCCGTTTCGTGTACATCTCTAGGTTCGAACCATAGATTCAACGTAGCTTCACATACCCTACCCTCGGATTCGAATAACCTTACTATTATATCGCCGTTATCCTCAGATCTCTTCACAGCTGTTACAACAACATTACTAGGATAAACCTCCATGAAACAGTATTTAGACGGTAAGTCACCGATACTCTTCTCGATAATTAACGGTATAAGAGGATTGTTAAACTCCATACCTAATCTTGTAGGATTTAAAGCTCTCCATCCGCCTCTATGAGGATATAAAGCGTACCTAAGCCTATGTTCACCAACCCATGGCTTAGATGATCTATCTGTCCAATCAAGTGGGAAAAGTGGTCTAGCTCTATTAGCAGCTCTAAGGAAGCTTATCCATATGGTTCCACCATCATAAGAGAATCCATATCTACCATCGTTAACTATAGTAAAGCCTATAACTCCATCTGGATCTGATAAATCAACCCATGTATGTGCTGAAACTTCGAATTTAAGCATATCAGCATCCTCCCAACCTCTAGGTGGAAATTCTAGATTTACACCTGGATTCTCCCTGAATACATGGGTATACCTCTGTATGACACCGTATGCTATCTCATAGGTAGCATATGGAGCTTTAAAGCTTGGTGAGAATCCTATCTTAGCAAACCTATACTCTTCATCCCAGTATGCTCTAATTTCAAAATCAACCCTTTGAGTATAGGCGTACAGCGATACATACAGCGTGAACAATGATCTACCGAAGGATTTACGTATCCTAACTCTAGCTCTAACAGGACCAGATTCTATAATTTCGATAGATAGCAATCTAGGCTTATCACTCGAGCCAAGGTATATATTCCATGCAGGTTCTCCTAGAGGAGCATTTGGAGGCTTATCTACGAACAGCTCTAGGAAATTCCCACCTTTAGATCTATCTATAAGCTCTAATCCATTAATCTTATCGTATATACTAGATACACAGCCTGTATATGGGTCAACGACTACCTTTATGAAGCTATTCTCCATAGTGAAACCTTCAATCTTCAGATCCGTATCCATGTATGCATCTATAAAATCAATTATATCATAAACTCTATATCCTAAGCCAGGTACACCTCTAGCTATGAACATTAATCTTCCACTCTCTACATCACGCTGTATAGGTACGAGATTCCCATCTGAATCTACTATCGAAACATCATCTAAACCATCAACTTCGACTATATCCGTCCTAGGCCATGGTAAAGGATTGAATACTATCAAAGGCTTTCTAGCTTTAGACGTATCTATCCTTGATGCTATATTGTTTAAAGCTTTAGATAATAGGCATGAACCTCTACGCATTATATGCATATAATCAAGTACCCCATCTTGATAAGCCTGCTCTATAGATGTACCATCTAGATTATCGTGAACCTGGTTTAACAATAATAGCTCCCATAGATTCCTAATATCATCATATGGATAGCTATATCCAAGGGTATAGGCTATAGACGAGAATTTCTCCAGATTTAATAGTAGATTCTCGCATCTTCTATTCCATACCTTAACTATAGCTTCAGTTGTATAAGTACCCCTATGGGTTTTAACGTAAAGCTCATCATTTACTATAGGTATGGAGACCCCTCTAGATACGATACGCTCTAACTCATCAAAGAAATCTTCAGCTTTAGAGAATTTTAAATCGAAAACCCTCCTTCTAGATATATCTAGAACTTTAACTACCATATCCTCTGCAGGTCCTCCACCATGATCGCCACGACCATACACATACATAATTATATCAAGCCCATGTTTAGACTTCATAACATCTAGATAATTCGATATTTTAGATTCGCTTACATCCTCGTTATAACTTCCAATCGTATGGTATGCTAAAACAACGCTACCATCTGGAGATCTCCACCAGAATACGTGATATGGGAATGGTATTGGAGGATTATTCCTTTCAACCTGCCATTTAAGCTTATGAGTCATGAAAAATCTTAAACCCGATTTCCTCAATATCTGTGGTAGAGTCCAAGGAAATCCGAAGCTATCTGGAAGCCATGCTATAGATACATCAATACCGAACCTATCCATGAAATATCTTTTACCATATAGATATTGCCTAACCAGAGATTCACCAGATACTAGGAGGGGGCTATACTCATCCCATGAGCCGCCTACAATCTCCCATAAACCACGCTTAACAAGATCTTTTATCCTATCAAAAAGTTCGGGATAATACTCCTCAACCCACTTATAAATTTGAGCAGTACTCTGACTAAATACTATACCATACCTTTCAGCCAGATCTATCACACTTCGGAATGTTCTAGGTATTATATCAAGGATGGTTTCTGCTCTAGTCCAAAGCCAAGATAAATCTATATGAGCATGACCAACCATGAACACCCTGCCCTTCAAAGCCATCTATACCTCTGAAATTGGGTTAGGTTAATTGGAATATTGAAATAGGCAACTAGATAATACTAACCTACATAACATATCTATAACTGTTAGGTTTAACATAACCCCTTATTCTACTGAAGTATAAAGAGAAAAAGATGGAGAGATATGGATGGAATTCTACATAGCAGATAGGGTTGAAGCGAAGTGATAGAGGGCACCAAGTATCACAGCAATACCGACAGCAGCAGTCATACCTATAGCGAACGGCATTAAGAGATCATCGTATAATTTAGTACCACCTATTCTTAATATGATTAACTTAACTATGTAAGCTATTATAGCTGGGAATACCATATTGACGATTATCCAGCCGAAACCCATAGCTACACCTCCAGGACTTAACGGAAACCATGGATACTTAGCGTGCAAAGCGTAGACAACTGATATTATGACAAGTCCTATAGCGAACTGTATCCACTGAGCTCCTACTGGTGGAGCGAATCTCCAGTATACTCCAACCTCAGTCCTACATGTATATGTTGGAGCCCTCTGCTGATAGTTGTTAGGTGCACCAGTATAATTAAACGCGGCTAGATTCAACGCTCCGAAGTTACACCACATAGGTAGAAGTGTGAATATCGAAGTTATAACGCCTACTATAACTGCTATAACAGCTCCTATAAATATGTATCGTGAATGCACACCTTCAATAGAAGCTACCTTATAGGATTGTAGCAGTGAAGCTGTAGGAGCGGCTCTTATAAATGTGCTATACCATGGATAATCTCCTCTAAGAACTATAAATCTTTCTTTGACATCTCTTATGAAGAATGGGGAGGCTGTATCCGCTACCCACCATAACCTCATGGAGTTATCCCATATATGAGCCCACATATTATCGTTAAATGGATCTAATACTAGACCAAATTCTCCTGCAACTTTAGCTCTAGCTACACCATAGTATAGACCGTTCAATATATACCATATGAAACCGAATACTATCGGTAGATACCCGAGGCTTGCATACCACCACGATATCACATATATGAGAGCGCATACTATGAAACCTATAAACATGTAGGTGTATCTCATAGGTTCCTTAGCTTCCACTTCTCTTGGAGCTTTACCTATTATAGCCTTCAGTGTATTAAGAAGCTCCGATCTAAAAGCTACGAATACAGGATAGAATATGAAACCAAACCCAACCCCAAAGGAGAGCCATGTTATAGATCCCCATGTGTAAACCCATTTCTGCATATTGGGACCAGTCCACTCATAATATACATCCTCCAATATGGAGCCCTCGGTTATACCACTAGTACCTGCACTTTGAGGCTCCCAGTATCCTAGCCAAGACATTATAGGCCACCAAATCCAATGGACTATTATAGCCGTTACGATATAGCTGAATAGTGTTTTCAAAGGTACTAAAAGGGCTGCACCTATCCAGAATGCTTCGAAGTTAAAGGATAGAGGGGCAAGAGGTATTATAACGTATGGTGTAAGATCTATAGCCATACCGCCATACTCTCTAAGTTGCGCCATACCGAGTACGGGTAAGGTCCAACCCCAGTATGGCATTATAGCTAGGAACCCTACTAGTAATCCCAGCCACAACCATACGTTCTGAAATAGCCTAGTCCTGCCATCAACTTTCTCATAAGCCATATCTATAAGCTTAGCTGCAGCAGTAGCATGCGGGAATGGCAAAGCTTCTACATCAACCCACTGCCTCCTCCATAGGGATAGCATGAAAGCATAGCCTAAATAGTATGGTATAAGTCTAGCGATATGGAGTAGTAGAGCTGGCATCCACTCAGCCCACGGTACAGGCCCACCATACATCCAAGACTCCCAAAGCTTATCGTTGAACGGGTCAGGACCCCACTGCCACGCTATAACTTTACCATAATTTAGATTCCATAGATGGAAGCCAGGTATCTGACGAGCAGTACCCATCATTAATACAACCTGGTTAACACCATAGTGCGTCGGAAGCATCCATGAAATCCATACCATAGCCATGATTACTACTAACTCATGCTTCGTAAGCCCGAACTTGGATAATAACGTTGCTAAAGCAGCTAAGACTAGAGGCCAGAATAGTACAAAGGATATATCCCCGATCCAGTTATGATCCCATGCACCTGATGTAAGACCCCAGAGGCATCCACCATTGGTGAATAATGATATAAAGCCTATGAAAATCGTTATCAGCACTGTGAGAATCGCCCCGATTACGTAAGCTGTGGGACGGATTAAAACTTCGACGGATTTCTCCGACATCCCAGTAGATGAGTATATACTTAGGATTATTTAAGATTTAACACGATATCCATACCGAGATTAACGACCGATACCTATATCGATCTTTAACCTAAACCTCTTTCGAAACACCTCCTATATGGAGAATGCCCTTTCTGTATAAACGAAGAGAAGGTACTAACAGCTATTCTAGCATCTCTAAGATTGAATAAGCCAGCTAGTAATTCTACATCCTTAGGTATAGGGTATATATCGGTGAATGCCATCGAAGACGTTGGTATGCGATAGGGAACGCTATATACCAAGACTATACACTTCGATGAGTATATGAGAGCTATAACTCTAGTATTTCTGAGACTTCATCTAGGCTAGCTTCTCCCCACAGTTTAAACAGTATCTCGCTCCAGGAGGATACTCGCTTCCACACTTAGGACATTTCCCAGTAGATTGCTGTAAAGGACCCCCACAGTTTATACAGAATTTAGCTCCTACAGGATTTGTAGTACCGCATTTAGGGCATACCTGTCCAGGTTGCATAGAGGAGCCACAGTTCATACAGAATCTAGCTGTTTGCGGATTCTGGAATCCGCATCTAGGACATTGTATCATAGGCTGGGTTTGAGCCTGCTGGAATAGGGGTGGTATTACAGCTATACCTGCTCCGACTGCTGCACCTGGGCTTTGAGATAGGCTCTCAGCAGCTTTCTGCACAGTCTGCATCCTTAAGACTTCACCCGCAGCTACACCAGTCCTTAGAAAGAATAATCTATCCCTCCACTCTGGGGTTGTATCTATACCCTCAAATTTAACATCTATAAGCTCTAATCCTATCCTTCTGAAGGCTTCGTATAGTATACTCCTAACTAGGATGCTTGTCTCATCGAGCTTACCATAGACTTCTACTAGTGAATATTGACTCAGAGTATCTATAAGCTTCTCATTGAAGTATCCTCTAAGGAATTCTTGAAGCCTATCCGTAGTATATATGTTCTGTCCTCCGATAACTTCGTTAACGAATAGGTTAGGCTCTTCTACTCTAAACCAAAAGCTTCCGTAGAATTTGAGTGGCGCAAGCTCCTTAGTCTGGCCTTGGGCTCCGAATCTACCTTGGAATTGTTTAAGCGAAACGAATACGATAGCTGCTCTGAATGGTGTTTTATCGAATCCTGCTATCCTAGATAATATACTCGTAAGTAGTGGTAGATTCGCTGTAGTGATTACATGTCTTCCAGCTCTGAAAACATCGTAAGCCTTTCCATCCCTAAAGAAGACTGCAGCCTCATACTCATGAACTATAAGGTTATCACCCCAAGCTACCTCCTCTCTAGGATATCTCCAGACTATATCGCTTTCCCTAGCTCCTACCCATTCGATAACCTTAGGCATACTAGCCTACAACCTCCTGAGTATATCGATCCTCCTATCTATAAGGGAGTCTAGCTCATCTATCCTAGATATGAGCTCATCTACCATCCTCCCATAATCATCGCTTCCAGGATCTAGTGGAGCTAGAGATCGGATACTAGATCTGATAGATTCAGCCTTCTCTATCAAACCTAGATCGTATTCGATTAGAGATTCAAGCTTATCCTCCCTAACCTTCACAGCATCGAATACACCCGCATACCCAGCTACAGCTCTATCTATACGCTGAGTAACCCTATCAAGACGGGAGGATAGTATATCGATCCTCCATAAGCTACCGCTAGGGATTCTAGCAGCTATATTCGGATTTGATAAACTCCTCCTTAAGATATCTTTAGCCTCTCTTAACATTGATACAGCCTCCATCCTAACAAGTCTATCACTCTCCCTCCTAACCTCCTTCTCCTTATAACCTCGATAACCTGGTATATAGCTTATGATCCTCTCTATAAGACCCATCTCCTTCTTAACCTTATCTATACGATCCTCTACACCCACCTCATCCTCCCCCTATAGGTTGAGAAGCCTATTATAGCGAGGACTATGAGTAGTAAGCCTAGAATCGTTAGCGGATGTACTAATGGGTATAACGCAGATGATAGAGCTAAAGCTAACATGAATAAGCCCCAACATATATGGAAGAATCTATCTCTATTAAACCATAACCCATAGAAGATCGTGTACACGCCGAGAGGGCCTAGAATCCATGATACAATATCTACTATATCAAAGGATAGTATACCTATACTGTATACTATGGACGCCACTCCTATAGAGGATGCAAGGATTAGGAGAGCCCCGATCTTATACTCTAACTCCTTAGATTCAGTTTTCACAATCATACAACTGATAGATAGGTATGCTTACTATATAAATTGTTTGTAATCTTTAAATCTCTACTAGCTAGGATGTAGAGTATGAGTGATACAGGATTTGCCGATCCTAGATGGGTTTGCTAGAAAGCTTACACCACCTAAGATTAGTTTAACGTTGAAATTCGATAAAGACTACTATACACTCGGAGAGAATATAGAAGGCGAGTTAAACCTATACTCAGATGAGGATGTAGATGTAGATGAGGTTAGATGCGAACTTCTATGCGTAGAATCGGTTAAAACCGTAAAGTATGTCGGAGCTACGATACCATCCAGATCTGGAAGGATAGAGCCATCCGTAATGGTTCCGAGAGAGACATGGGAATCCGCAATCCTCTACTCTACCAAAGCTATACTAAGCGGTCCTACGCATATAGCTAGAGGATCCATGGAGAAGTATAGATTCAAGATAGGTATACCTATAACTCTGAAACCGACTTATAAAAGCGTGGATAGGAAGATTGTATGGACGATTAAAGGTGTGGTAGCAGTTAAAGGTAGACCAGATGCGAAGAGTAGTACTGTAGAATTACAGATAGCTCAACCAACCGTCCAACCTACCATCAGAGAGAGGGAGGTAGTAAGAGAGATAGTAGTAGCTCCATGCAGATACTGCGGAACCCTCTTCCCTATAACAGAGACTACATGCCCTAACTGCGGCGCTAAGAGAACTGGTTGAATCCATCCCAGATCAGCTAAATCTAGTTTAGATAAAGGCTAAGCTAGATATACTAATGGGAGTAGAGGCTATGAATAGTCTAACAACTACACGAATACTAGGAGTTATCGGGTTAGCTATAATCCTAGTATCCTTCATAATACCATGGGCTACTTTTAGATTCGAGTATCTAAACGTAGAGTATACGCTGATAGATCTGTTAACGTTGATACTTAACCCTAACCCAGTAGAGGTTGGGGGGTTTAAAGCTAGGCTTATAATATCGATATACGCTTTAGCTAATCCTGAAGCTGTAGATGCTGTATTAGCTTTCAAGATGCATGTAACCCTATCCTTTCTATCGCTAATTCTAGGAGTATTATCGGTTATACTGGATATGAGGAGGGGCTATGTCTCAAACCTTGTATGCATAATATTATCATCTACGTTATTCGTATACTCTATACTTAGATTATATGGGAATATACCTCCAACCATAGCGTTGATAGGGTACTCCTACGAGCTTGGGGTATTCGTTTATACAGCGAATTCTATAATCTACGTAGCTTGCATACTAGTACCTAGAGCTGAGGTATTAGCGGAGGAGGCTATGGAGGTGTAGCTTCAGATAGAAGCCTATCTAGATCCAGCCCTAATTCTACGATAGTCCTCCTTATCCTAGCCCATACCTCATCCTCTACCGGTACACCTGTTTTAAGCTTCTCCTCCCTAGACCTATACTCTAGCTCCCCAGGTACTAGGACTTCTAGAAAGCCTTCAGCTGGAGGCGTAGATTTCATAGCTTCGATATACTTCGATACATCGTTTACGAATACATCCCTACCTACGAATACTGATGGATCTAGAGCTATTAGTAGGATGCTATTCATACCCTTATAGCATCCACTACAGGGAAACCCTGCTCCTACAAGTATACCTGAAAGTATCTCTACAGCCATAGCTAGAGCATAACCCTTATAACCTCCGAACGGTAGTAAAGCTCCACCCCTCTCGTAGAAATCTGATGGATCCATAGATAGCCTACCCTGAGCATCTACTATCCAAGCTTCAGGTGTAGGTTCACGTGATAGATACTTTAACCTAAGCTTCCCCTCAGCTACTATAGATGTAGCATAGTCTAGTAGGAATGGGAATCTACTACTCGGAGCAGCTATGGATATAGGAGCTGTAGATAGCCTCCTACCCCGTCCACCATATGGGGCAACCGAAGCTCTATAAGTCGTACAGAAGCCTAGACCAACCATACCATTCTCAGCTATATATAGAGTATACTCTCCAAGCCTACCTATATGCCCAGTATTCACAACTGCTACGGCGGATATACCGTGGGATAAGGCTTTAGATACAGCTATCTCAGAAGCTCTCCTACCAGCAACCTGCCCGAATCCTCCACCCCCATCGATTATAGCTGTAGTAGACGTCTCCCTAACGATCTCTACTCTAGCACCAGGCTTTATCAACCCCTCCCTTACATGCTCGACATAGTATGGTATACGCATAACACCATGCGAATGTACGCCAGCTAGATCTGCTTCTACTAGAGATGAGGAGACTATCTCAGCTTCATATCTAGGTGAGCCTACAGCTTCGAATACCGCTATACCTATATTCAATAGTGTAGAAGCTTTTATGGTAGGCATACCGAAAACCATCTAGATGGATCTATAAGGTATTAAGTTTACCCCACCCATAGATCTACACCTTCATCGAATCTAGAAGCTTCACCCTCCCTCTCCAAATCCTCTAGGATACATCCTATCGTGATAGGCTGTGATACACCTATACGTTCATAGATCTCCCTAGGATTCATAGGCTTCCCAGATTCTCTAAGTATATCTAGAACTAGGCTTCTAAGCTTCTCGATAGCTTCAAGACTCTCTTTGATAAAATCCCTAACCTCCCAGCTTCTAAGTATAGCTCTACCATATGGTGGGAACGGATGCCCTAATACCAGTATATCTATATGCTCCTTCGAAAACTTATCTAGGGATTCCATATAGTCTATAGAGCTATGGAAGAGTAGAGGTCTATTCCCACCATAGCCTTGGATAGAATCCCCAGATATATAGATACCCTTATCCTCATATACTATACATGATGAGCAGGGTGAATGTCCAGGAGTATGGATAATCCTAAGTCTAACACTACCGGTATCGATTATATCGCTATCCTTGAAGACTATATCAGCTTCTACAGGTTTAAACCTAGGCTCTCCTATACCGTATAGTATCGGAAACCTCCTATTAAGCTGTATATCTAGGAGTAGAGGATCTTCTAGAAACGGCTTCCCATACTCATGAACCCCAACCCTACATAAAACCTCCTCCCTAATCCTAGATACACCACCACAATGATCGAAGTGAGCGTGGGTGAGTATTATATGGGATACATCCCTTATACCTAAACCTAGATCCCCTAGGTATGGGTAGATAGCTTGCTTCGGAGAATCTTCTAAACCAGTATCGACCAATACTATACCCCTACCAGCTATTATACATGAGCTAACGAAGTATCCTGGACGAAGGAATGGACATTCAACAAGGTATACGTTATCAGATACCTTCATCTAAGACACCTAGAATCATGATATAGGTATCATAAGGGTATATATCGCTATCCCCCCTCCCTAGCTTCTCCATAATTTCAGCTATGGCTAAAACCCATACCCCATCCATAGATCTGCTTAAACACTACATAGCTAGCTATACCCTCTATATCCACTACCATTCAGGATCACCCCCCTCTACATGGAGGATACAGATAGCGATTGATTAAAGGATAAGGAGGAGATCATGGTTTACAAGACTAATCTGCTAGATAGCGATACGGAGATCTATTCAACAAGGATACTGATGGTGATGGAATCCTGGATGGGGTAGAAGTTAGCAGGGGTTTTAAATCCACTTGATCCAGACTACGACGACGATAGGCTACCTAACGGTGTAGAGCTGAATCTAGGTACTAACACTAAGAATACTGATACAAATAGTGCTCCAGAGGATAAGGGAAAGGATATCTAAAAGATTATCTCCGCATATCGAAACCAGGATACACATCCATAACGCTCAAGACGGAAGTAGCAGAGCTAATAAAAACAAAGCTAACTCGACGAAACTCGGAATAAACGAACTCCTACTAAAACTCCTGAGAGAGGACTGCCCCAGGACCGCCCCAGATGCGGAAGGCGTCATGTCTCCCTACATTTCAAGCAAGCAAGAAGCAAGCAGCAACCATGATTCGAGATGGGGCCGCTGGGATTTGAACCCAGGACCGCCAGCGCCCCAGGCTGGTATCCTTCCAAGCTAGACGACGGCCCCTTCTCTTCTACTCCTAGATTTATTTAGGCTATTTTACCTCCCTTTATATAAGTGTTTGAATACCATCCTCCTCGATCTAGGTGTAGGATATGTGCCGTCTACTAGGTTTAATCGGTTCAGGATTCCCTTATGATATTTTCCGTGAATTTGCTCTCCTCGCTCGTAAAGGACATGTCGATGGATGGGGTCTCGTATACTTCGATAACGTATACCCTATGGTTTTAGGTTTATCTGATAGATCTATACTGGATGAGATGGATGTATACCTCTCTATTTCACGAAGAGTTTCAGAATCTGGGTTCAGGATTATGATCGCTCATATAAGGAAGGCATCGGAGGGTATACCTGTATCTATAGCTAATACCCAACCCTTCATCTATCATAGATGGGCTTTCTGTCATAACGGTACTATAAGGGATGTAGGTAAACTCGATGTTAAACTACCTTTAAACGGTTCCTCTGATAGTGAGAGACTATTCAAATACATCGTTCAACTAATACTGGATGGTTACGATATACGTGAAGCTTTGAAACATATACATAGCATTATCGAAGATTATACAGCTCTAAACTTCATATTATCAGATGGAGAGATTCTATACGCATATAGATATTGTAGAATAGATGAAAACTACTATACAATACATTATCTTAAGAATAGAAGCTATGTAGTGGTATGTTCTGAAGCATTGGAGAGAATCGATGGTAGATGGCTTCCACTAGACAATAACCAACTCCTATCCATCGATAGAGATCTCAACATATATATCGATAGGATAGTTTAGCCTATCTTAAGCTTCGATGCTGGCCTACCACCTATACCCCAATCCTCCCTAGGTATATCGTGGATTATAACGGTAACAGCTTCTGATGGAACACCTACCTCTGTGAAAACCTTCGTTACCCCCTCTATGATCCTCTCCTTCACATCGCTCGATCTACCAGCCCACATATAGATATGTACTACAGGCATAGCTAACATGGATATATACTGCTAGCCTAGATAATCTTTTACCTAGTGAGTTTTAGATCTTCTAGTATCCTATAGAAGGATTCATCAGAGATGGATTGCTTATACCTTCTCAGATCATCTATAAGCCTAACCCTATCAGCTTCTACTATCCTCCGACCTGTTATATACGGTATTCTAAAAGCTATATACTGGACTATGGATGTAAGGTTTCTCGGCTTCCTATCTACGCTAGCAGATTCGAAATCTATTATAACAGGCTCATCGCTAGATCTAACCAGGATATGCCTCTCAGCTCTACTAAGCTCACCATGATCTAAACCCATCCTATCAAGCCTATAAGCCTGCTCTAGTAGAATCCTAACCATACCGTGAATCCTAGATACATCATCCTCATGTGAAATCCACTCCAGTATATTCGACCCACATACATACTCCATAAGTATAACATCATCTGTGAACCCGTAGAGTATAGGACCTACGGATACGGTATTAGCTAACCTCAACATCCTCGCCTCATATACGAGGCTATCTCTAGTAGAATCAGCTCTCCTAATCTTAGCAGCTGCTAACCTACCCCCAGCCTCCACTAGGATGACTACGCTACGATAACCCTTACCTAGAACTCTTAACCCACCTATACTACTACCCCCCTCAAGCACTATATACTCTACACCAAGCGATCTAAGCTGATCGAATCTAGAATCCACATCTACTAAGCTAGGATTAGGATAGCCTACGATATACCTTACATTATCGATAGATCTAGCTCTATCCACATGTATCCTTTGAGAAGCCAAACCTAAGCCACCTAGGCCTACCATCGAGGAGATCGTATAGATATTCTAAGAAGCTTCTACACCTCACAGCCAGCTCCAACAATCCTCCATCCAGATAGATACCGAACCCTCTAGCTATAGATGCAGCTATATCCTTAGAGAACCCGTACGCTAGTAGATCACCCTTCAGTACATCCATAGCTAGAAGATAAGCATCACTATAACCCCTCCTCCTAGCTACATACCATCTATCACCATCTATCCATGGACCGGATACCCTAATATCCCCACCCATATACTTCTCTAGAAACCTATACGCTTCACGAGAATCTACAGGTGGACCTCTATGAAGCTTAACACCAGGTATGAATCTAGATTCTAGCTCTACTATGAAGACTGTAAGCCCTTCACCACTCCAAGCAGATGATCTTATAACCCTAAACTCCCACTTCTCGAAGACGTTTACAAAAGCCCTTAAGCTACGGTGAATCTCACCCCAAAGAGTATCTGGAGGTATCCTAGGCTCTTCGAAAGCTAAAGCTAGAATCGACGTACCCCTACACTCTATAGCTCTACGTATAGAATCTATATCAACCTCTATCGAAGGTGGATTAAAGAAAACTATACTAGGCTTATCTAGGAATAGCCTAGATGCAGCCGTAAACTCGCTAAGCTTAGTAAGAGATACAGGAGAGGCTACATTCCTATTCGGATCGACTGGATCGACTACGATAAGAGG
>Ga0209394_1000312_pt1 | contig 41661 bp, 44 predicted proteins | sample JNZ201metaG_FD_184122 | JGI IMG/M metagenome (GOLD analysis project Ga0209394, IMG submission 184122) | Hot spring microbial communities from Jinze hot spring, China to study Microbial Dark Matter (Phase II) - JNZ 20120812A (SPAdes) (version 3) ...
CCTACCAACCTCCCTAGATACTGCTAACACGCTTAAGCCAAGCTTATAGTAAAGGTATGCTATAGTTAATGCTTCGCTAGGGCTAAGCCTAGTCTTCGCGAATACGGTTCCGCTAAGATCGTGGAACCGCCTCCCACAGCCCTTACATAGATATCGTTGAACGTAAAGCCTCCTAGTAGGCCTACCATTCCCAACAGCAATGAAGCCGCAGTAAGGACACTTCACGCCCTTAGACCGCCTACACCTACGGATAAGCTCAACAACATCAACATAACTAATAGTTAAAGATAAACGTACACCCCCAACCATACATAAACATCAGAAGAAGAAGTAAATAACCTATCATTCACTAAGAAGGCAAGAGCGTAATTCTTTTATTTCTTCTTTAATGAATGGATCTCTAGAGATTATTCATGAATCTGGAAATCTCTTTGCAGAAATAAACTTTCATAAATTACAATGATGTTTATTTTCAGATTTCGTCACGCTTTTCTCTATTTTAAAGTAGTTAAAGTAATATTTTAGGCTCAGAGAATAATATAATGGGGCCCGTAGCTCAGCATGGATTAGAGCATCGGCCTCCTAATTTATATAGAAGATAGCCGGTGGTCGGGGGTTCGAGTCCCCCCGGGCCCGCATCGTTTATTATTGTTAGTTTTGTGGCTTAGAGTTAGCTGACCATAAAGTTGGGAGAGTGCGATGAATATTGGTTGGCTTAAAATCTTGAGCTAAAAACTAGAAGTAGTAAGTAAGAGAAAAGCGATAAAGTTGTAGAGAACAGTTCTATAAGATTGAGTATCTATTATTTTATTTGTAATTATGTGTTTTTAGAGAGAATGTTAATTAGTTGGTTTTATTTATGTTGAAGATAGTTATGGCTATTGAAGGTATTGAGTGGCTTTTTATAGCTTTAATAGTTACGATGTTTATTTTATGGGCTCCTGAAAAAATTCCAAAATTTGCGCAAGCAATTGCTAAAGCTAGAAAAGAGTTTGAAAATGCTTATAGAGAATTACATACAGAACTTGAAAAAGAGGTTGTGAATATAGAACTCTCTAATGAGAGTAGCGATGAGAAATTAATAGAAGTGGCTAGAAGTCTCGGTATAGAGACCAGAGGAAAGACGAGAGAAGAAATAATGAAAGAAGTTAAGGAAAAGACTAAGGAAATTAAATGAAATCCTTAATGATGAAATAGGTTAATGAAGTGGAGAAAACTTTAAGAATATTTCTCCACATACTTTTGTGAAAAAGTTGATGTGTTATATACGATGTTTAACTCTTCTCTATGTAGAAGAGTTTAATAGATGTTTATCACATTGACTAGGAGGGTGAAGATAGCTGTCAAAGAAAGTTAAAAGAGAAAAAGTTCAGAAAAAAGAAGAGAAACCAAAGTTCTCTATTCTTGAACATGAACTTGTACCAGAACATAGAATTTTAAGTCCTGAAGAAGCTGAACAAGTATTGAAGAAATATGGTGTACGTCCACAGCAACTGCCTTACATACTAGTTTCTGACCCAGTTGTAAAGGAGATAGGTGCGAAACCTGGAGACATAATAGAGATTAAGAGAAAGTCTCCAACAGCTGGAGAAGCAGTATACTATCGTGTAGTGGTAACAGGCGAGTAGAAAGAAGATTCTACTAAGATACCACTATTCTTTCTCTGAGAATGGGCCTGGGGCTGTTATCATTATGTACCCAACCCATGAAGCTATAAAACATACTCCTAAAACTATTATGAGTACAGGTATCTTGACAGCGAGTTCAGGATCTATTGGTAGTAAGCCGAAAAACCAGAAAATATAGAATATGCTGAAAGATACTGAGAACGTTACTATGATTACACCAAGTATCTTAGAAAACCTCATATTCATACCAGATTATTAAACTAGTAAACATTATTTAATAGAGGTTTCCTCATTTTTTAGACTATGAAATGTCTAAGGATAGAGATTTGTCCCATGAGCTTAGAGGGAAAACACTGAAAGTCTATCTCTTATTGTTGAAGAAAGGTAGACCTGTAGGTGTGAGAGAAGTTCAAAGAGAGCTTGGGTTTTCCAGCCCCAGTATCGCGTATCATCATTTAGAGAAGCTTAAGGAGATGGGGGTTGTCTCTAAAGATGATGTTGGGAGGTATGTTATCTCAGAGAAAGTTGATGTAGGACTATTGAAAATGTTCATTATAATACGTGGAAAAATTCTTCCAAGACTATTATTCTACGCAATCTTCTTTACAACATTATCACTCCTCTATATATTCAACCACTACCAAGATCCCGATCCCTATGCTCTAACATTCTCAGTAGCTTCTACGATAGCCATGTGGTATGAAACATTAAAAACATGGAGGGGGAGAGAATGGTAGAGATAGATGTTCTAGTATGTAGAATTATCTGTAGGTCTGGTGATGTATAATATGGTTGAAATGAGGTTAGTTAAGGTAGTCATAGCGGCGATACTACTCTCACTGCTAATCTATTATCTACCAACAATACTGTTAGAGAAAGGAGTGACAGTAAGAATGTTAGAAGAAGCTAGAGGAAATGTTTCAGTAACATTACATGAAAATCAAACTACTCTTAGTGAAGAAATGATCCAAAAAGCATACTCAACTACTAAAATGGAGAAGATGGAAGACATGATCGATAGATTAAGAGAGAGCTTAAACACCTACTTTATGGGGAACCTCTTTATCTCAATACTTACTGCATTAACGATATCAATTATAGTTAAGAGAAATTATCTGGAAAAAGAGTAAGAATTTATATAGTGTGTTTAGCACGCTTTATAGAGAAGTGGATGAGTTTGAGTAGTTTATTCTTACCGAGTAAGCTTATTGAACTAATAACTTCGGATAGGAGAGAATTGAAGAAAAGGTTGAGTATTGGAGTCATTTTATTTGTAGCTTCTATATTATTTTTCACGTTCCTATACTACTTGTTTATTATGGAGAAATTTGAAGCAAGATTTGAGCTTACAGGTTTCGAATCTGTGAGTATCCCTATTCCAGATTTTAACCAGATACTTCTCTCTAGAGTAATATATATGAGTATAGCGGTGGCCGTAATTTTCCTCGTTATGAGAATTGCGCTCCAGTTTCTCAGAATCGAAAATGCAAAATCAAGCGTACTGATAACATTCATACTAAACTCATTCATAATAATACTCATAGTGCTTACGATATTTACACCATTACTACTCACTCAACCGAAAACAGAGTATATAATAGTTGATGTTGAATTACAAAATGCGACATTATATAATGTAACGTTATCTGGGTATGGAGAAGATAAGATGCTGAGTTTGAAGGCCTCTAAAATAGATGCTGGTTATGTTAGAGCTTATAGAGTGTATCCAGACATGAGCCTCGTAGACTGGCAGAGAATAAATGCAAGTCTCATAGAGAAGACAATTAAAGAGTCTAGAACACTTATGAATATGACGAGCTTGAAATGGGTTGAAGACAATGTAGAAAAGACTCTCGATAAATTGGACTTGGCTGTTGGTAGCTGGGACATGCTCACATACAGATTCTTTGTAAATGCTGTGTGGATAAACGTATCTACAGGGATTGCATACTCGATATTCAGCATGGTGTCTCCTGTAAGTTGGGGGCTACTATTACTCTACAATGTGAGATGTTTCATGAAGGCTTATAAAACATCTACTATGGTGGCGGTAGCTATCTGGATACTTATATACCTGGTATTCTTCCTCACAGGCGTAATTTAGAAGAAGTATTAGAAACTAGGTTAAACATCTTCCCGTAGCATCTATCTCACCCTTAGCTATCCGTGTACTTGAGATAGGTTTTCCATCATCGGAGACAACAAGCGGACATACAGCTACATCGAGAGGTCTAAGATTTTTCTGAGCTCTTATAGCATTTATCTCCACCGCTCTTTTATAAGTCATAGGGCTTACAACCAATAATTCTATCTCCGGGTCATTGACAGCTGGACCGTATGGGTCTTCGATAGGCATTATCTTACATCTCTCTAACCAGCCGTAAGATGAAAGAGTTTCCTCCAATCTTCTAACTCTTTCATTAAAATTTCTTACTGAATGGTTCTTTCCAAGAGATTTTACAAAATCGTCTGTGGTAACACCTATCACAAGATTTTCACTATTCTTTACTCCTGTAAGTATTAATGCTAGGTGACCGTAATGTACTTCATTGAAAGTTCCTCCTAGAACTGCTTTCCTATACCTGGGTTTGGGAAAATCTTTACGTAATTCTTCTTCTAAATCTTCTCTCCAAAATCTTAGCTCACTAAGTATAACCATGGATTCTCCAATGGTTATGTTGAGCATTACTGCAAGTTCTCCGAAAGTGATGTCTGGGTTTTCCAGCAAAACTACGTCTCGTACATAAGATTTATGCTCAGCATACATGGGCATATTTTTAACTACATCTACGAGTATCCTCCATAAAGGATGCTTCTTAAAATTTTCTGGAACTTTCCGCATCTTCACTAAATCCTCATAGATTTCCTTTTCCACAAAAGGAAACTATAGACTTTCTCTTATTATCTATTGCTCTCCATATACCAGTATTCCATCTTATCTCATATGATCATGATAACCCATTTATATTTTCCTGATAATATCTTTTTATCTTAGAATTGTGAGAATGTATATGAGCCGCGGTGGAAGTAGAATCGTTAATAACGAGTCTTCTTGAAGATTTGAAGGTCTGCGAAGAATACTTGAAGAAAGAAGTTAGAGTAGATCTTGTTCTAAGAATGCTTGAAGAACTGATGGAGAGGTTGGATCAGCTGAAAAATGTCGTAGAGATAAAAGATATAGAAGAAAAAGCAAGAATACTTTACCATAGAGCTCTAACACTCGCAACTCTAAATGAGGAAGTCAAAAAGTAATGTTTTAAAATTCTAGTAAGCAGGTTCTTGAATTAGGGTAATCTAGATTATCTTTTGTCGCACAGAATCTAGGACGTCTTAACTCCAGCTCAATATTTGTTATCCCTTTAAACCACTTCAGAAGAATTTCACCCATTGATTGAAGTTCTATGCAGAACATTCCACATGCTTGAAAACATTAAAGAGCTCTTTCATAGTACAAGAAGTCCAGAAGTCACTTTTAAGGAAGAATATGACACATACAATCATTTGCAAAGAGCTACTCTAAGCACATTTGACTTAGTACTCTACTTAACGCTAGCTATAACAGAATTGATTATGAAATTTTTCATTAAAAGATCTCGGAACTAGAAAAATTAAGAAAAACTAAGAGATGTTGTTAAATATAGATTGGGGGAGAAGTGTTACCTGGACCTCTTTTTCTTCAATTCTTCTCTTAGCTTCTTTGTTTCATCCCATTTTATTTCTAGGGTTTTCGGATCTAGGACTACTCCATAGACATCTCTAGCTGTCTCAATCGTCACGTACTCGTTCTTGACATCCATCCTAACCATTTCTGGATCTCTTTCAAGAGGATCTCCCCAGCCTCCTCCACCTCCAGACCTAAGACTTACCATATCTCCTTTCTTCAGTTTCACTGCTGCTACTTTTCTAACGATCTTGGGTTCCTCGCCTTGCTTGAAAATTACGCAGTAGTTTGGTGTTCCGTTCATTCCTCCAGCTACACCCCATGGTGGGAACTTGTTCCTACCAATAGATACTGTGAAATAGGCTTCACTGCATAGAACTCTATAGTCTTTTATTACTCCGAATCCCCCTCTGAACTTGCCGTGACCAGTCCCACTCTCAGTATTCAGGCAGTATCTCTCTACAAGTATCGGCATATGTTTCTCGTAGACTTCGTTTGATGCTATGTAGGTCTCTCCGTCTCCACATGCCACTAGCCCGCTTTCTCCATCCATGTCATAGCCTGCGCCCCACCCTCCAGCCTGAGGCTCTACTATCGCGAAAGGTTCGCCTGTTCTTTCATCTACACCTCCTAGAATTGTTGCTAGAATTGATAGGAAGTGTCCAGCAGTTAGCTTATCTGGCACATGTGGTGCCAACGCCTTCCATACTAGGTCTGTTGCATATGACATTGCTTCCCAGAATGTTGATGTAGGAGCTGGTTTAACAGGGTTAAAAGCTGAACCTTCTGGAGCGATAACTTTCAATGGTTTAAAGTAGCCGCCGTTTAAGTCTACGTGTGGGTCAGTTACGGCTATGTATGTCTCTCTAACTCCTGAGACGGTTGCAGGATACGGTGACGCTATAGATCCTTTCACGCTTCCACTTCCAGTGAAGTCCGCTATGAATTCTTCATCTGTTATGGTTACCTTTACTCTTACATATACTGGTTCATCTGTTAATCCATCGTCATCTAAATAATCCTCTGCCTCGAATACTCCCTTAGGCAGCTTCTTCAAGTTAAGCAGTGCGAGCTTGTATCCATCATTTATTATCTTCTCCATAGCGCTCTTAACGTTATCTATGCCATACTTCTCGATCAGTTTCTCAATTCTTCTAGCAGCCACCTTCATAGATGCAGCTTGAGCCTCCATATCTCCCAGCGTATGTAATGGTAGACGTGAATTCTCTAAGATTATGTCTATTACATCTTTGTTCGGTTTTCCTTCACGATAGAGTCTTACACAAGGAAACTGTACACCTTCTTGATATATTTCAGTTGAGTCAGACGTCCAGCTTCCGAAATGCATTCCTCCTACTTCACTCCAATGTCCTTTGTTTAAAATCATTGATATCAATTCATCTCGATAGAAGACCGGCATCGCTAGTGCAACATCATTCAGATGGGTTCCGGACTTATATGGTACGTTGAGAATATAGATATCGCCTGGACGCATTTCTCCATCCCATTTCTCAAGTACTTCTCTGGCTACGAAATCTAAGACGCCTGAGAATCCTGGAACGCCTGGGGCTTGCGCAATCAGTTCTCCTTTCGAGTCGGTAATCCCTACGGCGTAGTCTAATACTTCGTAGATTACCGGACTCTTGGCAGTTCTTCCAAAAGCATAAAACATTTCTTCGTTAGCGGTTATCAAACCATTCTTGATTATCTCTAAAGTGAAGATATCTTTCTTACTCATTTTACTCACCTCTCAATATATTCACGTTTCCATACTTATCTACTATAACTTTCTGTGAAGCCAAGACTAGAATCGTTGAAGTTGGGTCTTCAATTATTGCTGGACCTTCAATCCTGAACTGTGGAGACAGCTTCTGCTTATTATACACGAGAACTTCCAGTTCTTCTCCATTTATATAAATTCTTCTTTCCTGCATAACAGCATCATCTAGAGAGTCCGCCGTATTATTTAGTTCTTTCAATTCAAATTTCTTAACCTTATACTCGCCTACTAGATGGAAGTTGACTATTTCAACAGGACTATCTAGTCTAAAAGCGTATTCTCTCTCATGGTATTCATGGAATCTCTCTATTATCTTCTTAACCTCTTCACTATTTATTCTGCCCGAGGGTATAGGTACCTTAACAGTATGTTCTTGCCCATAGTATCTCATATCGGCGTATCTTTGGAGTATGATCTCTGATACACCTAGCTCTTCCTTAAAGATCTCGACCATCTTCTCTTCGAGGTCTCTATAAATTTCGTTCACCCTCTTTGAAGCATCTTCCCTATCTAGTCTAATAACCTCTGTAACCACTAGGTCGTGCCTGATATCTGTCGTCAACATCCCCCATGCACTGAATACTCCAGGCGGAATGACTGGTACGATTATCTTCTTTATTTCTAGTTCCTCAGATATGAATGGAGCGAACATCGGACCAGATCCTCCGTGAGCTATTAATGTGAAATCTCTTGGATCGTATCCTCTCTGTACAGATACTACTCTAATAGCGTAGGCGGCATTCTCGTTGGCGAGCTTAATTATTCCTTCTGAAGCTTCCTCGATCGATATGTTATAGTGGTCTGCAATCTTCTCTTTTATGGTTTTAACTGCTAGGTCTCTATAGATCTTCATAGCCCCTCCGAGAAGATACTCTGGGTTAATCAATCCATTAACTACGTATGCGTCGGTGACGGTTGGCTCTTTACCACCTTTACCATAACATGCTGGACCAGGATAGGCTCCAGCTGCTTTAGGCCCTACTCTCAGGTTCCCGATCTCATCAATCCACGCTATACTTGTTCCACCGTTCCCTATCTCAAATGTATCAACTACAGGTACCCGGACTGGATATCCGGCGGTGAACCTTGTTCTCTCCACATAGTATTCTGTATGGACTCGAGGTGTAAGATTTTCGACTAAGCTTGCTTTAGTTGTTGTACTACCTCCATCTAGTATGATTACATTCTTCTCGCCGACCAGTTTTGCAATATAGATTCCGCCAATGACTCCTGCTACTGGGCCAGACTCTATAGTATATATAGGATAGTGTTTAGCGAAATCAAACGAGGCTACGCCTCCGCTTGAAAGCATGACGAAAGGTTTTCTAGAGAACCCTTGTTTAGCAAATTCTTTTTCTAGTTTCTCTAGATATTTCTCGAGTTTAGGCTTAACGTAAGCATTCAGTACAGCGGTAGCCGTCCTCTCATATTCTCTCCATTCACGTGTTATTTCATGACCTAACGTTATAGGCAGGTTAGTATGTTTACGCACTATCTCTCCAGCTTTTATCTCATGTGATGGATTAGCATAAGAATTTATGAAGCTGATACATATACTTTCAACTCCTTCTTCCAAAAGCTTCTGAACAGCTTTTTCAACATCTTTTTCATTCAGCGGTCTCAGAATCGTCCCATCTGACATTATTCGTTCATCAACTTCTAGTCTAAGATATCTTGGGACAAGAGGTTGAGGCTTCTTATATCTAAAGTTATACATATCTCTTCTATTCGATCTCTGAAGTTCGAGTACATCTCGATATCCTTTCGTTGTAATTAATCCTACCTTTGCCCCCTTCTTCTCGATGATAGTGTTAATAACTAGTGTTTGACCATGAATTATCGAGAAGACTTTCAAGAAATCAATCTTACTCTTTGATACCGTGTTTAATACTCCTATTGAGGGGTCGTGGGGTGTTGTTTCATCTTTAACCCATATGAAGTCGCCTGTTTCATCATCATACGCGACTAGATCTGTAAAAGCACCACCAATATCTATACCTACACGGTATACCATTTTGAAATCACTTATAAGATATCTACTCACAATTTATTAAAGATTTAATGTCACGATATATTTGATCACCAATTTTATGGTATGACACCTTAAGATATGGAAAAAAGTAATATCAATTTTATAAAAATCCTGTGTCTAAATAGATGCTCAATTTATTCTGAAGTTAAACCTTATATATGTTATTAGGATAATATTTTAAGAAGATTATGAGAAGGAGATTTGAGATTTTTAGGTCTAGATATCCTTCTACCAGGACAAAAGGTGTCAGTAAATCCGTAGTAATTACAGTGGTAGTAGTCGTAGTGATAGTTGCTATAGCGAGTGCAGCCTACTTCATGGCGGCTCCTCCCACTCCAACAACACCTACGATCGTAACACCCACGCCCGTAACGCCTACACCTACAACTGTAGTAACTACACCTACTCCAACCCCGACAACGCCTGTTACAACACCAACCACTACACCAGTTAAAGAAAGACTTCTAAGAGTATCATTCGCTAATGTTCCATACATGGATCCGGCTGTTGGATCTGATGAGGCCAGCTCAGTATACTTCATCAACGTATATGATACTCTAGTTTATCCTACAAAGGAGGGAACAGTTAAGCCTCACGTTGCTGAAAGATGGGAAGTCTCTGAGGATGGTTTAACGTGGACTTTCTATTTAAGGAAGGGTGTGAAATTCCATAGTGGGCGAGAGCTGACAGCGGAAGACGTAGTATTCTCATTGAGGAGAATGATTATCATAGGTGAAGGATACGGTTATCTCTTCAAGCCATATGTAGACCTTGAAAAAACTAGGGCTTTAGACAAATACACCGTACAGATTGTTTTAAAGAACCCCTTTGGCCCCTTCCTTATCACGTTAGTGAGACTATACATAGTAGATAGTGAATTAGTAAAGCAGCATATTGCTGAGGGACCTTACGGAGAGATGGGCGACTATGGCAAGACGTGGCTTATGAGTGGAGAAAGAGATGCTGGTTCAGGACCATATAAATTACATGAATATAAGAGAGGAGAATCTGTAACGTTGGTAAAGTTCGACGATTACTGGGGTGAGACAGCTCCAAATGCTCCAACAAAAGTGATAATGTATGGTTTCACTGAGCCGACCACTATACGTACTATGATAGAAAAGAGACAGCTAGAAGTTACAGATCAATGGCAACCTCTCGAAAACTATGAAGCTATGAGTAAGATACCCGGCGTGAAAATCGCCCAAATACCCCAAGCAATGATATTCTACATAATGCTCCATACCAAGAAACCTCCGACAGACGATGTCCATGTTAGGAAGGCAATAGCGTTAGCATTTGATTACGATACAGCTATCAAGGATATAATGCCATATGAGAGGAGACCAGCAGGCCCAGTTCCAAGCATGCTTCCAGGAGCTGACCCAACACTTAAACCAATAGAGAGAAATATCCAAGCAGCTATAGAAGAACTTAAGAAGTCGAAGTATTGGGGTGAGCTGGATAAGTATCCGATAGAGTATTGGTGGATCGCAGAAGTTCCTTGGGAAGAAAGAGTAGCATTACTCTTTAAAGCAAACATGGAGGAGATAGGCTTGAAGGTAAATGTGGTCAAGGTACCTTGGCTATCGGTTGTAGAAGGTATGACCAAGATGGAGACTACCCCGAACGCGGTATCAATATTCGTTGTTGCACATTATGCAGAGGCAGGCTCGATACTCTCCTCAAGGTACCATTCACATGCTACTGGAACATGGGAGCAGGGTGAATGGCTGATGGATCCGGAGATAGATGCGATGATAGAAGATGCATTAGGAACCGTAGACTTCAACCAGAGAATGCAGAAATACTATGAGATACAAAGAAGAATAGTTGAACTATATCCATCCCTATACGTATATGAGCACGTAGTTCTAAGAGCTTATCAAGCCGACTACGTCGATTACCCAGCAGCTAGAGGAGAGGTAATCCCCATAGCTGAGTATGAACTAGACTTCAGATGGTTCCAGGTGTTCCCAGAAAAGATTCCAAAGTAAAATTGGAAAACGGAAAAAAATTATATCCTAACAATATTTTTTATAATCTAAAGGTGGTGTTCTTGAATAAGATTTTGTATATAAATCCTGTAGGGACAGATGTCTTTGATAAACCTATGAAAGACTACTTAGATAGATACAAAGACCCGGACACAGTGATAGACGTAACATCGTTTAAAGTGGGACCCCATCATCTAGAATATTATTCATATGATGCCATAATTATCCCCTATATATTGGAGGAAGTCAAGAAAGCAGAGAAAAATGGATATGATGCATGTGTTATTGGTTGTTTCTATGATCCTGGATTAAAGGAAGCTAGAGAGATAAGTAACATTATTGTAACAGCCCCTCTCGAGTCTTCGACATGTATTGCATTATCTCTAGGAGAAAAGTTCGCTATAGTGGTTGGTAGAAAGAAGTGGATCCCATTAATGATGAACCGAGTGAAAGAATACGGGTTAGAAGATAGGTTAACTTCTTTCAAAGATATAGGGTTAGGAGTACACGACCTCCATAAAGATGAGAAAGAAACCGAGAAAAGATTGTATGCTGTAATCGAGGAGAGCCTTAAAGAAGGAGCTGAAGTAATAATACTTGGATGTACAGCCTTCTTTGGGTTCTTTAAAGTAGTCCAAGAAAAATATAAAGTCCCAGTAATAGATCCTATAATTGCATCTGTTAAACATGCTGAGCAACTTATCAAACTAAAGAAGCTTTGTGGATGGAGCCATAGCAAGATATGTGCCTACGAGCCTCCACCAACTTCTGAACTACTAGCATGGAATCTCAAAAACCTAGTATAGCATCAAAAACAAGAATAACGTTATAAGATTAATAACTAGTTTTGAATATGGAAGAAGTTGGAAAATGGTTGTATTAGAGAAAAAACCCTTACGGAATTTACGGAATCTCTTAAACAACTACTATATACGAAAGATATTGTACAGTATTGTGACACTCTTCGGAATCTCTATACTCATATTTATCATAGCTAGAGTTTTGCCAGGCGATCCCGCGAGACTCGCTCTAGGACCTAGAGCGCCTGAAGACGTTGTGGAACAATATAGAAGACTTCTCCGCTTAAATGAGCCAATCTATGTCCAATACTTTTACTGGCTTGTTGATGTTTTCCATGGTAGATTCGGGTTATCGCTGGTAACTTTCAGAGACGTTCTCACAGATATTCTAGAATTTCTTCCAGCAACAGTTGAACTAATCATCTTCACTCTGATAATAGATATTATAGGTGCTTTCGGTTTAGGGGTTCTCAGTGGTAGGAGACCTAACTCACTGATCGATAACTTTGTTAGAGTGTTTGCCTACGTAGGTATAGCTATCCCATCATTCGTATGGGCCATAATACTACAGCTTGTACTAGCTAACTGGCTGGATCTGCTCCCAGCATATGGCAGGCTGAGCCTAGGAGTTGAGGTCCCACGCATTACGGGCCTCGTCACAGTCGATTCTTTGATAAGCGGAAACTTAGTAGCATTTATTGATGCACTGACACATTTGATTATACCCTCATTATCTCTTGCTATTGGATGTATAGCTCAGGAGGCTAGGATCTTGAGAGCGAGTTTGATCGAAAATGTAAATAAAGACTATATACTAAACATGTATGCTCACGGAATTCCAGGCTCGATAATATTCTTTAAGTATGCTCTTAAACCTTCAATGATACCTACCGTTACTATCATGACTTTAGACATGGCTTCTATGCTTGGAAACGCATTCTTAGTTGAATTGATATTCAATTGGCCTGGGTTATCGAGATACGGCATTACAGCAATGTTGAGAAAAGATTTGAACGCTATAGTCGGAGTTGTACTAGTAATCGGCTTAGCCTACACGATTGCTTCAATAATCATAGATCTAGTAGTCTCTTACCTAGATCCAAGAGTTAAGTATAGGAGGTAGGAGAAAATGAAAGAAACCTCAACTAATGAAGTAAGATTTCTTGAACTAGAGAAGAAAGTTAAGAGAGAGAACTGGAGGAGAATGTGGTTTAGGTTCAGGAAGAGCAAATTATCTATAGTAGGCTTATCAATAATACTCATACTCTTATTGATGGCAATTTTCGCAGAGTACATAGCACCCTATCCATCTCATGCAGGTTTATACATAGCATTCAAGAACGCGTATAAGCCACCCTCATTAGAACACTTCCTCGGAACGGACATGTATGGTAGAGATGTTTTTAGCAGAGTAATCTTCGGATTCAGGTATGCTTTCATGATGATCGGACTAGTCTTATTACTCGTAGTTCCGACGGGAGTTGTACTTGGCTTGATAGCGGGATACTACAGAGGAACTTTCATCGAGACGCTCATAGTGAGGCTATCAGACATATTCATATCTCTCCCACCTCTCGTCTTAGCCTTATCTATAGCGTCCATACTAGAGCCAAATATCTTCAATGCTATGATGGCTGTTTCATTAATGTGGTGGCCATGGTATGTAAAATTAACATACTCTATGACTGTATCGCTTAGAAACGAACCATTCATCCTCGCAGCAGAATCTCAAGGAGCTTCTACTCTACACATACTCTTTAGAGAATTACTTCCAATCCAGTTAGGAACTATACTCACAAAAGTTACTTTAGATGCTGGATGGGTTATACTTATAGGTGCGGCAATCAGCTTCGTCGGGCTTGGAGCTCAGCCTCCTACACCTGATCTAGGCACAATGGTTTCAGAATATAGCAAGTATCTTCCAGAATATTGGTGGATGAGCCTCGGACCTGCAGCAGGCATAGTATTGATTATACTTGCCTTCAACTTGTTGGGAGACGGTATCAGAGATGTTTTCGCAGGTGAGTAGAAAATGTTGCTTAAGATAGATAACTTATATGTCAACTATAGGAGTTATTGGTACACTCTCAAAGTATTGAATGGTGTATGGCTAAAAGTAGAGAGGGGAGAACGTGTAGGAATAATCGGTGAATCCGGAAGCGGTAAAACAACTCTCCTAAAAACGATACTCAGAATACTTCCTCAGAATGGCATAATCTCAAAAGGTGAGATAATATATGAAGGCAGAAATATTCTAAAACTGAGTGATGGCGAACTCGCTAAGATTAGGAGAAGAGAAATAGGCATGATCTTCCAAGATCCTATGGCCGCTCTCAACCCTGTCTTCAAGATTAGAGACCAGCTCTACGATATCTTAAAGTATAGAATGATGGCTGAAGGTCGCAACCCATCAAGTAAAGAACTTTACGAAGAATCTCTGAAATTATTTAACGATGTTAGGCTGCCTGACCCTGATAGAGTGCTAGAATCTTATCCATTCCAGTTAAGTGGAGGGATGAGGCAGAGGGTCATGATAGCTATGGCCTTAGCATCAGCTGGAAAGTTGTTGCTTGCGGATGAACCAACAACCAACCTTGATGTAACTATACAAGACCAGATCTTGAAACTCATACATAGACTTGTAATCGAGAAGAATCTAAGCACAATCCTCGTCTCTCATGCACTTGGAATGGTTTACCATATGACAGACAAAGTATACGTTCTCTACGCAGGAGATATAATGGAAGAAGCAGGAACAAAAGAGTTATTTAATAAACCTAAACACCCATACACGCAACTACTTATAGCAAGCACTCCTAGGCTTAGCTCCATAGGAGTAGGAGAAGGAATAAAAGGAAAACTTCCAGACTACCGCAACCCACCAGCCGGATGCAGATTCTCTCCCAGATGCCCCTACGTAATGGATAAATGCATTAATACGAAACCAGGCAGAATACAATTGAATAACGAACATGTAGTCTCATGCCACCTGTATGATTAGGAGGTGGTTAGATGCAGGATGATGTAATTCTATATGTTTCAGGTCTTAAAAAATATTTCAATACAACTGAAGGCGTAGTTAGAGCGGTTGATGGGATAAGCTTCAACGTAAAATATGGTGAAACACTAGCATTGGTTGGAGAATCAGGTTCCGGTAAGACAACAACAGGTCACGTCATAATGGGATTTTATCCTCCAGACGATGGCAAGATAATCTACAAGAACAAGTATGAATTATCAGTACCAATGAAGAAGAGACCATTAGAATTAAAGAGAGATATACAGATAGTCTTTCAGGATCCCGGAACATCTCTAAATCCGAAGAGGTTGGTGAAAGATATTATCAGCCTGCCTCTCTTAATACATAAGATTGTTGATAAGAAGAAGATATATGAAAGAGTGGCAGAATTACTGGAGTATGTTGGGTTAAGCGAAGAGTTCATGTTCAAGTATCCTCATGAACTTGGGGGAGGAGAGAAACAGCTAGTTGCAATAGCCCGTGCCCTTGCTCCACAACCATCATTCATAATCCTCGATGAGTCAACTTCTGCGTTAGACGTATCTTCTCAAGCAAAAGTACTCAACACACTCGTAAAAATCCAGAAAGAACTTCGACTCACCTATCTACTAATAACACACGACCTCGGAGTCGTTAGGAATATCTCACAACGTGTAATGATAATGTATCTTGGAAAAATCTATGAAGAAGCTCCCACCGAGAAATTCTTCAAATCACCTATGCACCCATACACACAGATGCTTCTCTCTTCGATACCTACGTTATCGGAGGAAGATGAAAAAATCAAACCTAAGGGTATAGAGTCGATAGGCGAGATACCAAGCGCTGTTAAGCCCCCAAGTGGATGTAGATTCCACACTCGATGCCCCTTCGCTAAACCTATATGTAGTCAACAAGATCCACCTGACATTGTATTAGATAGTAATCATATCGTTAGATGCTGGCTCTACGAATAATAACTATTTCCTTAGTTATTTATATCTCGTAGTCTTTAATATAGAGTGATTTAGGTAGGCTGGTCAGATTGATGTATCCTTCTCTACTTACTACGACATTGTCTTCTAGTCTTACACCAAATTGACCTGATAAGTATATTCCCGGTTCAACCGTGAAAACCATCCCATTCTTCAAGAGATCTGTGTTGCCGGTCTTAATGAATGGTGGTTCATGAACTTCCAGTCCGATTCCGTGTCCAGTCCTATGTATAAAATATTCTCCGTAACCATAAGATTCAATAGTTTTACGAGCTGCGAAATCCACATCCTCTGCTTTTACATCTTCTCTAATTGTTTCTAGAGCGTTTTGTTGCGCATTCAATACTACATTGAATATCTCTATCTGCTTAGTTGATGGAAGACCACATACAACTGTTCTCGTTAAATCAGAGTAATATCCTCTGTATCTGATTCCTATGTCCAGAACGACGACGTCTCCTTTATGAATAATCCTGTCTGTAGGCTCTTGATGAGGTAATGCAGAATTACTTCCACTCTGCACTAATGTAAAAGATACCTCATCGGCTCCAGCCTCAAGAGCATAATTCTTTACCTGTATCATGACATTCCTCTCTGATACACCTTCTCTAATATTTCTGATAGCTTCTAGTAAAACCTGATTATTTATTTCAGCAGCTTTCTTGAGAGCTTCTATCTCTTCAGGTTCTTTAATAATCCTCAGAGAATATATCAAATCATTTATCAATGAATACCTTATACCTGTATATTTGCTGATTATAGGATAAACGTATTTGAATGGTATTGCTTCTTCTACACCTATAGTCGTTGGTCTACTCTTATGAAAGATTTTCTCAAGTATGTTGACCGGATTTTCCACATCACTGTAACTTATTAATTCGAAGTCTGTTAATCTACAGTTTTCTTCAGCTCTCTCCTCCTCTAATCTTGGGACGATGAGAGATACTTTATCGTCTTTTCTATCTATTAATAATGCAATCAATCTTTCAAGAGATACTGCACTATATCCTGAAAAATATAACATATTAGGTTCAGACGTAATCATTACGATATCTATATTATTGTCATCCATTAATTTTCTAATCTTCTTAATCCTATTTTCGTACAAGTTGACCACCTATCTCGGGGGAGAGAGAATCCATAGAACTCTTGCAGGTTTATCACTGAGATTTGCAGTAGCGTGAGGTGTACCCCTTTTGTTATACAGTATCATTCCTTCTCTCAATTTGACGGATTCTTTATCGGTACTGAAAACCACTTCTCCAAACAATACGTATGCGAATTCATCATTCTCGAGGTGGATACTGTAACCCTCCCTAGGAAATCTTACACCCGGGGAGATCTCAAGTATACCGATCTCCAATCTATCAGTTTTCAGTAAGGTTACAGCATTATCTTTCGCACTTTTCCATAAATTCTCATCTATAGATTGATATTCTATCCTCGTATCCATACAGAGACTGAAAGCTGGAGATAATTTAAAGATTGTTAAGAATATGGATAATACAGGGTTGAAGAACATACTACAGATACTTCTAAAGATATAATGGATATGTAAATGGAATGGAATAAGCATTTCCAGCGTATAAAGAAACCTTATTAAACTGTGAAGATGTACAGAAAAATTCCTAAAAAAGATGGGCCAATACCCTATCAGCATCTATCATTCCAATAGTAAATGTTTTCTTAAACGTTCACTCTAGAGCTTCATACTCTGCACCGGGGATGATAGGCACAACTTTAAATTAAGGTCCTCTGGATTACCTTTTGGAGATTTATGAGTAAGCCTGTCGATCTTGGTTCTCTGAAAGTCGGTCACAATATAGTGATAGATGGTGAGCCATGCCGTATAGTTGAGTTAGAGAAGAGTAAGCCTGGTAAACACGGTTCGGCTAAGGTTAGGCTTGTCGCCATAGGAATATTCGATGAAGCTAAGAGAACTCTAGTAGGACCTGCAGACATGAAGGTAGAAGTACCGATAATAGAGAAGAGGTCTGGTCAAGTGGTTTCTATAACAGATACGGTAAGCTTGATGGATAATGAAACTCTAGAGATGATAGAAGTTCCATTACCTAAAGATGAAGCTCTTAGAGCTAAGCTTGAGCCAGGGGTTACTGTAGAGTATTGGAAGATTATGGGTAGAGCTATGATAACCCATGTGAGAGAAGGTTAAGGCTTTCCACGAAGCTTAGCTTTACTTACGAGAAGGTAACCATAGTCTCCAAACCATTTTATTTCATACTCCTCTACCTCAAGTTTTTCATAGAATATGGGGGCGTCCAACACTAGTGTTTCTATCTCTCCACCTTCACCACATGGATTTATGCCGAATTTTTTATTGAGTTCTTTTAACAGATCTAAGTCGCTTGGTTGAAGTATCTTGCCTAGCCATTCCTTCGACATCCCCATCGCCGCCACACCTGTAATCATAATCTCGAACCCCGATTCTATAATCTCTCTTACTAGTTGTAATGGTTCTCTATTCCATAGAGGTGCGATGTGGATTAATCCAAATTCTCTACATATCTTCTCTAAAGTATTCTTCTGGAACTTACTTGAGATAACGCCTGAGACTATTCCATCAATTTTATCCGATACTTCTTCTAAAACCTCTCTTAAGACTTGTAGTTCATCTTCAGCTTCTCTGTAGATATGTTTCTTCTTCATGGCTTTTGCTTGTAGCCTGGTTAGTTCTACGTTTGGGTAGTGGAAGTAGAGTGATTCAGAAGATGTAGGCTGGATCGATATCAACATATCTACAAGGTAATTCATCTTCTCAGCGAGATATATTGCATAAGTAGAATCTTTTCCACCACTAAATAAAGCCGCAAGCCTCAATTCTATCTCCTAAGAGAATTACCTAAAGAGATGTATTAAATATACGTAGATAGATATCCTAATCGTGGCATATGCGTGGAAGATATGTTATAGTATACACACTACGTAAGCCCATTACCTTTGAGAAAGCGTTAGAGTTAGAGAGGTTTCTTAAAGAGTATGATGTTCTCGTAGATTCTATTAGCGTAGAAGATGCTTCAGAAAGAGGTATACCTGCAGAGACAGAACTCTTAATAGTTCTCGGAGGTGATGGAACTCTTTTACGTATAGTAAAACTTCTACCTAGACCAAGCATACCAATACTCACGGTAAACTATGGGAGAGGAGGATACCTAATGGAGATAGAACCAGAGAAGGTAGGAGAAGTTATTAAGAAGATTGTTTGCGGAGAGTATCGTATTGAAAAGATAATGATGCTTTCATTCAAGGTAGACGGCAGAAAGATAGGTGATGCATTAAATGAAGCATACGTATCTGCGACAATGCCTGGTAGAATAATAGAGTTTTATGTTGAGAGAAGTAATGTAAGATTGTGTACTGGAATTGCAGATGCTGTAATAGTGTCTACACCTCTAGGTTCAACAGCATATGCATACTCAGCTGGAGGGCCAGTGATAGATAGTACACTAGAATCAGCGGTATTAGTACCAGTCTGCCCAATAAACAACATCAAACCCATAGTATTCTCCTTATGGAAAGAATTCTACATAAATGTCTATTCAGAGTATGGTGTACAAATACTTATAGATGGACATATAAGAGAAGTTTTCCAAAAGAATGTGAGAATCCAGGTTTCAAAGTCTAAGGAATACATCTATTTTGTGAAGATTGGTGAAGAAGATGAAAGCTTTATGAAAAGGTTGAAGAAGAGATTCTTATCCTGACCTCCAATCTATTTAACACTAGGAAAAATTACATTTCTGGAATTAAGTTATCCTGTTTTAGAATATATATTTTACGAGTTTTTATATAAATTTTGGGAAGAGTGTAAGATATTGTGTGAAGAAAAGTTTGGAAAGAGAATCTATATCTTAGATGCATCTGCATTAATCTTCGGATTCATGTCTTCTTCAGATGAAATGCAGATAACTTGTAGAGAAGTTTTGGAGGAAGTAAAGTTTGGTGAAGCTGCAGTATATAGAGCTACAGTGATAAGAGAAGGAGTTGGACCAAAGATTATAGAACCTAGAGAAGAGTATGTCGAGGCTGTTAAGAGAGAGGTAACTAGAATTGGTGAGACAGGACTTTCAGATGCAGATATCAAACTTCTAGCTCTTGCATTAATGTTTAAAGATAATGGGTGGGAGCCTGTAATAGTCTCAGCAGATTACGCTATCCAGAACACAGCATTCTCATTAAATATAAAAGTAGAACCAATAATACATAAAGGGATAGAGAAAGTTATAGTCTGGATTTCTTATTGTCCTAAGTGTAAATGGGTTGGAGGAGTGTTTAAGGAAGGAATCTGCCCTAACTGTGGATCTAAGTTGAAGAGGCGGCCGAAACGTTAGTAAAATAGTTGTAGAAGATTTATCTTTTTAGTAAGCGTGCAGCTTTCTCAGCTATTGCCGCAGCCATCTCAGATGTTCTAGCACTACCTTTCAGATCGTAAGTTACAACCTTGCCTTCAGCAATAACTTCTTCTGTAGCTTTGAATATTGCTTGAGCCTTGTCTTTCTCCCCCAGATACTCTATCATCCATGCAGCTGAGAGTATCATGGCTGTAGGGTTAACTTTGTCTTGTCCTTTATACTTCGGCGCACTTCCATGAGCTGGCTCAAACATTGCACGGAAATCACCCATATTTGCAGAGTAAACCATACCTATACTTGCAAGTAGTCCTGCAGCTTCCTCACTGATAATATCCATGAACAAGTTTGTTCCAAGTATTACGTTTTGATTAAATCTATCAGGGTTTTTGACGAGTTGTTGGGCCATGTTATCTACATAGTATTCTTCATATGTAATTCCTGGAAATTCTTTTGATACACTATCTACTGCTTCTACGAATACTCCATCACATTCTTTCATAATGTTTCTCTTCGTTACAACAATTACTTTTGTCCAGCCCTTATCTTTAGCAATTTGGAAAGCTTTTCTAGCAACTTTCTCAGATTGTCTTCTAGTAATCTTTCTAACAGCTATAGCAATATCTGGTGCAAGTCTATGCTCTATGCCACTGTACAATCCCTCTGTAGTTTCTCTCACACAGATAAAATCTAGGTCTCCATACAAGCTTGGCAAACCTTTAAATGTCTTTATTGGTCTAATATTGGCATAGAGATCGAATCTCTGCCTAATGCTAACAGCTACACTTCTAGGACTACCGGGCTCAGCAGGAGTAGTACATGGGGCTTTAAGAATAGCATCTGCTTCTTCTAAGATCTTCCATGTTTCTGGAGGTATGAGAGATGGTCCACCGTGTTGAAGCCACCATTCATAACCAGCTTCAACAGGTATAAGCTCAACTTCTGTTCCAACAGCTTCCAAAACCTTCATGGCAGCTAAAGTTAATTCAGGACCTACCCCATCACCTTTAATTAAAGCAGCCTTCTTACCCATAACCAACACTCTCAAAAAAGAAGCACTTTGATGAATATTTAAATATTTAAATAACTGTAACTAATTCCCAAGACCTTCAGCAAAAACTTTAAGTAAGCCCATTATATTTTGTAACTAATTTTTTATACTTTTTGATCTTTCAAAAATTAGTGAGTAAAGATCATAAGTTAATAATTTAGAGAGAGTATCTAGATTTGGAAGGATCTTGGAGATAAAGATATTCTCTGAAATGAATGATCTAGAAGTGTTGGAGATCGTGAAGAAAATACTCGAAGAAACATATGAGAAGATTGTTCACATAGAATTTGTAGGCAAGCTCATAGATGAAAGTACTTTGAATAAAGAGAGGAGACAGCATGATGCTTGGAAGATTGTAGAGAAATACATCACACAAAAAGGTAGAGATGAATATCTGCTACTCATAGTTGAAGAAGATCTTTATGTTGAGAAGTTTAATTATATCTTCGGACTTGCATGGAATGGAGTGGCAATAGTATCTACCTATAGGCTGAAGCAGGAATTCTATGGATATGATTCAGATCGACAACTCTTCATAGAGAGATTAATTAAAGAAGCTGTCCATGAAATAGGGCATCTCCATAATTTAACACACTGTAGTAATAAGAAATGCGTCATGGCATTCAGTAACTGGATAGGAGATACGGATTACAAATCATGGACACTATGTCAAAATTGTAGAATGAAATTGTTAAGAAAATCTAGATAAAATCAAAGAGTTTCTAGACACATTACATCATCTTCGTATAATTGTTTATCTTGAATTTTTCTAGATTTCTTTCTTTTCTTCAATGTTATTCTTAAGATTGCTTGTAGTTTCAAATTGTTTAAGCATCCTCATAACCATATTTTTAGGTAGTACGCCTGCTTCAATCATATTCACTATAGAGTTTGGTGAAGCCTCACCAGTAATCTTTCCTACAACACCTTTTATCTGTCTCCATTTAAGATCTGTGTTACCGCTCTTAGATCTATAGATGACTCCTAGAACTTCTGCTACTTTTACAAATTTCACATTTCTTATCTGGCCTAAATCAATCTTTGAGAGAGCTTCAACGTATATCAATCCTTCAGATGCATCTCTTTCTGGAAATACGCTTGGATCATTAAGATAACCACTAGGAATGAAAGATTTACAAGTATTATATATCAAAAACCTCCTGAACCTTTCCAAAGTAGTCTTCGTCTCTATCCAAACCATCTTCCATTACCTACTCCTAAGAAAAATATCGCCAACCTCCTATTTTTACTTACACACACTTTGAGATGAGTCTAAAATACGTGAAATCCCAGAGACTCTAGATCGAATATATAGACATATATCTTATTCGATATATTGTTTTTATTTAGAAAGTAGAATATGGGTTTTCTGAGAGCATAGAAAATTAACAAAAGATAAATACTAGCAGAAATTAAAGATCAATCGTTAGGGAGATGATATATATGACTAGGAGCTATCTAGTTCTGTTAACATTAATTTTACTAGCGGTTGCTGTGACACCTACGTATGCTGAGTCAGCAGCACCTGCTCAGGAAGGAGTAATATCAGATTTTGCTGCTAAAGTTTTTGCTGCGGCTGCCGCATTTATTGCAGCGGTTTCTAGTGCTGCTTGGGCTATAAGTAGAGCTGGATCTGCTGGTTTAGCTGCATCTGCTGAGAGACCAGAAATAAGAACTACAGCTGTAATTATCTCTGCTTTTGCAGAGGCTTTAGCTATCTATGGCATCGTTATATCGTTCTTCATTCTAGCTGCAGGATAAAATCGAATACACGTCTACTCCCCACTTCTTTTAACTTTTCTTCTTAAGCTTCATTATGGGTAACGGTTCTCGGATATTATATGGCTCAGACTAATGCCTTTTCTTCACCGAGTCGGTGTAACTCTGATTCATCATAGCCAAATCCATATATTGTCTCCAACCATTTAATTCTTTCTCTTTAATCTCCACGAATACTTCTGTAGATGTGTTTTTAGCCTGTTGGGAATAGGATGGATAGGGTTATGTGGATTACTGCGAGCAGATATGCTATCGGTGCTGTGTAGAAGTGTATTTTGTGGGTTATGCTTTTAAGTTTAATGTTCTTACCGTATCTGTTGAGGCAGCCTGTTGTGAAGAGTATTATGACCAACCATGTTAAAAGTCCTCTAACACCTATCAAGCCATATAATCCTTCAAGTAAGTTTACTTTTGTAAAGGGCTCCCAGTATCTGAATTGGTATGGAAATCCTGAATGTATTATGACGAGTGTGAAACCTGTAGCATTGAGTATACAGTGAAGATCAAGCCATGTAGCAAGCTTTATCTTGATCCTGAAACCTCCGACAACATACTTCAAGACAACATATAATTGAGATAAAGTTATCATCCATCCACCAACGTATGCATACCTAAAGCCGATAGTGTATCCTCCTCTAAATTCTTCTAATCTATATGTTGGCTCTCTTAAGAGAGAGTCTATAAACCTAGAAGTAAAGAATACTAGAAGTAGTATCAGTAGAGCTATGTAGGCTAGTCTTAATGCTAAGTCTATTTTCTTCTGGTTCTTTCTTACCATCCGCCTTTCTTTACTCCTACAGGAATCACGTATAATGGTTCTTCATCTACTCCCAGAATCTCTTTAACACGAGAATCGTAGAAAGCTCCTATAACAACGCATCCTAATCCTAGACTTACACACTGTAGGTATATGTTCTGACCTACGTGTCCAACTTCCATGTGAACGTATCTTATCCTCCCCCTCTCCCCATACCTCCACGTAGTTCTTTCATAGATAGCTGTGATCACAATGTTTACTGCTGCTTGTAGAACCCACTCTTGACCTAAACAAGCTTCCATAAGTTCTCTAGAATAATCTCCAGCCTTGATCAATTCTAATCCATGTTCTCTTGGAAGATAATGGTATATTCCTTCAGAGAGCCCTATAACACTATTCTTCTTTACAACTATGTAGACTTCTAGAGGATACGTCGCTCCAGCAGATGGAGCTGTTCTAAAACCATATCTCTTCTCAGTTATTCCTTGTGCAGCCCACAGTAGCTGACTAACTTGCTCTAATGTGAGAGGTTTATCTTCATACTCTCTTACAGACCTCCTAACTTTCAACGCATACTCTACCGATACATTACTCTCGTATCTCGGAGGAGGTAGAGAAATTCTTTCAGAAGGCTTATATGTTCTCCTTCCACCACTATAACCGATCAAGGCCAATCCAGTTACAAAGACTCCTGGAAGTACTATGTAAAGAGTACTCTTCAGAAAACCCCTCCTATCCATACTATCTTAAAATAAGGTGATACGATTACTTTTAATTTTTCTATGCTGAGAATAAAGTTATATGATGTAGTAGTTTTCAGATTTTTAGATATTGATTCTAGGTCAATCTATTATAGTTGGTTTAGATTCAAAAAAGGTAGAATGGATACTATTAGAGAAGGGGATAGAGTTCTTCTAGTTACCGAGAAGGGAAAGAGGTATCTTGTAGAAGTTGTTTCTGGGAAGAAGTATCATACGAGTGAAGGATACTTAGATCTAGGTGAACTTGTTGGAAAGAGATATGGATGCACTGTAAAATCTAATATCGGTTCAACTTGGACTGTGTTTAAACCAATGATACTCGACATAGTTTTACACTATCCTAGAGTAACACAGATAATTTATCCTAAGGATCTAGGATACATAATATTGATGAGTGGTGTTAGACCTGGCTCTACAGTCGTAGAAGCTGGAACAGGTTCAGGAGTTCTTACAACTATACTTGCATCTTACGTTGCACCAGATGGGAAAGTGTATAGTTACGATGTTGAAGAAAAGTATCTCGAGAATGCTAGAAAAAATTTGGAGAAACTTGGTCTACTGAAATACGTTGAGCTAAAATATGGAAACGTGGAGGAGGGGGTTGAAGAGAGAGAAGTAGATTCGTTTATACTAGATGTACCTGAACCTTGGAAAGCTGTCAAAACAGCTTATGAATCTCTTAAAGATAGTGGTGTATTCGTATCTGTCAGCCCAACAATAGAGCAAGTTGTAGAAACGGTTGAAACATTACGTTCATCAGGCTTTGGAGACATATACACGGTAGAAATACTCTTAAGAGAAATGCGTGTTAAAAAAGGTATGACGAGGCCAGTACATTTAATGTATGCTCATACATGCTACATAACTAGAGCTAGAAAAATCATTAGAGAATAGAAGAGGTAACAGCTTCAGTTAAAGACTTCTCAACTTTTCAACCAATTCTATTATTTTGGATGCACCTTCTTCTGCATGCTGGTATGGATACTTCTGAGGTTCTAGAAATCTAATCACTTGGAAATAGCATGAAATATGGTTAGCTGCAGCGGCAGCCATCTCTCTACTAATTCTCTGATGTTCTTCTACATCTTCTATACGTTCAACTTCTCTAATCCTCTTACCCTCGCTCTCAGTCTTAGCTAAATCTTTAACTCTTCTAGCAAGAATATCTTCAGGTCTAAACTCTAAGAATACTATCGCATCTGGTTTTATTTCTTCTAATACTTTTGATGGAAGCCCTGGGTAGTATCCGTAAGGTGTTTTTACGGATGCATGTGTATCTATTATTATGTCTCCATCCATTCTACCTATAATCTCGCCAGCTGCTTCTTGTAGTAAACGATACTCATGCAAGCCTATCTTAACCCTCATCTCATCTCTACTACTTATGCCGAATTTCTTCTTAGCTTCTTCAAACATAATATCTCCGAAATTGATTATTTTTATATCTTTAAGCTTTTCAGAAACCTTCTGGAGAATCGTTGTTTTTCCAGCACCTGGAACAGCAGTAACAATTACCTTAACCATAATACCTCTTCCTAAAAATTAGAGCGAAGTAATTTTTAACTATTGTTACATCTCCATCTGTCTCTGAATCTTCTGTTTTAAAGCTTGGTATTCTTCTTCGTTAAGTTCTCCAACCTTGTACCTTAATTCTATCTTCTCAAGTTCTTTAGTTAGCTGTTTGTGTATTTCTAGTAAGCTCTGTATGCCTTCTAAAATCTCATCAAAATCTGAAACTATCATCTCAACATCTTCGTGGTTAAGCCCGCTCGACTCACCTTTAGATATCACGCTCTCCCTTAATTCTCTTATATAAGATTCGTATCTTGGGACATCAGCTATCTTAATGTTAAACGTATTGTGGAGTATGTTTAGTTTTGGTTTAAGTCTGGAAAGCTCTCTATCAATATTTAGCTTCTCTGTTATGTATTGTTTATCTGGTATTTCTCCAACTTCATGTCTAATCTTTAAGTTTTCAAGTTTATTCGTTAACTCATTTATCTTCTCTTCGATCGTACGTATCATTTGGATACGTTTCTCATTTACAGCATTAATTCTCGAACGGTATTCTTTGTAGATATCTAGAAATACGTCTGGAGATGCCTCACCTTTTAAGAATAATTCTACAAGCTTATTCCTCCAATTGTAGAATGCGGATAACTGTTCAATTATCTTTCTTTCTTCTGATACTTCTTGTATTGGTGGTGTAATCTCAGTTGTAGAAGGTTGCTCGATAGGGGTTGATAGAGTAGGCTGCTTAACTTTTTCTTCTACAGGAGGCGTAGGTTGCTCTAGTTCTAGAGGCTTACCACAAAATTTGCAGAAGATACCTTTACTCGTTAACTTCCCACAATGTGGACAGACAACTTTCTCAACCCACATTACACGACACTCTACGCTTTAAATAATTATTTTAAATAATTAAGATTTTCTCATATGTTTCGCAACAACCCTTTACAGGTATTTTTGAAGTAGGGTTTGGGGTATTACCTATAAAGTTATCTTTGTCTTCGTAGATTGAAGAGTAAAGAAAACCTAAATAAGCATGTATACAGAGAAAAGGTCGGTGAATTCTGAGTTTGAGTGAGCTTAGCTTAGCTCCAATACATAGATTAATTAAGAAAGCTGGAGCGGTTAGAGCAAGTGAAGATGCTGCTGAAGAACTTAGGAAAATTCTTGAAGAAGTAGCTGTAGCGATAGCAAAAGAAGCATACAGTCTAGCACAATATGCAGGTAGAAGAACTGTTAAGAGAGAAGATATTGAGAGAGCGGCGAAAACACTCTTAAAAAGTTTCTACACATAAGAAGGCAACTTAAACACTAAAACTAAGATTAATGTTAACAGAATAGCTGTCTAAGTAACTCACATATTAGCATCTCTCACTGAAAAATATAGAAGAATTAACATTAAATAGTATAATTAACAACTTATTAAAAACAAAATAAGAGTGTATCAAAGAATATGTGATAGATTCGGAGAATACTCTCCTCGGATAGGATAAACGATATATTTAGTGCCTCACAAGAATTGATACTCCGTACTTCATACTCCGCCTTCTAACATGCTCTTCTATTATATAACCAGCCGTTCTATTATTTATAAGCGAATATCTTCTTGACAACCACTTTAGAGCTCCATACACTATGTTGAGAATGATGGACGTCATCTTTAAATTAAGGTCTAGATAGACTTGATACTGGAGATTATCGGTTCTCCGGATGGTGTAGGGAGGTGGCATATTTGGCTCAATTAGGTGGTCAGCCGGTAATAATCTTAAAAGAGGGAACCACTAGGACTAGAGGGAGAGCTGCACAGAAGAATAACATAGCTGCAGCGAAGATAATTGCAGAGATAGTTAAAACTACTCTTGGACCAAAGGGTATGGACAAGATTCTCGTTGATAGCATAGGAGATGTTGTGGTTACAAATGATGGAGCAACGATTCTAGATAAGATGGATGTAGAGCATCCAGCTGCTAAGATGATCGTTGAAGTTGCAAAAACCCAGGATAAAACGGTTGGTGATGGAACAACTACAGCTGTAATTCTCGCAGGAGAACTCTTAAAACATGCAGAAGAACTCATAGAACAAAAAATACATCCAAGCACTGTAATCTCAGGATATAAGAAAGCACTAGACATAGCTTTAGAATATTTAAAGAATATAGCTAAGCCAGTTAAGCTAGAAGATAAAGAGACGCTGAAGAAGATTGTCATGACAGCATTAGGAAGCAAGTCTCTCGGATTTGCTACCGAACATATCGCTGATCTAGCTATAGATGCTGTCTTAAGGGTGGTTGAAGAAAGGAATGGAAAACTCGTTGCGGATAAAGATAGTATCCAGATAGTTAAGAAGATTGGTAAGAGCCTTCTTGAAAGCCAGCTAATACACGGCATAATTGTAGATAAGGAAGTAGTACATCCAGCTATGCCTAAACGTGTAGTTAATGCAAAGATAGCTTTGATAAACGCCCCCTTCGAGATTGAGAAAACAGAATTTAGTGCAGAGATAAGGATAAGAGACCCATTGAAGATTAAACAATTCCTAGATGAAGAAGCGAGAATATTGAAGGAGATGGTGGATAAAGTTGTATCTATTGGAGCTAATGTAGTCTTCTGCCAGAAAGGTATAGATGATGTTGCACAATTCTTCTTAGCTAAAGCAGGAATACTAGCTGTTAGACGTGTCAAGTCTTCAGACATGGAGAAGCTAGCTAAAGCCACTGGAGCAAGGATAGTTACGAACTTCGAGGATCTCTCAGAAAAAGATCTAGGTAGAGCTGGTCTGGTAGAAGAAGTAAAAGTTGGAGAAGACAAAATGGTGTTCGTACAAGAATGCCAGAACCCGAAAGCTGTCTCAATACTCATCAGAGCAGGTCTAGAACGTCAGCTAGATGAAGCGGAAAGAGCGTTCAACGATGCTATAATGAACATGATAACATTAATAGACAACATGAAATATGTTCCAGGTGGAGGAGCAGTAGAAGAAGCCCTGTCATTGAAGATTAGAAAAGAAGCTGCGAAATATCCTGGTAGAGAACAATTAGCGATGATGGCTTTTGCAGAAGCTTTAGAAGCTATACCAAGAACACTTGCAGAAAACGCCGGACTAGATCCAGTAGAGATAATCACAGAACTAAGATCGAAACATGAGAAAGATGGTATCGGATACGGCGTAAACGTCTTCTCAGGAAAAATAGTAGACATGTTCGCTGAAGGAGTCATAGAACCTGTGAAAGTAAAAGAACAAGCATTAAAGAGTAGCTTCGAAGCGGCTGCAATGATACTAAGGATAGATGACGTAATAGCTGCCTCTAGGAAGAAGGAAGGAAAAGAGAAGAAAGGAAAAGAAGAAGAGGAAACATCATTCGACTAGTCTAGCAAAAACCTCCAAGAGTTTCTCAACAACTATTTTTTAACTTCATGTAAGTCTTTATCTTCTCTCTATGTTTTTTTAAGATTTCTCTAAGAGATGGAGTAATGTCGAGCGTGGTTATTTCTTCTAATGTGGCCCATCTATATTCGAGCACTTCTTCTGAATATTTTATTTCTAGAGAGCTTGGTCTAGCCAGATACTCTATTATCACGTAATGGTATTTTACACGTCCATTTTCATCTCTAGTTATACTATCATATACGTCAAGCAATTCAGCATCATAAATGTCTATACCAACCTCTTCTCTCACTTCTCTTCTAACAGCTTCTTCAGCAGTTTCACCAATTTCTATCACTCCTCCAGGAATACTCCATTTACCGACTGAAGGAGGAGAAGCACGTTTAACTATCAAAATACGTTCACCATGTACTATTAATGCTCCAACCGATGGAATAGGATATAATGGATACTCTCTAGAAAAATTTGGTTTAGATCCCATTTCCAAGATTTCCGAGATCATGTTTACAATTTTACTATTTCATTCTAGGCATGCTATTCAGATACTTGCTAAATATTTGAATAGGGGGTTTACTATTAATTCTAGGTAGGCTGGCGGATGTTGGAGATAAGTGAGAAGCTTAGGAGAGCTCTCCATAGACTTGGTTTAACAGATTATGAGATAAAAGTCTATAAAACATTACTTGAAAATGGAGAACTTACTGCAAGTAAGCTTAGTGAATTAGCAGATGTCCCATACTCTAAGATTTACGAAGTCTTAGAGAGTTTAGAGAAGAAGGGGTGGGTTGGAACTGAAGGAGGTAGACCTGCACACTACTATCCTAAATCTCCAGTAACAGCTCTAGAAACATGTAGAGCTAAGATAGAGAAAGAATTAAGAGAATATGAAGAAGTAGTACTATCTGAACTCCTCCCAATATTTGAAGGAAGAGGTTTCAAGGAGAAGCATGACATCTGGATACTTAGGGGGGAGGAAAACATAATCGCTAAGATTAAAAATCTACTCTCAAATTGTGAGAGAGAACTGCTCGTAGCAGCACCTTTAATAACTAAAGAACTGTCAGCAATATTCTTTCCACATCTTGCTTATATCGTTAATAGAGGGGGGGTCGTAAAGATAATGTTGTCTAAAGATGTGAGTCAGAGTTTAGTTAAGAAATTTAGTGAAATAGCTGAAGTTAGGTTTAAGGAGCAGATGTTTGGAGGAGGATTGATAGCAGATTCAAGAGAAGTAATACTGCTTCTAGGAGAAGAGAGAAGCGGTATAAGTTTTGCAATATGGTCTGACCATGTCGGATTAGCTAAATTCGCAAAAGACTACTTTAACTATTTGTGGAATGATGCTGAACCCATACGTAGACTTAGCTAGTAAGTTATGTAGTGAAGATTTTAGATAGATTTATCAGATACTCTTTAGAGATAATTTCTGAAGATGTATTACAGTAGTCCTAGACGAATAAGTCGTAGAAGAACAATCTTACTAATAATCATACTACTCATCGTATTAACTTTCTCTTTAAACCAGATACTTCAAGTAATGTTGAATTTCTGGGAATTTGGAGAACTTTTCATCAAACCATACTATTATTCTCTCATCGGCGGACTTGTTCTCTCCTTCATAGCATTCTTTAGACTAGATTTTAAGAATAGACCATCTCTAGTATTCTGGTTTATAAGAATATTTGTGTTAGTATTTTGGGAGAGATATCTAAGATCGAGGGATCTGGATTTTTCAGCTTTCAAGCTCACTGTAGGTAGATTCATCGCATGGCAGGTAACAAAGACATTGATAGGAGCTGTCTTTTTTGGTAATGCTTTCTTCGGTATGGTTATTACTGGAGCTATAGGTGGTCTAGATCTAGGATTAACTTATCTTCCAGAGATATTCAAATTACCCTTCATGCCTATATCATCCTATGATGTTACCCCAGCCCAGGTCGTCATCAACACATCACCACTACTATTGTTGATAGTTCCTCCATTAATCACAGCTCTAACTGTAAGACTAGTATTTATAATCGGTATGACACTACTCGTTAAAGAAATCTCTAAGATCGTGGTACGTTACCTTGAGACAAACGTACTTATACTTCCAGTAAAAGCAATAGAAGCACTCATAGCTATAGCTTCAGCATGGATAGGGTTCACATTATTCTTCTCCAATTATATAGACTATAATACTAAGGTTCTGATAATAGGATCATTTACGGTATCTCTTCTCATGGTTTTGTTCCTCTTTTTAGATAAGAAGAAAACAGGTTTTCTCTACGCACACACTATAAAGATAGGAGCAACAATACTCATCATTTTAACGGTATTCTCAGTGGTAACTATACAGAATAGTATAGCGGATGCTAGGAAGATCGAGTGGTATGGACCTTACGTTAAGCAGGAGATAACGGTGAACAGGTATCTAGCAGATATAGAGAATGTAAAGAAGGTACGTTACATATTTCAAGAGTACGTAAAAAATACTCCTATTGAAACTGACATCTCTAGATTTGAAGATTACTTAGACATTATTAGACTTTGGGATTGGGAAGCAGCTTTCACGAAGATGAAGCCAGAGATAGGCTTAATACCTTATGTAGATTTTGAAGATTCAGACATACTTAGATTTAATGGTAGATTGTATTGGAGTGCTTCTATGAAACCTATATTACCGGTCTCTGTAAAAGCTGCTGACATATGGTATAATCAACATCTAGTTTATACTCATGTCCCAAACGGTTTTCTACTTCTAGATGCGAGTAACGGGACGATGGTTGATTCATCAATATTCTTCAAGCAGAGAAGAATATATTATGGTGAAGGAGGACTGATTGAAACAACGTGGGCGGCGATAATATTAGATAAAGAAGAAAGTGATGAAATAACGGGTACGAGATATGCTGGGCAAGGCGGGATCGTTATCTCCCCTCCAATAACGTGGCTTTACGACCCAACCTTCTTCTTCTCGTATCCAGATAAAACAATAAAGATAATTAGATATAGAGATGTTTACAGTAGAATGAGCTTGCTGTTCCCATACTTTGTATACATCTGGGGAACAGATTACGTTGACATGTTTCCAGTAACAGATGGTGAGAGAACTTACTGGCTTATGCCTCTAATAGTGGAACTAAAAGGAGAACATGTTCCATGGAGTAAAGGTAATAGTTATGTGAGATTTATAGGATATGCACTTATAGATGTTTATGATGGGACAATAAGACTCATAATAACTGGTTCAGATTTCGTAAGTAAGATCATAAAGATGAATTATCCTGAAGTAATCTTAGAAGATGTACCAACATGGCTTTACAATCAGACAAGATATCCTATGGAAGTCTTCGAGTACCAGGTTGAAGTCTTCAACAACTATCACATGGACGATGTTTCAGTATATATACAGGCTAGAGAATTTTATGAAATACCTAAGGGACTCTACACATACTACATAATAACTCAACCTCAGGGTTTCGAGAAACCAGAATTTCTTGGAATACTCTCACTCCAGATTAGAGGATCGCCTGGAAGAAATCTAGCAGGATTCATGATTATTAGGAACGATTATCCATATCTAGGTGAGAAAATATTTTACTATGTTCCACAAGATTCTGAGAAGAAGCTTCTAGGACCTTCAGCAGCAAGAGAAGCACTTGAAAGATATCCAGAATTTAAGAAACTTCAAACCCTCTTGGAGAATCCCAGAATAGGTGAAATCATACTCTACAATATAGGTGAACACATAGTTTACGTTATACCTGTTTATACAAGTCCAGCTGGTGCTACAGGAGTTATAACACAGCTCGGGACAATAGCTGTTGTTGGAGCAGAATTTACTGGAAGTTACTATGTAGCACTGGGAAATAGTATTAGAGAAGCTTTCATAAACTACTTGAAAACTCTAAGAGGGGTAACAACAACACCATCAATAATGAATGCAACCAGCATAATAGACATTACAATCAAGATAGTTGAGAAGAAGAATTTGAAAGTAGTATTTCCAGAAAAGATAAATGCCCACCTAGAGTTTGGTGAAGGAAACATATCATACACATCCATAGAAGAGTATACACTAGAGATAGAGAAATTACTAGATAGCTGGATCGAGAAGTATGATGTTAAACGTGTACTCCTCTGGACTGAAGATGGAATAGTTAAACTAGGCGTTATTCTCATAAATGAAGGTATAGTAGAACTCCATTACGTAAATATAACTTCACGTTAGTTGAAAGATGAAAGCTTAAACATGCTGGAAGAGAATTGAAGAAAACTGGTAAAATGGAATTGAATCTATACGAAATTACCCGAATAGGAGGAGTGTCTAAAGTTATGTCTTGGGAATTATCTCTGTAGCGATTGTTTGTTATCGGTTTTCTTAACGTTTTTCCTTCTTTCTATTTCTTCTATGAGTGCTGGTATTATTACTTTGTAGTCTCCGACTATTCCATAGTCAGCGTTCTCGAAGATCGGCGCATCTGGATCAATATTTATTGCTACCACTGTTACTGCTTCTCTTATCCCGAACAAGTGTTGGGCTGCTCCAGAAATCCCCACAGCTATGTATAGTGATGCTTTGACGGATTTTCCTGTCTGACCCACCTGTCTTTCATGTGGTATCCATCCAGCATCTACGGCTTTCCTAGATCCTGCTACTACACCTTCAATAAGATTTGCAAGTTTCTCAAGTAGTTTGAAGCCTTCGGCAGACCCCAAACCTCTTCCTCCAGATACTATTATCTCAGCTTTCTCTATAGGTATTTCTTCTGTTTTTATGTATTCACTGTGCACTAACTCGATTCTAGGTTTCGGTATGTCTACGTATTCTCTTATTATTTCTCCTTTTCTTGATTCATCTCTTTTAGGTAGCTTGAAGACGTTGGGTCTGACAGTTGACATTTGAGGCCTTCTTTCAGGTGCTCTTATGTATGCTAGTAGTGTTGCTCCAAAGGGTGGTCTAATCATTATTAGATCTCTAGTCTTAACATCTACATCAAAGTCCGTACAGTCTGCTGTTATCCCAGCTCTAAGAGAATTAGCTACGTATGGTATCATCTCTCTACCTCTAAGTGTGCCTGCTGCTAAAACTATCTCAGGTTTATATTTTCTTATGAGTGCTAGCAGAGTTTCTCCATAAACTTCAGGCGTATATACTGCTAGCCTCTCATCTTCTACGTAGATTACTTTATCTGCTCCATAGTATATCGGTTCTAGTAAGTGTTTCTGGACTTTGTCTCCAATCATTATGCTTACAAGTTCTGTTCCAATCTTGTCTGCTATCATCCTACCTGGATTAAGTAGTTGTAGAGAAGCTTCGGAAATCTCGTTGTCAAAAATCTCTGTGAATACCCATACACCTCTCCATTCATCTTTATTTATAGGCTCCCATTCTAGACAAAACTCTGTGCTTGTACTCATATTATCTTCAACCCCTCTTCGAGCAGTTTATCTACAAGCCATTTTACAGCTTCCTTCACATCTTGACCTTCATACTTCATCTTCTTTCTAGGTATGGTTGGTGTGGGAACTGCTTTCTCAACTCTTGTGGGAGATCCTCTTAAACCTATACATGCACGGCTTAATTGTAGTTCATTATTAGTCCAGACTTCTAAAGGATTTTCTAGTTTAACTCTAAGTTTGTATTCTAGTTTTATGGGTCTAGGTTCATTACTTCTCATAGCCACAGCTATCAAGCAGGGTATAGGCAGCTTGTAAATTTCTATCTTCTTCTCCAATCTTCTCTTAGCGAATATGTATCCATCTCGATATTCTGTATCGATAACATAGTATATGTAAGGTATCTTTAGCCATGAAGCTACCTGTGCACCAATATGTGCTGTAGAGCTATCTATAGTCTCGTGTCCGAATATTAGTAGATCGTATGGTTTCAGTTTTTCTATTGCTTTTGCTAATGTGTATGATGTTGCGAGTGTGTCTGCTCCAGCAAAGACTTTATCCGTTATAAGTATGGCTCTATCTACACCCATCCCCATGATGAATTCTAATCCAGCTCTTGCTGCTGGAGGGGCCATAGAGATCGCTGTAACCGTACCGCCATATTTTTCTTTCAATCTTAAAGCTAGCTCTACAGCATTAAGATCATGTGGGTTAACGATAGATGGTATTCCTTCTCTAATTAATGTGCCTGTAGTTGGATCGATATTCACTATCTGCGTATTTGGAACCCACTTAACAGCTACAATCATGTTTAGACCCATTTATTCTCACCCAAATCTATACTGGACACCTCTACCACTTAACGGGTAATCCCATTTAACAGCTTCATGTGGGCATACTATTCGGCATGTACCACATTCTAAACATCCCTCATAACTGAAGAGTATACCGTCATCTGAAAGGGTGTAACATCCGGCTGGACATAAAAGTGTACAGATCTTTTTATCACAAAGCTTTCTACATTTCTCGTAGTCTACCGTGATGTGTGGTCTACTATCTACATCCCAAATGTTCGTATTTAATGCTTCAGTAATCTTGATCTTCTTCAATGCTTGGACACTCATAATGCTCTCACCAAACTCAACATCTTAACTATTAAAGATAGTAGAGATGTCTTCCCTTTTATAGACTCTCTTATAGATTGGAGTAGTGTTGGAGAAGTATACTCGATGTTAAAGAGCTTCCTAGCTACATCTACAAATATTTCTGGATATGTTGTAAAAAGTTCGCTTGATCTTAATAGTTTAGCTATTTTTCTATGTCTTCTCAATTCTCTGATTATGAAGCTTTCTTCTAGTAGTTTCTGGTATACGGAAAGATTCTCTGCTTTGAAGTTTCCTTCAGAATGTGCTTTAATTATCGTTTTTGCTGCAAGATATCCACTATATGCTGCAAAATCTACTCCTCTTACGGTATACCCTAGATTTAATAGAAATCCAGCTGCATCTCCAACTACTAATAATCCATCTGTGTATAGTTTCTTTGGAGCCATGTCTAAGCCTGCTTCAGGTGTTAGGTGGGCTCCATACTCTACCAGTACGCCGTCTTTGAGAATGTCGGAGAATGGTTGAGACGTTCTAAGATCTTCGAGGATGTCGAATACATGTTTCTGTACTTTTTTACATGCTTCTTCTAGAAATACTACCATCCCTAAGCTTACCGTTGTAGTATTTGTGTATAGGAATGCTCCTCCAGGTAACCCTCCTGTTACATTTCCTATTATGAACCATGCTAAACCTTCTTCTGGGAGAAGACCGAACCTATCTTCAATCTTCTGTTTATCTAATCTAATCGTTTCTTTTACACCTAAAGCTACCTGTCTAGGTAGAAGTTTAGGCACTAGACCATGTCTCTCTAAGATCAGCCTATTTACGCCTTCAGCATCCACCACTACATCAGCTTTCAAAACATCTCCACTACTTACAATGCCTTTGACTATGCCATCTTCTGTATAAAGATCATCTACACGTACATCTGTAACTATAATTGCTCCTGCTTCTTCTGCTTTCTGAGCCATCCATCCGGCTAGTCTAGATAGATATGCTGTAAAACTTGTAGAATTTCTTGAATAATACTCTAATGTAAGAAGTTCTCCACCAACCATCATGCTGAAACGTTCTCTTTTAACCCATCTCTCTATTGGAGCTTCTCTCTTAAATTCTGGATAAATCTCTTCTAAAGGTTTTGAGTAAACTCTTCCACCATACAAATTCTTTGAGCCAGCAGTCCTACCCCTCTCTATAACAACTACTTTAAAACCATTCTTAGATAACGTATAGGCTGCCGAAGATCCTGCAGGTCCAGCTCCTACAACTACTACATCAAATTTCCCCACAATATTTAACATGAAGGATGCACCTTAATGTTTCTACTTTTCAGTAAGATAATAACAAAAAATCGAAATTTAATCTTATAGTTTTTACAGTTTTTTCTTATTATTTTGGGGACTATGTTTCTGTGGCAAGTAAGGTAGAGTTATGGAAGAGTGTAGCCTCCGTCACAAACTATATATTGTCCTGTTATAAAGCTGGAATCATCAGAAGCTAAGAAAACTACGAGATTTGCTACGTCCTCTGGTTTACCCATTCTACCGAGAGGGATTGTTTTTATGAAACTTTCAAGAGTTTCTTTTCCTAATATTTTTGTTCCAGGTGTTTCAATAGGTCCAGGAGCCACAGCGTTTACATTTATTCCATAGGGAGCTAGTTCTAGAGCTAGTGCACGTGTAAAACCAATAATTCCAGCTTTACTAGCAGAGTAGTGTGCTAGTTGTGGGAAGCCTACGACTGCTCCAGCTATTGATGAAATATTTATTATCTTTCCATATCTTTGTTCTACCATTTTAGGTACTACAGCTTTTGTACAGTTAAAAACTCCTTTCAGATTAACATTTAGAACCTTATCCCATTCTCCTTCACTCATTTCTATAAAAGGTTTGAAGGGGTATATTCCAGCATTGTTTACTAGTATGTCTATTCTGTTAAATTTTTCTAGAGTAGTTTTAACCATTTTGTTTACATCGTTTGGGTTTGTAACATCACATTTGATGGGTAGTGCTTCTGAACCTAAAGCTTCAATCTCTTTAACAACATCGAAGATGAGATCGGTTATATCTGAAACTACTACTTTCGCTCCTTCTTTTGCTAAGGCTAATGCAATTGCTTTTCCTATCCCCTGTCCTGCGCCTGTAACTATTGCTACTCTATTTTGTAATTTACCCATAGCTGGAATATACTGTATATGCTATATTATATAAGCTTGCTTTTTCATTATGCTAAAGAAAAGTATATACTAAATTTACCAATTACATTATCGGTACTAGTTTTATGAATGTTCCATCGTTTACTAGTTCGATTGCATATAGAGGTGTACGTGGTTTTATACCGTATAGCGTTAATCTTCCGTTAATTCTAGTAATTTTTAGATGGTGGTCGGCTAGAGGTGCTATTGCTTTAACACTCCACGGATAAACAGGTTTTACAATCCAGATTACTAAACCTCCTGTAGCTTTAACAAGATTTGTAAGCGAATAGATTACACCGATCGCGTCTTCCTTTAACCTGTATATTAAACGGTCTACACCTATAACAATTACTGGAGGTTCTCTGTATTCCGTAATGAAATTATTTGTAAACTCTCTGATCATATTTACTAAATCTTCTGAAGAAGCTACGTTTATCTGATGAACATATGATGGAAGAGTTTTCATCTCTCCTACATCTGTATCTATGAGAATTCTTAAGTATCTTGATATATGTTCATGGGATATACTAAATGTTTTATATAGCTCAGTTATATGCTGCCATCCTATTCCTCCTGATGGTAATGTTATTATTCCTCTTTCTCTTAAAGTGTAGCTTACTAGTAGAGGCATCAATACTAATTCATAATCAAGTATTGTAAGTCTAGGATCTATTTCATATATTACTGTAGATGCTTTCGGATAACCTCCAATAACTTTATCTAAATCTTGGATACCTGTTGTATATCTTCCCTTTGGATCTGGTGGTGGAACATACTTTCTTTGAATATGTTCTACACCAATCCTTAAAGGTCTTAAAACTTTAAAACCATCATGTAGGCTTATACATAATTTTGGTTCAAACACTTCTACACCTCTCATCTTTAGAATGTGGAGTTCTCTCAACAGTCTGCCAGCGTAGTATCTTCTCTTCAAGAATAATACTCCATCTGAGATAAATTCTTCAAAACCATATTCAGGGTCTTTCCCTGAAACTTCTTTTATTAAGAGAGTTGTACATTCTAGTTGTCTAGCTATCTTAGAGAGGAGTGTGTGAAGGAATATTCTCGCTTCTGTCTGAGACTTAAACATCTGACTCATAGCTGTAAATGAATCTATTACAAGTCTCCTAGCACCTATAGAATCAACCATCTCAACTATATCTGCAACCGACATACTCATACCTGGCTCCAGTAGTGTCGGTATCGGGATATACCTAAACACCCCTCTATTCCTAAGAGACTTAAAATCTAGTCCAAAACTCATCATAAATTCATAGAATTTCTCTTCTTCTTCTAGTAGAGATGCATATACACCTGGCTCACCATACTTTACTACGCCATTGTATATGAATGTTGATGCTAATGCTGTCTTTCCTGTTCCAGGATTTCCAGATATTGTTATTAAGCCACCTTTCGGAAATCCGCCGATCACCTTATCTAATTCATCTATACCTGTAGGAGAAAGTTTTCTCTCCAACATTTCTAAACCCTCCTAAAAGATTTCAGTAATCTTAATCTAGCATTTTCACTTCCATCTGATAGTAATTCTACGAATTCTCCAGGAGTAAGACCTACGAGAACACCTTCTTCTATAAGTTTAGAAGCAACAATCTTTAATAAAGCATCTGCTCCATAGCCTAGAAAACTCTTCAAAACTCTATAAAACTCATTAGGAGAAGAACAGAAAACTTCATACATATTTCTTGAAAGCTTCCTGTTTAAATAATTCTCGAGAGCTGAAGCACCAGAATCTCCCAACAACATATGAAAAACAAATCTAATAGATTTACAAACATAATCACAAAATTCTTCTCCAAACCTATCGTTCATTCTACTAAGGAAAACAGTATGGCCTACATAAAAGTTTAATCTCTACTTAATTTAATTATTTTTGGGAACCGGAGTAGAGATCAAAATTAACTTACTAGAAAATACTTAACACCACGTATCTAGTGTTTGTTCTATAGAATGGAGTATTGGTTTAGATATGGTGTAACGGAGATACCTATAGAAGTATCTGAAGAAATATCTTGTGAAAAAATTTCTCTATACAGGGGGTTCGAAGTAGATTACAAAATACTCTCAGAAATAGCTGGAGAAGTAGGAAGGAAGAGTGGGGAAGTAACGATACTCTACGATCATGAACACCAAACTCAACTCGAATTACTGAGATCCCTACTCTATGAAATTCAAAGCCAAACTTCTCTAGAAGGAAGAGTTAAGATAATATTCTCATCATGGAGAACATCTCCGAGAATCGTTGAAGAAATCTTGAAATCTTCATTAAAAGGATTCTCATGTAAAATTGAATATGTAGAAGATTGTAAGAAAACTAGCTACACAGGTTTAAAGATACCTGTAGATGTACTTGAGTCAGATACTAGGATACTGGTTACATCCATTCTACCACATGGATTATACAGATATCCATCTATAGTAAATTCTTTAATCTACAGTAAGCTCATAGAGAAAGAAGAAGATGTAGATGTACATAGCATACTTGAAGATAAACTACAAATCCTCGGTTTATGTATTGTTGGGGAGAAGACTTACCTAGATTCATTAACCAATTTAGATAAATCATCAATAATAGAAGCAGAGAAAATATATACTGTGAATCTAGAACCAGTAGACATATTAATTGCAGATGCATGGGGCTGGCCATGGGATTCAACGCTAGAGAGCACCCTACATATACTTAGACTAGTTTATAAAGGTGTTAGAGAAGATGGAATGATAGGTTTAATAGCAGAATGTAAAGAAGGAATAGGTAGAAGAGAGTTCACTGAGAAACTCTTCAAGATATATGAAGAAAACATACAAGATAGCTACATAGAAATTGTTAGAGAAGTTTTAAGAAATAGAAGAGTAGGCATGGTTACAACACTTCCAAGAACACTACTTGAAAATACACTCCACATAAAGAGTTTCGACACACCTCAGGAATTCTTGAAATATAGCTTAAGAATCTATAGTAAAAATGCAAGGATCAGAATAGTTAATGGACCCATACTCATAGAATAACTTACCAGGTCTTATACTCGGAGTAAACCAAGAGGAACAAACGTTACAGCAAGTATAGCTACCACTCCTATTACTGCTAGTTTTCTTTTATATGAAAGTGGGGAAACCTGATCTAAAGGAGCGATATCAGGAGTTCTAGGCATTATTAATAGTATCAGTATAGCAAAGAACAGGTATCCTGTGAGAGCGAGTACAGCTGCTGAGAGATATCCAGCAATTCTATGCTGTCTCACTGTAAGAAAACTCCTAAAGATCCTGCCACCATCTAGCTGCCATGCTGGGAACAGGTTTAAAGCTGTTACAAGCATTCCAAGCCACGCAGCGAAACCAACAGTCGTAAATACTGGAATCATATCAGGTCTTCCGAAAAGAGGTCTAATAAGATAGAATATTAATGGTGATGGTAGGAGGACACCGCCCTCCTTCTCTATTGTTTGAACGATGATTTCGTA
>Ga0209394_1000316_pt1 | contig 41220 bp, 33 predicted proteins | sample JNZ201metaG_FD_184122 | JGI IMG/M metagenome (GOLD analysis project Ga0209394, IMG submission 184122) | Hot spring microbial communities from Jinze hot spring, China to study Microbial Dark Matter (Phase II) - JNZ 20120812A (SPAdes) (version 3) ...
TCATATTTTTGTCTCCAGATGTTTTTATATCTTATGATATTGTTATATTCTGAAAGCCTCTCACCTCTTTAAGGCATATGCCCTCTACGGCTACAGGAAGTCATGGTCTTGAGTTCTACTCTATGTGTTTTAGGAGTTATACGCTTGAGACTAGGGGTAGGGCTAAGCTCGGCAATGGCCTGGTAATGTAGCCCTAAACCTCCCTACAGTAAGAAATAAAAAGAAAGCTTAAGGTATCTCCTTAGAGAGGATAGGAAGGAGGAGAGAAAGGAATTAGAGTGTTGTTTAGTTTTATTGTGGGGGTTGTAGTGTGAGGCTTCATAAGCTTATTAGTTTAGGTGAGGCTAGGAGGATTATTGATAGTTTATCATTCCATACGCCTAGCTCTATTAGTATTCCTGCTTATATGAGTTCTTGGAGGATTTCTGCTGTAACTATTAGAGCTCATAGGAGTATCCCATCTGTTCCAGTTGCTGCTATGGATGGTTATGCTGTTAGAGTCTCTGACTTAGGTACTAGGAGCTTTCTTAGGATTGTGGGTGAGGTGAAGCCTGGCGATAGCCCTCCAGTTCTAGGTGGTGGTGAAGCCTATTATATCCATATGGGGGCTCCAATGCCTGTCGGGTCTGATGCTGTAGCTAGGGTTGAGGCTTGTAGGGTGGAGGGTGGCTATGTTAGGCCTCTCGAGCCTCTAAGGCCTGGTAAGGATGTTATTGATGTTGGTGAGGTTATTAGGGAGGGTTCTATTGTTGTTGAGAGGGGTGAGGTTATTAAGCCTTATAAGGTTGCACTCCTATTAATGCTTGGTATTCTTGAAGCTCAAGTCTATGATATTAATGTTGGTGTCCTAAGCGTAGGAGATGAGATTGGTAGATTCGACCACCCTACGGGTAAGCCTATAATTGATAGCATCTCCCCCATGATTATGGGGTTACTTAAGTATGTTAACCCAGTTTACCTAGGCGTTGTAAGTGATAGTATTGATGATATAGCTAGAGTTATTGAAGAATCTATTAGAGGATTAGATGCAATACTAACAATAGGTGGAGCTTCAGCTGGAGAGACTGATAACGTTAAGAAAGCTCTAACAAGAATAGGGGATATAGTATTCCCTGGAGTATCTGCTAGTATATTAAAGAGAGGTAGTATAGCATTAATTAATGGTAAACCAGTAGTCACACTACCAGCTCAATGTGTATCTGCAGCCCTAGTATTCCATGAACACTTCCTACACATATTATCAAGAATGGTTGGAAGGGAGCTTAGAGAATATATGAAAGCTAAGCTAGCAGTAGATATTAATGTTAAGCATAGGATGGATACAGCATACATTTTCAAGGTTAGAGATGGAGAAGCACACCCCCTGAGATGGGGTACAGGGCTGTGCGCTGACTTAGCTGAAGCTGATGGATTCACAGTATTAGAGAGAGGATTACATAGAGCAGGCGAGGATATAATATTACAGCTCCTCATAAGATAAATTCGCAAATTATAGGTTTAAACCACTATAAGCCGACCCTCTACACCATACTAGGGGCTGAGCTCTTGAAGATATACTTAGTCCTACCAGATCTAAGCTACTCCAAGATCAAAGCATTAGAGCTCTTATCTAGAGAACTTGAGGTAAATATCCTAGTAAGCTATTCAACTCTAAAAATGAAGCCTAAATATGTAGACTGGCTTAAACCCCTAAGGATAGTATCTAGCAACATAATGCTAGACTCAGGAGCATACCACCTGCTAAGGTATGGGATCAAGGTTAATGTAGAAGAATACGCTCAATTCGCCCTAAAATACTCGAGCATAATAGACCATGTCGTAGCACCAGATGTCCCAGAAGATCCAGAGAAGACAGTAGAGAGAACACTACAATTCGCTAAAATATACAAAGGAGAATTCATACCAGTAGCCCAGGGAAGAGAACCTAGAGAATACATGGACACACTCAACACTATAACCAGATTAGCAAACGGAATAATAGGAGTCGGCGGACTAGACAAGTATAAGAGAAAACCTAAAAAACTAGTAGACATCATTAAACCCTTATGCCGCAAAGCTAAACTACACCTCTTCGGCATAGGAGCACGGCATGTAGGAGTACTATCTAAGTCCAACCTGTTAGAGTGTGTCGATAGCTTCGATAGCGTAAGCTGGCTATATGAAATTAAGTATAGGAGACATAGCCTACTAAAGCCTCAGAACATTGTAGACGCGAATTATAAAGCCATGAAAATATACTTGAATAGGGTGAGCAAGCATATAATCCAGCATAGAGGCTCATGGTTATGGATGAGAGGATACTACTAATCCTGCCATGCAACCCGTGCATTAGACTAGGAGACTATAGTTTATGTGATAACTGGAGAATAGTAGTAGAATATATTAGAGAATACCTAAGTATCATAAGCTTAGCTGCAGTAGACAGTTGCAAACCAGGAATAATACTACACGGTGAAGAGCATAAGTACACATGGTGTGATATTAAACCATACTGGGACAAGTTATATAGTAGAGATAAGCATAGGCTAAACCTCCTACTAGAAGCTCTAATACGGGATCTAAGAGAGCTCATACTAAAACACACAGTTCTAATAGCATACATCAACATAAAAGCATATAGGGAAACCTTAATAGAAGCCTCGAAAAGACTAGGAATAGGGATAGTAGATGTAAGCCCAGAATACTACAGTCCACTAGCTTATAGGTCAAAAAGAAACCTCATAAAACTAAAAAGAGCAATAGAGGAGATAATAGACTCTTAGTCTTTTTGATTGCTTCAAATGTAAAGGCTAAGAGAATCAAAACTAGGAAAGCTTTTATGATTAGACATCAGGCTCCCCATATGGCTTGATGAATTTTCCGGAGTCTAATAATAAAGCTTATAAGGCTAGCTAAATAAAGTGGAGTCAGAAGCAATCAAAAACTGTAAGAATTCTAGGTTATAATGTTATCTCCTTTATTCTCTCAATCGATTCATCTAAGACTTTTGTTAGTGCATACTCGTAGAATGCTCTTTTATTGCAGCTTAATTTCATTTTTAATTCTCCTTTCTCTATTGATATTACTGCATCTGCTATTTCAGTGTTATGACAATATCTGGCTCCATTCGCTGGGTCTTCATATTTCGCTATTATCATGTTTTCTTTTAGTGCTCTAGCTTCTATACTTATATTATAGTCTCCTACTTTTACGTTTGCATTGAATTTTTCGTGGCTTAATTCTCCTATATAATTTACTCCCAGTATCTTGCCTATATGTATTAGTTTGTTATCATATTTTAGTAGTCCAAATAGTACTCTACGTTTCCCGTCGGGTGATGCTACTAGTATGTCTATCCAGCCTTCAGGGTCTTCTTCGAAACTGCTACAGTGTGTCCATATCCAGTGGTCTAGGTATTTATCTCCACTTATGAAGCCTATCATTCCTCTATAGTTTTCTACTTTAATCTCTTCATTATTTACTATTACTGTTCCATTGAATAGTGTGTTTGGGTTAACTATTACATACTTAGATTTCCTCCTAAGTATTCTATATAGTAGTGGTACTGGGTTATACTTCTCTATACCTCCCTTAAATCTTAGATTCCACTCTAGACCCTTGTATCCTCCAGTACTTACTCTATCTCTTATAGAGTATAGTTGTTTATTGAGAGTTATAGAGTCTTCACTTATACTCATATTGTCTCTTATTTTAATCATAAATCCTCTAGGATTACCTGGCTTAAAGTGTGTTAGCCAGAAAGCTGAGTATCTCGTCCTAGAACTATCTATGGTTGTATATCTAAGCCATAAACCACTATTAGCTATTGAGAGTGTTAGGAATAAGACCTTATAGCCCATAAGTGTACACTCTCCCTACTCAAACCTCCTAGCTATGATGTATAGGAGTAGAGCTATTACACCAATAGACCCGTCAACTATAGAGTTTAGTAGTAACATAGTATGAGTCATGCTAGCTAGCATACTATACCAGTATAGGCTTATTATAGATGATGTTAACTTACCAATAGCTAGAGGTAATAGCATAGGCCAGTAGATTCTTGGATTTAAAGCTACTAGGAGAGCTATAATAGTTACTGTAGACATGAAAGCTATACTAAGGCTATGCCATAGAGCTGATCCTCCTGCAATGTTTTCTCCTGTAAATAGATGGGGTGTTATGAGGAAAGCTAAGCCTACAAGTATGAAGCCTATTAGGGCTATTAAGCTTAGAGCTCTAAGAATAAGCCAGAAATCTATTTCTAGCCACACCTCCAAATTATAGCTTTGTAGAGGAGTTTATATATAAGCTTACTTACACAACTAATACTGGGTTTACTGTGGCTTGGTACTCCAGAGAGTACTTAAGTCTCTAGTTGAGGCTAGGCTTGAATTAGAGTCTAGTGTGATGAGTGATTTCATAGTTAATATGGATAAAGTCATGCCTATATTATCACCTAGCTCTAAGAGGTTTCTAAGTATACTATCTATTCTACTAGATATTTCTCCAATTCTTAGTAAGTTTAAGCCTTTCACATTACTAAGCAGTAGTAAGAGGAAGGAGTGGATTAGAGAAATTAATGCTGAGAGCCTCATCTATGACATCATCAATACCCTAGATACAGTAGCCTTAGCTATTTATAGTTTAACCCCTAGATTTCAAGAGAGCATAGGTTATAATAGATTAAAGACTATGAGAGAGGCTAAGATAGAGGAGAGAGATGAGAAATTAACTTACAAGCATAAACCTAAGAGTTACTATGATGTAGTAGTTATTGGTAGTGGAGCTGGGGGTTCTATCGTTGCATGGGAGCTGGCTAGGAGAGGTTTTAGTGTAGCATTATTTGAAGCTGGCCCAGAGCCTAGTACTAGAGAGTTTATATTAGAGCATCCTATAATTAGAGCTTTAAAGTATTACTGGGATAATGGATTAACATTTACATGGGGTACCCCAACTATACACTTACCTTTTGGTAAGGTTCTTGGAGGTACTGTTACAGTAAACTCTGGGACTCTATTTAGAGCTCCTGAAGAAGCTCTCAGAATATGGTATAAGGAGACGGGGTTTAATATTGACTCGAGCTCTCTAAACTCAGCCTATAGTATTATTGAGGATAAGCTTAAGGTTAAACCAGTGCCTGAGAGTTTACTAGGTGGTAATGCTCTTGTTATGAGGAATGGATCTAAGATCTTAGGATTAAAGCATGGACCTACGAGGAGACCTATTGAAGGATGTATGGGACTCGGCGAGTGTGCTTTCGGTTGCCCATCATCAGGTAAGCTTGATATGAGGCAAGTTTTTATTAGAGAAGCTGTAAGTATGGGGTTACATGTTTTCACTAATTCTATGGTGAGGAAGATAATTATGAGGAATGATAGGGCTAGGGGTGTCGTAGTAGATGTTAATGGTGTTAGAGTTAATATTGAATCTAAAATTACTGTAGTCTCTGCTGGAGCTCTTAATACTCCTAGATTACTGAGAGCTTCAGGTATTTCGAATAGGAATATAGGTAAACACCTACATATTCACCCAGCTACAGGTGTTGTAGCATTAATGGATTATAAGGTTAGAGGATGGATTGGGACAATGCAGTCATACTATGTTGAAGACCTCTTAACAGAATATAAGACACTACTACTAGCAACATTCCCTCCCCCAGGATTAGGTTATAGTGCTGGGAGTATTCCACTCAGTGATCTTTACAAGTATGAGTATTTAGCATCAATAGGTGTTCAAACAAGCGATGACAACACTGGCTATATAGCCTCTAAGCAAATACTAGGAATAGCAAACTATAACCTATCAATTATTGACCTCGAGAAGATAAAAGAAGGCATAATACTATCATCTGAGATATTAGAAGCAGCTGGAGCTAAGAAAATATATCTTCCATTAAGAAAGGCTCATCCGGCATCATCAACATCTGAGGTTAAGAAATTACTAAAAGTAGTAAGCCCAAAAATATTTAAACTAAGCGCATACCACCCAATGTCGACAGCTAGAATAGGTAGAGATCCTGAAATTGGAGTTGTAGATGAGAAAGGTAGAGTCTACGGCTATGATAACCTCTATATAGCTGACGCATCAATAATCCCATCAACAACAATAGTTAACCCCCAATTAACAGTAAATGCTATAAGCCTCATAATAGCAGATAGTATAGCTAAAGAATTATAAGAAATATTTGAGTGGTGGGCCCGCGGGGATTTGAACCCCGGACCTCCGCCGCGTCAGGGCGGCGTCCTATCCAGGCTAGACGACGGGCCCTCCTATTTTATTTATAGCTTGCGTTGGGGGTATTTAAGTTTACTCTTGTAGTGTTATGTATTTTGATAGTTGTGGTATTATGTAGTCTAGTTTTAGTTTTCTTAGTGTAGTTACTCTAGGTACTCCTCTCTCATCCCATCCTCTCTTCTGGTAGTATATTTTTAGCATCCATAGGTATTTATCGTAGTCTAGTCTTGCTCCTGCTATTGGTCCTTTTGTTAGTGGTTCTTTGAACCATCTTGCTGGTGGTATGTCCATTTCTATGCTCCAGTTCCCGGCTTGTTCTCTTATCCAGAACGCTCTTATTAGTGTGTATATTCTATCTGCTACTTCGTTGAAGTAGTTGAAGTCTACTCTTAGCCCTGTTACTGTATTGAATATTCTGGGGTACCATTCTAGTTCTAGTCCTAGCTCGACCCATGGGAATCTACATGCTACTAGAGTCTCGAATAATCCTCCTCTAATCCTCTGTAATTCTATTAGCTTATCTACCTTCGCCTCTGAATAATCGAATCTTCCTGTTTTAACCTCCCATGATATTATCCATGCATCTTTATGGTGTGCCCCTATTGGTGATGTGCCGTATGCTAGTGCCATTGCTGGTGCTGCGTGGCAGTCATATGCTGATATTTCTAGTCCTTTAACATGCATAGCCCAGCCTCTTGAGTCTCCCCCAATTTTCTCTGAGGCTCTCTTCACGCCATCTGCTAGTATGTTTCCGAGTCCTCTCCTATAAGCTATATCTACTATTAGTGTTTCAGTAGCTTTATGATCTCCCCACTCTATCCCATCTCTTACTAGCTTCTTCTCTGTCGCTTCCATAGCGAATCCTATGACTGCACCTAGGGATATTGTGTCTAGTCCTAGCTCATCTGCTAGCCTATTAAGTTTAGATACGTAGCCTAAATGACCTATACCTATATTTGAGCCTAGCATAGCGACATTCTCATAGTCTAACTCAGATAATATACCCTCATAGTCTCTAACAACATTACCACATGGCATAGCACATATAGGACATGATCTTAGATCAACCTTAGCAGCCTCCATAGAGTAGCCGTCAATCATACGATAGAATTCGAATACGCCCTCCCTGAAATTATATGTTGGTAAGACTGAGGCTGCCTGACTCCACTCAATAGTAGCCATAGTACCCTGTCTAACCCAGAATGAGTATCCCTCCTTACCCTTAACAGCCTTAAAACCCTCTGCTAAGAGCCTCTTAACCTCTCTAGGCTCAGCTAGAGGGACATCCATATCGCCTAGTGATACTACAGCTTTAAGCTTCTTACTACCCATAACGGCTCCAAGCCCAGGCCTCCCACCAGCTCTACCAGACTGTGATATGACTACAGAGAATCTAACTAGATTCTCGCCAGCAGGACCTATACATATCACGCCAGAACTCCTACTATGAACTTCCTTAAGCCTACTCTCACACACACTAGCAGTAGTACCCCAGAGAGCCTCAGCACTAAGAATATAAGCCTTACCATTCTCAACATAGATATATGAGGGTTTACTCGCCCTACCAGTAACTATCAATGCATCAAAACCAGCCTTCTTAAGATTAGTCCCGAAATGAGACCCAATATTACCATCACCATAACCACCTGTTAGTGGACTCTTAGAGGCAACAACCATCTTACCACTATTAACACCTAAACTAGTCACAGGGCCAGTAGCAAATACAAGTATATTATCTGGAGATAAGGGGTCAACACCGGGCTGTAAATAGTCCCAGAGGACTCTAATAGCAAAACCTCTACCACCAATAAAGTCGAGAGCAATATCCCCAGGATACTCCCAAACCCTAATATCGCCTCTAGAGAGATCAACCCATAAAGCTCTACCCCATAAACCCTTCAATTAAACCCACCTCTCAGAGTCCTTAGTGTAGAGTGTTTGGAAGGTAATATAAGATTAAGCATATACTAGTAGATAAAACCTACTATGAACATAGAGAATTAAGGGGGAGACTTGAGGGTTAAAGTGAGAGCTCTAGGCAGACTAACAGAGATCATCCCATGGGGTGATATTGAACTCACACTAGAGGGTAAGCCTAGCCTAGAAGACCTATTAAGGATAATAGATATGGAATCTAAGGGTAAACTACTAAAGATAATTATGGATGAGAATGGTTTCATAAAGGGGGAATATATTGTATTAGTAAATGGATTACCTGTAACAGGGAGAGTTAGAGAAGTTAGCCTAGGAGAAGGCGATGAGATAGTTATATTACCTCCAGCTAGTGGAGGATCTATAAACTCCTAGACTCTATGCATCTAATAGCATAACTAACTATAATCTCAGCTAGCTCCTCAACAGTCTTCATACTACTCTCAACCTTAAACCCTAAATCTAGATCCTTAAACCCCTCAATTAATACTACATCTACACTACTAGCTAGATTATTAATTACATCTGATAAGCTACGATCCCTCATAATAATAGCAACTCTCTCACCAGAACCCTTAAATACCACTGAGTAGTCCGCGAGACCCTCCTCAACAAACCTCCAAGAATCTCTATGAGGAGAATCTACATCATGATGAGTATGCTTAATAACAGCAACCCTAAACCCTAAACTCTTAAGCTTCAAACTAGCCAAGACAATACTACTAGTCTTACCAGACCCGCTAAACCCAACAACCTGAATAATGCAAACCACCTCTACTCCCCTCCCTCATATCCCTCATAGGAAGCATCTATCTTATACCTTAGGCCCCCTCTTAGTGGTTGCCCGTATTGTTCATATTAACACAGGCTCTCCTCACACTTGCTCCCTATCGTGAGGTCATGAGAGACTACATGTTGGGGTTAACCTGGGCTAGGAAGCCCGGAACCCCCTGTGGGATTATAGTAGTGTAGTAGTATATCTTATGTTTTATTTATGAGCTCTTTTAGGTTATTTAGTACTATTACTCCTCTATGCTCTAGTTGTTTTCTAATGTTCTCGTCTAGGGTTCTATGTGCTCCTGTGAGTACTAGTACTGGTTTTGCTCCTACTTTTTCTGCTAGTACTATATCTGTGTCTATTCTATCTCCTATTACTAATACTCTACTGTAGTCTATGGCTTCTCCTAGAGCTACTTCTAGTATCCATGGGTTTGGTTTTCCTGCTATGAAGTCTGGTTTTCTTCCTGATGCTACTTCTAGGAATGCTATTATTGCCCCGGCTCCTGGTATTATTGTGTCTTCTTGTGGTAGGTTTGGGTCTAGGTTTGTAGCTATGAATAATATGCCTCTAGCTAGAGCTCTCACCGCTTCAGATAGCTTATTATAGCATACTCTCCTATCTAAGCCTACTACTAGGCTACTAGCTTCTAGTGAGCTCTCAGTTACTATGTGGCCTTCTACTCTAAGCTCTTCTACTAACCCTTCCTCCCCAATAACATATACTCTACTCTCTCCCTGAACTCTCTTAAGCCATAGTGATGCTGCTCTACCACTAGTAGTCACGTCTTCAGGGTTAACTTTTAAGCCTAGACTTCTAAGCTTTACTATATAGTCTGCTCTACTCTTAGTAGAGTTATTTGTTATAAATCTTAGTTTAAAGCCTAGATCTAGTAGTCTAGCTAGGCTAGAGACGTTATCTTCTATTATATCTCTACCTCTCCACACTACACCATCTAGGTCTACTATAATGTACTCTATGTTATCTAGTAGAGTCATATGCTAGAGGCTACCCCTAATACTCTCTTCTATGAAATACTTAATACTATCGAGGCTTACACTAGCTGGTATTCTTACACTACCATAGCTTTTAGATCCTCCGCCTCTACCATTGAGTTTTGATGCTATACTCTTAGCTAGATGGCCTACGTCTATTGCTTCTGCTACTCTAGCTCCTGCTGCTAGCTCTATATTAGTGGCGTCATCGCCTCTAATAGCTACTACTATGAGTGCTGCTGGCTCGCTATCTGTTACTACTCTTAGTATTTCTTGTAAAGCCTCTCTACTGGACTCTATACTATCCTTAACGAGTATTTTGATGCCATTTATAGGTTCTATACTCTTAAGCTCCTCAATGATACTCTTAGTCCAATGCCTTCTATACGATTCTAGTGTCTCCTTTAAACTATCTATTGTTGATGCTAGAACTCTTACCTTCTCAACTTCTAGGCCTCTACTAGCTCCTATTATGGATGCTATCTCTTTAAGCTTATCCTCGAAATCTGTAGCTAAGTCTACTACTCTAGTCCCAGCTACATATTCTAGCCTAACAACTCCATCTTGTATTCTCTCAACATTAACAATCTTAATTCCTCCTAGATCCCCAGTATTCTCTAAGTGTGTTCCACCACATGCTTCAACATCCCAGTCATCAATCTCAATAACCCTAATAGTCCTAGTCATTGGCACGCCTCCTTGGTATAGTGTTAGCCCGTATATACTCTCAGCCTCATTCCTATCCATGTACTTAGCAGTTACTCTTCTACGCTGATTTATAACCATATTAGCGAGCTTCTCAATCTTCCTAATCTCATCTCTAGTTAGGGGCTTATGGTGTGTGATGTCTAGCCTCCCCTTCTCCTCAGTCTTCTCTGCTCCAGCCTGCCACACATGTGGGCCTAATACTCTCCTAGCGGCCCCTAGTATAACGTGTGTTGCCGTGTGATGCCTCATTATCTTAAATCTCCTCTCCCAATCTATGATCTCTTTAACACTTAAGCCTACAATGTCTCCTGGGCTAGGCTCAACTACGTGGACTATAACGTCTCCCACACTCACAACATTTACTACATTAATCCTTCTATCACCTACTACTAAGAATCCAGTATCGTGTATCTGCCCTCCACCAGTAGGATAGAAGATTGTAGCATCTAGGATTACATAGTTTCCTAGAACTCCTAAAACCTTACCCTCAAAGCTTGAAGCGTAAGGGTTCTCATAGTATACTCTCCTAGTAGGTTTAAATTGAGTAGCCCAATCTATAACATCTCTACTTAAACCTATAGTCTCAGTATATCCCTTAATTCTCGGGGGGCTCTTATGCATTGAAGCTACTAGAGAGTAGAAGTTTCGTGGTATATCAATCTTAACACCTAGGCTTCCAGCTACTTCTGCTACAAGCTCCGGGTGTACTCCTAGGCTATCATAGTATCTTATTAAGTCATTAACTGTTATACTCCTAGTCTTAGATATCTCACGCTCAAGTACTCTCCTACTACGCTCTATTAACTCTTTAAACCTAGACTCTTCTAAGCTTACAGCCTCTAATATATAGTCTCTATTCTCTAAGAGTTGCCTGAAATCTCTACCCCAGTAGTCTACTTGTAGATCTACTAAGTCAACTAGGCTAGCATTAGATCCTAGGAGTCTAAGCTGTTTTAGAGCTCTCCTAGCTACAAGCCTAGCTAGGTATCCCTCACCGGCATTACTAGGCACTATACCATCAGCTAGCATTAATGCTAAGGTTTTCGTATGATCTAGTAGGCTATAGAATCTAGCCTCATCTAATAATATTCTCCTAATAGAAGCATAATCTAAGCCTGTAGTATTAGATACTCTAGTATAGTACTCATTAATACTCTCAGAGCTTCCAGGGTCTAGCCTACCTGCAGCCTTAAATGCAGCCCAAATTATAGTATCATCTGGCCTCTCAAGACCTATAATATCACGGAACTTACCAACTAAGTCTCCATATATAGCGTGAAATGCTGTAGGCGTCTTCTGAGTAAACCATGATATCCTCTCAACACCATAACCTGTATCAACTATCATTATAGGTATCCTCTCATACCTACCATCAACAACCTTATAAGTCATAAATACTAGTGTAGCTAGCTCTAAGCCTCCAACAGCAACCTCAAAGCATGGACCAGCATTACCTCCACCCTCCCACCATGACTCCTTAAATACTAGCATGTCACCTGGGACACCTATCTCTTTAGTAAAGAACTCGTAAGCATACCTAACAGTCTCATCCTTCCAGTAAATATACTTATCTGGGTAATTAAAAGCGTGATGAGCAGCCATCTCAAATATAGTGAGGTGTCTCCCAAGAGTTAAACCAACATTATCAATATCTTCAAGCCTAATACTAGGCTGACTTATAACTAGTGGATTAGCTGGAGGCGGCACAATCCCATTAGTAACATGAGGCTGAAATACAACAATACTAGCTATCGTCAGATACAGATCCTCCCTCCACCTAGCAACAACAGGCCTAGGAGAAACATATGCATGACCTCTATTAACAAAGAAATCAATAAAAACCCTCCTAGCCTCAGATACACTTAAACCCCCCCTAGACTTAATACTATCAAACCAGTACTCAACGCAAGGAGCATCCTGAGGCTCTACAAAGTCAGAGTTAAGAGTCCAATAGTAGTCTCCACACCTAGATCCTCTAAGTCTAGCAAACCCCATTTCCTTAAAGAATTCAACCTCATACTCTCTAGGATCTACTTCCACACTAACCACTCCTAAACCCAACACGGTAAATGAAACTTAAAATCTCTAATTATATAATAAACACGTTTAGGTAGCTAGAAGCCAAATAAGCTCTCAAGTCCGGCTGATAAGTCAACCTCCTCCTCTTTCTTCTCTTCCTCCTTCTTCTCTTCCTTAGGCTGCTCAACTGCAACAGATGTAGCCGCTGGAGCAGCTACCGGAGCAGCTACAGAGGCAGCAGTACTAGCATGCTTTAAGACCTCATCAAGATTTATTTCTGAAAGACTTGCTACAAGCATTTTAACTCTAACATCATCTACACTTAACCCTAATGCTTCTATTACACTCCTCAAATTCTCCTCAGTAATCTTCTTCCCCGCATAATGTAATGCTAGAGCCGCATGCAGGTAAGCTCTAGCTACTTGAGCCATATACCACACCCCTCCTATTTACCCTATACCTTCTATATCCCTTTAGGGAGATTCTCAATAGTATCTTAGATACCGGAGGCTTAAAAATTTGAATCTTTCTACTATTTTCTTATTATTCCCTCTAGTGGGGATACCATTGGGTTTTCTCTGGTTCTCAACCGAAGAATTTGGGGCTCTTTTAGCCTGCTATATCGGTGTTCGCATATCTTCTAGTAGCTCCCACTCATCATGTGAAATATTTAAGGTTTATTCTTTTATGTGGTTGGATGTTTCCTAGGAGTGTGGTGTAGGTTTAGAACTAGTATGAGGAGTAGATGTGGGGTGGTGGTGTCATTTGAATATTTGTTGTATTAGGGCTGTATTCCTAGTTCTTTGGCTTTTTCTCCTAGTGCTGTTATTATTAGTGTTTCTTCTCTAATAGCTCTTATTATGGCTTGTTCTATTATGCCTGGTAGTGGTATGGCTAGTGTCTCTGCTAGTTTATCTACTTCTCTATATGATGTTACTAGTAGTGTTTGTAGGGCTTCTGGTAGTTCTATGTATGATATTCCTATGGCTAGTTGTAGGGCTTCTGATATTGTATCTTCTATTTCTTTCTTTAAAGCTACTATATCTATTCTGAGGTTTTCTCTAGGTATTACTATGCCGTTATCATAGACTGCTAGTGGGTCTAGTCCAATCTCGAGTGGTTTTATGCCTAGTTTTAGTAGTATGCTTGCCAGCTCTGGGCTTATGGTATCTCCCGGCTTGGCTACTACTGTTGCCTTCTTTATGTAGACTTTTCCTCCTCTAACCTCATATGGTATTTTGAGTTTTCCTAGTACTCCTAGCATTGGCCCGGGTGTTATGCTTGTCTCGCCTTCTGGTACTACTACTTCTTTATCAATCTTCTGTCCTGGTTTAGCTTCTATTGGTATTTTCTCGCTTGTTATAATCCTATATAGTCTGAATGGGTTTTCGTTTGAGAATGCTAGCATAGTAGTGCCTTTAAGGTAGTTGCTGATTATTGAGCTATCTACTTTGAGCTCTTCTAGGGCTTTGAGTATTAGTGTTTTCTTTGCTACCTTAAATATGATTTTATCTCTAAGCCTCCTCCTTATAGACTGTAGCTGTGCCGTAGGGATACTTGATATGTCTATTATAGCTACTGTAGAGTGTTTTGTGAATAATTCCTTAATAATCTTAATTACCTCGATTTTCCAAGGCTGTACTTTAGCCTTCTTCCTAGATACTAGCATATTAATTACCTCAAACTAATCGATACTGGTGGTGACATTGTCTTCTTAACATATATATTTTTAATTTTCTGAGCTCCTAGCTTAGATTCTACTAGTGATAATACTGCTTTAGCATTCTCAGTTAAATCCTCTAAGCTCATATCCTCAACTCCAATAGGGCATGCTATCTGTAACTGATTCCTAATCCTAACCCATATAGACTTAGAGTATCTATTAACTACGCTAGAGAGGCTAATATTGGGGGGTATCGGTATAGGTGCTTTACCCCTAGGGCCTAGAGCTGGTCCTAGAATCTTACCAACAACACCCATTAAGTCAGCTTTAACTAATACCCAGTCACATTTATCAGCTAGTTTCTTAGCGTTCTTCTTATCGAGAGCTTGAATATCTTCTCTACTATAAACATTTAAGCCTAATTTTCTAGCCTCTAATAGCATATCTCCATCAGCTATAACACATACATTGCGGCTCTTACCTAAACCCTTAGGTAGATATAAGGTTTCCCTAAGCTTGGCTTCTGGAGATTTAAGATCTAAGCCTGATAATGTTATTATCAACTCTATAGTTTGCTTAAACTTCCTGGGCTTACCTATCTCTAAGCATTTCATAATAGCATTACTTATAGCCTTATCACTTACTATCACAAACTACACCCCATAGAGGATTTAGAGTGGAGGCTTATAATATCTAAGCTTTAATCCAAGCATCCTCATATCTTGAGAGTATATCATCATATAATCCTTGATCTAACTCTCTACTCACAATCTTAGGATCTTTCCCATTAATAGTTATACCTATGCTTTTAGCTGAGCCTAGTACAGTCTTAACTGCTCCTTTAAGAGTTTTAGCTAGTAAGTCTGGCTTCTTCTCGATAACAATCTCAATTATCTTCTCTAAAGGTAAATCTCCAATACTCTTATGAGCAGGGTCTCCGCTAGGCTCTGAGGCCCCAACAGCCTTTAATAACAGCTCTGTTACCGTAGGCTTAGATCTCATATAACCACCTAGATGCTTAACCAATCTTTAAAGCTTATAAGCTGGGTGTTAACTCACTTTCTCTCCTAAGAGTGTAAACTAGTACTATATAGTGGGGAGCTATTTTTAAAATATCTCTCTTAGATATCATACCAATAGGCTTAAAAGTCTTAGAGTCTAAGACGGGTAGATGACCAATACCCTTACTACCCATAAGCCTAGCAGCCTCCTCTAATGGAGTATCAGAGAGCACATATATAGGATTCCTAGTCATCACCTCACTAATAGTAACCTTATCAGGATTCAAACCCTTAGCCACAACATGCCTAAGAATATCAGTCCTAGTAACAATACCTATAAGCCTACCTGCATCATCAACAACAACAAGACTACCAACATTCTTCTCAACCATAATAGCAGCAGCTTCTCTAACAGTATGAAAGGGATGAATATAAATAACAGGAGTACTCATAACATCCCTAACAAGCACATCTCTAACAATATCCTCATCCAAACCCTTGACCCATAATCAAACCCTACACCTAACCCTTAAATATCCTCTTCTCTCTCGACATTCCCTATACACTAGAATCTGAAGAGCTTGTAATCGTATCGACTTACTACATTGATGTTAAGATGGCTTTAAATATAACCTACTCGTTAGGTGGAACTTTTCCAGAGTTTTGGCTATTGATGTTTATACTATATGTATATTTCCTATTAGGTTTTGTTTTATAACCTTGTTATTATAATATTTAAAGGGTTCTAGTCTTGATTTAGATATGGGTGGTTTTATGGTATCTTGGAGGCTTCTTTTGGCTGGTTTAGTTGTAGTATTGGTTTTGGGGCTTTTCTTAGCTTACTTATTCTTATATAGGCCTGGGGTTGAAACTACTACTCAGAGGCCTGGGGTTAAACTTCTTATTGTTACTAGGCTTGCTCCTGAGGAGGGTGATGCTCTTAAGAGGAGGTTTCTAGCTAGTAGTATTGCTAGAGATTATGGTATTGTTGATGTTGAGTTTAGGAAGGAGGATGTATCTAAGTGGCCGTTGTATTCTACTGGTGGATTAGGTGATTTATTCTTTATTGGTGGCTATGCTGTATATAAGGATTTATGCGAGAGAGGTCTCTTAGCTCCAATTGATGATGCTGAGGTTTTGAGAGTTGCTGAGAGTATTGGAGCATACATTCATAGAGGTCCTGATGGTAGGGTATGTTTTATAGCAGTATCTAGGACTATATTTAGTTATACAGTTAACTCTAAGTTCCTGGATAAGTATGGGTTACAGGTACCAGAGTCTTGGGATGACCTTGCTAAGCCTGAATTCTCTAAACCCCTACTAAGTGGGGAAGCACTAATATCATTCCCTAAGCCTAGTAAGAGTACTACAGCTGCTAGAACATTACAGTTAATACTACAGAAGTATGGATGGGAGCTAGGCTGGGTTATATTAACTATGATGGGAGCCAATTCTTACATTGTAGAGAGCTCTGAAAAAGCTAGAGATGATGTAGCCTTAGGTATCACAGGACTAGCACCTACAGTCCTAGTTTATGGTATTAGAGCTGAGATTGAGAGTGGTGGGAATGCTAAGTTTATAGCTGCTAAGAATGGGGTATTACCTGATATAAGCCCTGTTGCTCTAGCTAAAGATACTAGGAATAAGGAGGCTGCATTAGCATTCATAAAATGGCTATTAAGCCCTGAAGGTCAAAGAGCTCTAGCAGAATTATTCTACTACCTACCATACATTAAGCCAGAGGATACACTTCTAGGTAGGATTTATGAAGATGTTTCATCGAATATATTCAATTATGATCCTGAAGAAGCTTCTAGATGGGAGAGATCAGTTATATACTACTTTGAGGCTGCAATAGCAGACCCAGATACTAATACGCTCCTTAAGAAAGTATGGGTTAAAGCTCTAGAGCTATATAGTAGGGGGTTACTTAGTAGAGATGACTTACTAAGAATACAGGGAGAGCTAGGAAAACCTTTAACACTAAGAATAATAGTGGAGACTAGAGACTTTACTAGGGAGTATGCTATAGAAATTAATAAGAGTATTGCTGAAGATACACTGTTTAGAGATAAATTCATGGATTCTATTAAGAGAGCTGCAATAGAGAGGTATAATAGTATACTTAGAGAGCTTGAAAGGATAGGTTAAGGAGTTGCTGAAACTACTAGCTATTATACCAATAGCATACATAGTAATATTCCTACTCGCTCCAGTATCCTATATTGCCGCTATTACATTGAGAGATATAGGTTCTAGCTTAAACTATATCTATATTAAGATTCCCCCAGATGGGGAGATCTATAGGCTATATTATCTAGTAGATTATAGAATAATAGCTTTCACAGGCTATGACTTCGGACCTATAGCTAATACACTTATACTAGCTATGCTAGTATCAGTTACGGTAACATCTCTGAGCTTAGTAACTGCTATAACTAGCTTAAGCCTTAAAGGGTATACTAGGACTCTAATAGGCTACGTAATCCCAGCTATTGCATCAATACCAACACCACTCTTATCAGCTTATGCTATAATACACTTATTCCATAGAGACTTTGGTTTAATAAATAAGGTTATTGATCTAATCTTAGGCTTTAGGTTATCTTTTGAGGGTATAATAGGAGTTTACCTATACCAAGTTCTAAGTTTCTTTCCGATAGCACACTTAGTAATGATTATCTACATTGAGTCTATAGATAGGAGCTATATAGAGTCTGCATATAATCTTGGAGGTAGAAGTGTTAATATCCTGAGTAAGATTATAATACCTCTATCTAAACCATCAGTTATTGCCGTAGCTTCTCTAGTATTTATATTATCAGCTGAGGATTTAGCCGGGCCTCTAGCTTTTAGTAGGTATAATTCTGCTAGGAATGTTATGTCTTATATGGCATACTATGACTTTATCTCAGAGTATGGCTATACTATTAGTCTTAGAGCTATAGTCTATACTACTCTATTAGCATTAATAGCCATAGTATTATTCCTAGTATCGTGGAGGAGTATTAGGTTAAGCTACTACCCAGTATTAACTCCTAGGAGGCTATACTTAGAGCTTCCATCTCATATTAAGTTTCCATTAGCGACTGTAACATTATTCATAACTATATTCTCAGCTATGCCTACAATAATTGTTATCTTATACTCAATAACTAGCGGTTGGTTTGGTAGAGAGTATCCTAGCAGTCTAACTCTGAGTAATTATCTCATAGCTTTAAGTAATAGTTATTATTTTAGGGCGGCCCTGAACACTATTATATATACTATATTAGCTAGTATTATGGCTCTAACATTATCCTATATGTCTGTCTACTCTAGTTTTAGAGTTAAATCTCTATTATCCCCGGTAGCTGATATAGTAACAATAATCCCCATAGTTATCCCTGGGATAGCTGTTGGTATAGGCTACTTCTCATTATATCATAGCCTATTTAATGGCATACACCTACTAGATCCTTTCTTCAACCCTGCAATATACCTAGTCTTAGCCTATACTGCTAGGAGGATTACATACTCTACTAGGCCTCTAGTAGCATCTATTAGAGGTATACCTATGAGTTTAGAAGAGCAAGCTGAGAATATGGGTGCTAGAATTCACCATATTCTTAGGACTATAATAGCGCCTATGACACTAAGATCTGCCCTAGTAGCCTCAATAATAATCTCAATGCATATAGCTACAGAATTTAGCGTATCAGTAGTACTAGCTGGAGGCTACGGAGTATCAGCTTCACACCCAGCACCTCTAGTACCAGTAATAGTCAATAGCTTAACCTATAACCCAGGATCACTACACGTAATGAGCTCACTACTCATAATAACCTTAGCCTTATCAGTAATATTAACAGTTATCATAACCACAATAAGCATAGCTATAATCTCTGGGCTAAGAGCATTTGGAGTAATAAGGGTTATATTAGGTAGAGTCTAATACTCTCATACACTACTAGCCTCAAATAATAACCTAGATTATACCACATATTGAATTACTATAGCGTAGGAGTAGATATCACTTTAAACTATATAAAACCTAGCTAGAATATATGAATTAACTTATGTTTAAGTTCTGAAGAGAGTAGATGGGGAGAAGGAAAAAAGTTTATGAGTTATATTGAGCTTATGAGGTATATTTATCTTCTTAGTAGGAATGCTACCGCTACGCCAATAATTAATGCTATGATTGCTATAGCTGCTGCTATCGGTGTACTTACTCCTACTTGTACTGTTTCTGTTTGAACTTGGGTTATTGTGATTGGCTTGGTTTCTGTTAGGGTTTGTGTTTGTGTTACTGTCTTAGTCTCTGTAACTACTAGTGGCTTTGATGCTACGGATACTAGGAATTTTAATACGTTACCTACGAATACTGGCCCGTCTAGGGGTTTCTTGTAGTACTCTTCTATTATCATATGCTGGTATCCGCCATACATTGTCTCACTTGATGCTATGATAACTCTATTATTTGGAAAAGTTTCCACTAGCATTAATGGGAATGGGCCCTTATTAACAGCATCATCTAGTGGATCGTAGAATACTGGTGGGAGTCCTCCCTTCTCTACAGGACTATTCTCTACTATTTTAGAGTTCTCCGTAGTCCTAACAACTATATATACATTCTTTGGCTTTAAGTCTAGCTGCTTAACAGGGTTTATAGGCTTACCTCCAACTAAGACGTATAGTCCTCCTGGTCCGTGGAATAATACTCTATGATGTGTTAATCCTTCAGCTAGGAATCTTATTTCAGGGCTTGGATCTACTACTCCTGCAACTCTATACGGTGCACCTCCAGCATTTTCAGTGTACTCTTCAACGCTAATATAGTCAATCCTAATACTACTACCTAAAGCTTCTAAGACTATATTCATAAATTGTTGAGCCTTCTCATTACCCTGAGCTGGGTAATCGCTATCAGCAGCTATCCATAGGACCTTATTAGGCTTAGAGAACCATTCCTTCAATACATCAACTTCACCAGGTCTCGGGAGGGCCTCGGGCTGCCCTATAAGTAGGATATCTACATCTACAAGATTCTCCCTAGTGAATCCACCCATTCTAACCTCATTAAATAATTTTAGAGTAGCCTCAGGCACTCTTTCGAGATCTGATTGATCATACGCTATTAGAACCCTATAGTAGTCCTTAGTCATATTTGCTAATAGCTCTAAACCTTTAGGAGACTGTCTATGGCTTACATCGAATGCAATAACTACTTTACCACTCTCTGAGGGTATTGGTGCAAATGCTAAGAGCATAGTTAAAGCTAGAGCTAGAGCAATTATCTTACCTCTAGCTTTCACTACGGGTCACACTCAATAAGCATATTTAAGCTATAAGATTCTTAACCCTTACTACTATTAAGCTATATAGTCTATATTGACGCATGCTGTTCAATATATACTATCATGGGCTATGTAGTTAAAGAATTAAACTTTAACAAATCCTAGTTTTAAATGGTGATTATGAGTGCAGGGATCTACAAGATTAAGATTAATTGCCGGCTTAGTAGTATTAATAGTAATAGTACTAGCTCTACTCCTGACCCCCTCTATTCTCAGGAGAGGCCAAGAGACTGCGACTATAACAACACCAACTACAACTACATATGAGACTATGAGAACTGAGACTCAAGAGACTACAGTCCCAGCTCAACCAATTAAACTTAAAGTCATAACAAGGCATCCTGGCGAAATCCAGGTTGCTGCTAGAGAAGAGTTCCTTAAATCTGATATAGCTAAGAGGTTTAATATAGTAGATATTGAGTTCTACTCTGTAGACCCTATAGCGTGGATATCTGCTATAAAGAGGAGAGGAGATTTTGATGTAGCTTGGGGTGGGGGGCCAACATTATTCGATACCTTATACATTAATAATCTACTAGCACCTCTAGAGGGGAAATTAGTTAGTGAAGCTTTAGCTCAAATACCAGATAGTCTAGCTGGATCTCCTATGAAGAGGATTGATGGTGATGGTAGAGTATACTGGGTTGCTGCTAGTATAGCTAGCTTTGGCTTTACAGTCAACTATGATGTTATAAGTAAGTATAAACTACCAGTTCCTGGAAAGTGGAGTGATTTAGGATCACCTAAGCTTGGTAAACCTCTAGTATTAGAGCTTAAACCAATGGTATCTATAGCTGACCCTACAAGATCCACGAGCCATACTAGAATGTATGAGATAATACTCCAGGCCTATGGCTGGGAGCTAGGCTGGGTTAACTTAACACTTATGGCTGCTAACTCTCTAATAGAAGGTGGGAGTACGGAGGCTAGAGATAATGTTATTACAGGTAGAGTAGCTGTAGCTATAACAATAGATTTCTTCGGCTATACAGCTATGCAGGCTAATCCAGCTACAGAATACATTATACCTGAGGGTGAGACAATAATAAATGGGGATCCTATAGCACTACTAGTAACAAGTAGGAACCCTGAGGCTTCTAAAGCTTTCATAGCATGGGTTTTAACAGAAGGCCAGAAGATATGGTTTAGAAGAGAGATAAATAGGTTACCATCGAATCCTAAAGCATTTGAGCTCCCAGAAGGGAGGGAGAGAGCTGATCTTAAGAAAGTATTTGATAATATTGTCAATGTTAAAGGATTAGAGTTCAACGATGAGAGAGCTATAAGAATAGAGAGAGCTATGCAGATATACTTTAAGGCTACACTAGTAGACTTAGACGGCTTATTAAAAGAGGTTTGGAGGAAACTATTAAGCTTATACTTTGCCGGAAAAATAACAGATGTAAAGCTCTTAGAGTATAGTAGGAGGCTTGGGCAACCTTTACAGTATAGAGACCCAGTCACAGGTAACATAGTTGAATTTACCGAATCTGATGCGGAGAGGATCACAAAAGCTATATTAGAGAATCCAGCATTAGAAGATCAATTTATAAGAGAATGGCGTAGAGCTGCAGAGAGTAGGTATAGAAGTATATTAGGAGAACTAGCTAGGATAGGGTAGTAGAATTGAAGAATAATAGATTAGGTAATGCTATTAGAGGGTTAACGTATACATTAGATCTCCCCCTCGTAATGCTACTATTTTTTACACTAACATTATTCACTCTAATCCTCATTATACCCCTAGCTACCCTCTTCCTAAAACCTTTATCAGTACTATCTCTAAGAATCCTTGAGGATTTAATTAGATATCCTTATGTTAGTATCCCGCCTCTAGGAGAGTGGTATATAGTATCTGATAGAGGAGAATATAAGCTTATAATAGTTAGGTTTAAGGATTTAGGAGTTATACCTAATACTATACTGGTTTCATCTATAGTTACATTATTGTCGAGTATTATTGGTATAAGTATAGCATTACTTGTAGCTAGATATGATTTCCTAGGTAAGGGTATACTTAGAATAATATCAATTATACCTCTACTATATACTCCATTTGTTAACGCATTCGTAACTTATAAGATTTTCGGTGATGGGGGTATATTAGGATCATTAATGCTAAGTCTTGGTCTCCCATACTCTATAGAGGTTACGTATATAGCTGGCACTATTCTCGCCCAGACTTTAATGTTCTGGCCTATAGTTTATCTTAATACATTAGCTTCTATGATGCAAATTGATCCTAGCCTTGAAGAGCAAGCTGAGAATATAGGTTCTAGGGGTTTTAGGCTTTTTAGAACTATTACTTTACCCTTGAGTTTACCTGGAGTAGCTGCTGGTTCAGGTCTTGTATTCATATTCTCTATGGAGGATTTAGCTGCACCCTTAGCCTTTAAGGTTGATAACATGATGTCTATTAGTATTGTTAGAGCTATAACTGGATCTCAGAGTATTGAGGCGTTAAGTGTTGAAGTTGTAATCTTGGCTGGCTTACTACTACTCTCAGCTATTGCTTGGTTTATTCTCATAAAACATTATATAAGCTTAAAGCAGTATGCTATGTTAGCTAGAGGTGTTAGATGGAAGCCTAGAGTATCTAAGCCTAGCTTACCAACATTACTTGCTATATACCTCATAGTATTCCCTCTAGTATTATTTAGTATGCTACCTCAGATAGGAGTATTATTATATGCATTCTCTAAGTCATGGACGGGAGTTATTCCAGAAGGCTTTACTCTAGAACACTTCTCTAATGTGCTCTTTGATAGTAGAGTTCTTAATGGGCTAAAGAATAGCTTCATATACTCTACTTTAGCCTTAGTATTTATAGTAATTATTGGAACTGTAAGCTCCTACGCTATTAGTAGGGTTAGCTTGAGGGGGTTATCAGCTATAGACTTATTAGCTATGAGCCCCCTAGCAATCCCAGGCTTATCTATAGCTATGGGGCTACTAATACTATATGGTAGCATATTTAAAGACACATTAATTGACCCCTACATAAATCCAATGTTCCTACTTATCTTAGCCTACGCTATTAGGAAGAGCCCATTTACTACTAGAGCTGTCTATGCTGGGTTACAGCAAGTTCATAGATCCCTAGAGGAGGCTGGATTTACTCTTGGAGCTTCTAGGACTAGAGTCTTATTCACTATTGTCTTACCCCTCATTGGCATAAATATTATAGCTGGTTCTATGATAAGCTTTGTATATTGTATGAGCGAAGTTAGTACTAGTATAACTGTAGGCTCACTTAATAAGAGTCAAGCTCCAATAACTTACATTATCTACGATTATCTAACAGCAGGCTATGGTGGGGGCGCATATATTCACCAGGCTTCAGCTATAGTGACTTTAATCATAGTAGTACAGCTTATAGCTATTATAACATCAAACTATATACTCAAGTTTAGGTATGCTATTCTGGGGATCTAGAGTTGGCTGAAGTCATACTCGATAATGTTAGTAAGTATTTTGGTAGATTTAAGGCCCTAGATAGCGTATCTTTTACTGTTAAGCCTGGGGAGATATTTACGCTACTAGGTCCTAGCGGCTGTGGTAAAACAACAACACTTAGAGTAATAGCTGGTCTCGAGATACCGGAGGAGGGTAGAGTATTAATAGACGGATATGATGTCACATATAAGAAGCCTTATGAGAGGAATACAGCAATGGTATTCCAGAATTATGCCCTATGGCCTCACATGACTGTATACGATAATATCGCGTATGGCCTAAAAATTAGAAAGTATAGTAGGGATGAGATTAAGAGGAGGGTTAAGTGGGCCCTAGAGTTACTAGGTCTTGAGGGGCTAGAGAATAGGTACCCACTACAGCTTAGTGGAGGTCAGCAGCAGAGGGTTGCATTAGCTAGAGCTATAGTAGTTGAGCCTAAAGTACTGCTACTAGATGAGCCTTTAAGTAACTTAGATGCTAAGCTTAGAGTTAGAGTTAGAGAAGAGATAGTATCATTACAGAGGAGGCTTAAAATAACAACAATATATGTTACACACGACCAGGAGGAGGCTATGAATATTAGTGATAGGGTAGCTATAATGGATAGAGGGAGGATAGTACAGATTGGGACACCGGCTGAGATCTACTATAACCCATATAACTTCTTTATAGCTACATTTATGGGCAGGAGTAATGTTCTAAGTGGTGTAGTAGAGCGTGTGATCTCAGATAAGTTATATGAAGTTAATATTAACGGCTTAAGACTAAATGGAACATCTACCGGGGCTAAGTTGAGTACTGGAGAAGATGTCTTAGTAGTTATAAGGTATGAGTCGTTTAGGAAGGCTGATGAAAACGATAAGATTAATGTAATTGAGGGTAGAGTTGAGAGATTAAGCTTTATAGGATTAGCCCTCCAGGTTAAGGTTATTACAGTTAATGGGCATGTAATCCTAGCATATTTACCACCTAGAGAAGTTATAGATACAGGAGCACACATAAGACTATATGTGAGCCCTGAAGATGTTAAGCTATACCCTTCAATTACTGGAGTAATTGATTAATTGAGTATCTAATAATTTACATGATTACACTTAAAGCTCTTCTAGAGCAATTTAAATCCTAAAATCAATATATTGTATATAGTTCTATTTAAGTAATAGTTTTATGCTCTTAACTATAGAAGCTAGAGTGAGGTGTGTATTGTGAGGCTTAATAAAATACTAGTTGTAACCCAGATATTCATATTAGTACTAGGAGTCTATGCTAGTTATGCTTATACAGTAGGTATAGCTGCTATCCAAGAGCCGTATATTGTTCTACCATCATACCTACTCCCCGCTTACTTAGAACCCGGTAGTTCTTTTAGTGTTTTAATTAGATCTGGATCTGAGATTAAAGTCATAGAGGCTCTAGTCTCGAGTACAAGAGGATTATTTAAGATTGAGTTTGAGAGCTCTCAAGGTTTTATAGATCTTAGAGTTGATCCTTCTTACTCTCTAAGAGTCTTAGTATTAAGATTTAAGCTTCCACATAATATACCTAATGGCTTATACAATCTTATTATAGTTACAGATACTAGGTTAATGTGGATGCCTAATTCAATAATTATTGATGGTATGAGTGGACTTAGAGACTCTATTAGGATAGCTCATCTAACCGATACTCATTTCGGTGCGGAGCAGGGAGGCTATCCTAATAGCTTTAAACATACAAGGTATATTACTCTTCTAAATACTCTAGTTGAATCCTATAATATTGATATTGTCGTCTATACAGGTGATCTAATAGATGTTGGATCTGACATCTTATCTTATAGAGACTTCTTCTCAGTAATTAGTCAAGTTCTAGCTCCACAGCTTGCAATAACAGGTAACCATGACTGGGCTCAGGTCCCAGATACTAGGAGGCTCGTAGAGATATACTATGGTAGATACATTGTACCATTAAGGGTGTGGAATTTCACATATAGAGACTTCATGTTTATAGGTATTGATACTAGAATGGATGGATACCCTGAAATGTGGCAGATTGAAGAGCTTGAGAGAATAGTCTCTAAGAGCCCCGATAAGACTATCATAATACTAATGCACCACCCCATATTTAGAGAAGCTGGAGAGTATGAGGGTAAACCTGATGATATTAGGAGATTCGTATACTCAAGCTGGCGTGATCTAGGATGGAGTCAGGCTGTGAAATTCTTTGAGATTATAGAGAAGTATCATAATATAGTTGCAGTTCTAGCAGGGCATATTCATCGTGATGCCGACGCTATATACTATAGGAGTGATGGGTCTAAGGTATACTTTATAACTACAACAACCGCAAACCATGGTTATCCTTCAGGCTACTATTGGGGTATGAAGATTATCGAGGTTAGGAGAGATGGGAGTGTTAAAGTACTAATACCATCTGGGAGACAGTATACTTCGACAAGTGGTAGTATTAATACCGAGGCTTTAAGAGTATTTGAGGTGAGAGATAAGTATTCTACTGCAGTATCATGGTTCTGGAATATTACAGGCTTCAATGAGATTAGTTTAGCTAATGCTACTCTAGTATTCTATGTTAATAAGTCACAGCAACTAAATAATTATAAGCTATACGGTAGTACTAACTATGTCCATAAGATGGAAGTGTATGATTTAGGTGTTTACTACTTATTTAAGGTATATGCTAATCTAACTCGTCCAGGCTCTCTTACTATAGCCTCATATGAGGATAAAGTGCCTCCAAGGGTAGAAATATTAACTCCTCCAATATCTACCATAGATAAACCATTAGTAATTAATGCTTATGTAGTAGATGAAGGCTGGGGTATTAGGAGTGTAAAAGCATTAATTAAGCTTAATGGGAGAATATCTAGTACTATAGAGGCTATTAGAACTACTGACCCCACACTATATAGAATAGTCTACACACCTAGAGACTATGGAAACTATGAGATAATAATACAGGCAGTAGACTTAAACAATAATATTGGAGAATTTAAACTATCATATAGCATAATGCCACCAACAGAAACTATAACAAAAGTAGAGACAATAACAAAGACAAATATTACAGAGACAGTGACACAAGAATATCTAATTACTCAAACATCACCTACGACCACAACTCAAGAGAGAGGAGTCACTATAAATTATACTCCAATAGCCGTAATACTATTAATTGTAATATTGGTAGTAGCAGGTCTTATTATCTTAAGAAGGAGGTAGATGTAGATCTCTTAGTTTTTTCTATAATAAAACTTAAATCTTTTTTTAACTATGTTATTAGAGTTTAGTTTAAATACTCTTTTGAAATATCTATAATTATTGAGTAAAGTTGGGGAGTTATTATGTTTGCTGGTATTATTGACGTAGTGCTTAGTGTAGCTAGTAGGGCTAGCTTATATTTCCTTATGTTAGCAATGATAGTATATTTTATATCTGTTCTTATATCGAGTCTTAGGTGGCTTATAGCTTCAAGGCTTGATATCAAGTTTTCTAATGTATTGGCTCTTAGTGAGGCTTTACTAGTTGGGACCTTCGTTAATAATTTACTATCATTCTATAATATTGCTGGTGAAGCTGCTAGAGTTGGATGGGCTAGTTTAAGGGTTAGATCATCGTCATCATCTAAGCTACTTGCTGGAGCTCTAGCTGAGAGAGCTACAGAGTTAATAGTAGCAATACTATATATTTCTTTAGCGGTGTATAGCGGGTTTAAGTTTACTCTCCTCATACTAGCTTCTACTATAGGCTTTAGAGGTTATGCTTTAGGTGTATTGAGTGCACTTAAAGATCTAATATCTAATCCTAAAGCTTTCTCCTCTATACTCATCTTATCAGCTTCAATGTGGCTCCTAGATTCTCTAAGGATTTTTGTAGTTGGGTTATCTTTAGGTATCTACATGAGTCTAGGATTAGCTATAGTATTAACTATTACCCATATTCTAAGTAGATTCTCGCCTATACCTGCAGGTCTTGGAGTCTTAGAGGGGGGGTTTATAGGCATTATGACTCTAGCAGGCTATAGTGTTACAGACGCGCTACTCGTTGTTACAGGAGAGAGGATAGTATCAACTATTATACCAACTAGTATAGGCGGGTTGATAGTCTTTTATAGGGGAGGATTGGGTGTTTTAAGAACTGCTATTAGAGGCGTTAGAGTTGAAGATAGCTCTCGTTACTGATAGTTATAAGCCTAGAATTGGTGGTATTGAGAGTGTTGTTAGCGATATAGCTAAGACATTATCTAATAATCATAAGGTCTATATTGTGACTAGTGCTAAAGCTAGAGGCGGCGGCTATATCTTAGAGTATGATGGTGGATATAGAGTCTTAAGAGTTAAATCTAGGATGCTGAATTTTAATGGTGTAACGCTTAATCCTCCATCTCTCCTAGTATTATATAAGGTTCTTAGGAACATTGACCCAGACGTTATTCATGGCCATGGACTATACTCTACTCTTTCAATAGCGGGTGCTATTATCGGCTGGAAGCGCTTAGGTAAGCCTTCAATCCTTACAGCTCACTCGTTTATTGGTAAAGATACTCCTAGGTACCTTGTTGAGGGTCTTAGGCTAGCTTCTAGGAATGTAAGCTTAGTTACAGCTGTTAGTAAAGCTGTTGCTATCGATATATCTAGGAGGCTTAAGATTAGGAGAGTCTATGTTACATATAATTGCTTAAGAGTTGATGACTGGGTTAGGAGAGGAGATAAATTTATAGAGCTTGATGGAGAGCCTATTATATTATCTGCTCTAAGACTTACATATAGAAAGAATCCTTTAGCTCTCGTTAGGGTTGCTGATTACCTTAAACAATACGTTCCCAAGGCTAGACTCTATATTGCTGGTGATGGACCGTTAAGGAAGCCTTTAGAGTCTAGGATTAAGGCTAGGGGGCTCAATAATACAGTCTTCCTTGGGCCAGTGAGTAGGGAGACTCTTAAGAAAATACTCTGGTCTACAGATATATTCGTATTACCTAGTAAAATGGAGGCTTTCGGTATATCTGCTTTAGAGGCTATGGCCTCAGGTGTTCCAGTTGTTGCTATGAGGAGTGGAGGTGTATCTGAAGTTGTAGTTGATAATGTTACAGGCTTACTAGCATTAGATGAGGATGACTTAGCTAGGAAGACTGTAGAGCTTAGTTTAAATCTTGAATTAGCTAAATCTATTGGCCGTAGAGCCCTTGAGAGAGCATACTATTTCGACTGTAATAGGATAGCATATTATCATCTAGAAGCTTATAGGATAGCCGGGGAACTATGTAGTAGTAAGGTGAGTAGAATCTGATAGCTATTCTAACCTTCGATGTCGAGATGGATGCTCCACCATATATGAGTAGCTGGAGGGGTGTAAGTGAGGGTTTACCATTAATACTAGAAATATTAGACTACTATAGGGTTAAGGCTACATTCTTCACTATAGGCATACTAGCTGAGGTTAACTCTAAAGCATTATATTCTATAATTGATAAAGGCCATGAGCTAGCATGCCACGGCTATGATCATAGGAGGCTAGATAAGATACCATTAGCTGAGGCTAGAGATAACATTAGGAGGTGTGTTAGAGCTCTTAGAGAATACTCTGATATCCTTAGTTTTAGAGCTCCAAACCTGAAATTACCACCACAGCTACTAAATACACTAGTAGAAGAGGGTATAATCATAGATTCTAGTATTGCATGGTATAAGCCACCATTCTACTTTAAACCTAAGATTGAAGCTAGAGTATATAGGATACCGGCTAGCTACCCTAGTAGTATACTTAGGCTACCTTGGGTTGCTGTTAAAGCCCTATTTGCTAAGAGGATAAACTATGTCATACTAACACACCCATGGGAATATATAAGTTTAAAGGCAAGTCTAAGACCTGACTTGACATTGGGAGTAGGGTCTAGAGTTGGATTAAACCTAGCAAGGCTAATAGGTTATCTTAAAAACAATGGTTATATATTCTTAACAATGAGGGATTCTATAAGTAAACTTAAATCACATATGGTAGAGAGCTCTTAACCATCTCATATAAGTGTATTGCTATAGCTAAGTCTAGCAGTGAATAGCCTACACTCTTATAGACCCTAACATCGCCCCAATCACATTTAACCCCTCTAAGAGCCTCTGAGAGCTCTACTAGCTTAGATGCTTTAACCCACTCATCACTCTCACTCATAACACCCTCTCTACTATCAACTAGGAGGCACCTACTCCTCTCTACAACTCTATCATCAAGTTCTCTCACAGGCTTAGGAGCCCCAATACTAGCAACTATAGCCCCCCATCTCAGGATATCCCCATGTACTACGGGCTCTCTGCTAGTTGTCGCAGCTATTATAGCATCAGATCTCCTTAATATCTCCTCTAAGCTAACAGCTATACCACCATACTTAGATGCTAATACTTCAGCCTTAGAACTAACAATATCGTATATGAGGAGCTTATCATAGCCTAGAGTATCCCTCACAAACCTGATGTGGTAGTCCGCTTGCACCCCAGCCCCTATAACTCCCAGCACTCCACCACCATACCCCATAATCCTGAAAGCTATTATAGTGGCTGCTGCTGTCCTCCAGGCTGTAGCAGGGCCTGCATCAGCTTCTAATAGAATCTCTCCACTCTTAGGATCTATTAGCATTAGGATACCTCTAACTAGTGGGAGGCTCCTCCTAGGATTCTCGGGGTAAACGCCGACAATCTTAACACTATAAAAGCCTAGCCCTGAGGCTGGCATAACTCCAAGCCATGAACCCTCATACTCTATAGCTACTCTCCTAGGGGGGCGTGGGGCCTCAATAAGAGCTTTCTCAACAACTGTAACAAGCTTCTTGGGATCTACGAGCGCATTAATATCAGATGCTGACAGCCTATAAGCCAACATTCAACACCATATACTAGTAGGAGTAGACTAGCATATTTAAAGTAATATTTTGGAGGAATACACTCTATAATGCGGCTATACGATTTTAATCAAATAAATCAATATATATTTCGATACTATAGATTTATTATTATAAGGATAGACTAGTTTAGTTTAGGTATGAGGCTGAAGTATGTTGGAGGGCGATATAGTTATTAGGCATTTTCATCTAGTTGAGGATTTGAAGCCTCTAGTATATATTCTAGCTGTGATATCTCTAGCAGTAGTTATATCGAGTTTAGTTTTAGCTTATAGGAGATGGACTGCTTATGGTGAGAAGATTAGGGTTCTAGATGGTAGTATCCTTACTAATCTCTTAACATTTAGTCTATTACAGTATCGTGTATTAAGGCATAAGTTTCCTGGTTTAATGCATCTACTTATATTTGCCGGTATTCTATGGCTATTCACTATGACTGTCTTGAGAGCTCTAGATAATTACTTTGGCCCATTCCTCGTTGGCGATGTCTGGAAGCTATATAAGTTTCTAGGGAATATTGCTGGCTTATCTGTTATTACTGGTAGCCTTATTGCTATTGCTAGGAGGTATTATGGTTTAACTCCGAATCTTCCTAGAGATTATAGCTACTACTTAGTCCACTTATTATTCATAGTTATAGTTATTACAGGATTCGCTCTTAATGGTCTTGCTGCCGCATCTTATAGGGCTGAGCATGAGTCTCCACTATTTGATCCTATAGGCTACATCTTCTATACTCTAGTATCCCAGCTATCATTTGATGAGATTAGAGTATACTATAGGGTATTATGGGTTATACACTTATTCATAGCTATGGCTACTATAGCCTTAATCCCCTTCACTAACCTATGGCATATTATAGCATCTAACCTCAATATAGCCCTCTCTAGGAGGGCTCCTTCAGTTGGAGCATTAAGATCATATCCTGACATAGATGAGAGGATATCTAGTGGTTTAGGTGTCGGTATTACTAAGTTAAGGTATTCTATGTGGAAGCAGAGACTAGACTGGGATGCTTGCACTAATTGTATGAGATGTACAAACTCTTGCCCTGCATATGCTTCAGGTAAGCCTCTAGATCCTAGACTCGTAATTGTTACAATGAGAGATTTAATGTATAATGGTAGATGGGATGATAAGCCTTGGGGTAGTACTGGAGTAGACCCAGATGCTATATGGAGTTGTGTTACTTGTGGTGCCTGCGTATTTGAGTGTCCAGTCCTTATACATCATGTTGATACTATTATAGATGTTAGGAGGGGTATGATAAGTGTTGGAGATGAGAGTGTACCTGAAGGGGTCCTTAATAGTATATCTAGTATGCAGTATCTAGGGAATCCTCTAGGCTCTACACCAGTGAGTAGGGATGAGTGGCTTGAGGAGCTTAAATCTAGGTTCGGAGATGATATTATTGCTAGGCCTGATGTAGAATACGAGTATCTATATTGGCCTGGCTGCGTGACAGTCTATGATCCACGTGTTAGGAGTGTAGCTGAGAGTCTAATAGAGCTATTAAGGAGGGCTAATATCAAGGTGGCAGTTATTCCAGATAATGTATGTACAGGGGACCCAGCACTTAGAATGGGGGAGGAGCTCCTGTTCATCGAGAAGGCTGTTGGAGCATTAGACTCTATATCTAAGTATAGGTTTAAGAAGATTCTAGTAAACTGTCCACACTGCTATACTGCATTTAAGTGGGAGTATGCTAGATATAGGGATTATATTAAGAATAGACTTGGAGATAAGGCTTGGGTTATTGATAAGTTAAATGTTGAACACCATACTATACTACTATATAGGCTTATAAGGGAGGGTAGGATTAAACCTGGATCTTATAGGGCCATAGTCACATACCATGATCCATGCTACTTGGGGAGGTGGAATAATGTATTTGAGGAGCCTAGAGGCATAATTAAATCTATACGTAGACTTAACCTAATAGAGATGCCTAGGAGTAGAGACAGGAGCTTCTGCTGTGGTGGTGGGGGAGGACAGCTATTCTATGAAGTTAAGAAGGGAGAGAGGATTAGTAGAGTTAGGAGTGAGGAGGCTGCGAAAACGCTAGCTGAGGGTAGCGGGGAGCGTATACTAGCTGTCTCATGCCCATACTGCAATGTAATGTTTAGGGGTGAGGCTGAGCAGTTTAACTTTAAGGTTATGGATATAGCTGAGATTCTAGCTGAGAGTACAAGAAGCTAAACCCTCCTCTTTATAGGAATCCAGCATGCTACATAATGTCCTTTTTCAACCTCAGCTAGGCCTGGCTCTTCCTTCATGCAATATTCTTGAACCCAGCTATTCTGGTCATATGCTACACATCTAGGTCTAAACCTACAGCCTGCTGGTATCCTTACAGCGCTCGGGACCTCACCCTTAATAGGTACATTTCTTAAGACTAACCTATTCTCTGGTATAACATCTGGTACAGCGCTCATAAGAGCTCTAGTATAGGGGTGTAGTGGCTTCTCTATTATAGTATCTGAGTCTGCTAACTCAACAATCTTACCTAGGTACATTACAGCTATCTTATCACATATATATCTAGCTAATGCTATATCATGAGTTATAAATATGATCCCCATATCTCTGGTTTTCTTAAGCTCATCTAGGACTTGAAGTATCTCAGCTCTAATAGATACGTCTAGCATAGATACTGGCTCATCAGCTAGTAGTATTTTAGGGTTGAGGACTAGAGTTCTAGCTATAGCAACTCTTTGCCTCTGGCCTCCGCTAAGCTGGTGTGGATATCTATACATGAACTCTTCTGGTGGTGTGAGTTTAACTGCTGCTAGAGCTTTAGCTACAGCCTCAACTCTCTCTTCTCTACCTCCAATACCATGTATTACTAAAGGCTCTTCTACAACATCATATACCCTCATTCTCGGGTTAATACTGCCGAAGGGGTCCTGGAATATTATCTGTATTTCTCTTCTCATAAGCTTATTAGCGTACCCCCTAGTCTTAAATAAGTCTACGTATACTCCATTAATAACTGCTTCAGGTTGAATTTTAGATATCTCAGTTAATACTTCCTCGTGAGGTTTGACTAATACTCTACCACTCTTAATATCACCCCAGTCTAAGAGCATCATTATTGCTCTTGCAGTTGTAGTTTTACCACAGCCACTCTCCCCTACTAGGCAGAACGTCTCTTCCTCATGTATATTAAATGATATGCCATCAACTGCTCTAACATACTCAGCCCTACCTAGTAGTGTTCCTATAAACCCCTTCCTGATTGGGAACCAGACTTTTAAATTTTCAACTTTTAGTAGAGGCTCCACTCTAATCACCTCCTCCTAAGTCTAGGCTCAACTATAGTCTCTAATGTGAAGCCTAAGGCTACAAATGCAAAGCTAAATAGTCCTAGTAGGAGACCTGGAGGTAAAACCCACCACCACATATTATAAGCTACACCTCTATTGGCTTGAGCATCAGCTAATAATCTACCCCAAGTTGGCAAACCGTGATCTATGCCTAGAACGCTGAGACCAGCCTCAGCTATTATAGCTGATGGTACCCCGAATACTAGCGCAGCCATAGCATATGGGATTATCTGGGGTATAATATGCCTAAATATTATTCTTGTAGTTGATGCTCCTAGTGCTTTAGCAGCTTCAACATATGGCTCAGACTTTATACTTAAAGCCATACTCCTAGATATTATGGCTACACCACCCCAACTAAAAGCTACTAGTATAATCATTATAATAGATAAGGCAGGCCACCCAGCCCAACCCTGAGTTTGTATAGCTACGCCTACGAGTATAAGTATTGGTAGCAGTGGGATATTAGCAATTATATCAATAGCCCTCTGAATAATCTCATCAATTCTACCACCAAAGTAGCCGCTAATAACTCCTAATGTTAAACCTATAGCTACTATAGCTAGAGAAACTAGGAATCCTATTGTTAAAGCTACTGGGAACCCGAATAGTAAGCCCATGAATAAATCTCTACCATAGATGTCAGTGCCTAGTAAACCGTAAGATGTGCCTAGGACTTTAATATCCACAGATACGCTCAAACTCCTATCTGCTATAAGCCTACTAATCTCTCTTGGATCAATACCTATATATAGTAGAATAAGTGTTATCTGGTAAGTGCCTCTAAGAGATTCAAACTCTTTACTCGTAATAGGTTTGCCAAATACGGCTATATTAAAGTATGTTTTCATCTCATCAAGTGTTAAGTTAAGATTATAATAACTAACATATGGGAGTGAGAAGTACTCATGAGTAGCCTTCATATAATTAAGCATATTTAACGATACACTTAACTCTCCAATTTTAAGAATAACATCATCGGGTCTTGTAACATATAGTAATGCGATTACTCTAATATTAGTTAAGTTAACATTCTCAGATGCTTTAACATTAAATAATACTATAATGTCTTGAGGGTAACTCCTAGAGTCGAGATTATACTCTACTCTATATACCTCTAAGTAGCCTATTAGTGCTACACGCCTAGCTCCTAGCGCGCGCTCTACTTCTGGTGCATACCTAAACAGATCATCTGGGTTTATTATTACCCTGGACTCTTGAGGTCTAATAGCAGTGTAGGTTCTAGTCTCGGATACATCGAATCCAAGATATTCAACCCATGATGGTAGGGCGCTTCTAGGATTATAGATCCATGGAGGCTCCGTAACATACCTCCACATTGCTGGGAAGTCTCCAGGTAATACAATTATAGAATACATGGACATTACTACCATGAATACTAGTATTGCTAGCCCAACTCTACCCATATTATAGGTGAGAACTTCTCTAAGACCTTCTTTGATAGACCTAGCAATATATGATATAAAACTCTCTTTTACAGGCATCTTACTCATTAGAGCTTCACCCTCGGATCTAATATTACATATAATACCTCTAGTATAAACCTAGCTATAATGTATACTAGGGTAGTAACATATACTAAGGCTAGTATAGTTGGGCTATCTCCTGTATATATAGCAACATAGTATAGTAGGCCCATACCAGGCCAGTCGAATACTGTTTCAGTAATAATATATCCTCCAATACTACCAGCTAATCCTAGTATTACAAACGTTAGTATAGGGCCAGCTATAACTCTTAAGATATATTTTCTAACAATAGTACTCTCTGATAATCCTTTAGCTCTAGCTGCTGCTACATAATCTTCACTAACTACTCTAATAGCTACAGCTCTAGCTGAGTAGAGCCATGCTCCTAGTAAGCTAAACGTAACTACTAGTATTGGGAGATAAGAGTAATATAGGATATCCTTAAATGTTAGTATTATATTTGTAATATTTAGACTATAGATGGCATCACTAAGCTTGGAGATTTGAGCTATAATAGGTCTATAACTAGTCGGAGCTAAGCCTAGGTAGAAGCCGAATATGAATATAGATAGCATAGCAATCCACCAGACTGGAAAAGCGTTAGTTATAGCTGCATAAACTATAACACTCTTATCAAATACACTACCTCTCTTATAGGCTATATAGGGCCCTATAGGTACAGATATAAATGCTGATATAACATACGCTAAGGTAATCATGATTATAGTTCTAGGTAGGGCTACTGCTATAGCATCCCCAACTTTAAGGGGTCTCCTTAACCCTAGAACACCTGCTACTTCCTCTTGGGTAACGTAAAGGTCAAGGGTAACAAGTCGAGGTACATTAGATAGTGATCTTATATACCATGGCTTATCTAAACCATAAACTCTAACTAGAGTATCTCTATACTCTCTAACCATTCTCTCACGCTCTTCAGGTGAAACTTGTGATCCAGGTCTACTAAGCTCTTCTCTATAAGCTCTAACTTGCTCATTAATAACTGCTCTTAGGATAACTTCATCATATCCAGTGGCTCCAACAATAATCGCTGTTAATATGACAACAACTATTAGAGTAAATGTTAATGTTAACCCTCTAAAAGCTATAATTCTAAGAGATCGCCTATCTAAAGGCATACAATACACCATTAAAGTGAATTATTAAAGAAAACTTAAATAAAGAAAAAGTTTAGAGGAGAGGATCCTACTTTAACTATGTAGTTTAGCTTCTTCTAAAGTATATTAGTCCTAATACTGCTAATATTAATATTAAGTTTATTATACTTACTATTAGTGCTAATCTAGCATTTGATTGAGCTGCATCTGATGACTGTCTAACAGTATCAATTTCTCTAGCCACTCTAGTCTCAACTCCAGTAATTCTCTCTTCTGTTGTTGATCTAAGTTCTCCTAACTGTCTACCCATCTCTGTTCCTAAAGCTCTAATTGATTCACTAGTAGCTTTACTAAGATCACTAATAGCTGCTGATAATGTATCACTAAGAGCTTTAACACTAGTAGCTAACTCACCAGATAATCTAGCACTTAACTCATCCATCCTAGCAGTTAGTGATTTAGTAGTCTCAGCTAGAGATTTCTCAAGCTCACCTACAGCCTTCTCAATACCAGCAATCTCACTAATTAAACCAGCAGGTAAAGTCTGAAGTCTAGCAGTAGTCTCAACAGGTAATGTAACATCACTAGAATAAGCAATAATTAATAAATCATAAACTCTAAATGGTAGTAACATCCCTGTAATATCTTCTTTAAGCTCAATAACAAAACCTTCAGGTCTAGGTGTAGCAACACCACTAGCTACTATAGCTAGAGTATCTGGATCTCTAAGTATATACTTAATAGTAATCTCACCAACACCAGTAGCTGTTACAACAACTTTAGCAGTCCCAGGTACTGGTACTAGTGGAGCCTCAATTCTAATAATCTCAACTGGAGTTGCTTCACCAAATACCCAATCTCTAGGACCAAATGGATATGTTGGATCTCTAAATGCCTCAAGTATTAACTTCTGCTCTTCAGGACTATAATATGTTAACATATATGGACCATTAGATACCCATACAGTTCCTGTTTTCTCAAACCATGATATAATACTCCTAACCCTAGAATCCCACTCATCTCTAGCCATTAAAGTCCTACCATCAGGCGTTGTAATATACTTAACATAATCTACATAAGATATCCTACCAGCTCTGAAATGCTCAGCTATTAGACTTGCATCTCCTCTAACAACTAGACTTAACCATGGTAATCCCTCAGCTCTAGATCTAGTTAAGCTTAAAGCCCTCTCTTTACTAACATACCCGACATAATCTTGAGCAACTACAAGTTCAAATGGTAGTGTTGTAGTTGTAGCCCATGTAGCCCAATCAGCAATATAACTAGGCTCAAAATGCCAGAAGTCTACGTAGACTTCTAAATTATTACCAATAGGTCTAATAGCTACAATAGTATCGAATCCAGGCTTGTATATTGAGACGAATTCTCTCTCAATTTTACTCTTTTCTGGATCATATGCAGCATCTAAGTATAAAGCTAGTGATCCCAGTAGATCAGCCCATGTTATTGTATGTCCATGATGCCACTTTGCTCCTAAGAACATTGACATATCAAATACAACTTTACTAGTAGCTTCAGTTCTTCCCAGATCTTTAGCATAAACCCACTTATCAGTTACTGAATCAAACCATATTGCATCAGCTGGTACTGTAAGCTTACCCTCTGGACCAGCTGTTTCTACTGTAAACTTAACTCTAAATGGTATAGGCATTCCACTAAATGGATGTCTCCAAACAACAAAGTCGTATGTACATCTAGCTGGGTCAACACTATAAACATCTCTAAATCCTCTGTAAGTATTCCATACTGTAGTAGCTGTAAATACCCATAGGTGACCAACTTTAATATCAGTTCTTCCGGGTACAAACCAGCCTCTACAGTTGAGTGGGCTTCTGAGACCTGCCCCTAGATCTACTGTTAATCCTTGAACTTCAGCTCTAACAGGCCACTTATCGTGAGTTGCGAATCCCCATATTCTAATTGATTCTAGTATTGCTAACTCAGTACCTTTCTTAATAGCATCAATCCACTCATCTTTACTTTTAACATTCATATAGTAAGCCATATTAGCGTATTCTGAAGCATTTTTACCGTCAATTGTAAGCTCATGCTTGTAATTCCAGTACTCAGGCTCACCCCAACCGGGTAGATACCCTAAAGTATCTGCACCAAACTGTGCTAAGTTTCCAGGATCCCACCTATCTAATACTGCTTTACCCCATCCTTCTGTGTAGAAGTGCCACTCGAAATCTATAGGATTACTACCATAGACTATAGCAATTGCTGGTCCAAATGCTAACTCTGAAGGTATAACATTAAATCCTAACTTTAATAATTCTAGGGCAAAAGCTCTACCTAGTAGTAATCTCTCATCCTCTACTCTAATAATACCAACTATGTCGACAGTCTTACCCTTATAATTCCATTTACCACCTATTAAGTCTGCTCCAGCAGCTGTCATAATATCAGATACTCTCCTTCTGACTCTTTCAAAATCATATGTGAACGCGTATTTAGCAACTATATCAGCAATTTCAGTATATGTTGGATCATCTGGGCCATAGTGTGTGTACTTTATTGTTGCAAATCCTCTATATACTTCTCTTAGAATCTTTTCTCTATCAAATACATAGTTTAACTCAAATCTAAGTTCTCTAATACAGAATGGGTTAAATGTTGCCTTAGTACTCTTAAATACTTCCTCAGCATCTCTAGGTAAATCTACTACACCACAAAGCTCAACTAATGTCTTACGCTCTTCAGGTATATACTTAGCAGATCTTATTACTATTGGATTTACTCCAAGTCTTAAAGCTACAGTATCCTTATCAAGTAGGCCAGGAAGCTTTATAATATGAACAGGTGCAGGGTTTAAAACTATGTCTGTTAATCCTGATGGAGCTGTAACTATTCTGATACCTGGTGTTGCCGCTAATCTTACAGCTACATCACCTGGAACTCTTCCAAAGATATATAGATCTATTGTGCCTGCTGTTATAGCTGGTTCCACATCTGGTAGATTGACTCTAAACCACTCAACTCTATCAACTGCAGGACCCTTAACTTGAGCTTGAGCCGGGAGAACAGCTAAAACAGGCATTAATAGGATGAGAACTAGACCCACGGCAATCAATGGCTTTAGCTTACTCATAATATTTCACCTAGCCATAGTACTATTTACCCGTGAGGGTTTATAAGTTTAACGTTTAGATTGCCTCTTATAAATGTATATGGCTAGCGTGACTGCTAATATAGTTGCAGCTATTGTCCCTAGATCTAGTATATTTGATGGTATCTTTTCTCTAATACCTTTAACATTATATGCTGTAATATTAGGTTTATGATCTATGCTAACTGTACATAGATCTTTACATTGAATACTCTTTACATCAACTATATTATAGCCTTCAAGGAGCTCTAGCCTTAACATATACTCTCCAGACCTATAAACAGTTATATTTAAATCTTCTACTAGAAGCCTATAAACCATAGTAGCCTCTACTAGAGGATTCCTATAGTAGGCTATAATTACTCCAGGCTCTCTAACCTCTAACTCACTATATGGTATACTAGTTCTATATGGATCTCCAACCCATAGAATAGGAACATTAAAGTCTAGAACCCCCCTGGGGACATCTATACATCCTCTACCACCAAGTGGGATCTTCAACTCGCTAATGTTCCCGCTAGTACCACCATAATATAGTATTAGAGATAAGTTAAACCTAGTAGCCTGGACGCCACTATACTCGTAGCATATAGTATAGTCAGCATAAATACTCACAGTATAGCCTCCACTATCCTTCTCTGCACCATACTCAACTAGTATAGCCTCCTCTAAGTGTAGTCCTTTAAACTTTAGCATTTGTAGAATTACTACTAGTAATAGCATACCAGCAAGAAGAGCATAGAGTAGAAAATATGCACTCACCCTAAATTCCAAAATAGACACCTCCAACTAAAGATATAACTCAAACTTTTAAACGTTTGAATTACAACCCGGAAAGTTTCACCGTTTCCATCCTAGGTTTTTAGGTGCTCCTAGGATGGGATGTGCCTCCTGCCTTGCTATTCGCAGCTGCTACCAAGCCACTCCACGCGAGGATCATGGGCATTCTTCGAGCCTAACGGCATAAGGACTCACATCTAGTTTTTATCTCTAGGATAGGATGCGAGAATAAAGCTTATAAGCATTCCCCTCCTAGTAGCGTAGTACTTCTCCAAAAATCTTACAAAAACCCTTATAAACCTAACGCACCGAAACAGCTGTCAACCTTTCCTTTAGAGTGAGGAGGAGGTCAGTAGCTATGATTTATATGCTCCTATAATATTAGAG
>Ga0209394_1000317_pt1 | contig 41145 bp, 41 predicted proteins | sample JNZ201metaG_FD_184122 | JGI IMG/M metagenome (GOLD analysis project Ga0209394, IMG submission 184122) | Hot spring microbial communities from Jinze hot spring, China to study Microbial Dark Matter (Phase II) - JNZ 20120812A (SPAdes) (version 3) ...
GTTCATACGCATGTTAGTGTATTGGTCGTATATTGCTAATACCTCAAGACCTGGACCTGCAGAGCCTTCCTTAAGCTTTAATGGTGCGATTATTATGAATGCCGCATTATCAGCTAATTTCTCTAAGTTAGTATTTAAGTTTTCTATTATGAATATGTTAGCCTCAGTTAATATGTAATGGGCTGGGAAGTTCGTAGCTGGAGCCGGATCTATGCTAAGCGTGTCTATACCTATACCTACAATTCCCTTACTTACTAGGTATTTAGCCGCATCTGGCGAGAGTCCGGGCCACCCCCTAGCTATACTCCAATACTGGTCCCAACTCGTATAGAGACCCCAGTAATTAGCCCAGCCAGTATAGAGGATGACAATCGAACCCTTAGGTATCTCAACACCTTTACTTCTCTCCCAATCCATTAATTCACTCATAGTTATAGTATCATTGGGATGGGAAACATACTTCCTAACATCAATTACTATCCCTACACCGTACAACCTATTCAACGGTAGTTCATTGATGAACAGACCGTGTGGGTTGAAATGAACTGGGGCATCTACATGAGTACCTACATGCTCACTTGAATTATTCAGAAACCTCACATAATACCCGTCTACAGGGACTGTCGCAATAGTCGATACCTCATTCACAATTCCAAACCACTTAATGATCTCATTCTGTATGGGATTAGTTAGCTCAACTATTTTAAGCCCTAATAGTGTTTCCTCTCTGGGGGCTGGGAGCTTCTCAACATACAAGGACGATAGCGGCACACACCATACAGATAGGGTAATTAATATAAATATCAAGATCGGAGTTAGTATTCCTCTATAACATAATTTCAGAGGGATCACCCCTAAAACCTTGAGATATTGATATTTATAAGTTTTAATTATTACTAATTATTACAAAAATTTAATTAACTAAAAATAAAGATTTAATGAAGATTAATTATAGAATGATGCTGTTGAATGCTTAATCAATTAAAGAATCCCACCACCTGCTGGTGGGATCATATCTACTATATCATTATCTTCTAAGACTGCAGTTAAATCGTATACCCTCTTCCCATTTACAAGTATTAGTAAGTATTGAGAGTACTTCATTATTACCTTCCTCACACTTTCGGGTAGTTTTTCAATTACCTCAGTAAGACATCTTCCCTCAACTATTAGTTCCCTAGTATTTGATTCTTCTCTCAGAATCCCGTGAAGTCTAATCATTACCACGTTCCTGCCTCGGTAGTTTATACTTTTTACTGAGGGTTTCAACTACGTAATGCAGTCCTACTCTTTCAAGAGTTTCAACATATGGTAGGCCGGTGTTGTAGTCCCAACCTCTCTCCTTATAGTACTCTCTGAGCATTGGCTCTAGGTTGCATACCTGACCTTTAGACGGGCCTGTAGGCATGGGTTCTTCGGTAAATCTCTTAGGAAGCTTCTCAGATTCCCTCCCCACACCTTCTCTCAAATTAAAACACCTCTTCAAATTAGCTATTCTCTCAGCTGTAATTCTCAGATATCTTACATCACCGAATTCCTCAATACCTGTTAGAGGTGGTAGTAACTTAGCTATGAAGTCAAAGTAATACATTGGAGGCCACATAGTTCCATACTTACACATTATTATGGAGTCAACTAGTGCGAAGAAGTCTTCCTGATCTTTAACCACCATACCCTTATAATCCTCCGACAACCTATCACATATTACGTCAACTTTATCCCAACCAAATCTCTCTGCAGCTACGTCTCTGTAGCCAAGCTCGTCAACAGTAGTTAAAGATCTTAAGTGGTCCGCCCCCCTAACAGATATAGCCCACGTACATCCAACAGATTTATGTCCCCTAGGATCCTGCGCTGATACCTCTAAACCCTTCACATGTAATGCGAATTCCTGAGAACCCCTACCTATAACCTCTGAAGCCCTTAAAACACCCTCAGCTAGTATGTCGCCAATACCCCTCCTCTCAACTATCAGTCTAATTAACTCTATAGCTGCTTCCTCATTCCCCCACGTAGGGTTTAAACCACCTAATTCACTCTTAGATATTATACCCTTTTCATAGCATTCGAATATAAATGAGATCACCTTACCAGTTGAAATTGTGTCTAACCCATATAGATTACATAGTTGATTCATATACAGGATGGCATCCATATTAGATATGAGAAGGTTCGAACCCAGAGCCACTATAGACTCATATTCAGGACCTCCTGATATGGTGCCTTCATACTTACCACTACTCACCCTCGTAATATGCTTACACATTATCATGCAGGAAAAGCATGAACCCCTCGAAACCCTGTACTTGAGTAATTCCTCACCGCTGATCTTATCGGCTAGTTCCCAGTAACCAGTCCAGTGGTTCTTTGTCGGTAGTCTACCAATGGCGTTCATAGCTGTAACAAGGTTTGAAGTCCCATACCTCCCTAAACTCAGCTGCGCCGGGAGTGCCCAAGGACCTACAGTATTCCTCCAAAGAATGTCTTCAACTACCTCTAAGTATTTGTCGGGGTCGTATACTTCTAGATCCCTACTCCCCCTAACGGCTACAGCCTTCAACTTCTTAGAACCCATTAAAGCTCCTAGACCGGTCCTACCAGCCGCTCTGTAGTAGTCAACCATTACTGAGGCAAATTTAACCAACCTCTCTCCCGCAGGGCCGATGCACATTACATGATAATCCCTTCCGAAAGTCGTTCTTAACTCATTTACGGTGTCCTTGACATTTAAACCCCAAATTCCTGAGGATTCGTAGAAATTTATATGTGAATCATCGATTATTAAGGAAATCGGTCTAGACGCCCTTCCAGTAATGACTATTACGTCATACCCGGCATACTTTAATTGCGGGCCAAACGCGCCTCCAACATGGCTTTCCGCCCACACACCAGTTAGTGGTGATTTAGAAACTAATACAAATCTGCCGGATGATGGTGCTAGGGTACCTGTGGCTGGTCCGGTAGCTATTATTAGAGGATTTTCCGGTTGTAGTGGGTCTATACCGGCATCAACTAAGTTCCATAATAGGTAAGCAGCTAACCCACTACCACCTACGTAGGACTTAGCTAAAGAAGTTGGGAGATCCTCTACGTAGGACTTCTGCTTAGTGAGGTCTACGTATAGTATTTTCCCAACATAACCTTTAAGAGACATTAAGAGCACCCCTAACGCAGAACCTCACACATTGTGGGGTCCCTCCACATAAATCACATTTGTAGGGCTTACCATTAACGACGACTAATGCCTCATGAGGACATAAATTAACACACTTCAAACACCCAGTACAACTACTATGGTCTATGAGGACTACGCCGTCAGCCATACGTATAGATCCTGTAGGACATACTGCTAAGCAACTACCGCATTGCTCACATACGGTAATCCCTTCTAAAAACCCTAACTCATAGTTGTAGTATATCTTTATTAATGACTTCTTCGGATTAAACACCTTAAACTTAGTGAAACTACATATCAACTCACATATACCACAATTAGTGCAGAGTTTAGGGTCAATCCTTATATGTCTGCCCTGTAAGCCCATCTCACCACCCTCCTCTCCACAACACTTAACACCTTAGATATTGCAAAAGTCGTTAGTGCTAATAAGATTAAGCAGGCGAAGGCTAATGAGGTATCCAACCTGGAAGTCGATGATAATATTACATAGCCTAAACCCCTATCCGATGCCACCATCTCAGCAATTACTGCACCAACGAAGGCGCTTGTTAACCCCATATGAAGTGAGCTTAAGAAATAGGGCATAGCCCTAGGGATAGCAACCTTAATCAAGATCTGCCCTTTACTAGCTCCAAACGATTGTAACATCTCCCAAAGCTCTCTCTCCATAGTGATCATAGCCGTTAACGTTGGGACTAATATTGGGAAGAATGCTATTAGGAATGCCGTCAAAATCTTCGGAATACCACCTAATCCAAACCATAGCGCTAGTAGTGGTACTAACGCAGCTCTTGGGATGGCGTTAAACCCAGTTATTAATGGATATATTGACTCCCTAATAACTTCACTATAAGCTAGTGGGAGGCTTAAGGCTAGAGAGAATAAAGCCGCCATCGTCAAACCTGTCAGGGCTGAGATTAAGGTATCAATTAAGTTGTAAGTTAGGTACCATGAGTACTTAGAAAATGTTGCGAAGATTGCTGATGGAGACGGTAAGACATAGTTGGGAATATTCATAACTCGGACAAGTACCTCCCAGAAAATACCTATAAGTAGTAGGGTTAGTAATGGATTAATTATCTTAGCCTTCTTACCGGTAGCCACTAGCTAATCACCTATTAAGTTCCTAATCTCAACTACGTAGTCGTTAAATTCTTTAGTATACTGTACTCTTAGATTCCTAGGTCTCTCAAAGCCTATCTTAACTTCAGACTTCACCCTCCCCGGCTTACCACTCATCACAACCACCCTATCAGATAGTAGTACTGCCTCTCTAACATCATGTGTTACTAAGATAGTAGTACATCTTTCATACCCTATAATCTCTTGAAGTAGATTCCACATCTCCTCCCTAGTAATCGCGTCTAAAGCACTGAACGGTTCGTCAAGTAGGAGTAAGGATGGCTTATGGATAAGCGCTCTACATAGCGCAACCCTCTGCTGCATACCTCCAGATAACTCCCACGGGTAACTATTTTCAAATCCTTTAAGTCCTGTCCTCTCAATTAATTCGTACGCCCTACTTAAATAATTCCTTACATTCCCGTTTACTATCTCGATAGGGAGGAGGATATTCTTAATAACCGTCCTCCAAGGGAGGAGTAGGGGGGATTGAAAAAGCATCCCCACCCCCTTGCAGGGTCCATTTACTTTATGGCCGTTGAAGTATACCTCACCATACTCAGGTTTGACTAAACCGGCAATCACCTTAAGCAATGTTGTCTTACCGCAACCACTCCTACCTACGATGCTAACTACCTCACCAGGCATCACACTTAGATCTACGTTAGTGACAGCTACCAATCCTCCATTATTATTTCCGTACCTTACCCTCACATTACGTAGTCTTACTATAGGTTCCATGCCCTTACACTCTTACGGTAATCTCTGTTCTAGAGGTGGTAGATAGGTAAAGTCCACTATTTCGTTTATGGAGGGCCTCCTGCTCAGACCGAAGGCTGAGACTATGACGTCTATATTCCTCTCAATTACTGATGGATCTACGTAACCGAAGCCGTACTTATCTGTAACGCCCTTAACATTAATTATCTCTAAAGCCATTAACAACCTCTTCTTCTCAACATCTTTATTCAACGTGGGATCTCTTTGGGTAAGTATTGCTATAGCTTCATCAGGATTTTGAATACTATATTTAAGTCCCTTAATGAAGGCCCTTAAAAACTTCCTAACAGCTTCTGGATTCTTCTTCAGGAAGTCTTCATTTACTACGATTCCGTTACCGACTAAGGGGAGGTAGCTATCATACCTGAAGACCACTATATCAGTTTCAGAGACGTTTAAGCTCAGGAGGTTTAACACGCATGTATAGTAGAACCCGGTTATAGCGTCTACATCACCTCTAACCAGCATAGGTTCCCTTAAAGCTACATCCATAGTAACCCAGGTAATTCGTTCTTGATTTACACCGACAACATTAGCAAATGCTGGGAATATCCTCCTTGCTGCATCACCTGCCGGAGCTCCCAACTTCCTACCCTCAAGGTCTTTGGGGGTAGTTATACCTCTATCTTTAAGGGTCACTACACTCAGCGGCGAACCTACATGAACTAATGCCACCATCTTAACCTTAGCTTCTGGGTTCTTAGACTTAAATTCTATTAAGGAGTTAATATCCCCGAAACCCATGTCGAAGAGTCCTGAAGCAACATCACTTATAACTTTAGCAGAGCCGTACCCCCTGTCAATAGTGACTGAAAGTCCTTCTTCAGCGAAGAAACCCTTATATAGAGATACTAAAAACGGAGCTTGAGGACCTTGATAAGCCCAGTCAAGCGTAAATTTTATATGAAAGGTAGTTGTTGGAGGTGGAATAGGTTTAGAATACCAACCTAATGCGAATCCCACAATAATGCCTACGATTAGTCCAAGAGCCAGTAACTTCATTCCTGCAAGGCTACGAGTACTCATATATCACCACAATATAGCATTTCCATGTAAATTTAAAAGTTTACCTCTAAATGCTTCTCCGACCAATTTTACAAATTCATGTTAAGATGACCACATGTAAAGCTACATATGAGTTTTTATTTAAATGATTGTAATTCAACTTTATAATATCTCCAAAATTCTTGGTGTTAATATAATTGACTTAATCAGTAATTTAAATGCTTAAAACTTGAGGGTTTAAATAACACCTAAAGGTGATGTTAGCTTTGGCCAAACTCTCAACAAACTTAATACATGGACATGGACATAAGGATAGCTACGGCTCACACATACCACCTATTTATGCAGGGGTGATCTACGAGTACGTAGATATGGAGCGTAATCTTGCAATTCTAATAGATAGGGGTAATTTCCTCAGATATGGTAGGGAGGAAAACCCCACTACTAGGGCGTTGGAGAGGGTAGTTTCAAAACTTGAGAATACTGAAGATGCGTTAGCATTTAATAGTGGTATGGCTGCAATATCTACGACCTTCTTCTCATATTTAAAGTCAGGAGATAAAATTATCGTACCGATGGAACTTTACAGTTCTACACTCGCATTACTTAATAATATCTCAGCAAAGTTTGGCATCATTGTTGAGAAGGTCTGGCCATCTGCAGAAGCCATAGTTAACGCCGTAGACGGGAAGACCTCCATGATATTTTTAGAGGTTATGACCAACCCAACTAATAAGGTGATAGATATTGAATACTTAGCAAAGAGCTTAGACCTTAGTAAAGTGGTCCTAGTAATTGATAACACCTTCACCACCCCCATACTGTTAAAGCCTGTTAAATACGGAGCTAGATTAGTAATTCACAGCATGACTAAATACTTTAGCGGACATAATGATGCTACTGGCGGCGTTATAGCAGGACGTAAGGAAGATACTACATCTTTATGGAATTGGAGGAGGATGTTAGGAGGGATCCTCCAACCATTTGAATCCTACTTAATTCTAAGAGGTTTGAAAACCCTTGAAGTAAGGTTTGAGAGGCAGAGTAATAGTGCTAAGGTAATCGCTGAGTACTTAGCTGAGAATCCAAAGGTTGAGGATGTAATGTACCCAGGACTTTCGAAAGACCCATATAACTCAATAGCTAAAAAATTATTTGAAAGACCATTATTTGGAGGTGTTGTGAGCTTCAGACTTAGGGGAACGTACGATGATACCTTAAGATTCATCAGTAGATTACAATTAATAAGGAGAACACCAAGTCTTGGAGGTACTGAGAGTATGATAGTAATACCGGCTAAGGCTGCCTCACAGTTCATAGACCCAGAGCATAGGATATTACTAGGAATTACTGATAGCTTAGTAAGATTATCCGTCGGGTTAGAAGACGTTGAAGACCTAATCGAAGACTTATCCCAAGCCCTGAACTTCTAAAGCAATCTACTATTAGCCTACTACCTCTACCTTTGAAGAACATATCTATCCTTCAACTCCCTTGGTAGGACCTCGTTTAAACTACCGCTCCTATATCCTCGAAGATCAAGCGTAACATACTTATAACCTAATTTTCTAAGTGCGTTGTCAACCTTATCAACAACATCATCGTTAAAGAACTTATACATTTCTTGACGACGTACTTCAATCCTAGCTATATCTGTATGGTCTCTAACCCTAACAACTGTAAGACCAGTTATCTCCCTAACTAAACGTTCCGCCTCCTTAATCCTCTGCAACCTCTCAACACTTAGTAAATCACCGTAAGGTATTCTAGTAGCTAGGCAAGTTCTTGGTTCCTCACCCCAATTAGGGAGTTCAAAAGCTTTCGCCACAGTCCTAACTTCATCCTTAGTAAAGCCTAATTCAAGTAGTGGACTCCTAATACCAGCTTCCCTAAAAGCTAAATAGCCAGGCCTGAAGTCCGATAGGTCTGAGGTATTAGTACCATCAACAATTACCTTAGCTCCGTACTTCTCAGCTATATCTAATAACTTCCATGCTAGTAATTTTTTACAAAAGTAACACCTATTTGGTGGGTTAGCAATGAAATTAGGGTCTTTAAGTTCATCACTCTCAATGAGTAGGTGCTTAACATTTAAGAAAGTTGCTATAGTCTTAGCCCACTGGACGTCCTCCTCAAACCGTATTGGAGATATTGCCGTAACAGCCACAATGTTTTCAGAGCCTATAGCTAGGGTAGCCGTAGCTAACACAACAGAACTATCTACACCGCCAGAGAATGCAACGATTATAACACCTTCGACGGATTTGAACCACCTAACAAGTCCTAGAAACTTACCTCTCAAACTATCATCAAGTCTGGATAGAAGGGCGTTAAGGTCTGTTAACATTTACTACCATCTAATTTTTGTCTTAGCACTCAACTATAAATTTAAGCTGTTATAATTAAGTTAGAATATGATTGAAAAATAGAAAAATATTACTAACTATACACGATCGTAATGAAGTAAGTTTTACTTTTAAGGTCACCTCTACTGCTGTTCCAATTACTGCTAGTCTTCTACCTTCTCTACGACTATAGCACTAACTGGGCAGGAATCCGCACCATGCTTCGCACATTCATATAATTCCTTAGGTATGACTCCTACGGAGATCTCATCAGTTAACTCAACGCTATACTTATCAACAACTTTATTCTTACCATTATCGCTACCTAGCTCGAAGACCTCTGGACATACTGCAGGGGCTACTCCACAACTTATACATGAAGTCCTACTTACAGTAACCTTATATTTAACCATATAATTAAGACCTCCTATTATAAGTTGTTAAAGACTTTTATATATTATTTAGAAATTTAAAGAGTGTGGTTTTATTGACTGTGTGATTAAACCTCTATAATACGAGTTCTATAAGGTCTGCCAATATGGCTTGACCTGCTTCCTCCCCACCAGCACCCCTACCTATCACATATACATCTCCTAGAGAATCTGTTCTGTACATGACAGCATTTACAGTTCCCTTCACTTGGCCGAAGAAGCTATTGATATCAACTTCCTCCGGCGTTACCTTAGCTTTCACACTTCCCCCATCACTCCACGCTCTTGCAATTAGCTTAACTCTCTTACCCCTTCTGAAGGCGTCTTTAATGTGGTCGAGGGTTATGTTCCTAATACCTTCCCTAATAACGTCTTTAGGTTTTAAATCGCTTTCAAAGGCTATGTTGGCTAGTATTACTATCTTAGCAGCTGGGTCCCAAGCATCTACATCCATAGAGGGCTCTGCCTCAGCATATCCTCTCAGCTGAGCATCTCTTAAGGCATCATTAAATGATAACCCCTCCTCCATCTTAGTCAGTATGTAATTAGTAGTGCCGTTTAAAATTCCAGCAATCTCACTCACGTAACACCCGGCTAGACCTCTAATTAAGGTCCTAATAGATGGTGTGCCACTCATCACAGTACCGCTAAATAGGAGTTTAACGTTCTTAGACCTTGCTATACTGCTTAACTCCTTAAAAGCTAGTGCTATAGGTCCTTTATTCGTAGTTATCACATGTTTTCCAGCGTTTAAAGCCTTCTTTATGTGGGTTAGTCCTGGCTCACCGGTTTCTAAATTAGTCCAAGTAGCTTCAACAACTACATCAGCATTACTATGTTCGATAAATTCTATAGCATTCAACCCCTTAATACCGTCGAAGTACTTCTCTAAGTTTCCACCACTCTTAACAACTTCTAAAGCTCTAAGCTGGTCTATACCTGCATGGTTTATCACGCTTCCATACCTTATATCGCAAATACCTACGTACTTGACCTTAAGTCCGTACTTTCTTTGCAGGTAGTCCCTCTTCCTTATGAGAATATCTGTAAACCCCCTTCCAACAACTCCAAACCCTATTAAAGCAAGTTTAAACTCCATTTTACATACCCTTTAATCAAGTGCTTAGTAAATCTTAAAAACGCTTTTTCTAAAATAGTTGTTAAATACATCCTAAATATAGTTTTTAAATCCTTAACACATTTAATCGTGGAGAAAGTCTTGGATGAGTTGAAGGAGAGATACATCGTAAGCACTATGAGAGATCTAGCCAACTACGTCTTGAAGTCTATAGATCATATAAGGAGTGATGACGTAGAGTCTATGATTGACTGCTTAATCAATGCTTTAAACCATGAAAGGAGGGTGCTGATCGTAGGGGTTGGGAGGTCGGGACTTATAGGGAAGGCATTTGCAGTAAGACTGATGCACTTAGGATTTAAGGTATATGTAATAGGCGATACTATAGTCCCAGCCCTAAGACCTAACGATATCTTAGTAGCTATAAGCGGTTCCGGGAGGACTAAATTAGTAATCGACGCTGCCGAAGTTGCTAAGTCATTAGGCGCTAAAGTAGTAGCTTTAACAAGCTTCCGGGACTCCCCACTAGCAGGTCTTGCAGACGTAGTTGTTGAGATACCCGGAAGACTTAAAGTAAGTAGTGAGGAAGACTACTTCTCAAGACAGATACTTGGCATTTACGAACCACTATCACCGCTAGCATCATTATTTGAAATAACTGCTATGGCATTTCTAGACGGATTAATCGTCGAGCTAACACATAGGCTTAGGAAGTCTTAAACAACTTCTTATACAGCTTTGACGCAAATTCAACCACTTCTAAATAGTCAGCATAACATTCATCATAGACCCTACACAGACTTTGAGATGGTATAATGATATTAGACCTAAATTCGTTAACCACGTCGAACCTCACCTCTCTCAGACTGCCTACATAATTCAATCCTCTTAAGAGGGTTGCTAACGCCCCTAAAGCACTAGCCCCTCTAGAGACTTCCTCCCTATATGTAACTATAGGCTTACACATAACGTTACTAATAACCTCTACAATACCCTTTATGAGGCATCCACCACCACCGCAATGAACTTCCTTAACCTCAATACCATTATCACTTAATGCCTTAACGGTCTCCTTAAACAAGTACCCTAAACCCTCAAAGACTGCCTTAAATAGAGCCCCCCTCTCATTACCTAATGTTAAACCTAATACTGTGAACTTCATGTACGGATCTCTGAATGGTAGTGTCTCACCTAAGGCGAAGGGAAGTACGTAAATGCCGTCTCTACATGATGCTCCCTCTCTAAGACCTCCTGTAATGACCTCCCAATCACCACCACCCACTACATCTTTAAACCAGTCCAATGCCGACATACCGTTATTGAATATTGCTCCAGTAACTCTATAGCCGTCGGCTAAGTAGTAGTGGTACAACCTCATACGCTCACTCCTATCTAGAACGACCTCATTAGTCATCACCCTCAACGCAGCTGATGAGCCTAGGTTCATACCAGCTTCACCTTCGTATAAGGAGTATGCTAGGTTCTGTAGCGCACCATCCATAGAGCCTAACGTAATCGGTACCTTCTCCAATTTAAGTTCAGGTAATGTTATATAGTCTAATACCTTAGAACCATCTATCAATTCAGGAAGTTTATTTTCGTCAATACCAACTAAGTTTAATGCTATGTCATCCCACACTAACTTATGAGTATTTAACAACCCAGTAGTTGAGGCAACCCCTAAATCAATATACCACGACTTGCTTAGTAAGTAGATAATGTAGTCCTTAACGAAGGATACCCTACTAATACCTTCTAACTTACCTCTCGTCTTAAGCCATAATAGCCTTGCTATTGGGTAAATGAAGAGTGGGGGGCAACCAGTCCTCCTATAAAGTTCTACCCCACATCCTTCTAGGTAGTCCTGCTCTCTTACAGCCCTCCCATCTAAGTAGGTCATGATGTTAGATATGGGCTGGAAGTCATCGTCAAGACATACTAAGCTATAGCCGTAGCTACTGAAGGTGAGTCCTGAAACCTTCCCCTCAAACCCTCTGACCACGTATTTAAGGCTGTTGAGTACTTTATGTCGGACCTCCCCTAAGACTTGCTCAACACTACGTATTGATGGGTCCTTAACTAGGCTTATAGAATCTACATAACTTTTAAGTACGGATCCATCACCTCTTAGTAAGAATGATTTAACACTAGTAGTCCCTAAGTCTACGGATATGAATACATCCTCACTCAAGTCCTGGTTACCTCAACACACCGATCTTCGCTAACTCAGTTCTTAATAACTCAACTTCCCTCATATTCAACCTTCTCATAGGGGGTTTCGGATACCCTACATCAATACCTCTAAAGCGGAGGACTTCATAAACAGCAGGTATTGTTGGAACTAAGTGTAATACTTTCCTCACACTAATTACTTCTAACTGCGTCTTAGATGCCTCCTCGTACATACCTCCCTTAATTAAGTTGTAGAGCTTTACTACTAGTTCTGGAAACATATTTGATAGTCCTGATACGCAGGTTGTGGAGCCAACCATCATTGCAGGTAGCATTAAAGCCTCAGTACCAATTATGAATTTAAAGTCATTACGAGTAATAGTTATTACATCTTCGTAAAATCTAACTAAGTCGAAGCTACTGTCTTTAACGCCGGCTACACCTATATCTGCAAGACATTTTAATACCTCACTACTGATCTTAACCCCAGTCCTAGCAGGATTATTGTAAAGGAATACCGGGAGCTTAACCTCTGAAACCAGCATCTTAAAGTAACTGATTATTGCTTCATTATCGTAGGCATAGTAGTATGGTGGTACGGAAGCTATAGCATGCGCTCCAATATCCTCAGCATGTTTAGCAAGTTCTAAAACATCGTCTATATTAGAAGCTCCAACATGTACTATTACAGTAGCCCTACCTCCCGCATATTCGATAACAGATTCAGCTACTTTCTTCCTCTCAGCTAAGGTCATGAGGGGACCCCCACCGTATGTGCCGCAGATGTAGAATGCCCTAACTCCATTACTGATCTGAAACTCTACTAGGTTCTTCAACCCATCTAAATATAATCTACGATCGCTGGTGAAGGGAGTTATAAGTGCTGTGATGACCGTATTTAAATTCATATAAACCACATGATATGTAGTTTTAAGAAAATTTATAAATTAAAACATTACGATAACGTTTATTACTGCTACGTCAGGATATGTAAGTGCTGAGGTATATGTATGAGGATATTAAGAATAAGTTACATGAATTAAGAATTAATGCTGCTGCTAAAGCGTTAGAAGCCAACGGCTTTAAAGTAATGATAGCTCAGAATAAGGAGGTTGCTAAGGAGTTAGTACTTAGCCTAATACCTGAGGGCTCTACAGTAGGTGTTGGAGGTTCGACAACTATTAGGGAGTTGAACATCATTGAGGAGTTGGAGAGGAGGGGTTTTAAAGTCATCCACCACTGGGTTAAGGTAAGTCCTGAAGAATCTTTAGAGATTAGACGTAAGGCGCTAACATCAGATGTATATCTAAGTAGTTCTAACGCCGTAACCTTAGATGGAAAGTTAATTAACATAGATGCATCAGGGAATAGAGTTGCTGCTATGATGTTCGGACCTAAGAGGGTTATAATAGTTGTCGGACGTAATAAGTTAACTAGGAACCTAGAGGAGGGCTTACTAAGAGCTAGAAATATAGCCGGCGTTGCAAACAGCATAAGGCTTAATTATAAAACCCCATGCACGACGTTAGGCTACTGTGTTGAGTGTAAAGTGGCTGAGAAGCCCTGTAATGTCGTAGTAATTATGGAGAGAAAGCCTTTAAACACAGACGTATATGTAGTGTTAGTTAATGAGGACTTAGGATTTTAACAGCATTAATTATCCTCCTTAAGGCCGCACTACTCTGTAGAAGTAGTTCCGTTTTTGATGTTTTTAACTATCTTACCCTCCTTCATTACTAATCTTATATTCTCCTTATTCTGAAGGATGTTAACGTCGACTAATGGGTTACCACTTACTACAATTAAATCAGCAATTTTACCCCTCTCTATAGTCCCTACCTTACCGCTAAGTCCGACAGCCTCTGCTGATATTTTAGTTGCAGCTATTAACGCTTCCTTAGGCTCCATACCTATCTTCTCTACAAGTAATTTTATCTCTAGGGCATTATCACCCATCTTTAACGGCCCTCCACAGAAGTCTGTCCCAACAGCAATCTTAGCGCCAAGCCTGTAGGCCTTCCTTATATTATTTATGTGTTCTTTATTAACTTCATCAGCCTTTCTTAAAGCCCACTCAGGAATCCCTATCTTACTGCCTATGCTTAATATCCTATCCACTATAGAAAGCGTTGGGACTATAATGGCGTCAAACTCCTTAGAGAGCGCTATGGATTCCTCATCGATGTATATAGCATGTGCTATCACTTTAACACCGCCGAGTATTGCGTTTCTAATACCTTCAACACCCTGAGCATGTGCGTGTACGAACCTACCAGCTGCTCTCGCCTCATCAACTATTGCCTTTATCTCATCAAGAGTGAACTGCCTGTATTCAGGTCTGTCTTTCTGCGATAATACTCCACCAGTCGTCATTATCTTTATGAAGTCTGCATCCTCTCTTAAGGCGTACCTAGCCGCCTTTCTACACTCATCAACACCGTCACATATTAATGAGGCTAAAGGTACTAACTTCCTTGAAGTTCTATAGTCTACGTACTCTACTGGAAGGTAGTGAGTATCGCCATGGCCGAAGGTAGGGCTTAGAGGGAGTCCTGACGCGACTATCCTAGGACCTAATATAGTTCCTTCATTAACAGCATATTTTATCTTAGCAGCTATTAAGCTCCCCGCATCTCCAACCGTAGTAAATCCTGAATATATGAGCTCTTCTAAATCCTTAACAACCCTAGCTACGAATGTTTCATAAGGGGTTAGTAAGGGCTCTTTAACAAAATCACCTGTCCGCATACCAACTAGGTGTAGGTGTGCGTCTATGAGGCCTGGCAATAAGTAATTACCGCTAAGGTCGATTACTTTAGCGTCCTCTGGCACCTTCACAGACCCCTCACTACCTACATCTACTATCATACCACCATCAATGATGACAGACCCTTTAAACACGTTTCCCAACCCGTCAAATACATAACAATTAGTTAATGCGTACTTAGTCATAAGATACACCAGCGATTCATACACCTAACATATTTTATACTTTTCCATCTTAGACATCGAAAACCCTCACATCTAGGACCGTACTTTAAATGTTGAACGTTTTTATTAATAATAGCTTACTTAACTGTAGTGGTGGAGATGGGGTCCTTAGACACTATTGCTAAGATGTTCGTAAGTGAGGTCTCGCTAGGGAAGTCCGTAGATTGGTATTTAATTAAGCTCTCAGGAGTTATAACGTATTTAAAGGACTCCTACGGCCGTGAAAACTTACCGGAAATTTTGGAGGAATTCCTCAATATCGACATAGTTACTAAGGCGTTAGAACCTCTAGCATGCCATGCGGATGTTGTCGAGAAGATTATTACTGAAAACCCGAGGTTCTCAGACCTACGTCCCTATTCACACATACTGATCAGTGCTTTAGGGCGGATAAGCTGTAGGGATGTTGGATTGACAACGAATGTGAGGGAACCTACCTTCAAGGTCGAGAGTAAATCCGTCGAATCAAGTGATGTTGAAGTTAAAGCCCGAAGGAAGTATTTCCATTTAAGTTTAAGTAAGTTAAGTAGACCCTTAAGAAGGTCATTAATCGATGTGTTAATAGTAATTTCTGTAGCTTTAGTGATGGCCTATGCCATCTACCTAATCCTACATCAACGTGGACCGCTCTTTTCTCCTTTCTCCTAAGAGAGCCTGTAAGCCCTAACATAACGACTTAGGTACTAATGAAGACTACTTAAAAATTTAACGTAGCTGATACCTCCCTGCAGTCTTAATCTTATACTCGGTCTAAGCTATCTAACTCTTCAACAACTCTTCGGAATAGAGTAAGTAAGTATTCACCAGCATTTATGACTTCACGACTCATTTCCTCACCTAATCCGACACTCCTCACTTGAATACCAATGATAGTTACATCTGTATTGAGATGTCCCATTAAGTAATTTAACGTTAGTTTTAATGGTATGTGGTGTGTAGTCACTGATTGGTAGTAATCTAGATCATTAATATCTAATACATAGATATCGCCTGGCTCGCCCCCCTCTACATAGACGGCATCTATGATTAATATGTGTTTAGGTTTATAATCCATTAATATGTGGGTTATGTTCTCAAGACCTGATTCACAAACTACTACCTTAACATTCCGTAAACCTCTAAGCATCTTCTTCAACTTCCTAGCTATCAGTACGCCGATACCGTCATCCCCCCTTAATACGTTCCCAATACCAACTACTACGAGACCCTTACTTCTAAGTAACTCCTTCACTACATCGGCTAGGGCCTCTATGTCATCCACCATCAAGTACGTTTGGGTAAGGTTTTATTATTTTATCATGCTATCTGACTAGCATTGAGGGAGAAACCCACCTATGCGGTTTCATATTTCCTAGCATTAATAACTCTTAAAAGCTTAGGAAGTATTTGAAGCTTCCTCGACGTCATTCCTTCAAGAACTAAGTAATTATTAACTACCTTAGCTGTGAACGCTTCTTCAACTATGTCGTAATCCCCGACAATTAATGCGTGAGATACATTGCTTACGTAGTCTGTAATTAGCAAAATAAATAGCCTAACACCCTCACTACTAGCTATATTGTTAATCATCTTTAATAACTCGTCTTTCAAACCCAGGTAATAATCCGGGTTAACAGTGTAGACTTGAGATATGGCAAACCTATATCCACCTTCATCGTATACCTTCATATCATGTCTTACAATATCCTCAGGTTTCTTAGGCTCACCTAAGGATATGGCGTTACGGATGAATTCCATAGCATCACCTAACTTTACTCCCAACTCACTTGAAATACTGTTCACGCACTTGATATCATCTTCAGTAGTTGTCGGTGATTTAAGGAGTAACGTATCTGATAGTACGGCATACAGCATAGCTTTAAGGATTGGTTTATTTAAGCTGACATTATACTCCCTTAAAACCTTCCATAATATTGTTGATGTAGAGCCTACAGGTTCAATCCTAAATAGTATTGCCTCTCTGGTCTTAATATCACCGCTCACCCTATGGTGGTCTACTACTGCTACGATCCGTGCCTCCTCAACACCTTCAACGGCTTGGGAGACCTCATTATGGTCTACTAATGCTAACTTTTTCCTGAAATCTTTAATTAAATCACTCTTCGTAATTATCCCTGAAAGCCTACCATAATTATCTACAACTACTACGCTCCGTACTAACTTACTAGACATTAAATTAACGACCTCGTGAACCAACGTATTCTCATTCACGACTTCGGCAGGACTCATGAAGAGTTCGACAGGTCTGCTGAGGTCTACTAGCTTAGCCGTCGTGTAAGTATCGTAGGGAGATACTATTATGGGTACTCCCATATCTCTAGCCTTCATAACTACGTTTTCAGGAGGTTTTAAGCCGCCGGTAATTATGATTAAAGATGCCTTAGATTCTACAGCATTTAATAGTACCTCCTCCCTATCACCAACTATGACTATGCTGTCCTTAAATGAAAATCTCTCACGAATAGTTTTAAGACTCATAGCACCTACGTATACGTGACCTGATATAAGTCTATCTAACTCACCGACTACTACCTCACAATTTACCACTCTCACAATATTCCTGAGGGGGACGTCAACTAACTTAATCCTTATATTTATGAAGTCCTTTAAATACATCTTAGAGAAGCTCTCTACGCTAAATATGCCTAAAACCCTGAGGTTCTCATCTACTACTGGTACCGACCTTATGTTAGCGTTTGTTATGAGGTCCCCAGCCTCTTTAACTGGCACCCCCTTAAATACATATTTAACATTTTTTGAAGCTACTTCGATGGCCTTAGGTCTTACATCCTCAACTAATGCGGGGATGGAGAGCCCGCAATCATTAAGTACTTGAATGGTTTCGTAGTTTAACTCACCTGCCCTGGCAGGCATAGGGCTATAACCTCTAAGCTTTAAAAACTCTGAGAGCGCTATTGCTGAGACTACTGAATCAGTATCAGGGTTTCTATGCCCTACAACTATAACCTCCATGTGTATCCATCTATGAAATTACATCAGAGGATTTAAGAGTTAAGATAGGAGGTCAACCTTAGCAATATCAAGGTTAACTAATGTACGGTTCTTCATTAAATATGCTGGAGCTTGAACCCTCAGCATTAGTCCTTCGTACAGCTCGGTAAATCTAATCCTATGAGTTAGTAAGGTAATACTATCCCTTGACTTAATGTAGGAGGTGTTAGAACTCACCACGCTACATAGGTAGGTAGCTGGAGTAGTATGTGAATGAGTTACATCAACAATCTTAACCAACAAGGTAACTTCAGGTAGTACTACATAGTCCTTCATCAATAGCTGATGCTCACAATCAACCAACCTTATAGTATATTTAAACCCTCTAAAACTTCCTTGGAGAATCCTCCTACGCATCAACTCAGCCAACTTCATATCCTCACCTTCACACATCTCTAAGAACTCACCATACGCTTCACCATAGTTAAATGGTGCAAGAACACCCTCACTTCTCAACCTGCGGAGCAGGTCATAACATGCTGAAATCCTCGAATAAACCACTATATCAATATCTGAAGACTCTGTAAAATAACCACCAGCCAGCGAACCGCTAAAGCCTGCAACACATCCACATCCATCTATAATAGTTTCAAGCAGTTCTAATGATGCCCTAATTATCCTTTCATGTGCTAACTCCTTAAGCCTGTTAACAACATCTAAAGGATCTATAATTCTTGACACATCGCTTGAGGGTACTACCGGTACCTCCCTACCCACCTCATATACGAATCTAATGTAATGCTTGTAGTACCTTAAAATAAACCTATACGCATCTATGAGTTTTTTGAGTTTATTCTTACCGTAAAGCCTTGGAACAGCTATTACTCCGTCATTTGGTTGGTAACATCCCTTAATAGTCCATATGCTACGGTCAAGGTGTTCAAACATGAAGCCCTCCACGGGACGTTCTAAGCACAGCATCTATAGTTAATCACCATTAAAATCAGCTTGTAAGGATGAACTTAAAATTATTTAATCTGCCGAGGTGATCACCTCTAACTATTGGGGAATACCCTTGCTAGTTTAAATCACTTCCAGCTAATGAACTCCCCTCTAATTGGTATAGTATGTCCGCATCGCGGGCATCTCCACTTATCTCCAACTCTCTCAAGCAGGAATGCCCTAACTCTATAATACCTTCTCTCTATAAGCATTTTACCACAGCTCGGACAGTACGTAGATTCGAGTTTAGGATCATGTACGTTACCTACGTAGACGTACTTTACCCCAGCCTTTAACGCCTTTTCCCTAACTTCTAGTAGTTTACCTATAGGTGTTGGTGGCTCCCTCCAAGCGTGGGCTGGGTAGTACCTATTTATATGTAGGGGGACTTCCGGACCTAACATACTGAGATGCATATCTAAAATCCACTCCACACATTCTTCGAAGTCGTTGGTATTGGTCACCATGAGGTAGACCATCTCCACATGACCTCCAAGGTCTAGTATTAGCTTAGAGTTCCTATAGACGATGCTATGGTCTATAGATGCTAACGCCCTCTTCATATTAGGACAACCCTTAATGTCCACGCTCCACCCATCAACACCTGCCTCTAGTAAGGCTTTAACAGCACTCACAGTTAGATAACCATTAGTTACCATCATCGAGTAAAGCCCCCTCTCCTTAGCTATTATTGAAGCGTTGAGGACATAGTCGAAGTTTACTGTAGGTTCGTTAAAACTAGCTGAGAGTCCTTCATCACCTACCCTTAATGCAATGTTAATGAGCTCCTCAGGTTGGATGAGATAGCCTCGATTTTGAGGCTCACTAAAACTTAGATGACTGTTCTGACACCACGGACAGTAGAAATTACAGCCGTAGGTTGAGTACGTGAGGGCTGTACTATTAGGCCAGTAATGGAATAAAGGCTTAATCTCTATAGGTCTGCTCTCCACCGCACTAAGCCTTCCGTAAGCAATATGTACTAACTCTCCATCAACATTCATATAACTCCTACATACACCCCTAGCCCCAGGCCCTAACCTACACCTCCTCTCGCAAATAAGACATTCGATGAGGTTGCCCTCTACATTTCCCCATAGCCTTGCCTTCATCACCTCTAAACCCACCTAATTCCAGGTTAAACATCAGAGTCAAAGAATTTATAGATACTATCAATGAAACTCGTATTTACTAATCAGATTTTCGGACAATCACGCTTTAAGAATCTTTACTAGCACTTCAAATGGGAGGCTTATATTATTGTTAACTCACGATGTGTTGAAAACGTAGATAGGTGGTTTAGAATTCTTTTAAAAGTAGTGGCTTTTAAGCATATGTTATATTTATAGGGATGCCATACTTCTTAAATCCTTCAACCGCCTTTACGACGTCCTTAGTTGGTAGAACATCATGTGTTCTAATGATGTGTGCTCCGCAGAGAATTGCTACTGATGTTAGGGCAAGACTCCCATATAGTCTTTCTTCAGGTTTCTCACGACCTGTTAGGACTCCTATGAACGACTTTCTAGAGACTCCCACAGCTATAGGTCTTCCTAACTCTCTAAGCCTCTTCAGATTTGCTAATACTTTCAGGTCCCATATGTACCAAGGTATTTCCTGATATCTGAAGAAACCTATGCAGGGGTCTACTACTACCTTACTTAAGTCGTAGTCCACCTTCTCCAAAATGTTTAACGTTACCTTAAGCGATGTTAAAACCCTCTCAATAGGTTCTGTAGTCGGTGTAATGCCTGGCTTAACATCCTTAGCACATACTATTAGTGATGGCTGATACTCCTTAACTACGTTTACCATACCTTCATCACCCTTTAACCCGGTCACATCATTGATTATATCAGCACCTACTTTAAGTGCTTCCTCAGCCACCTTAGACCTAAACGTATCTACCGATATGGGTAGGTTAGTTAAATCTCTAACTATCTTAACAGCATTAACCACCCTCCTCACCTCTTCATCAACACTAACCTCAGTGTTGAGGTAGGGTGCTGTTGACCTCCCACCAATATCTATTAAGTCACAGCCTTCTGCAATCATTCTAAGAGCAAACTCCCTAACCACATCATCTCCAACAGCTACAGACCCCTTATAAAATGATTCTGGGGAGACATTTAAGACACCCATAATCCTTACTGGGAAGTCATCACCTACTTCTAACCTACCCAGACGCCCGTAAACCTTCATTAATACCTCCTCTTAAAAGACGATTATAGAGGGAAAAAGACTTTTTCAATTTTAAATTATAACCTACCTATTCCCATCAGCTCAGTACGGTGAGATGCCAAATGCTTGTATCATGTTCGTTAGTCCCCAGAAGGCGTATAGTATTGCACCAATGAACGTGAATACTATATACCATAGAGGTGCTCTAAACTCCTTAGGTAGTTGGGTACGGTCAAGGTAGATTAGTGCTAAGCCCCACAGACCTGTTGAGAATATGTTTAACACCGCAGATGCAAATGCTGCTAAGAAGGGTACTGAAAAGCCTGTCGAATATAGTAAAAGTGTCGCTATCACGTAGTATGGCCATAAGTACTTCCTCACAGTACTTCTAGTCAGATTTTCAAATTTCTTAAAAGCTCTTAAGAAGTCGTGTAATGTCCACACATATACTTCGAAGATTCCGTAGAAAGTCCCCCAAATAGCTACGAATGCCCCTATCCACCATAGAACTGTTAATGATGGATGTATTATCCTTAACCATTCTGCCTGTACTGCAGTTAATCTAATCCCACTTGGAATTAAGTGCTGAGGCCTTAAGACCTCAATCGCTAATATTATAGCTGGAGTTGTCGAGATCCATAAAGCTATAAAGCCTATTAACACCGTTAGGAGTGGTGCTTTCCTCCAAGCATCTAACTTAAGTCTTACATCACCTGAAGTTGGTATAGGTACCTTAAACGACCTGGGAACTTTATAGAAGGCCTTTCTAAGCTCTTCCCACTTAGATGAGGCTGGAACACCCCAACCCTTCTCATCGAACACTGCTGCATAGCCTATGTACTCATGTGCACCAGCCCCTAAAGCCCCTAAAGCAGGCAGTATGAACCACATAACCGGTGTAGCTGCTATATCTTTAGCAACCTCCTTAACCCAAGGTTCATAATCTGGAGGAGGTACTGGGATAAACATATAGGCAAAGAACGCACCCCAATCAGGTCTCGTAGCAACACCAACAGCTATCCAGAAGAAGAGTAACATAATAATCATTATACCGCTCTGAATCCACTCTAAGACACTAAGCGCCTTCTTCAAATATGCTGAGAATACAACCAGGAATACTGAAATAGCTAGCAGTACGAGGAATATAGGTGTTTGCTGCGTTGCTGGCAACCCCATAGAATTAATAATTATTTGAGCTGAAAGAGTTCCCAGAGAGACAAACCAGAACGGTGTGACTGATATGAACATAGCTGCTAAGAATATAACTATCCACCCACCGAACACTCTCTTCAAAGCATGTGATGGTGGTTCACCGGTTAGGAGGAATAACTTCATGCCTAAGTACTGAATAACTGCTTTAGTCCAAACACCGTAGAAGAATGCCCAAGTAATTACGTAGCCGAAGGCGGCTGCCGCTCTAGGAGTCCATATGAGTTCTCCAGAACCTACACCAATAGCTGCTATAAGTGCTCCAAAGCCGAAGTATTTAACAACACTCTTTATGCTTAACTTCTTTAATTCTTCAGGTGGTTCTGGAACAGCTTCTACAACCTCCTTATATAACTTCTCGAACTCTGATAATGACATATCCGCGGATTTGGACACCTATTAACACCAAGATGAAATTTTCCTGATATATATATGCATTATCCTATACTATTCCACTTATACTTTTTAAAAATGTTAAATTCAAGTATTAGCAGTATATTTATCAGAAAACTTAAATACCTACCTACCGTTATATCCATTGGTAACTAATATGGCTAAGGCCAAAGTTATTAAAGTCGAAGATCAGGAGTTCTTATACCATAAAGCAAATCCTAATAGGATAGTAAAGGTGATCTCACTACCCGACATAACAGGTTTTAAAGGAGTGGCTGCAGGTATTACTGTATGTCAGTCAGCATGTAAGGGTATGCCACCACACGTACATCCAAACAGTGATGAGATGATGATCGTCATACATGGCATTGGGAAATTCGTAGTTGATGGTGAGGAGTACGTTCTAAGAGAAGGTGAGGCAATTATAGTCCCTGCTGGAACACCACATGGCTATGAAGCCTTAGACCCAGCAACACCATTTGAATTCGTATGGATTTACAATGACCCCAGAGACGCTAAATGGCCTGAGGAGTATTGGGTAGTAGCCAGACCTCATTCACTTAAGAAGTGATGGTCCCCCACATTGACAGATTAAAAAGCCAAAATTTTTAATTCACAACTAACACTAATTCTAACTAACTGCAGACTCATTAATATTAAAGAACTATTATCCAACACTAAATGACTTTACGAATAACGCTTAAATATGCCTAAGTCGAGGATTTGATGGTATGTTATATGTCTAATGAATTGTTAAATTTCCTAATGTCCAGGAGGAGTATTAGGAGATTTAAACCAGACCCCATACCCGATGAAGTCCTACTTAAGATATTAGATGTTGCTAGATATGCACCTAGTGCCCGTAATTCCCAGCCATGGGTCTTCATAGTAGTTAAGGATGTTGAAATTAAGAGAAAGTTAGCGAATATACATCCATGGGCTAAGCCGTTAGAGAACGCCCCAGTTGGTGTGGTAGTAGCATGTAATAGCGAGTTATCCCCTGAGTCCTATCAGGTCGATTGCGCCAACGCTACAATGCAGTTAATGCTGGCAGCACATGCTGTCGGCTTAGGCAGTGTTTGGCTACAAACATTGAGGAATATTAAGGATGTGCAGGAGATCGTTGGGTTGCCTAAGAATTACATACCAGTAGCCATGCTAGCCTTAGGAGTACCTGATGAAACACCAACTGCTAAGAAGAGAAAAGAGTTAAAGGAGATAGTATATCTCGATAGATATGGTAGTGAGTATCTCCCTTGAAGTTAGAGCCCGCGGATAAGGAGTTAAAATCCCTAATCACTAAGCTCTTAACTAATTACAGACTCTTCTTCAGTAAGGACGGCGTACTAAACTCTGAGGGTAGGAAATTATTTGAAAATATTGCCAGAATAGTATTACGTGAACATCCAGAGCGTAAGGAAATAATCTCAAAAGTTAGAAAGAAACCAACCATAGATAACATCATTAAGGTAGCCACCATATATGTGGATGAAGACGAAGTATACGAATTACTAAACAGTAACTACAAGGAGTTCTAACATAATTCTCACTAATAACTAACCTTTCTCTACTTCGAGGTTCTTACACGTTGATCTAGACAGTTCATCGTGGCTTTCCAACCTTCCTCACAGTCATTCGTAGGCATCGAAAACCTGAGGTCGCTAATTGACTTATGATGTACTTAGCCTCATATTAGCTTTGAGCTATTTCACTAACACATAATCTAATCACATTAAGAATGTTAAAAAGCTTATAGAGACTTAAAAAGCAGAAATAGCTACATATCCTTCCACTCATACTAGGGTATCAAACTTCTATATGCTTGTGAAGCTTTTTACATTAATTAATGCTTAACGAGCTTCTTAACTCCCTAGCAGCTTCTTCAGGACTTAAAGTAACTACGTATACGTTCCCACCCTTCTCTAGACCACCCCAAGGCGTCGTTACTGGTAGTACCTCTAAATGCCAATGATAGTACTCACTATATCTACCTCCTTTAGGAGACATATGCAACCAAAAGTTAAAGTCTACAGAGCCTAAACACTTCTTATACGCTATCATCAACTTACCTAACGCATCAGCAAAACTTAAGATTTCTTCATTACATAATTCCAGAGGATCTAAACTATGTTTAAGCGGTAGTATCCACGCTTCATAAGGATGTCTAGGGGCATATGAAGTAACCACAACGAATTCCTTATTCATGTACACAAGCCTCAAGGACCTAACCTCCCTCCTTACTAACTCACAATACGGGCAGCTGCCCAGTTTCGCATATAATATCTTAGAGTATTTAAGCTCTTCAATAACGCTTGGTAACGTAACTGAAGTAGCTACTAACTGCATATGAGGATGTGGTAAACTAGCACCCCCTCCCCCTCCAAAATTCTTAAAGAGGTATACATGCCTAATAGTTGGGTCGTTGTAAAGCTCCTTAGCTCTATGAAAAACCGCGAAGAACACCAACCCTAAGTGTTCTATAGCCATATCATAGATGCTAATATCATGCCTCGGATGTTCTATTACTACTTCATGGTAGCCGTATCCGTTAGAACCCTCCTTAGTGAAGATAGGATATTTATTAGGTACTATCCTAATCAACCAATCCCTAACTCTATAGTCTGGGTCATCTCTAAGTAATTTTAAATTACCTCCCTCATACCTAAGAACTAGCGTCGCAGGAGGTGTCATATCTTCATTCCCCTGACAGAAAGGACACTTACTACTATTTGAAACCTCATGTCTTACAACAGTTAACTCTTTAGGTCTTAAGCCCCTGGTAGGCGATATAATACTGATTCTGTTATATACTATAGGATCCCTTCTAACGTCACCCAATGTTCATACCTAAAAATATCTTAGAACTTAATCCATTAAAAGTGGTAATCCACATCCCACTATAGTTGTAGAAGACGTCCGGAAATCTATGAGCTCCTGAAGTCAAAGTTAGATTTTCTAGTAATTACGTACTTAGCAGAAATTCTTAAAGCGCTTATAATAATATTTTATGGGATTGATAATGAATGGGAGGACTGGTAGTGGGGGTGTTTGGGAGGAAGCCCTATTAGAAGAGTTAATCTACGCTATCGCACACATAGCACATGCTGAGCAACACCTCCTGGAAATAGAGACACTACAGGGGAAACCTACAGTCCTTGACTTAGTTAATTCTTTAAGGTCTTGTAGGAAGGATATAGGTGATGTGTTATTCAGCACACTACAAGTAACTAATGAGTCAGGAGGCGAGTTTAGAGGAAAGGCTGAGAGCTTTTGGTGTGTCTTAAAACACGTTTCAATGGCTTTAATACACTGCGACGAGATTGCTGAGAAACTAATTAGAAGGTTAATTGAGAGTGGGATAAGCGGAGCTAGTAATACTGATAAGCTTAAGACTTACGCATCAGACCTGCTGGAAGTATATAAGGTGAGGAAGGCTTTAAGGGATACAATAATTAAGTTACTTAAGGAAGGCCCCTACAACATAGATCTAACCTCTACTACCGTTAGATGTAGAGAGGACTTATGCTTAGAGGAAGATCACTAAAGTTAGTATTTAGAGCTAATTTATTAGGAAGTAAGCCTTGGGGGTGGTTGTCTGTGCCCATTAACTAGGTTGTTTTGATTTTCTGGATACTGGTTCGCCACACCTGTCTACTCAGTTCTCACTACCTACGGCTCCGGGGGGTTGCTGGACCCCTAGAGCCATCGGCGAAGAGCGACTTACAGAGCCTCATCCCTCACTAACAGCTCACAAGCTTTGAAGTCTTTAAACACGTGGCCATTTACATACTTTCCAGTAGTTTGTTTGGGTAAGCATACCTGAAGCCTGTAGAGATAACTTAAATAACCAGAGAACAAAACAACCTAGATAGTCTGTACTGAGTAAGTTTTGTAGGAGATTGTCGATATACTTAACATTAGGTCATCATATCTTAATGCTTGATATGTTTAAGTGTGTCTAAAGCGATGGTGTACCCATATAACGTGTTGTAGGTGCTAGGTGCTTAATTCCTCAGCTACAAATACTTCATCAGCTCTTCAACCTTTCATAAGACCTAGTCGTAAGTAGTAAGAATGCTAATGCTACTAACTCCGTTAGAACGACAAATCCAATAACTAAGTACCTGGAAATACCGTAGAGGTAAGCTACAACTAAAGAGCCTAACATCCAGGAAACCCCTGTAACTAAGTTAAATATGCCATAGGCAAATGCCCTATTAGCCGGTTCAACTATATCTGCCAGTGCCGCCCTCATGATGGTTTCATAAACAGACATCGTAATACCCCACAGAACTGCAGTAAGTACCAACGTGAGAGTATTTTGAACTGCGAATACTGCTGATATTAAAAGCGCTGTAAGCGGGGTAAATAGTAGCGATTTAATACCGACTTTATCATAAAACATTCCGATAGGTACTGCTACAACGGCATCGGCAACCATCGCAATGCTATATGCTAGGGCTATCTGATAATCTGGTAAGATTCCCTCAACTCTGAAGTGATACGCTAATATTGACCAATGTATAAATCCTAGGAGGATTAATGACGTTGATGATAGATATAAGAGTAATCCTCGAGACATACTTCCTTGTCTGGATGTACTACTAACTGCTTTAACCTGCGGGTAGTTTAAGAATGCTAAGGTTAGGAATACTATTGAAATCGTAGCAGGTATTGCTAGTAGTGAGTATGCATATGAGTAGCTACTAGTTGAGAATAAAGCCCATGCAACGAATATAGGTCCTATAAACGCACCCACCTGATCTAATAATTCATGGATTCCGAAGCCCTTACCCTTACCAATCCCTTCAGACACTTCAGCTAGCACTACATCCCTTACAGGAGATCTTAACCCCTTACCAATTCTCTCAATAAATATTAACAATAACACTACATCCCACCTACTAGTCAATGCTAAAAGCGGTACAGTAAAGTTGGTTAGATAACCCACGTATATCAATCCCCAGTAAACCCTAGCAGACCTCAATGCCGCTGCAATTAACCCGCTTGCAAATCTAGCCAAATAACCTACGAACTCAGCAACACCGACTAATCCAGCAAATATTACTGGTAATTCTAGGAACTCCATGTAGGAACCTATAACAGACCTCATACCCTCATAACATATGTCAGCAAATAATGAAACCATGCCCAGGGATAGGAAGGCTATGAGCAACTGCTTCCTCAATCATAGCACCTCATGTCACAGAGTAATCTATAGTTGATGTAATATTTAAAGCTTAATTAATTAGAGTAGTCTTAGGTGGTCTTCATAATATCCTTGAAGCCTAAATTCGACATCACTAGATGGGATGTTAGCAAGGAGTTAGAGCTAATCGAGCTTTGGAGGTCTGAAGGTATCTACGACCAGAAGGTAGACCTCAGTAGTGAGAAGGTAATAGTAATTGATACTCCCCCTCCTTACCCCTCAGGTAAGTGGGGTGTGGCTCAGGCAGCACATTATGCTCAGATAGACATGATCGCTAGGTTCTTCAGAATGAGGGGGTATAACGTCTTAGTCCCTTTTTACGCTGACCGCAATGGGTTGCCTGTAGAAGTAGCTGTTGAGAAGAAGTTTAACATAACAGCAGCTGAAATAGCTAAGACTCGGGATGGTAGGATTAAATTCCTCAAAATGTGTAAGGAGGTCTTAGACGAGCTTGAGAGGGACTTAGTTAACGTTTGGGTGAGGATTGGATGCTCCTTTACTTATTGGAGAGATGGAACGGACTCTGAGAGCTACAGAAGGTTGACTCAGGCAACATTCATAGAGTTATGGAAGAAGGGTTTAATATACGTTTCCGAAAGACCTGTAAGCTGGTGTCCTAGGTGTAGGACATCCCTAGCCGAGGCTGAGGTTGAATTCGTAGAAGAGAAGGCTAAGCTCTACTACATAAAGTTCTACCTTAAGGACTCCGACGAATATGTAGTCGTAGCTACCTCAAGACCTGAACTCATAGGGGCTTGCGATGCTGTAATCTACAACCCAGATGATGAGAGGTATAAGAATTTAAGAGGTAAGCAGTTAATACTACCACTCTACAATAGAGCTGTGCCAGTACTAGAGCATAACTATGCGAAGCCTGAATTCGGTACTGGTCTAGTCATGATATGCAGTTATGGAGATATAAATGATGTCAGACTCTTCAGGGAATTAGGCCTGACTCCTAGGATTTTAATTAACGTTGATGGAACTATGAATGAACATGCAGGCAACTTCCTTAAAGGACTTCCGGTTAGGGAGGCTAAGAAGAAAATAGTTGAAGTATTGCATGCTAATGGATATATAGTCAAGTCTGAAGACTATGTACATTACGTACCAGTGTGTTGGAGGTGTAAAACCCCGGTCGAATATATCCATATGGAGGAATACTTCTTAAAGCAATTAGAGTTTAAAGACAAGTTATTAAGGCTTATAGATGAGATGCAGTTTAAACCTGAGGAGCATAAGATCAAATTAATCAATTGGATAAACTCTATCAGTATGGACTGGCCTATATCAAGGTCTAGATACTACGGTACTGAAATCCCTGTATGGATCTGCAGTAAGTGTGGGAGTAGAATACTTCCAGAGCCTACTAGATATTACAGGCCTTGGGCTGAGGAACCCATAGTTGATAGATGCCCTAACTGCGGCGCTCCTAAGGAATTAATCGTAGGTGAGACAAAAACCTTCGACACGTGGTTTGACTCCTCTATAAGTCCGCTCTACGTGTCAGGCTACTTAAACAATAAGGAACTATCTATTAAGGCGTTATCCAATACTATAAGACCTCAAGGATATGATATAGTGAGGACGTGGCTTTACTACACAATCCTCAGAGTTTACCAATTAGTTGGTAGGCCAGCATTTAAGTGGGTTAGAATTAGCGGTATGGGACTTGATGAGAAAGGTGAGGCAATGCATAAAAGTAAGGGTAACGTCATATACCCTGAAGGATTTGTCGAGAAATACGGTGCAGATGCGTTTAGGTATTGGGCGGCTGCTGCCTCACGATTAGGAAGCGATTATAGATGGTCTGAGAAGCTAGTTAAGACTGGGGTTCTCTTCAACACTAAGTTAATTAACATTGCCAGATTCGTATCAACCTTCCCAGAGGTTAATGATAAATTTAAATTAAGACCTATAGATGAATCCATGTTAAACTACCTGTGGAGAGTGTCTGAAAAAGTCGTTAACGCATATGAAGACTTAGATGTTTACGACCCTATAAATGAGTTATACAGTCTCACATGGGATGTATTTGCATCAAACTACGTTGAAGCAGTAAAGACACGTGCTTACGGCTTAGGTAATTATACTGAGGAGGAGGTCAGAGGAGCTTGGTACACGTTACACAAGGTCCTTAAAACAGTTCTCAAATTACTTGCCCCGATACTTCCATTCATCACAGATTATATATGGAGAAATCTCTACGACCCTAAAGGCGTACACTCACAGCTAATAGACTATGAGGAGATAAAATATGAAACAACCTATAAAGACTTAATAATTAAGTTAGTAAAAACTAACTCACTAATCTGGAAGTATAAGAAGGAACACAATATAAGATTCTCAGAAAACCTTAATGCAGTCATATACGTCCCTGAAGAACTTAAACCAATTGCTAATGAACTTAAAGACCTCCATAAAGTTTCCGACGTGATCGTAGGTACCCCTGAAGGCACCTCCATACCATTAGGTGAGAATATCTACATCAAATACCTATCTTAAAAGTATACCTACGGGATAGTATTTTGAAATACGTTATCGCAGTAGATGTTGGGGCAACGAACTTAAGAGTAGGTATTTACACTCAGAACTGTGAGACTCTTAAATCAGTTACTATAAGAACCCCTACTGAGGGAGGCCCTGACAGCATATCTGAAGTAATCCACGAGTTAAGTATTAAATTACTCAGCGAGTTAAGACTTAATAAACATGAAATAGTAGGTATAGGCGTAGGTACGATAGGGCCTCTAAATATTAAGAAGGGTGAGGTAGTAGGCACTCCAAACCTACCGTTAAGGTCATTTAGACTTAGAGAACCGTTGATGGAGTTCTTCAATACTGACAACGTCTTCGTCGTAAATGATTGTGTTGCGGCGGTATGGGGTGAGAAGTTATTCGGTCATGGAGCTTATCTCAACAACATCGTATACGTAACTATAAGTACTGGGATAGGTGGTGGGGTAATAGTTGATAACAACCTACTCTTAGGTAAGGATGGGAACGCACATGAAGTTGGGCACGTAGTAGTTAATTATAATGGAGGCTTAAGATGTAATTGCGGCGGTATAGGTCATTGGGAAGCATACGCCTCTGGCAGCGGGATAATTAAATTTGTTAAGCACTACATTGAGAGTAGAAAACCTACTAGAAGTACCACACTCTATGAGTTATTGAGGAGTGATTCCCTCACTCCAGAGAGGTTCTTCGACCTGGTTAGAAGTAATGATGAGTTAGCTAACGAAATATGCTACGAACTATGCAGGATAAATGCTGCAGGATTAGCCAGTATTATAAATGTGTACGACCCAGAACTAATAACCATTGGTGGCTCGGTAGCCCTAGCTAACTACGAACTAATAATTGAACCAGCAATAAGCCAACTACACCTATATACTATAAACAGAGCTCCTGAAATTAAACCGACAAAACTGGGTAAGGAGGCAGTCTTAAAGGGTGCTGCCTCACTAGTAATTAAACCTCCTAAACGCCTACTAGAAATCTACAACATGCTCTAACAACGTAATCCTATTAACGGAAATAACATTACAATGCTTGAAAACCTCATACAAGTTGATGTGAGTTGATGATCAAGCTCCTCACCCTATTTCTCAATAACTCCTACTCATCACTAAGCTCATTAAGAATAACTGTTATCGCATTTAGGAACGTATTAGCACACAACAGCATTTAGAGCTACCATAGACTCTTTCCTACCTGCTTATCAAATGTTTGTGAGGTGTGGCTAAAGGAGGTGTTAGGGATTGATAAGTCTTAATGCATTATCCCTTACTAATTTTAAGGCGTCAGAGGCTGTGATACCAGCATTTATTAGTTCTTCGTAGGAGGTTTTAACTGCTAGTGGGTTTGAAGGATCTCTACCACAGTCGCTATTAATCATTCCACGTTCTATTAGTTCGGGATTTCTTATCACTAAGTTGATTAGCTGATTAGTACTTAACTTACCTGGCTGTACTGTAAGACCTACTAGCGTTCCTAGATTGATGAAATCATCTATGAGTTCGTATGATGCGTGATCTACTACAACCCTACTTGGTTGTACGCTACTTGACCTTAAAATATCTTGCAACCTCTTAATGATTACCTCCTTACCCCTTCTAGGGGTATGTATGATGGCTGGTTTATCGAATTTGTCTGCGAGTTTAAGCATTTCTAATAACACTTTAACCTCTACCTCAGACCCAACTTCCAAGCCGATCTCACCGACGAGGTCTGCCCTAACCACCCATTCCTCCATAGAACTTAACAGCGAGGTTAATTCAGAGTACGGTATATTACGTGGGTGGATCCCAACACCTAGATATGCTTTAATACCTAGTTCTCCAAACCTCTCAGGCTCTACATCTAGCAACCATCTAAATAGGTCTATCAACGTATTAGGGTGTGAAGGTCTTATCGGAAGGTAAGCAAGGACGTACACAGCGCTATAGCCCTCTTTCTTAAGTAGTTCAAGAGTTGCGTAATTGCTGAGGAAGTGATGTGTATGGGAGTCTACGAACATGCTGACACCGAATTCTAACTACGAATCCTTATAAATAAAGTTGGTCATAATTTATTGACACTAGATGATAGGTGAGTTAAGTATCTTCGTAATTACCTTAGTAGCAGTCATAGTTACAGAGTATGTTAACTATTCAATAATTATTAAGAATACAGTTAAATGCTACAACCTTAACTACCTCTCAAATACCTTAAAGTACGATATTGATGGTATAATTAAGTACGTAGCTGGAGTAGATGTGGAACTTAGGGTGGGTAGGAACTTAAAATACTCATCTATCCACCTACCACTTAAACCGCCAACCATTATAGCTGATATTGACATGCTATTTAATACTCAGCTAAGCAATATAAACATTATTTGTTTAATTCATGAGGCATGCCACATCGCTAATAAATCCTCGCTAAAATTCTTAGCTGCTAAGACTATTATAATCCCTAACTCTGCTACGATATGTTTTAATATTCTTAAAAATGTAGTTCCTCCGACATCAGTAGTATTAATAGCGTTAATACTTCTAACCACCTACGCACTTCTCCACATACTAAACATATGTGATGAGCGTTCAGCAAATTCATGCCTATCTAATTACGTCAAAATAGATCGAGACCATACACTTCACACGCTTAAGGTCTATAAAATTAGTTCTTAGAGTGTCTTACCAACCAAGAACAGATTTTCCCACAATAATCACTCTACATACCCTTCAACCTTAATTGTAGGTGTTAATTCAGCTACTAGGTAATTCCTCTCATAACTTACTCTAAGTGCTTGATTCCTACTTACAGCTGATATAGATTTTAACATATTGATGGGTATTTTAACCTCGTTTAACTTAACATAATCTTTAACTTCGCCCCCCTCTACATATACTGCATACTCAGGAACGATCCTTATGTAGGTGTCTCTCACCTCAGCTACGACCACACCGTCAATAAGGAAGCCCCTCTTAGTTTCAGCTACTATCTCATCCTCCTTCCAATCACCTGACTTCATAGTCAAAGTAGTGTGGTATGGGATCGGAGGATGGTATATACCATAAGCTGAGCCAGCACGACCCTCTAACTTACCTGCCGTAAGCCTCGTATGGTGGTAGTCTACAACCCTACCATTCTCGATCAAGGACCTCTTAATAGTCGATACTCCTTCATCGTCGAAGAACCTTACAGTAGGTGAGGACGGCTCGTAGGGGTTGTCATATATGTGGAGGTCTTCAGGACCTAACTTAAATCCTAAGCTAAGCCTATTTAATGATGTTGCCTCAAGTAAATGTGAGACCTCATGAATTAACGCTGCAGATACCTCCGGCGTGAGTATTAGGGGGTGCCTTCCAACATTTATGGGGTTTAAGGCCTTACACTTACAGCTTGCTAAACTCCTCTTGTAGGCAGTTCTAACCATTTTATCAATCAACGCTACGTCAACGTTACTTGACTTCGGTATTACTGCTTTATAAACTCCTCCATAGCCGATCCTTCCTAACTTACTAACCACACCAACTATGAACTCAACTATTACCTTACTCTCATTAGCTTCCCCAACATCCCTCCTAATACTCTTAACGTAATTTCTGATGTTGATAACTACCTCACATCTAGCAACGTTACCTCCCAACTCACTGCAAACATCAGCTGATACTAACAGCAAGTCAGTAGGTCTGTCTAACATCTCACCTAAACGCACATTACCGACGTAGAGGTCTGCATCAATAAGTTCATCAGCACTACTAACATTAAGTGATGTTGGTGTGAGTTTCATTAAATCCTCAACGCTACAGCCCTGGCATGATGTAATCCTCCAATAGCCCTCCTTAAACTCTCTCTTAGCATTTACATTAATAACAGATCTATTAAATTCGTAATGACCGTCCCTATAAGCTAATTCCAAATTCTCTTCATTATATATAACTACATCGCTATATTCCTTCATAAGTGGCTACGACCTAAAACCGACTTATATACTTTAAATGCTATATAAGCGAAGATGCCGAATACTACTAATATCATTAACGCAAATATTACAGTTATTACTGGAGGCATACCCACAGAAAAGCAGAAGGGTATGAAGAGTATGACAACGCAGGTAAGTCCACTAACATTGGTTACTAAGCCCTCACCTACTTGAATGGTTATAAATGGTGCAGAAATGAAGAGCACCATACCAATAATTATTAATAATATGCCGAGAGCTGTTAAGTTCATCTCACCACCAACAAGTAGTTCATTAGTGTTAGTAGTATGACCAAAGCAGTTAATACTATAGCTAATACTAACATGGTCTTAGTAATACGTTTATTAGAGCCGAAGACTATTGGTATAGGACCCACAATAACTGCTCCCCCAACATCTACCCTCCTCTCAGACTCTAAACGCTCAGTAGCTGACACCCTCCTTACAGCGTCTACGAAGATAAGTAACGCACCTACGAATACTAACATCATGCCTAAAAACATTAGCAAGTAGGTAGTGCCGTACACCCCATCACCTTAATTAAAGTATGCTTTTAAGCTTTTATTTCTTAAGTCTTAAACATTAGGCTAAAGAGCTAAATAAATCCCGTAAAATCTTAATGCCTCACCAATCTCCACTTAACACCCTCATCACTTATTACATGTTCTACCACTCTATCCTCATATAACTTACTGATGATTGAGGATATCGTGGCACAACTAAGATATACGTTGGAAGCACTTACATCAACTTCCAACTTCTTCAACACCCTCACAGCTAATTCCTCAATGCTTCCCCCAACGCTTAATTCATCGTTTAATAACTTCATGATATACTCCAATCTCTGAATATTTAAGCTTACTAATTCTTTAAACTTTAGACTTTTTACGACTGGGCCGTGGCTTAAGACCGCATCGAATCCCTTATCGGAGAGCTTTCCCAAGACTTCATTAAGAACCTTAAGAGATTTAAAAACATCAGCGTGATAAGGTATGCCAACCCTCTTCAGCAGCGCATCGCCGAAGAGTGAATCTCCAACGAATACAACATCATCTACTATGAATCCCGTAAGTCCTGGTGAATGACCGCTTAGATCTAATAGTTCAAGACAGTCCAACCTACTAATAACGCGTAATGAAAACGTACTCACATCCTCACTTGGAACTACTAAGCGTTGTAATCCCATCAGACGTGGGAGGGGGTTAAAACCATATGTAGCATGTTCGCGGACTAATGGACTTATTAGCTGACTATACTCAGATTCGTTGACGTATATCCGCTTACCTCTGAAGTAAGGTAAGACTTCAATATGGTCGTAATGTGTGTGCGATACGAGTATATCATACTCATACATGTTTATCTTACTTAACACATCTGCAAGAATGTTAAATCTATCACTACCCATCCCAGGATCTACTAGCCAATTACTACTATCACACCTTACGATTAAGGTAACCGGGCTTCCAGGAACTACGAGTAAGTTCTTCCTAACGGTACGATACATGACATTACCCACTTAAACAGTATTAAAATCTAAAGGTAATAATTATATTATATTTCTATGTTTGCGTGTAATTTCTTTAGGTCTTCTTCAGTCTTACCTAACCTAACCATCAACTCAGCCACCACCGCATCTAACATGACCATCGTTGTTACCTCAAATAATGTCCCTAAAGGAGCTAATGGTTCGTAAATACCCATCAACTGCCTCAAGTAGTAATCATTTTGCTCACTTATCTTAGTCCTACCAGGAACTTCTACAATCATATCAGCTATCTTAGCGAGAGGTGAGTTGATATACGTTGTTAATGCTATTACCTTAGCCCCTACAGACTTAGCAGCTTCAGCAACAGTTATTACTAACTTAGTCCTACCGGAGCCTGAGATAGCTATCATTAGGTCGTTAGGACGTAGAGAAGGAACTATAGTATCACCTAATACGTAGACGTTAAACCCTAAATGCATTAACCTCATAGCGAAGGCCCTACCTATAAGTCCGGAACGACCTGCACCTACTACAATTACCTTACTACCCCTGCTGTAACTATCAAGAAGTATTTTAATGAATTCCTCGATCTGATATTCCTTTATGACATCTACGGAAGCTACTACGTATGATGCTATACTTAACATAGATTCTTTGAATACCTTGATGATATGTCCCATTAAAACACTTGTTTAGAGAAGCTTTAAATTATTAATGGTTAATACTTAATACTACCGACGTCAGGCATCCCCTGCCTCAAACCCTTGCCAGCATATGGTCTGAGGGCCTCACCACCACCTACTAATAGCTTAACTAAGTTTACGGCGTGCTTTCTAACCCTATCCACAGCTATCTCATATAGTTTGGATTCATCGTCTGCTTCATCCTCATGGACTGTGACATCTATGACGTGTTTATTACTCATCAGCTGAACTAACTGCAAGCCAACGCTCATAGCAACATAACTTAACTTATCTGTTAGTGTCTTACCAACCCATCCTAAAGTTATTACACCATCACAACCTGATTCCTCTATAAGCTTCTTAGCAGCTACTGGTATGTCCTTAATACCTGGGACAGTGTATCGGAGTACTCTAGCGTTGGGTAGTGATTCCTTAATAGTTTTCTCCGCTATGGATCCCATATCAACGCGTGCAAACGTTGTATCAACAACACCTACTTTAATCATATTACATCACTTAAGAACTTACCCTCAGAGTATATTAGGTCTCCATCAGCAAACACTTTACCATGTCTCATATCCTTTATTAGATCCCAATGTATTGCTGACTTATTCGTCCCTCCCGTAGTTGGGTAAGCAGACCCTAAGGCTAGGTGTATGGTACCTCCCATCTTCTCATCTAATAGTATTTGCTTAGTGAATGCATCGATCCCGTAGTTAAGGCCGAAAGCAATCTCGCCAATCCTTCTAGAACCCTCATCAACGCTTAATATCTTCTTAAGGAATTGCTCACCTTTAACCGCAGTTGCATCAACTACTACCCCATGTTTAAACACTAATTTAACCCCCTCTACCTCAACTCCTCTCCATATCGCTGGGTATGTGAAGACTATAAAACCCTCTGCACTATCCTCAATAGGTGCTGTATATACCTCCCCTCCAGGCATGTTCTTCCTACCATCATCATTAATCCACTTCCTACCATCAACTCTTAATGTGAGGTCAACACCATCGCCTAAGAACCTAAGCTCACTAACACCTTCTAATAAGTTAATCACCTTACCCTGACCTTCGGCCTGTTTAACCCAGGCACTAATTACATCCTCTTCATAAAGCTTTAACGCCCTATATATGAAGTCCTCATAAGCAATTAACGACATACCGGCCTCCTGAGCTAACGCCTTAGTAGGATATATAGTTACAGTCCACCTCAAACTCCCTTCAGAATCCCTCCTCAAGAATGTCTCATTTAAAACCCTTAATGCTTGTGACCTCATCCTTATCCTCTCCGAATCCACATTTACTAGATGCTTTGTATGCGTACTAGATATTATTGATATAGTAGCATCTATATTCTCATATACATACCTATCAATCTTTGAGACTCGTTTAAGTAACTCCTCATCGGAATACCTGTAGAAAATCTCATCTAAAACTTCATCAACTAAATTTAAATGCGGATAAGCACTAACCTTAACAAGCTCCACCCACAACTCCCTAACCAACGGCATAGCATCATACGTGGCTGATATCCTAACTTCATCACCGCTTGAAGCCCTAATACAGTAATTTACTAATAACTTCGCAAACTTATTAAGCACGTCGACCACCTCATTAAAATTAAAGCATTATAATTTAAAAATAGCTTTAAAAAATTAGAACTTACTTTACATTAACTCCCTCAGGTACAGGGGTTTGGGTTTCATGTTGGTTGATGTTGTTTATTGTCAACCCTTGGTTTCATCGACCTTGGGGCACCTTTCATCGGTGCCCATGTCATCGGTCTCCACCCGTTCAGGGTGACCCCGACCCACAGCTCTCCTTCATCTAGCTCTGGTTCATTGCTGTGGGGAAACCCCCACATCCTGGTGTACTTGAGGTAGATGTTTATGGATGCGAGCTTCTGCCTACCCATTTCGAGACCACATCTCGGGCACTTGAACACCCTGCCCACTCGGGTCTTCACTACGTACCCGCACCGTGGGCAGGCTCGGGAGGTGTTGTGTGGAGAGACCTTAACCACTAGTGCTTTCTCTGAGAGTTTCCTGTGTATTGTTTCCCAAGGTGTTCTAGCGTTTCTCTTCCTCCTCTCTTTATTAGTTCTCCCCCTGGCAACCATCTCCTCCTTCTCGAGGTTTTCGACGACGTGAATAGTGTTGGAGAGTAAGGTGGTTATCTGATTAACGAGCTTATTTATGAAGTCCATCTCCCTGTTCCTCTCTCGCTTAGCGTACTTCTCGAAGAGCTCCCTCTTACCAATTGATTGAACAGTAGCTTTCTTCTTCTCATAGGTAATCTTCAAGCTCTGAAGATACCTTAGGTCAACCCTGATGAACCCAGTTTCTGGAGAGTAGCCGTCGAGAGATAGCTCGTTCGAATCCCATGCAACAACTCTCTCAATACTGTAGAGCTCGGTCTTCTTGAATGGAATAAGCACTCTATCATCTTTGAGGATCATTTCTCCAACCATCCATCCCTCAACTCTTCTGCTGAACCACTTTCCCTTCCACGAAACCTCTAGGTATTCACTTGGCTTCAGAGTTATCCTTACTGATCTGCTCTCATAGTCAACCTTCATGAGCGTTATCTTGCATCTCGCGAACCTCTTCTTAATCCTCGGCTTAACCTTCCTAGCTTCTCCCTTCAGGTACCTCTTCCTCCAGGACTTGATAATAGAGTACGCTGTTCTGATGACAGCATCAACCCAGTGCTTAGCATAAGAACACTCTGCGAGCAAGATGTTTCTAAGCATCTTCTTGAACTTCCTGTCAACAGGTATCCTTGGGACCTTAACCTTGCACCCTACTTTAACACTAATCTTTCCTCTTCTCTTGGGTAGTTCTGGGAACCTGTACTCCCATGTAAGGTTCTCCCATATAATGTCAACTGCTTTCTGGAGCATCCTAGTGTGCCATGTTACTAACTCTTCTACTCTCTCATCTCTTATTGGAACGCTGTACATCCTCACTACTTCACGGGTCTTCGACAAGCTTTCTCACTCCTTCAACTACCTCCCTATACTTATGACTTCTCATATCATAGAGCTTTCCAGCGAAGTGAGATATGATGGTGATTAAGTCCTCCACGAGCTCCTCCTTTGGGTCTTTATCCTCGTGGTTTAACACAACCACTTCTACACCGAACGCTCTGAGAAGCTCTGTCAGCGTTTTGAACCCAAACCTGATGAGTCTATCTGGGTACGCTACCACAATCCTAGATATCTTCTTCTCGGTTGCGAGCTTCAAAATCTTCTTGAACCCCTTCCTATCCTCGTTGAGACCACTACCGATATCTGTGATAACTTCATATTTCTCCACGTTGTTCTGCTTAACCCACTCTTCGAGAACTCTTACTTGTCTTTCAAGATCATCCTTCTGCGTATGCGAAGAGACACGAGCGTAGAGGATGGTGATTTTTGGTTTAACAATACCCATCAACTTTTCAACATCTTCTTCTCTAAACCTCCACTTACCACTCTCGAGAACAACTGGCTTAATCCAACCTCTCTTAACGTACTCCCTTAGAGTAGTGTAACTAATACCGAGTTTTTCACAAACCTCCTTCGGTCGAAGCATCGATACCTCCAAAACAAAGATTGATATCAACTCTTATATACCTTTATGAAACTCGGAACAGTTGCGTTAGGCTTTAATATCTTATTTGCCCTCCTCCTGTGGACTATAATTCCTAGAGCTATAAGTAGTATAGCTATGACGTCTATCTCGATATTTGTTGGGGCAAATAATAGTAATCCACCGACGAAAAGGACAGCCCTCTCCAATACGTTCATAGCCATCTTATAATATCCTTCAAAAGCAAGAGCTAATGCGTAGGTAGCTATAAATGCAGTAACTATTTGCTCAACCATTATTGGAAGTGGTTCTTTAACAACTAGCAGTAATCCTGGCTTAAAGATTATGATGAAGGGGACTAGGAGTGCTGCAAATCCAAGTCTAGATGCAGTAAATCCTATTCTCATAGGGTCATCCTTAGCTATCGAAGCTGCAGCATACGCTGCTAGAGCGACTGGTGGGGTTATAGCTGAAATAGTTGCATAGTAGAATATGAAGAAGTGTGATGGAAAAGTATCAACCCCTAATCTAGCTAGGGCTGGGACCGATAAAGCTGCTGTCATTACATACGCCGCAGTAGTGGGAATACCCATACCCATGATCAAGGTTAGTACTGCCACATATACAAGCGCTACACTTAATATACCCATAGACGCCTCAAGCACTAGACTACTTAATCTAAGCCCAGTACCGGAAAACGCTATAGAACCTATAATCATACCAGCAGCAGCACCTACAACTAATATAGAAACGGCTTCCTCAGCTCCTTTTGCTAGTGCTATGTATATTTTCTTTGGTGTCATTCGTGTTTCTTTTTTTATGTAGCTTAGTGCTATTGTTATGAACATTGCTATGAATGCTGCTGTTACTGGTGACCACATCATTA
>Ga0209394_1000320_pt1 | contig 40469 bp, 37 predicted proteins | sample JNZ201metaG_FD_184122 | JGI IMG/M metagenome (GOLD analysis project Ga0209394, IMG submission 184122) | Hot spring microbial communities from Jinze hot spring, China to study Microbial Dark Matter (Phase II) - JNZ 20120812A (SPAdes) (version 3) ...
CTCTTAACGTCCCTTAAACTTCCCCCTTCAGCCTTAACTTTCAACCAGATCTTCGTAGCAGACTCTCTAATCTCATGTGGAAATATTATCCAAGCCTCCGTTTCCCTAACGTAATAGTCGGGCTTCACAATAGACCAAGGCTTAAAATACAGACACGCTATCCTAGTCTCTGAAGCACCCATATCTTTAAGATGGTTTTTAACAAGCATTAGACTTTTACCTGTATCTGCCACGTCATCGACTAACAAGACTTTCCTACCAGCCACGGAAACCTGTATATCCTGCGTTATCGAAGGCTCATCTCTAGTCTTCCCAATGTCCAGGTAAAACTCAACCTTTATACTCGTAATATTTGGATTATCTAAAAAATCGGATAGAAGCCTAGCTGGCACCCATCCTCCTCTAGCTATGCCGACGATTAAATCAGGTTTAAAACCTGAAGCTTTAATCATCGACGCTAAATCTATACACATCTCGTAAATCTCATCCCAACTTGGGGCCTCATAAGCCACCATTTTAACCACCAGCCGAGTGAGGCAGTTAAATTTACGCTCAAATAGTACGTGGAGCGTTAGACTATTCTAAGCTTGCTCTAATTAAGTCTAACGCATCTGCAACAGTCTTAGTGACGTTGAAAACCTTTGCAGCATACTTCTCGTAAACTTCTCTTCTACTTGCAAGCCTGTAAAGTCTATCCATGAATATTCTTCCACCTTCAGGATTTTTAGCATTAACAACTATAAAGGAGTAGTATCTGAAGAAGTCGTCTCCAGGACTTTTCCTGAAACCACTCTCACTCATACGTTTAACAACATCCTTAAGTTGCTTCTCAGCAACTCTATCGCCTTCCGAAGCCCTCTTTCTAACGTAATTTAAAGTATAATCCCAAATCTCCTCAAAAACCCTTCTCTCCTCACTCCCCTCAGGGAATTCAGACAACGTTTCAAAAAACTTAAGCTGATATACCGTAGACATTTTAAGCTTTAACCTACCTCCACATGCCTTTGAAATAGTTCGATACACCTCGACGCTCTTATCACTACCGGAGTGGAAGTCTAAAATCGCATTGAAATGCTCAGCTATAGACGATAGCACTCTAACCCTACCCTCAAGTTCATCCAAAGAGCCCCCATAATCCTCCCTCTTACTGAAACCCACATTGGGGGCTACCAAGTCGACGGGCATACCCATCCTCCTACACTCAGAGAGACAGTAGAACAACTCTTTAGGGTCTGTAAGCTCAGGTGTTTCATCAAGTGAAAGCTCATAGCTGAAATCCCAATCAACCTTACGCTTGAAATACTCATACAATTCTCTAGACTTAAGTAGGCATAATCGGTATTTTAAAGCGATCCTCATAACTTCCTCCTCCGTAAATGATATTTCAACCGAATCCAATACATAGCGATGGTTTGGACGAATATTACGAAGTACTTCAAAGGCTTCTCCACCAAACTCCATCAGAAACCTCTCTTCAACTCTTTCAATAGGCCACTTCGATGGATCTACAAACTCGTACCTGATAAGATCAGAAGCGTCAATCGTAATACCTCTCACAAAACCCGTTTTAACAGCCTCATCGATCACTCTTCTATTGTAATCCATAGAGGCTTCCAACCCCTCCGTCTCGCCCCCCTCCACCCGCTCTCCATGTGATATTATCCTAGCTAGAGCTCTACCAGGCTGTCTAACGATGATTAAATGGTCTATCTCAGTACCGTAATCGTCGAAACCAGCTTTAAAACACTCCAAAGCAATAGTGTTATATAGGGTTTCAGCATCCAGCCCAGTATGACCAAGCCACTCTGGATACAAGCCAGGTGGCGCATTTACGACCTCTTTAAGGGAAAACTCTCTACCCGCTGACAATTGGAAATCCGCTGAAACACCAATTTTTTTCAAAGTATTCAATAAGTGATTAAGGGTAAACAACATTCTAACACCCAATCCTAGTCTAGGCTTTCTACCCAGGTTTTTCGGCCCAAATTCAGGTCTTTCTCTCAAAAGCCTCCTCAAATTGTCAACATTAAAATCGACTATAGATACTAAGTAACCGTAAAATTCACCTACAATATTATCCTTGAAAACAGTAGGAGGCTCTACTCCGTTCTTCGCCAAATACAGTATTTTCTCAACTCCACATAAATCAGTCACACAGCATAACGCATCGCCTTTAACTCTAATCGAGTCGACCATCAATTTAACTTTTTCAAAATTGCGGTTTATGTGCTCTATTATCTCTCTCACTTCCACTGTTAGACCAGCCCTCAAAACCCCGGATGCATCGACAAGTCTACACAGTTCTTCCAATTCACTCTTGAGAGCATCCTCCACCAATTGACAAACCAATTAAAGAAAGCATTTACAACTACATTTAAGTTTAATTCCACACCTCTGCAAAGACAAACTCTTTTATAGTCCACATTCAAACCTTTAAATTGAAAATGGGGCCGTCGGCTAGTTTGGTCTAGGCTACGTGGCTCGGGCCCACGTGATCGCCGGTTCAAATCCGGCCGGCCCCACCACTCTCTCATGATAAGAATCTCTTTTAAATCAAACAGTTCTCAAATGGGGGAAATATACTCGGCTTAATCTAACACCACTTAAATACGTCATAGTGGTGACCTATGTAGGTAACATTTATATTATTTCTTAGACTTCTAATTTTCTGGTAAGTCCATTGGACCGGGGTACCCCTAGCATATCTGAAATCGTCTCTACAACAATTCGAGAATTTAATGAAACTTCTAACATGTTGAGAGACATGCGTATTAAACTGGAAAAGCTCAATCAATTGATTTCAAGCGGTCAAGTCAGCTCTCAAACAGCTGAATCCATAAGGAAAGACTACATATCTCAACTCATAGGGCTTCTAGACAAGTTTTTCAAGCTTAGATCAGAGCTGGAAGACTTAAGAGTTAGGTGTATAGTTGAAATGGAAAGGGCTAGGGTCAACGCTAGTGCAACGGGCTCTTCAGAGATAGTATCAAGACTTGAAGAACTTACGATAAGGATAGATGATGCCTTAGAAAGCCTAGATATGGACGCCAGGCTCTTCATAGCTTCTCAGTACATCCAACACCTTAAAAGCCCAGATGTAGACCAAAGTACTTTAAAGGAGAAAAAGCTGGCATACCGTAGATTCGTCGACTCGATAATTGAAAGCTGGCTTGTAGATAAGGCAGATTTAGAATCGGAGCTATCCGATCTTGAAAGGGATGCTAACAATCTTAGGGAACAGCTTAAAGAGCTGTGGGTTAGATTCATGGTCGGCGAGTATGACAGGGGGGAATATGATGCTAAGAGGGTTAGACTAGAGGAAGAACTTTCATCTATGAATTCACGTATAACGGAACTTAGGAGTAGGTTGGATGCAATAGATGAGCGGATAATCGAGTTAACAAGCGTAATAGGAGCTGAGGAGGTTGAAGAAACCAGTTAATATTTTAATAGGAATTTTACTTCTGTCGACGCTTCTACCTGCTGCTTCTATTCTCAGCTCGGTTTTAGCCGGGTCGGAAACCAATCCAATACGAGTATATGTTGAAACGCCTTTAAAACTCAAGTATGTTTCTGAGCCTGTTGTTTTTTCCGCTAATTTCTCCTATGGTGAGGCTGGTTTAGGCTCTCTGAGGGTTTTGGATGAGAATGGTTTTGAAATACCATATCAGATACTTGAAGCCCAATACTATCCAAACACTCAATACTACAGCTACGCTAAAATCCTAATCCTAACAGACGTCTCAAGCAGTATGAATAGAAGTTACACACTCAAATACACACCGCAAATAACGACACCGCCAGACTACGCGGAAAGATCAGACTTAATCTTACGCGAGGTCAAATTTAAAAATGGAACAAAAGACATAGTAGTTGAAAATAAATATCTAAAAGCGGCATTCAGGGTAAATCCAACACTCGGTCTTTACGCTCTCTACGACCTCTCCTCAGGCTTAAATGAATCTATAGTTCCACCCTCGTGGAGCTTTGCATCGCCATGTGTAATGGTAAACAACACATGGCTCAACGTTAAAGACATGAAAAACCTAGCCATATCGGTTAAGGTAAACGGGTCTTTAATGGTTGAAATATCTATGAGCGGTTCTTATCCTGGTGTTTTAGTTGAGAGGGTTTTCAGGTTTTACGCTAAAAGCCGCTTCTTCGACTTTGAAACAATATTCACACCCATAGGAAGCCCAACGATCACAGCCATAAGCCCATTCAACACAATGTACCGTAAGGGAGTCTTCCAGACGCTCATACTATCGAACGGGTCTTCAATAAATCTTTCCCTGATAAAAGGGTTCTCATCTTTCAACCCTGGAAATTGGTCTGCTCTAGCTGGCTCTGATAGAGGAATATTCATAACAATACTTCCAGCTGAACTCCTCGGGCGTTTAATCGTTGGAACCGAAATTCCTGACAATGATATAATAACGTACCTTGTAGACCCGTCGAAAATATCTTCAGATACTAGTTTAGTCTTTAAAGCAAGAGTCTTCCTCTTTAAAAGTCCTCCAGATGTGGAGATGCTAGACGGCGAGTATACCAAGTATGCTACACCGTTGATCGTCAAAGTCTCACTACCAAAAGTTATCTTTAACGTAGAAGGCCCTAGACAAGTCGATATTTACGATGAATTCATTATAACACTCAAAGTTGCAATTCAAAGTGAGCTTCGCCATGTGCTTTTGAATGCTTCTTATGGTTCTGGTTTGGAGTGTTTTTCTAAGGCTGTCTACCGTAGCTCTCTACCAGCCTATAGTATTTGGACTACTCGCTGGAGTTTCCGCGCTAAAGCTGAAGGCACATACAACATAGAATTCACACTAACAACATGGAATGAAACATACACACTAACATACCCTATTAGAGTTGTTCTGCCAATTTTAACTCCTCCAGTTAATGTCACGTTTAAAGTCTCAGATTTCGACGGTGAAATGCCATTTGAAGATGTTACACTCAACGTATTCGACAGCTTTAATCGCTCCATTAAAAAACTATACGTAGGTTCATATGGAAACGTCACTACGACCCTTCAAATGGGAAGCTACAGGGTTCTCACATATAAAGGTGAAAGACTTATAGGATGCAATTACGTAGATATCTTCCAAGCAGGAAACATCACCCTGAGGACCTGGCTTTACGATTTCAACGTAATCGCATTGGATGAATCTGGTTTACCGGCCGTAGGTGCTCTAGTAATCCTGAAACCCTTGGATGCATCAGAGGGTTTTACCTATAGAGCACCTTCAAACTCAACCGGTATAGCGAGGTTTGAAGACGTATTCAACGGGTCTTACGCACTGGAAATCTTCTGGAGGGATGAGCTGGTTGAAAACGCAACTGTGAATATTCAAAGCGATGAGTCTTCATATAAAGCTGTATTCAACGCATGGCCGATGAAACTAATAGTGTCTGCATCTAAGGGTATAGAGTATGTTTCTGAGCCTGTTGTTTTTTCCGCTAATTTCTCCTATGGTGAGGCTGGTTTAGGCTCTCTGAGGGTTTTGGATGAGAATGGTTTTGAAATACCATATCAGATACTTGAAGCCCAATACTATCCAAACACTCAATACTACAGCTACGCTAAAATCCTAATCCTAACAGACGTCTCAAGCAGTATGAATAGAAGTTACACACTCAAATACACACCGCAAATAACGACACCGCCAGACTACGCGGAAAGATCAGACTTAATCTTACGCGAGGTCAAATTTAAAAATGGAACAAAAGACATAGTAGTTGAAAATAAATATCTAAAAGCGGCATTCAGGGTAAATCCAACACTCGGTCTTTACGCTCTCTACGACCTCTCCTCAGGCTTAAATGAATCTATAGTTCCACCCTCGTGGAGCTTTGCATCGCCATGTGTAATGGTAAACAACACATGGCTCAACGTTAAAGACATGAAAAACCTAGCCATATCGGTTAAGGTAAACGGGTCTTTAATGGTTGAAATATCTATGAGCGGTTCTTATCCTGGTGTTTTAGTTGAGAGGGTTTTCAGGTTTTACGCTAAAAGCCGCTTCTTCGACTTTGAAACAATATTCACACCCATAGGAAGCCCAACGATCACAGCCATAAGCCCATTCAACACAATGTACCGAAGAGAACTATACCAGATACTGCTATTATCAGACGGCTCTATCCTACCGTTGGCTTCGACATCTTACGTCGGATCGTTTAAAGCTGGAAATTGGTCTGCAATTACCGGATCACATGGAGGAATATGGATAGCAATCGAACCTAGAGAAATTTTAACGCGTCTCATAATGCAGACCGATATACCAGGCTACTATATGATGACTTTCCTCGCCGACTGTATGAAACTCATTGAGGGCCAAACTTTGGCCTTTAAAGGTAGAGCTACATTACTTCATGAGCATTTTGATCTAAAAATGCTGGAGAATGAGTTTCTGAGGTTTAGAACACCCCCTATTGTCAAAGTTAAAACCCCTATGGCTTTGATTAAAGCTCAAGGACCGAGTCAGACGCTCCTAGGCAACTTTTTCACGATAGACCTAGACGTTATTGGTTTAAAGGATTTAAACGATGTGCTTTTGAATGCTTCTTATGGTTCTGGTTTGGAGTGTTTTTCTAAGGCTATCTACCGTAGCTCTCTACCAGCCTATAGTATTTGGACTACTCGCTGGCTATTCAGAGCCAAAGCTGAAGGCACATACAACATAGAATTCACACTAACAACATGGAATGAAACATACACACTAACATACCCTATGAAAGTATTTCTACCTATTATAGCACCGTCCGTCAACGTAACGTTCTTCGTCTCAGATTACGATGGTGAATCCATCCAAAGAAATATCATGCTTAAGCTTGTAAACCCGGCTGGTATAACACTAAATCTCCCTATAGGCTCCTCTGGTAACGTGTCGGTTAAGATTCAAATGGGTCGGTATGAATGGTACGCATACGATGGAAATCAGACGATAGGTAAAGGCGTGGTGGAGATTTTCAGACCTGAGAATATAACTCTGAGGACTTGGCTTTACGATTTCAACGTCGTGGTTTTAAGCACCGATGGTAGTCCATTGGCAGGTGTTTTAGCGATTCTCAAATCTCTGACTATGAATACGACAAAGGAATACGTCCGTTTATCTGGTTCAACAGGCTTAATACGGTTCAGCGACATCATAAATGGATCTTACAATCTTAAAATACTCGGATGGCAGGGCGAATTAATTGAAAATACAACTGTAACCATTCAGAAGGATGAGTTATACCATAGGGTAGTAGCTGAAGCTTGGGTTGTTAAAGTCCGAGTTTTAGATACAGATAGAGCCCCGGTTTTCAATGCATCTGTTTACCTACTCGATGAGAACATGACTCAGATAAAGACAGTAGAGACAGATGAGAACGGCTATGCTCTTCTAGGTGGGTTGGTTAGAGGAAACTACAGTGTTAGAGTCGAATACTCGGGTGTGGTGGTCGGCTATCAGTACTTTAAAGTACCTATTGAAGGTCAAATTTTAGAAGCACCCTGTCGCATATGTAGACTAGAAGTCATTCCTGTCGATCCGTGGAATAATCCTCTGATAGGATCGGAAGTTACTATATCGTTTAGACCAACACCTTACACATATCAGACGTTCAGCGGGGTTTTCAAGGATCCTGAAAAGCCAATATCTCTTTTGTTGCCTGAAGGTTCTTCATGCACTATTAGGGCCTTGAGCGGCCTGTATGAAGGTTCTTCAGATATAGTCGTTAGAAGGTCTACTAGGCTTGTCTTAAACACATCTATAAGAATGTCAGCTGTATTCATGCCTGGGTTGACGGTCTTCTTCTGGATATTCGTGGTGTATAGTTGGCGGAGGAGGATTAGAGTCTTCTCGGTTGAGGTTTTAAAATTGAAGAGCATGCTGTCTAAACTCGAGGAACTCTACCGTAGTGGTGAAGTAGATGCCCCACTCTACGGAAAACTTAAAAGAGAGTATGAGGATAGGTTACATAAGCTTCTCGAAGGTGGTTCATCTTGAAAATGGTGAAAAACGCTATTTTTCTACTTCTCCTTTTAACTCTTACACAGGTCTACGGATTTAATCTACCCGTGAAAGCCCAACAAACATCTGCAACGTCAACACCATATGTTAAATATACTTTAATAACATATTTCATGGACTATTTAACAAACTCTCCAGAGCCACGTTTAAACGTCACTTTGGTTTTAAACGGTTATACTGTAAAAGGTTTAACTGACGACTTCGGCTCTTTAAAATCCTCTTTTAATGCTTCGAGAGATTTAGCCAACGTTATTCTATTGAATAGTCTATCAGTATATGGTAATTTTACAGTCGTAAAAATTCAAGACTACATGATGGAATACTTAAGATACGATGTTACATACTCAAGAAACACAATCACCTACAGCGGTTTAGAAGTAAGGCCGACAATAGTGACTGCAGAGAAGGAAATACTACTGTACTACTACATATACACGTTGAAGAGTAGATTCGTCAATGTAAGCGATTTAGACGTTTCAACGATGGAAATTCTACCAAACGGTGAAGTGCAATTCAGAAGGGATAAAATGGTTTTAGACGCTAGACCAGCCGTACCCGTAAATAGACAGTTGAGTAGATATGAAAGCCTATACCTATTCCCAATAAACTACACGGTCACAGTCAGAGTGAGAATCTTCAGGTTCAGGTTCTTACCTGAAACGTATCCAGTTAAAGTATTCGTTACTGAAAACACATCCTACGTTAACGTTATGGGTCCGGTTTTACACTTCAGAATAAACGAGACAATATCACCTCTGATAGAGAGGATAGATACTCTGAAAACCCTAGGACTTCCAATGGTAGATGAGGAAAGGCTTGTTACAAAAATAGTCAATCAGAACACCAACATACTTCAGCTGATTGAAAATCGGAGTTACGATTCAGCGTTAACTCAACTGAGATTCCTAGCTAAAAAGATATCAAATCTCCAATCCAATCTGTCAAATCTCAATGCGTCTTTAATGTTATCATGTGTAATAGTTATAGCATTCATATACGCATTTTCATCACTTACTTCCACTTTAATAACGGACGACGCGAGGAAGAAATTCTTGTTGAAATTCATACTATATTTCACGCTGTTCTTCATCTTCCTTGTATCCCATAATGAATTTAAAATAGCATTATCAATACTTTCATCCAACTTCCTACTTACAGATATTAAATATTTAGACAATTTCACAGTCCTAGTTATAGGTTCAACCCTCGGCAGTCTAGGTATTCTAATACCAACATTAATATCTCTATATTCTCCACCAATCATAAGTTTAAGCCTAGATCTAAGCATAAGAGACGTAAAAAGACATCTGACAAGATCAATCCTAACAATCATAGCATTCTCTCTCATAATTGCATCAGTCTTAGCAGTATTCAAAATATCCTACAGTCACATTTTAACTGAGAAAACAATTCAGACGTCCTTCAAAACAGACGTAATAGGTCTACAGTCAACTCAGGAAAATATAATAGTTAAAAACGATTTAATCTTCATAAAATCCATGGAATGGGTAAATACAACATACTACGTTAAATCACTCTACGATACTATTACAATAGGTCCATTGTCAGGGTTCACTGCTATAAGATTGGTTTCCCCAAGCTCTGGACTCCTAGATCAGAGGCTTGACATAATTGGTGTGGACCCTGTTTTCCTAAACGACTACTTCAAGTTCTCTCTAAATATTGTAAGAGGTAGCTATATTTCTGGGAATGAAAGTGCAATTCTAGTGCCTTCTTCATTAAGCAACTCTTTAAGGCTCTCTGAAAAAGTCCGTGTTAGATTCGTAATAGTGAGTAATATTGCCAATAACTTGGTAGACGTCGCCGAGTACGACTTAGGCGACTTCATAGTTAAAGGCTTCTTCAATCCAGACTCCGTTGAAGAAGTTAAACTTCCAGACGGTTCTCCGCTGATAGAGTATCCATATAGGACGATAATAGTCTCTGAGTCTCTCCTTCCAGACTCTATTGACGCCCGTAGGTTGAGAATAACAGTACCTAGGCTCTCGCTGGGGATTTCGCAAAGTGAGCCCTATTATATAGATATTTTCAAAGTTAAGCATGCTTTTATAGTTCCAGAACCAAAATTCCACGTGGACGTCTATGAAAAGGCTAGAGAACTTCTAGACCTTACAGGATGTAGAGTCTTCGCGTATTCAAATGGGGTATGTAAGACATTTGAAGAACTCTACATTCTGAACATAGTCGGCTTTTCATCGATTATTCCACCTATTCTCATAGTGACTTCAATAATAGTTCTAACCATGAACTCTATAATCTACGAGAGGCGTAGGGAAATATGGACTCTAGCTGTTGTAGGGGGTAATCCACGTTCTATAACAAATATGTTTCTAATGGAAGCCCTCATAACAGGACTCCTATCTACAGCGATAGGATATTTATTCTACACTGGCTTCTACTTGACGTCTGGCGTTCTCGCCCCGTTGGTAAGTAACTGGTACCCTGAATTATTCAACATATTTACTGAGATGAAAATGGCTTCAGGCTTTGAGCTGACGTCTATTTTAGTAATAGTGCTCGTAGGATTAGGTGTCCCACTACTTGGAAGCTATATTCCATGCGTTAAAGCTCAAGGGCTAACCCTGCTTGGTAGAAGCCCTAGACGAAACATAGGTGCCGACGTGCGTAGACGTGGCGACACGGCTGAGTATGTGCTTCCAGTTAGAGCCACACCGTTAGACGGTGAAGCACTATACACATATTTAAAGGACAACTTCTTCACACGTGCCTTCCAAGTTAGAAAGCTCTCTGGAAACGCCTACCAAGATGGGACATTCGACTTCAAATTCACATTCCAGTTTAGAAACGTGCTCACAGAATGTGTACTCAGAGGTGTTAGAAGAGGAGATACCATATATCCAATCTTGGAATTCCCAGCCGAATATTCTGATGCCATGGACCTTCACAAGTTCATATATGAGCTTGAGAAGACTACGCTTAACTATCCATCGTGGAGGGAGAGACGTATAAGATTAGACATAGTCAGAGTTCAGCCTGTGACCAGAGTCAGAACCGTAGATGACGTTCTAAGAGACGTTAAAGTCATAAGAGAGCAGTTGCACGTGGTTACAAGTAAGCTTAAGACCATAGAGAAGCTTAAGGCTACAACTCCATCTGAGCTTTTAGCAGAGTACGAGGCTAAATATGCTGCTCAAGCCGATAGACTCAATAAGGCTATAAAGCGGCTTGGATTGGAACTTGAACCGTTGTATGAACAGCTCAACAATGAAGTTCAAAAACTTAATACAGAAATCGAAAAGCTCAACATAGCTTATAAACTAGGAGAAATGTCTGAGGAAGATTATAAGACTTCATCGGAGCCTCTGAAGACTAGGCTTAACGAGCTTACGAGAAAGCTTGAAGATATACGCTTCGTATTAACCCAGCTTAAAATGCCTAAAGTCACAATGCCAAGTATTAGAGCACCTGCGGCTAGAAGAGCTGCAAGACGTAAGCCAGCTGAAGAAGCACCGGGCCTCATGTACTGTCCATACTGTGGAAGTACAAACCTCACTAAAACGCCGAGCGGTTCAATAGTATGCGGTAGATGCCGTAGAAAACTCCGTTAAACCATCACGTTATTTTAACTCTAGTGGCTAAACCCCTCTTCTCCAATATTTCAGCATTTTCTTCAGGTATATACGCTATATCCTCAGGTTTAAACGGTCCATATGTCTTTAAATCTACCCCAACTATAGCTGGGCTTTCCTTTAAAAACCTAACCAGTACGATTCTATTTTTCAAATCTTGAATAGATATTTTAGGCTCTCTACCGTTTAAAATGTCCTCGAGAGCCTTATCGCTCTCTTCCTTGAAGCGTTTTAAATACCTTACGAGTATATCCTCTTCGTCTGTTAGACTAGACCTATCCAATTCCTGGTTTTTAACTACTTTAGAAATAATCTTATCAAACCTTAACCTGTACAGTCTCGTAAAGAGGCTGGAAGCATTTTCCAATTCACCTTTCAACAGTTCAGCAGATATACTATCCAAGTCAACTATCCTAAGATTTTCAACCAACTGTCTAAAGTATATGCTCGTCCTCCTATAGAAGTCTCTGGGAAGCGGCTGTAGACTTTCACTGGCCCTCTCCATCCTCCAAGCGCTGAGAATTTCGTCGTACATTTTCCCCCTCAAATTACGTAAGCTAAACCTTTACATACTAATAAAACTGCAGCTGAAATAGGGAGCTCTATATCTACCTCGCTATATGGACCGAAGGTGGATTCTCCAACTCTAAACTCCGGGCTTTCGTAAACGTGAACTTTCACTTCACCTTTTTTAAAAGTCACCGCTTCTTTAAGAGGGTCGAAGCTTTCAAGGTCTCTCAACACTTTAACTTTTCTTAAGCCCGTTTTACTATGTAGCGTCCCCTCCAACCTTATAAGTCTATGGACATCGGCTGTAACAACTGTGTCTATTAAGACTCCGCTTTTCCTAGCGGCTTCTAAAAATATAGCCTCCCATGTTCTACTATCGACTCCAACCATTTGGTTAAACTTCCCCCTCCACCATAGCTCGACTATCTTCTCCTTATTCTCAACTATGCTTGAAGCGACTTTATCTTTAACCCCGATTCTCAAAAGGTCTTCTAACCCATAATTGAGCACTATATCATACCCGTTCTTCATGAGTCTTTCAGCCCAAGTTGAAAATTTTAAAGCCTTAGCTAGTTCTTCATCGCTCGTCAAACTCCCTAGACCATGAACCAGCGGATCTATCCCAAGTCCAGTGATGTAATCTACTATTTCTCTTCTAGCGTCTTGATCCAATACTTTAAATTCTTCGCTCTCAACGTGTACATGATACCCCCTGTGTCCGGAGAAGTATAAGGAAATCTCCTGGTCGGTTAACCCGAAGTCTGAGTAGAGAAACTCTAAAAGTTTAATCGTCTCTGTTTTAGCTGCTTCAAGACATTCAGAGCAAAACCAAGCTCTTTCATCAATCCTCTTTGAGCCACACTTAGGGCAGTTTTCCGGAGCTGAACCGTTTCCGTTGTCACCACAATCCAAACACCTCCATCTATCATGCCTCCTCTTACAAGAAGTCTGTATATGGTCGGCGTCTATGTCGAACACTAGATCTGCTCCAAGCCACCCTTTCCCCTCCATGTTTGGAGCGGAGGGGTTTAAATAGTATGCAGTTGAACGGTAACAATCTGCTGGCACTTTTTCGCATAAGAATTTTACGAGGTCTCTCCAATCTTCGAAGCTTAAATGTCTAATCATTGTACGTGTTTCCAACGTTAAAAATCCAAATTCTCTATACTTTATGGAGGTTACCTTTTCAAATACTGCCTCCTGCTCATAAAACCTCTTGAATAGGTTTCTCAGAAACCTCAGGTTTCTCTCCCTCTCCAATTCTTCCAATCCTCCTAATAGCTCTCCTATAGTAGGAGAGCGGGTGTTTAACCCCTCTACAGAACCTCCCCCCTTCGACACATAAACCGTGTGTCTTAAGGGTTTCACACTTAGGAGGCGTATACTTTGTTCTAGACCCCCTTAAACCAGCTATGTGCTCGACTTGATAACGTGTTATCCTTTCATTGGCATCTGGGAGTTTAGTAAACAGCTTAACGATATCTTCTGTGTCGACTCCAATATTGAGAAGGAAGCTTGTTATGGCAAATCTAGCGGTGTGCGGTAGGTGTTGTCCGTTGATCAGTGCTTGGTAAAACGCTCCAATACATGGTGGGAAGGCTTCTAAGATGATCTTACCCTTATACTCTTCTAATTCCTCTACTTTAGGCCTCTTCTCAGATATGAGAAGTCTGATCTCCTCAACTATCTTCCCAAGTCTACCAGGTAATTCTCTATCAAATCTATCTTCAAGCTCATCTTCAATCATGTTTTTAATTCCTTCAGCTATGAGCCTAGTGAATTCCCCCCGCGTCAAATACACGTAGCCGTCTTTTACAGGCTTGTTTATGAGCTTCCAGCTTCTATCCCTGAATATTGGAGCGATTTGAAGGTAGTTTTTAACGCTTAAAGCGTAGTCGTAAGGTGCTCTTTGCCTTATGGGTTCAGCCTTCCACATGAGTACTTCATTGGCTATTTTGAGGAAAATCGTCTGACTCTTCTCTTTTTGAAGGATTTTTACGAGTCTTTTTGCCTCGGCTGAAGCATACCTCTGGCTTAGAAATGTGTCTCCGACAGCCTTAACTATGGCAAGTGCCAATGGAAAAGATAGAAGTTCAACATCTACATTGCTCTTAAAACTTATTTCTTCTCTATCTAAAGCTTCTCGAATTCTCTCCGCCGCTCTATTGACGATTTCTTCAAACTCTGGCTTTTCAAAATCTGCTAGGAGAATATCTCCAGCTCCAGTTTTAACCTTGAAGTATTCACTCGCCTCAGGTATAAAGGGGTACTTTGCTAGGGTCTCTATAGATTCTTCCATGAAATCCCTTTTAACACCGCAATTCTATTCTACATATGGAGCTACATAGTACACTAGCTTACCTTGGAGGATTTCAAAGTTTAGCTTAAGAGGTTTATCTGTACTAAACTCTAAACCGACAGTTCCAGCCAAATTTGAAGCAGATTTAACAATGTCTTCTAGAAACGTCAAACTATAACTTGCACTACTGGGTTGTTTAACCTGCAGTTCTAAAAGTGCTTCACTCGTCCTATCGAGCTCAACGGTTATCTCTCCAAGTTCCCCGCTGGCCTCTATAGTTAAACTATCCGTAGTGGCTTTAAACCTTAATATATCGCTAACAGTCGCGGCGTCGGCAACAGTCCTGCTGAGACAGCTAGAGGTTATCTTCGCCATAACGTCAAATTCTATCTTTAACGGCGGTATCTCCTCGCTCGTAAGCTGTAAAGTAGGCACGATAAGCCGCCTCCTATATCTACCTGAAAGCCTCATCTCAAGTTTACCTACGGATTCGTCAAAAATCAACTCGAGGGTTTCATCACTCGCCCTCCTAAGAAGCTTTAACGACTCTTCGATGTTCAACCCTATAGTCATAGGTTTATCTACTTCAAACTCGTCGAATGCACTTCTACTCCACTCGAAGTCCACCATGGCTACATGGCTCGGGTCCATGGCTTTAACTTTAAGCCCCTCTTCGTCAGCCGTTATACATACTTCGTCCACTAGTGCTGAAAGCGACGTGAGGATATTCCTAAGCGTTTTAGCATCAGCCATAGTTAACCTTAGAACCATCTAATGAATACACCTCCCATAAATAGGGTCTATGAACACTATTATAAGCATTATTACAACCGCTCTAGTAAAAAACGTCTATACATAGTACGTTTTACTAAATTTTCCGACTATAGTTTAAACATCCGTCTGATAGACTTCAATCTTTACGACAATTTATAAAAGCATCTTTCGTTTACAATCTATCTACTATGAACACTACAAACTTAGAATTTGAGAACCTTAGAAAGCTCCTACTACTGGATGTTGAAAAAGCCTTCGAAGAGTGTAACATGCTACTTTCAATTCAGCCGCATCCGGACGATACGGATATTGCAGCTGGAGGAACAATAGCCAAGCTTGCTAAGAAGGGATGTTCAGCAGTTTCTAAATAGTTAACTTTATTAACGCTTCAGAGTATACTCTTTTTGTGGAGGTAGTCCTCGGCGTCCCATTCAGCTACGAGGCGAACAGCGAGGTTAGGAAGCTCTTAGAGGACTTTAGAGACATGGTGAACTTCTGCATAGACTTCTCCGTTAAGAGGAGGGTGACCTCTTATGCTAGGCTTAGGAGGGGCGTCTATGAGGAGTGGAAGAGGAGGTGGGATTATTCCACGCACTTCTGCCACTCAGCGTGTAAGATAGCTTTAGCCATGATCAAAGGCTACAGGAGGAGGCATAGGGAGGGGAAGCCCGAAGCCAAGAAGCTCTTCATGCAACTCGACCCTCAGCTATACAAGTTCTACGGTGATGAGATTAGGATATCTGTTAAGCCCAGGAAGTTCCTCTTCATAAATTTGAAGTATGGCGAGTACCAGAAGAAGTTTATAGATGCATGGAAAGAGGGGAAGCTGAAGACTGGTGAAATAACGATAAACGAAACAAAGATAATCGTGCCTTTCAAGAAGGAAGTAGACATGTCGAATCCGAGCGATTGGATAGCAATAGACATCAACGAGGGCAACGTTACGGCTGTCAGCTCTAATCCACACGTCTTAAGGGTTGAAAGCAACCTGAGGACTATCCATACAACCTACTTCAATATCATCAGGAGGATTCAAAAGCTGAAGAAATACAAGCCTAAGACCGCTGAAAAGCTGGTTAGGAAGTATTCTGGCAGAAGAAAACGCAAAGCTATGGATGAATGCCATAAAATTGCTAAGAAGATCGTAGACTTCACAAAGCAACATAATATGGGAATAATCATGGAAGACCTCAAAGGAATTAGAAAAAGGATCGACCGCACTAAAAACCTCAACCGTAGGCTACACTCGTGGAACTTTAGAAGACTACAATTCTACATCGAGTATAAGGCAAAGCTGAATGGTTTACCCGCAATTTACGTTAACCCGAAGGGAACCTCGAGCCTATGTCCGATATGTGGTGGAAGATTGGCATCGAATGGATATAGGCTTAAGAGATGCGAATGCGGTTACGAAGAAGATAGGGATGTGATCGCATGCCTAAACATGCTCAGGATGAGGGGAGTTCCGTTGCCCCAGAAAGCCACTTATGAGGCTTTTAAAGCTGAGGTGGAACGGATAGTTATAAAATGTTAACTATCCGACAACGGAACAGGAGTCGGCTGCTAAAACCCTTGGAGTATCTGAACTTATATGGCTCAATTATAGAGATTCGGAGCTTGAACCGACAATAGAACTTAGAAACAAGCTTATAACGCTTATAAGAAGGTTTAGACCAGACATGGTATTAACGGTAGATCCGTGGCTCCGATATGAAGCACACCCAGACCATAGAGCCACTGGAATAGCCACCTCTGAGGCTTTTCTCCTAAGCGGTTTTCCGAATATCAATCGCATAGACTTGGTAAACGGACTAGAGCCTCACACCCCTAAATTCATAGCCTACTATTGGACTGAGAAACCAAACATCTACGTCGACATCACCGAGTATATTGAAGTCAAATTCAAGGCTATTATGGCGCATGCATCTCAAACATCCAGTAGAATGGTAGGCATATTAAAAGCGGTTTTCAAACTTATGGGTGAAAAAGCAGGTTGTGAATACGCCGAAGCCTTTAAAGTTCTAGCATCTTCAGCTCTACATTGCAACATATATGCGTCAGAACTATAGGTTTGATCGAAAAACATTTTATGGGCAATCTAAGGCTGTTTTAATCGCTAGACGTATAGTAGACTCTGTAGATCACTACGCCTGTGACTCTACCATTATATCCTCCTGATGCTAGACTGCTTGAGTAGAATACAGGCTTTATGTGCTCGGATTCGTGGAATATTGGACCTAAGTAAATTCCTCCACTGTCGATTGGGTAGAATTTGAAAGGTATGAGTTCTCCTATTAAAGATGCTGAGAACTTAGCTGTCGGATTTCCATTGGTTATATAGTCGGTCTCGTTTAAACCCGCTATTCTAATCATCCATATGAATTTGTTCTCCTCACCGTAACCCTCAGGTTGATAATAGTAGTAGCCTCCATAGCTTCTGACGACGAAGTCTACGAAGACCACTACATAGCTCACGTTGTACTGCTTCATCGTCTGTATTGCTTCTTCTTCCGGCGATAGAAAGGTACGTGCTATTACAGCTATTTGGGTAGAGTTTAAAGTTGCATTGTCTGCAAGCGTTGTCTTATTGCTCATTATGGTTATCCAATAGCCGTAGTCCCACCAGGCCATTACTACGGAATCGTCTGGAACGTTTTCTTTAAGCCATTTTAAAGCTTCAATCCAGTCTCCCCTAAACTCATTAACTGGGACTGATGAGCATGCTAATGTGACAGGGCTGTCGGCGGTCTGTATGCCGAAGTAAACAAGCGGGATTACAGAAAGAGACACTAATAGTACTCCAAATACCACTATCACCTCCTTTCCGAGAGATATCCCTCTTCTTCTAGCCGTAGATGAGCTTTCAAAAACTCTAGTCAAAGACTTGAGTATTTTAATTATAGAGTATGCTCCTGCTAAACACGCTGGTGCGGCTAAAATTAACACTAGTCTAACGTAGGATGCTGCCGAGTATAGAGTTGTTAAGAGCTGTATGACTAAGAAAATATGTTTATTGTCTAACTCGTAGACAGCTATCAGCACGTAGACTGGTATTAAGGCCAGCAGGAAGCCTAGGCTTGTGAAGAAACTTATCCAAGTTGCAGGTCTATGCTCTCCAACAGACTGTATGAGGGGTATAAACGCTCTATACAATGGCTCTAAAACTGCGTAATACTTAGTAGGTACCCCTGTCACGAGTCCGAGCGTCCATGCCGCGTAAAACACTGCTATAGAGGCGGCGATGAACGCGGTTACAGCAGCTAGACGCATTTTAAACCTCTCTACTTTTCTATTAACGATAAGACCGTAGGATAAGAATATGAGAAGACCTAGTGCAGCTACACCCGTTACCTCTCTTATTATGCCTAAACCGACTCTTGGAACACTTATGGCTATACATAACCCGCTACATATCATAATTCCATATGAGACTACATACTTCGTTCTATAATCCTTTAAAACTATGAAGAAGGTTGAAAGAGCTAGAAGTCCTAAAGCATATCTCGCAGTCCCCCACGATGCAAACAGATATCCCAACATCACACCCGTTAAAAGCGCATAAGCTAGAGAGTTTTTAAGGTCTCGCTCTGGGTCCATAGCCCTCACGTAGAATAGGGAGAGTAAAGTCAACGCGAATATTCCAACTGTTTCGTCGTCAAACCATCCGAGGTGTGTTCTAGATATGTAGGCTGGGCAGACTGCCATGAAAAGCGAGGATAGTAATGCTACGGATAATCCACCGTAGTCCTTACCCAAGTAGAATATGGCTATACACGTTAAAACGGACATTATTATTGGAAAATAGCATAGGAATTCATACAACGTCATCGAGAGGCCGATCGTTTTTGCAATAATGTAGAAAAACGCAGCAGTCATAGGTAACCCAGGATATATTGTCCTAGTCATATCTCTACCGCTTGGATACCACGACTTATAGTCTCTCCAATCAAGCCAAGATAGAAATCCCTTCTCCATTATTCTCTCTGTTACTCTATACTGTAGATATGGGTCAAACTCGTGAAGATATACTCCCCACTTCGCAGGTAGCGATCTTATAATAAACGCAGATGCTAGTATCAAACACATAGCAGTTAAAACCAATAAAGTTTTAACTGTTCCACGCGTCACTTTAACTTCCTTAAGAAGTTTAAAAAACTCCGTCAATCTCCTTAGTGTTTTCTGAGACATCAAGCCACCCCATGTAACTAAGGTAAAAACTACTCGGAAAATCCGTCATTTTGAATCCTTTTAACCTCAACCCTTTCAGGGCTCAGCTTTAAAGGCTTATTACAATTCGGACATATGCGGTTGTACTTGCTGAGTATTTCCTCAGGATTTACCAGCTCATCTCCACAGTACAGCATGTGTTTACAATTGCTACAAACAACCTTCTGAGGCATCATAAAATGACTCCCATTACCGCTATTAAACTTTTACTAGCTCACCTATTCAACGTAGGTTACCTTTCCTGTTTTAACGAATTTTAAAGGCGCTCCTCGCTCTAAAGCCATATGATAAGTTAAAGCGTAAATCGGCGGCAACTCAACCAAAGCATCTGTATAATCGTCTGGCGGTTCGTCGATTCTAATCGGCATACATTTTCCAAACGTTTCACCCTCAGCATAATCTATTAATACAGTCGGCGAGCCAAACTCCGCTACGTCAAATGCCATTTTAACGTTCAAACTCCTCGTCTCCTTCGGTCCTGACATAACTATTACACCCAACGTTGGACTTACTATCTCCATTGGACCGTGTCTAAATTGTGCTGCTGAATAGCCTTCACAGTGGATTTTAGCCATTTCCTTCATAACCAACGCCCCCGTATATGCGGATGAAACTGTAGGCCCTCTGCTCACGATCACAATTGAATTACACTTAGCAAGCTTTACAGCTATCTGCCTACAATCATCTAAACATCTACGTTGATATTTCTCTATGATATCTGCAGCTTTTAACAGCTTTTCTTTTTCAGAATCTACTTTTTCTCCCGCAAAGTCTGCTGACAGCATGTGTAAAGCCGCCAGTAAAGCCAAGTGGCTTTTAGAAGCTGCTAAATGTTCTTCTCCAGCCTTAGTGGGAACCACTAGATGGCTCTTAGAGGCTAAAGTACTGTTTGGATTATCTGTTACAGCTACTGTAAACGCATCTTCAGGCATAGACTCTAAAAGTCTAACTACTTCAACAGTTTCACCCGACCTTGAAGTTATAACCGTTACAGAGCCTTTTAAAATGTCAACCATATAGTGTAGGAGCTCAGATGTCTCAACGATCTGAATGTTCAACCCAGCTTTATTCAATTTAAACCACGATGGTAGAAGCGCATAGTATGAGTTTCCCATACCTGTCATAACTATACGTTTAAACTCTCCCCTCTTCACTCTTTCAACTAGGCTTTCAACTTCGCCTCTAACGTCTAAGTATGAAGCTACAGTACTACGAATAGCCTTAGGCTGGCTGAACATCTCTTCTAGAAATAGGCTCACGGGAAATCACTGTCTAAAGTTGAAGACAATCGCTATTTAAATGTGTCTTTTCATAGTTTTCAAGTTTAAGTTTCAAACATAGGCTCTCAATCCACCATTAACATCTTAGGGAAGTGTAAATCTAGCTTTAATGAGCTTAAAATCTTCTCTATTCATACTTTCTCATGAAGCACCGTAATCGATCCACATAGTCACAGCGGTATTCTTGTACCATCATCTGCAACTACGACCTGCCCTGAATAATATCTACGTATATTCTCTTCTATCTCCTTCTTATTCTCATCCCAATCTGGGTGTATATGCGTTATGACGAGTTTCGACACTTTATTCCTCTCGGCTATTGTGCCTATTTCGTCCAATGGATGATGGCCGAATTCATGGATAAGTATACTACATTCAGTTAAGTAAGGCTCGACTTCTGACCTGCCTACATCTCCCGTGTAGATTATCTTATGCTCTCTAAGCCGAATGATGAATCCTAAAGCGTTTGTCGTGAGCTCTGGATAATTCTCTGAATATCTCTGATACCACTTTAAGTGAGAATTTTCGAAAAACTGGACTTTCAACTCCCCCCTGTCGTAAACCTGACCATGACCAACCTCTCTAACGTCTACCTTAAAGGGAAGCACTTCGGGGAATAGGTAGCAGTATTCTAAAATCTTCAGAATCTTCCCACTAGTCCCCCGTGGTCCAAGTATTTCTAAGACATCCCTCCTATCCTTCAACTGAAGCGTCTGAATCAATAACGGCAAGTCGGCGACGTGATCGGCGTGGAAATGACTTATAAATACAGCCTTTAGGTCGAGTGGATTGTAACCCATCCTCTGAAGTAGTGAACTACATGGTGCGCCGCAATCGAATAGGTATAGACTTCTATCGACCGATATTCCAATCGATGTGCAGAAGCGGTTTTTAGTTGGAACACCAGATGCAGAGCCCAAAATAAATATCTCATCAACCATACTCGATGCAACACCGAAAACATCATCTAACCCTATAGTTAAAAGGGTTTTCAAAATCTAGTTGTAGATTGTTAAGCAGGGTTGCTTTATGAAAAGCGGGCTTTTAGACTGATGATATAGCTGGCTTACAACTGACTTGTAAAACTTTAATCAGTCTTCGTTTCTCCAAGGATTTGAGGATCATAGAGTATGCATTCATACCACTTGTATACTCCGTCTTCCCAGACGTAGTAGCTACCCATAAGTTTCAAGTTGGGATACTTCTTCAATACCCTCTCTTCTGCGATCTTCTGTTTGCTTATATCTCTCTTGATTTTTTTAACACCTAAAGCTTTAGGTCTACGCCCAGACCTAGGTCTAGGCTTTTCACCAGACCCCTTTCTAATCCTAACCCTTACAACGACTATGCCCGGTTTAGCTTTATAGCCGAGCTTTCTAGCCGTGTGAAGTTTAGTCGGCTTATCTATCCGTACGATTGCGGGCTGTCTTCTCCATGATATGGCTCTTTCACGCATAAGCTCCGCTATGTAAGACTCTCTAGGCTTCTTCCAAGCTTCAGCAAGAGCACTATACATAGTCTCTCCTCTGAATGGGGGCTTTTAAACTCATAAACTTTGCCGCTTAATTAATTTGTCGTTTTTTCAATCAATCCAGTCTTACGATTTTACACTTGACCCTCTTCAGAACATCTTCAGCCTTCTCAGCTGGAAGTTTAATCGTATATAGCCTCTTCTTAGTTCTGAGTTTAAGCTTAACAGTATCCTTAAGCTTCTTAACGCGGCATTCAGACGCTCTTGACGAAATCTCTACAAACTTTTCAACGTCGAATACTTCCTCAGGCATAGAGAAACACTTAAAACTTAAATGTTAAAAGCAGAGTTTTAAAGATTTCTTAATAATATTGACTAGTATAGAAGAATCTGAGGAACGCGCCTCAAAACCCTACGGTGATGAGTTAGACGTCTTTCTAAGGGTTTTGACAGTCAATATGCTCGGCGGTCTCTTATGGGCTCTTCTCCAGCCTTTAAAAGACTATGATTCTTCAGAGGTTGTGTTTATTGCAGCCTCAGGGATGGTCGTCGGTGTAATCCTAAGCATAGGTAGCCTTCTAACACCTAGAGTATGCTCTAAATTTGAGAAACGTGCCGTCTATAGGATGGTCTGCGACTTGATGTATAGTCTAATATCTATATACTTAACGGTATCCATGATATTCATTTTAACGGCTTCCGCAATAATGTTAGCCGGCGGCCACCTCACCATTAGAAGCAATGGAGATATTGTAGCTTCACTCTCTATGGGTGACTTATTGAATTCCTACAGTTTAGACTATCTCCTACAACTATCCATAATCTCCATCTTTGGAAGCCCAATCGCCGCAATACTGCGGTGTATAAAAGCTAAGATGTCCAGGTGTTTACATAGAAATCGGCATAAAAATGGGATTCTCAATCGGAAGTAGAAGCTCTCCTTTTACTGCATCTCTAAGAGTGCTCTAATCCTCTTAACGACGTTTGGGTGTGTTGAGAAGATTTCCATAAGCCTTTCAAACCATGTGATTTCACGTGAAGCTATGCTTCTAACCAATTCAGAGTCTCTTGTAACACCGTATCTAGATAATTCTCTAACGTCTCTCGCCGCCGTATCAGGGTCTGATATGAACAGTGCTTTAAAAGCTCCTACCTCTGGAGTAGAACCTCTTCTAGCTTTATACCTTCCCGTGTAAGTCACTATTTTAGCTAAGGCCTCTGCTAAGTTTCTCGCGCCGTCTTCTGCTACGGACGCGCTGTGTGTATCTGCATAGTACTCTCTTAGGCGGCTTAAGTATAAGACTACTAGTGAAACTATGTAGTAGACGACTAGAGACAGCATTCCTATCAATATTAGTAGACTGGCATTATTCCTTCTATCTCTAGAGCTATACCCGCCGAAGTATGCGCTCATCATGAGGGAGTATCCCACGTAGTAGAATATCGCAGGTAAAACTGAGGCAAACATCATTACGTGTACGTCTTTATGCTTTAAATGTCCCAATTCATGCCCTATAACAGCTTCAACCTCTTCTTCATCTAGGATATCTAAGAGACCCTCTGTAACGGCGACTCTAGACCCAGTTAGAGGACTACCGTAGGCGAAGGCGTTAGGTATAGGTATTCGAGCTATCATCACCTTGGGTTTATCTATTTTCGACCTTCGGCTGAGTCTTTCGACGATTTCGTGTAGTCTCGGATACTGATATGGCGATGCCTCCCGAACTCCGTATAATGCGTCTATCATATATGGTGCTATAAGCCATTGGATTAAGTTGAATACGACAACTATAGGCGCTAGGATTAATAGTGGAGCCCCAGCTAAGCTTAGTATTATTGCGAAGAATAGTGTAGATAGTGCTATTAGAAATGCTATTGTGCCAAACATACATAATTTAAGTTTTAACGTTCTCATGCTTCTTCAAGCTGTTTTTGAATTTTTACTCTTAAAAAGTTTACTACCTGCAGTGTAAACGTAGTGAATAAGCTTATTAATATGTCCAGCCACCATATTAGAGGCTGATAGATATTGAAGGTTTCAGACCTTAGAAAAGGTATGCGTGGTGTTAACGTCAAAGGGGAAATAACAGACGTCTCTGAGACGAAGGAAGTAGTAACCAGGTATGGTACAACCGCTAAAGTAGCCACTGCAACTCTCAAAGACGACTCTGGATCTGTTAAACTTACTCTATGGAATGAAGACATTGAAAAGGTCTCACCGGGGGCTCTTATAGAGATAAACAACGGCTATACGAGTGTGTTTAGAGGGATCCTCCAGCTTAATATAGGTAGATTTGGAAAATTGAAAGTCTTAAACGAGGAGTGAAACATCTCCTACAAACTTTTTAAACAGCTCCCCCTATGGGGTTATTGATGTCTATAGGCAGTCTAAGTGGTGGGGAGGTTTGACCATACCTCTGGAGTGGAAGAGAAGCCACCTATCGAAGGAGGTGACACCGTCTCTAAACGGGAGTCGAGTCGTACTGCTAGGCATGGTTTTAAGCGTTAGGAGACAGGGTGGTTTATGTTTTATAATCCTCCAAGATGGATGTGGAACCATACAGATAACCGCCCATAAAGATAGGACGCCTGCTCAAGTTTTTGATAAACTGGTTGAGCTTACTCCCCACAGCTACATCGGTGTTAAAGGGGTTGTAAAATCTATTGAAAAAGCTCCCAGAGGCGTTGAAGTTGAAGCCGAAGACCTATACGTCTTCTCAGAGCCTAAAAAACTTCCGCCGTTTGAAATGTTCGCTAAAACGCTTCCAAGCTTAGACAAGAGGCTTGAAATAAGGGCTGTGGATTTGCGCAGACCTAGGTCTCAAGCTATTTTCAAACTTAAACATCAGGTTTTACAGAGCATTAGAAGCTTCCTAGTTGAGAAGGACTTCATAGAAGTCAATACGCCTAAAATCATAGGCTCTGCTACGGAGGGAGGTGCGGCTTTATTCCCACTGCTCTACTACGATAAGGAAGCCTTTCTTGCTCAAAGCCCCCAGCTCTACAAAGAGCAATTGTCTTCCGTCTTTGAACGGGTTTTTGAAATTGGCCCAGTCTTCAGGGCGGAGAAGTTTAAAACGCCTAGACACCTTAGCGAGATAACTTCCGTCGATGTTGAAATGGCTTTTGCAGACTATGAAGACGTAATGCGGCTCCTCGAAGAAATGATAAGCTTCGTAATAGGGAGCCTAGTGGATAAATCTTCTGAAGAGCTTCAGCTTTTAGAAGTGAAGTTGGAGAAGCCTAAGACGCCCTTCAAACGGATGACATACGACGAAGCCTATAATGCGCTTAGAGATTTAGGAGTTGAAGTTTCATGGGGTGAAGACTTCTCTACGTTAGCCCTTAGGAGGCTCGGTCGGCTTCACAGAGGCTTTTACTTCATAACAGACTGGCCAACTGTTTCCAAGCCTTTCTACATTAAGCCTAGAGATGATAATCCTGAGGTTTCTGAAAGCTTCGACCTAATGTACGGGTCTTTAGAATTGTCTTCAGGAGGCTCTAGAGTCTCGTCACGTGAACTCTTGGTTAAACGTTTAAAACAGCAGGGTTTAAACCCAAGGCTTTTCGAATACCATCTTAAAGTCTACGACTACGGTATGCCTCCCCACGCCGGCTTTGGACTTGGACTTGAGAGGTTCATGATGGTTATAACCGGGGTTCCAAACATAAGAGAGGTTACGCTTTTCCCACGGGATCAGAGTAGGCTTACGCCTTAACGGGTGGTGGATATGCCCAAGAGAAGGGCAATCACTGTTAAAGACATTAGGCATTTGGCCTGGCTGGCTAGGCTTGAGCTGTCTAAAAAAGAGGAGGAGGTGTTTAAAAACCAGCTCCCGAAGATTTTAGAGTACTTCAGTAAGATCGATGAAGCTAATGTTGAAGACCTTCCACCCACGTTCCACGTAGTTAAACACTACAATGTTTTCAGGGAGGATGAGCCCCGTCAATTTCCATCGGATCTAGTGCTTCAAAACCCGCCTAAGAAGAAGGGTAGGTTTATAAAAGCTGCGAGGATCGTCTGACTTTGAAGCTTCTACAGTATTCGGCTGAACATATAGCCTCCGCGGTTAGAAGCGGTGAAGTATCTGCCGTCGAGGTTTTAGATGAAGTTGTTGAAAGGATAAGGGCTGTAGAGCCTAGGGTGAATGCGTTTATAACGCTTACTAACGATAGAGCGTATGAAAAGGCTAGAGATGTAGATAGGCGTGTAAGAGAAGGGTTGAAAGTCGGTAGGCTTGCAGGCGTCGTGGTAGCGGTTAAAGACAACATATGTGTGATGGGTGTTGAAACGACGTGCGGTTCAAAGATCCTTAAAGGGTATTTTCCAAGTTATAACGCTACTGTCGTTGAGAGGCTTGAAATGGAGGATGCAGTCCTCATAGGTAAGACGAACATGGATGAATTCGCAATGGGTTCTACTACGGAATTCAGCGCCTATAAGACGACTAGAAACCCCTACGATTTAGAGAGGGTTCCAGGAGGTTCTTCTGGCGGTAGTGCGGCAGCCGTAGCTTCAGGTGAAGCTATAATAGCACTTGGGTCTGATACTGGAGGCTCCATAAGATGCCCAGCGGCATTCTGCGGTGTTGTGGGATTGAAACCGACGTATGGCCTCGTCAGTAGGTATGGGCTTATCGCATACGCCAACAGCTTAGAGCAGATAGGTCCTATCGCTAGAAACGTTAGAGACTGCGCTCTGGCTTTAAGCGTTATAGCTGGTTACGACCCTAGGGATAGTACATCTCTTATGGTTCAGCCTGGGGATTACCTGGGAGAGTTGAATACTCCATGCAACCTCAAGGGTTTACGTATAGGAGTAGTTAGAGAATTCCTAGGGGAGGGTGTTCAAAAAGGTGTAGCCAGCAGGGTTTTAGACGCCGTACACAGCTTAGAAGAACTCGGCGCATCTGTAGGTGAAGTTTCCCTCAAAAGCTTAGAGTATGCTTTAGCAGCATACTACGTTATAGCTATGTCTGAAGCGAGTTCAAACTTAGCCAGATACGATGGTTTAAGATACGGGTTTAGAGCCTCAGATCAAGGTTTAAATTGGACTAGAGCATACGCTAAGAATAGACGTCTAGGCTTCGGTGAAGAAGTTAAACGTAGAATAATCCTAGGGACATTCGCGCTATCCGCTGGATACTATGAAGCATACTATTTGAAAGCGTTGAAAGTTAGAACGCTCATATTAAACGACTTTCAGAGGGCCTTCAAAGAGTTCGACGTATTGGCTGGGCCATCAATGCCTACTGTTGCGTTTAAAATAGGTGAGAAGATTGAAGACCCGCTTGAGCTGTACATGTGCGATGTAAACACGGTGCCAGCTAATTTAGCGGGCTTACCTGCGATATCAATACCCTGCGGTCTATCAGAGGGGCTGCCGGTTGGACTGCAGCTTATCGCACCGCCTATGGAGGAAAGCCTACTGTTTAAAGTTTCATATGCCTATGAAAGTTTAAGTCGATGGAGTTTTACGTTGAAGCCTTAAGACTGCCCCCCATACAACCTCATACTTGCCCATCGTAAAACTTCTTAAACCGTATTTTCCCTGCGATTTGATGGGCTGTTCAAGGTGGACTTATTGGCTACGATCAATACCGTTCTACTGGACAGGGTTTTAAAAGAGCTTGAGGAAGGTCTGACCTTCCTTTGACGTTTTAGCTGTCGATTTATCTCCTCTACTTTTACCTTAGCTGTTCAAGGTGGAAAGGATAAATATTGGCTTTAAACTTATAATAGCTGATGGCTTTTAAAACGGTTAAAATAGGTCTTGAGGTCCACTGTCAGCTTACAAATCTTAAGAGTAAGCTCTTCTGCCCGTGTCCTACGGATTATAGGGGTAAGCCTCCGAATACGAATGTATGCCCAGTCTGTATGGGTGAGCCTGGCACTCTACCTGTTTTAAATAGGGAGGCTCTTAGAAGCGCCGTTATGATAGCCTTAGCTTTACACTCAGATGTTTCGAGGTTTACGTATTTTACGCGTAAAAACTACTTCTACCCCGATATGGCTAAAAACTTTCAAATATCTCAGTATGATGGTGTCGGCGGTGCTCCCTTAGCCAAGGGTGGTCGTGTAGTTTTAAGCAATGGGAAAACCGTGAGGATTAGACGGATACAGCTTGAAGAAGACCCTGCTAGAATCGTCTACGAGGGTTCTATAGATACTGCCCCTTCGGCGCTTATAGACTACAATAGGCATGGAATTGCGCTCGTAGAAATAGTTACTGAGCCGGATATATCTTCGCCTGAAGAGGCTAGGCTTTTCCTTCAAAAGTTGAGGTCGATATTGGAGCACTTAGGCGTATTCGATGGAGAGCTTGAAGGCGCTATGAGATGTGATGCGAATATTTCTCTTGAGGGTGGTGTTAGAGTCGAAATTAAAAACATTTCATCTTACAAGGAGGTTGAGCGTGCTCTGATGTTTGAAATCACGAGGCAGAGTAGTCTACTTTCTAGAGGTATTAAGATTGCTAGAGAGACGAGGTTTTGGGATGAGCGTAGGAGGATAACCGTCTCCCTTAGGACTAAGGAGACTGAGGAAGACTACAGGTATTTTCCAGAGCCTGATTTACCTCCAATAGTGTTAACCGACGAATTCATAGATGAAGTGAAGCGTAGCCTCCCCATGCTTCCAGATGAGAGGAGGCGCATCTTCATAGAGAAATACGGTGTTTCAGAACAGAATGCGGATGTTCTCGTGAGTGATAAAGCTTTAGCAGACTTCTATGAGAAGTGTCTTGAACATTACAGTAAAGCTCAAGAGCTCAGCTCTCTCATTGTTGGAGACTTTCTAGCTCAATTGCACAGTTTAAACATCTCCATTAGAGACGTTAAGGTCAGCCCAAGCCAAATAGCGAAGCTTCTAAAGCTCCTCGACAGTAAAGTATTGACTGGGCTTTCAGCTAAAGCCGTTTTAAGGGAGATGCTTATTACAGGTGAAGACCCTGAGGTTGTGATTCAGAGGAGGGGGCTCCAACGGATATCGGATAGAGAAATGCTCGCTGGGCTCGTCGACCAAGTCTTCACCATGAATCCGAAGGCTGTTGAAGATGCGCTTGTAAATGAGAAGGCTATTCATTTCTTAGTCGGTCAAATAATGCGTATGACGCAGGGTAAAGCCGACCCCAGCCTCGTCCGAGAGCTCGTCGAAGATAGGCTTGGAAAACTAAAATCCAATAGGTCGGGTTGAAGATTCCGCGAATCCTATTAAACCCTTCTCGCTTTAAACTTGAAGCTTAAAGCCTCTAGTGCTTCTCGAGTTGAATTCGCATTTAGAAAAACGCGGAGTATTTTCAAAGCCGTTTTAAAGTTCTCCTTCTTACCGCATGGGGTTTCGATGAGGATGGGTGTGTCAAGGTTGAGTTTAGCCTTCAGAATGGGCGATATTGAACCTATTAGAACACCGTTTTCAACTTCTAAAAGGGGAGGAATACCTTTTACGTTTTCTCTATCTGGGCTTGTTAGACTACTGTAGCTCGACGTCTTGTAACAGTGTACTTCAACGTAAACGTCAGGCTTGAAGGCTTCAACTATTTTAAGAAGCCTCTTAAAAGCCTTCGTATTCAGGTAGTTGAAGCTTAAAGTTGATACATACTTGCCCGTGTAGAGACAGGGTATTACAACTGCTGAGCCGCTTCTAGGCCTACGTGTTTTAACAAGCATTTCGAGAAGTAGCTTCGTCGTACGGCACTCTCTACCGTGTAGCCCTCCAATGAATAATCTTAGAGGCCTAGAAGGGTTTCCTATGCTCTTGTAGATTTTCAAGAGGACCACCCATCTATACTCTGTGGACTACGTGTTTTCAAACAGCCTCTATAAATTTTAAAGCCCTGAGGATATATTACTTAAGGCTGGTGCTTACGATGATAATCGTAGCAGTTGACGGTGGTAAGACGAAGACGTCATGCGTAGTTTTTAATGAAGATGGTGAAGTCATATCTACGTCTTCATCTGGACCCAGCGGGCTCCTACTTCCAAGCGATACCGTTAAGAAGAACCTATGGACTGCCATATCGGGCTCTCTCTCTAAAGCCGGGTTACGCGTAGAGGACGTAGACGTCCTATCCATAGGATTAGCAGACATAGACACAAAACACGATGTTGAAAGAGCCTCTCTTATGGTTAAAGAGCTTCCGATACCCCGCTCCGTAACCACTGTTGTTGAGCATGATGCAGTCGTAGCCTACTATGCGGTAACATATGGGGCTCCTGGTGTAGCAGTCATAGCTGGAACGGGTAGCATAGCCTTCGGTATGAATAAGCATGGTGAAAGAGCCAGGTCTGGAGGTTGGAATTGGCTCTTCGGAGATGAAGGTAGTGGCTATTGGATAGCTAAAGAAGCTCTTCAAGCCGCAGCTAGAGCGTTTGACAGCCGTGGACCTAAAACCGTTCTCGTCGACGTTTTCTTGGAGCATTTTAAGATAAGCGACCCACTTGATATGCTTGAAGTAGTCTATCGGAGTATGGGGGGTGACCCGTTGAAATTAGCCGATTTAGCTGTCCTCGTAGATAGGGCTGCTGAGGTTGGAGATGAAGTTGCTATAGGTATTCTTGAGAGGGCTGGTGTTGAACTGGCTCTCGCATGTTACGCTACTGCTTTAAAACTCGGCATGGTTGATGAGCCTATGGTTGTTGGAACCGTTGGAAGCGTTTTTAAGTCTAAAATCGTTGAAGACGTCTTCTACAGTTGGCTTAAACGTAGGCTTAGGAAAGCCGATTTTAAACCGCCTCTCGTAGGGTTTCAGCCGATCATAGGTTCTGCTGTGATCGGTTTTAGAAGGCTTGGTTTTGAGAGAATCGAAGAGAGGATTGAAAATCTTAAGAGAAACTTGGAAGTTTAACGGTTGTCTCTACTCTTCTAGAACCATCCGAGTGTTCCATCCTTCCTGACTCTGTTTAAACTCCACTTGAAAGTCTTGTAGCCGATTGGGAGGAGTACTACGCCGAAAACAGCTCCTTTTAGAAACTCTAGTTGAATCGCAGGCTCCAGTATGGATGCGGCTCTAAGCATAGATAGACGCCACAAGTGGTAGACCCATGTTTGAGGTAGGAACCATGAGACTGTGGAGATGCCTGGTATGAAGCTGTCTAGGAATTGAACTGGGAAGGATATGCCTGCGAGGAGTTGTTGTAGAACGTTTATAGTCCATGTTACTGGGTCTGTAGACTTCGTGACGAGTCTGAAGCCTGTACTCACCATAGATAGGCCTAGCAGTATCATAGCGGATATTATGAATGATAGGAGCGTTGAAAACCAATCTACTCTAAGTTTTACTCCGAATACTAGTATTCCAACTAGGATTTGAGGTATGAACGTTATAACTGAGAAAATGTATGGCCAGGCTATCCGTCCTACTACGAAGACAGGCACTGGTATACCCGTCATTATAATGGTTTCTAAACTCCAGGGGTTGAGGTGTCTCTCCAATGCTTGAGATATCGGCATGACGAGGTTTCCTATGACTAATCCAACCACTAGGAAAGATATGTAGTCTGTTTCATACTCTGGGACGGGTCTATTCCTGTATATGGCGTTAATAGACCAGCTTAAAATCCCAATGGCTATCGTTATAAGTTGAGTCGTTACTTGCGTCTTGTAGGTTTTCCACCCTCTAAAGTCTCTTTCCGCGAAGGCTAAAATCTGCCTTATACTTGTGGCTAAATCTATGCTACGCATTCTCTCACCTTTTAACCAATTTTATGAAGATTTCTTCTAAGCTGGGCTCGTATGTTTCAATATCTCTCACGTTTAAACAGTGTTTAGATATGAGGTTCATCATATCTAGAACCTTAAAGTTTTCATCGGTCTCTACCACTATTTTACTCGGTGAGCCGAACTCCAAACTCACGCTTTTAACGCCGTTTAAGCTTTCAAACTCACCTATGACGTTCTTCAGCTTTCCATCAGATTCTTCGTCTAAAATCAAGCGGTAGTGTTTCTCAGGGCTTACATACCTCCTGAGGTTTTCAGGGGTATTGCACGCTATGATTTCACCTCTGTTTATTATAGCTACTCTATCGCATATGGATTGAGCCTCCCACATGTTGTGCGTAGATAGGAATATTGTCTTCCCCTCGGATTTAGCCAGCCTCTTCAACATTTGTCTAAACTCTGTAGCAGCCGTCGGGTCTAGCCCAGCCGTCGGCTCGTCGAAGAGTAGAATCGGTACGTCTAAGAGTAGGGCTCGGCATAGTTGAAGTTTACGAGCCATACCTGTGGATAGGCGTTGGTACATGTCGTTAGCTCTATCTTTTAAACCCATAAGCTCCAACAGCTCTTCGATACGCTTTTTAGCGTAGCTCTTAGGAAGCCCGTATAGAATCGCGTAGAACTCCAAGTTACTTTTAAGGTTTAACCTCCACTCAAAACCCCTATGTTGCTCACCTAAAACGGCCTGTAGGTTTCTCAAAACTTTGCTAGGCTGTTTTACAACGTCGTAGCCGTTTACGTAGGCTTCTCCACCGTCTGGTAAGACTAGAGTACATAGAATCTTTATGAGCGTGGTTTTCCCAGCCCCGTTCGGCCCTAGGAGGCCGAAGACCTCTCCACGGTAAACTTTAAGGTTGACTTTATTCAGTGCTTGGATAAACCCCTTCTTCCTTGTGAATAGCTCTCTAATGCCTCCAACTCTACCCCAGTACTCCCAATGTCTTCCGCCGGAGACGCTTCTAAGGCTGATAGGGTATTTTTTGACGAGGTCTACAGTCTCTATAGCTATCTCAGTCATTTAACCTACATAGATAAAGTAGCTTACTCTGGTTTAAATTTATCCCCCTGGTCTGATGTAGCGGATAGAAAGCTTTCCTTCCTCGGCTAAGCCGTTTAATGTAGGCTTCCCTAGGACTTTAAATTGAACTTCTCCTTCTATCTGTGAATGGGGGAATCTTGAGTCTGTTGATTTTTTGGATAGAGTTTACCGTCGGCTGATTTAAATATCATACTTTCCTGTGTAAACCGTACATTTTAATAGTGTAGTTTTAGAGCTTATTTTTCCATTTCGAAGACTCTATCTACTTATGCCTGTTAATATTTAAAGTTGAGAACACTTAATGATTTCAATTGTTTAAAGTAGATGGTCTAACGTATTTGAATGTAGGAGTAAAATGTTTACGCTTTAACTAACGGTTTCTCTACAAGATTACTGTAGGTTTTAAAATTTTAGATTCTTAAAGTAGCAATCTATGATTGCTCTGAAGAAAAATTTTATATAAAACATCTTATTTCTATTCGAAATGATAAAAATGTCGGCTGAATCTACGAAAGCAACTTTAACGTCTGGTGTTAAAGTATACTATCAAGGAAGATGGGTTGATGTCTCTGAAGTCGTAAGTGTTAGACACGCTAAGGTTAAATTGAAACAGGCTAGAGATGAGTTAACACGCCGTATAATAAAAGAGCTTCTGAAAACGCCTAGAAACTGCGTTAGAAGGTCTGTACTGATTAAGCTCAGCAGGGAAGTGGCCAGTGAGATGGGTCTTAAAAGACTTGGCTATAGGTTTCTTATAACTCAAGGTGTAATCGGACGACCAGTCGGGTCTAAACTCTACTATCTCACTGAGAAGGCTAAAGAGCTGTACCCAGACCTCTTCCCGAGTTAAAGTTGGAAGAACCTTCAACCTCCTTCTCTATTTTTTCCTAAGCCTCTTAGGTGGAAACCCCATAGTATGTTTTGACCTTAAAAATCTCTATTGGTTAAAATAAAGCAGAAGGCTTATAGGGCTTGAAGGTATGCTATTGGAGGGCTGAACGTATTCTCTCGTAGAGTTCTTCTTTCTCGGGGACGCTTGTTACAAAGGCTATTTTACCGTTTATAGCTATTATAGGTATTAGGCTTCGCATGACTTGAGGTCCAAGACCCATTTCAACAACCCTCTTCTTCCCACTCGCCTCGAGTATTTCAGCCAGCCGCTTCTGCGTCTCCAAAAGCTTCTCTCCATACTCGGCTACACGTATTTCTACACGTTCACCGAAATCCTTCTTAACTTCTCGTAAAAGTGTAAAGAGCCTCTCATTTTCCTCTCTTCTACGTCCACAGCCGCAAAGCCCCGTGGGGAAAACCTCTAAGAGCACTTGACCCATGTTTTCACCCTCTACTCGAATCATATATTAGATGTGCTAGTTTTTTAACGTTTTCTAAGCCTACGACCTCTGTATCTAAGAGGGGTACTTCAACTACAGGTATGTCGTTGAACTCCTTTTTAACCAGGTTTATGTACTTCTCCTGTAGAGTTCTACGTTTAAGGAAGAAGTCGTTTATACAGTATTCCTTGGGAAGTACAGAGTTTATGAAAATACCTCTAACTTTGATCCCGTATGGGGTTAAGCCATCCTGAATCCTCTTAACTTCGTAAACTGGTAGCATTTCAGGATGCGTAACTACGAAGTAGACTGTTTGGTCTGAGGCGAGCTTTTTTATGGCTGAATAGCTTTCATCTCTAAGCCTTTCAAGAAGCTTAAGCTCAGCCACTTTACCAGTTAAATCTACTATTTCCTTCTTCGCAGCTATAGCCATTTCAAGGTTGTAGACGTAGCGCCACGGGTAGTTCACCATCTCGAGGTTGTGGTATCCAGGAGCTGTGTCGAAGACGACTGCGTCATATCTATCTGTATTCATGTAGTGTATGAAGACGTTGTACGACGCCGTTTCACACGGGAGGACGGGGTTTTTCTCCCAATACTCCTTCAAAAACCTTATTTCAGATTCGCTTATCTTTTCAGCGGATAGGTCTTTAAGCGCCTCTATACGTTTCAAAACCTCAAGCTGGTGTTTTCTAATGCTCTCTTTAGGGTCGACGTTTACCACCCAGAGTTTTCCAACCTCTGGGATCTCCGTCTCTTCGCTTCCTATGTCCCTTTGAAAAATATCGTTCTGGCTTTTCTGAATATCTGTAGATGCGAGTAGTGTTTTAAACCCCTTCGCAGCCAGCCAGAAGGCGGTGGCGGCAGCTAGACTACTTTTGCCAACACCGCCTTTCCCGCCGAAGAATATAAACTTCCTATCTTCCCTTGGAAGGATGGATTCTTCTAGTTTCTTCATTTCTCCACCGAATTATTTACTGTAAAATTACTTTAAAAAGTTTAACTTTCAAACCAATATAGTACTAAGAGGAAGGTTTTTCTCAAGGTTTTAAACAGTAGGAATGTGGAGATGGTGGACGCTTCAAGGGCTATCATAGAGCGGCTGTTGAATATTAGAAACCCGTCTAGAGAGGATGTTGAAAAGGCTAAGTTTGAAGTATGTAGAGTGTTTAATTTAAGCAAGATCCCGAGTAATTCTGAGCTTATAAAGAGTCTAAAGCCTGGTGAGGAGAGGCTTTTAGAGGTTCTCAAACGTAAGAAGACGAGGACTATAAGCGGTGTTACAGTTATCGCTGTTATGACTGCGCCATATCCATGTCCTAAAGACGAACCCTGCATATACTGTCCAGGTGGTCCGAGTAGAGGCCTACCTCAAAGCTATACTGGTCGTGAGCCGGCTACTCTCAGAGGCGTACAGTATAACTACGACCCCTATATGCAGGTTGCCAATCGTATAAATCAGCTTAAAGCCATAGGGCATCCGGTGGATAAGGTTGAATTGATAGTGCTAGGTGGGACGCATACGGCATTGCCGTTAGACTACAGAACCTGGTTTATGAAGAGGTGTCTCGACGCTCTGAACGGTGTAGAATCCAGTTGTTTTGAGGAAGCTAAAAAGCTGGCTGAGAGAGCACCTGTAAAGGTTTCAGGTGTAACCGTGGAGACTCGTCCAGACTGGTGTATGGAGAATCATGTGGATGAGATGCTCGACCTCGGTGTTACGAGGGTTGAGCTCGGCGTTCAAACGATTTACGATGATGTTTATAGGCTTATAAATCGTGGGCATGGTTTAAAGGAGGTTGTTGAAGCTACGAGAATAGCTAAAGACGCTGGTTTGAAGGTTACATACCATCTTATGCCGAATCTACCGGGTTCTAATCCCGATAGAGACTTGGAGATGTTTAGAGAGGTCTTTAGGAATCCGTCCTTCAGACCGGATGCTCTTAAAATATACCCGTGCCTCGTAATAGAGGGTACGAAGCTCTACGATATGTGGGTTAAGGGGTTGTACAAGCCCTATGATGAAGATACCGTTGTAGAGGTCTTGGCGGAGGCTTTTAAAGAGATTCCCAGGTACGTTAGGGTTCAAAGGGTTCAGAGGGATATACCAGCCCCTCTGATAATCGACGGTGTTAAGCATAGCAATCTAAGGGAGCTTGTTGAGGAGAGGCTTGAATCTAAGGGGTTTAAGTGTAGATGCATAAGGTGCCGTGAGGTCGGCCACTCACATATGAAGCATAAGGTTAAACCGAACGTAGCAAACGTAAAGCTCCTCAGGATGGACTACGAGGCGAGTATGGGGCGTGAAATCTTCCTCTCCTTCGAAGACGTGGAGAACGACGTGCTCATAGCTCTACTTAGGCTGAGGATACCATCTGAAAAGGCTCATAGGCGGGAGGTGGCGAACGCCGCCGTAGTTAGGGAGCTTCACGTATATGGGCCTATGGTCCCAGTCGGGTTTAAACGTGAAGACGGGTGGCAGCATAGAAACTACGGAAGATGCCTCTTAGAGGAGGCTGAGCGGATAGCGTTTGAGGAGTTCGATAAGCGTAAACTCCTAGTTATCAGCGGTCTAGGGGTTAAACGGTATTATAAAAGGCTCGGCTACGTCGACGACGGCCCCTACGTAAGCAAAACTCTAGCTGAATAGCTTAAACTATTACTCGACTTCATTCAATAAATCGTTAAAATCGTCACAGTTCTTAATATCTCTACAGCTGGAGACCCTTACGAAGTTTGAAATCATAAATCTAGCTCGTTGCTTTTCATCGTTTTTACGAATTTCTTGGCTACTCGGTATAGCATTTCATCGTCTGTGACTAGTGTTAGCTTGTTTTCGACGGCGGCTTGAATGTATGCAGCGTCATAGTATGTTAATCCCTCTCTAACGGCGATTTTTAGAGTTTCCAAACCGTTCTCTTTCTCCGGCTTTTTCATGTTTATGAAAACCTCTGTCAATGTGTCTAATAGCTTACTAGCCTCCTCTGGAGTTATAGTCCTATGAATATACGTCTGCTTCCAGACGGCGTTTCCCAGCTCATAAAACGCTAAGTTTAAAGTCCACCCTTCAAATAGCTTATCTATCCTTTTTTCTCCACAGAGATTTATTATCGCTGAAGAGTCGAAGAGGTTCATCTCTCCTCCCTAGTCTCTCTTATAGCTTTAATCCACATTTCCCTATCGACCTTCCTTATTATCTCGCTGGCATCCTTAATCTTCTCGTAAAGCCTCTGCTTCATCCTATCTTCAACCTCCTTTTCAAGGGCTCTCCTGATAACCTCTGATGGCTTTATACCTAGCTCGGTCAGTTTTTTCCTCAACTCTACATCTATTTTAGCTGAAACCGTTACAAACTTAGTCATACTCAGACTATACTACAAATTTGTAGTATAAAAATATGACTACTCATTTCTCCGCCCAACTATCATGTTCAGTTAAACTTGTGTTTTACTGGTGTGGGAAAATTTTAACGTCTCCTAGGTTTTATTGAAACTGGTAGCCTATGATAAGGGTTTTAATCGTTAGAAGCTATGAAGAGCTTAGTCTTGAAGCAGCGTTGAGAATTGCGGATGTCGTTAAATCTAAGCCTGATGCTGTTTTAGGTTTTGCGACAGGTAGTACTCCGATTGGATGCTATAGAGAGCTTATTCGGCTGCATAGAGTGGAGGGGTTGAGCTTTTCAAGGGTTTCAACGTTCAACTTGGATGAGTACGTCGGTCTGCCGCCGGAGCATCCTCAAAGCTACCACTACTATATGTTTCAAAACCTTTTCAACCATGTAGATGTTGAGAGGGAGAAAATTCACATACCTAACGGATTGGCTGAAGATTTAGAGGCGGAGTGCCGTAGATATGAGGAGGCTATTAAGCAGTCTGGGGGTATAGATCTTCAGATTCTCGGAATAGGGAGGAATGGGCATATAGGTTTTAATGAGCCCGGCTCACCTTTCGACTCTAGAACGCGTGTTGTTAAGCTTTCAGATCAGACTAGGATGGATAATTCAAGGTTCTTCAAGTCGTTAGATGAAGTTCCAACGCATGCGATAACTATGGGTATTGCGACGATAATGGAGGCTAAACGTATAATCCTCCTAGCCTCTGGAGAAGCTAAGGCGGAGGCTGTAGCTAAGGCTGTTAAAGGACCTAAAACCGTTATGGTTCCAGCTTCAGCTCTAAAAGACCATCCGGACTGCCTATTCATAGTGGATAGGGAGGCGGCTTCGCTCCTCTAGCAATCGTCGGAATCGTTTAACTGTAACTTTAATAACGACTCTCCATTCAGTATTAAACTCGGCGTTTAACGTTGCAAGGTGTCTGGTATGAGTACATCTGGTGAAAGTCTACCTAAGCCTATAGTTAAAATCCCAAGGGCAGGCTATGGCTTTAGGGAGGGTAGGGGTTTCAGTATTGGAGAGCTTAAGGAGGCTGGTTTATCCGTCGGCAGGGCTAGAGCGCTTGGTCTTTACGTCGACTGTAGGCGTAGGAGCATTAGAAGGGATAACGTTGAAGCTTTAAAACGTTTTCTGAAGACCGTTGAAGCGGAGGCTAAGGCCGAGGCTTCTCAATCGGTTAAGCAGAGTGAGGGTTAAAGCTAAAAACCTAGGTAGGTTGTAACTTCTTGTGGTGGTTGGTTTGGAGAGTGGGCTTTTCAAGGGGCTTATACCTGCAACAGTCCTACCCATGGATGAGAGCTTTAAGATAGATGAGGATGAGCTTAGAAGCTATATAGGCTGGATTTCCAGTTTTAGAGTGAGCGGTTTAGCCGTTAACGTTGATACAGGCGAGGGTCCACATCTATACTTTGAAGAACAGCTGAGGGTTGTTGAGATCTACAGGGAAGAGGTTAAAGGACGTATACCTATAGTTGCAGGTTTATCGGCGAGGTTTACCGATGAAGCCGTTAAACACGCTAAAGCGTTTAAAGAGGCTGGTGCAGATGCCCTCCTCGTTTTTCCAATACCTGCTTACGCTGGCGAACCTCTAGACCCTGAGATTCCGTACAACTACCATAAGGCTGTCTCTGAAGCCGTCGGCATACCTCTCATAGCTTTTCAGCTTCAAAGGGCTCTTGGAGGTGTTGAATACTCTGAGCAGGCTTTGAAGAGGCTCTTCGAAGTTGAAGGCGTTGCCGCTATTAAGGAGGCGAGCTTCGACGCTAGGAAGTTTACGGAGACGCTTAGAGTGGTCTCCTCGTTGAAGAGGAAGGTCTACATGCTTACCGGTAACGACAACTTCATACTTGAGTCTTTCATCCTCGGTGCTGACGGCGCTCTACTCGGCTTTGGAACCATAGCTACGGATTTACAGGTGGAGATGATAGATAGAGTTAAACGGAGGGATTACGATGGAGCCTTTGAAATATACAGGAGGATAAACCCCCTGGCTAATGTGATATTCATGCCTCCCGTTAGAAACTACAGAGCTAGGCTTAAAGAAGCGCTTGTAATGCTGGGTGTTTTGAAGAAAGCCTACGTTAGACCTCCTCTAACTCCGATTTCTGAAGCGGAGCGTAAAGCCGTGAGGAAAGCCCTCTTAGAGTCTGGCCTACTATGATATGCCTAGCGCTTCAACCGTGTATTCTACGTATTTGACTATAGATGCTACGATGGCTTTAAAAGCTTCTTCACCCTTTCTACGGCTAGCCTTAGAAGGGTCTCCCCATACACCCGTTGGAGATATTTTAAGCATAGGCAGGTAGTCCAGCATCTCCCTCTCAACATCCGGCTTATAGCCTCCAGTAGTTCCTCTAACCGCGTCTGGCTTGATGTATAAGAGTAGAGAAGTCTCCTGTTCACCAGCGTGTAGATCGTTCGGTGTTTCGAAAACCTCTCTCGCGGCGTTTGCATACGTTTGCTCTGAGATGAGTATTATCTTGAAGTCTGAGTATTCGAGGTTTAAATACCTTACGGCTGGCTTCAGGATGAAGTTTCCACCGTGCCAGCTGAAGACCACTAAGTACTTAAACCCCTCCTCCCTGAGGGAGTCGGCGATGTCTCTTAAAACCGACGTTAGGGTTTCAGGTCTAAGGTATACGGTTCCTCTAGCCCCCCTATGCTCTGCTGAGCAGCTTACTGGAATCGTGGGTAGGAGGAATAGGTTGAGCCTTGAAGCAACTTCTCTAGCGATTTCTGAGGCTATTATAGTGTCTGTATTTAAAGGTAGGTTTACACCGTGCTGTTCTAGGCTTCCT
>Ga0209394_1000323_pt1 | contig 40336 bp, 35 predicted proteins | sample JNZ201metaG_FD_184122 | JGI IMG/M metagenome (GOLD analysis project Ga0209394, IMG submission 184122) | Hot spring microbial communities from Jinze hot spring, China to study Microbial Dark Matter (Phase II) - JNZ 20120812A (SPAdes) (version 3) ...
TAATGATGTGGTCACCAGTAACAGCAGCATTCATAGCAATGTTCATAACAATAGCACTAAGCTACATAAAAAAAGAAACACGAATGACACCAAAGAAAATATACATAGCACTAGCAAAAGGAGCTGAAGACAGCTTAACAATTATTGTATGCGCTGCTGCAGCTGGAATAGTCGTTGGTGCGGTGGCCTTAACAGGGCTGAGCGATAAATTAACAGTCCTGATATACGACCTTTCCTTAGGTAGTATGGCATTAGCTCTTATGGTGGCTGCGATAGTGACGTTAATTATGGGTATGGCCTTACCTACTACTGCCGCGTACTTAGTTGTCGTTGCATTAGCCGCTCCAGCCTTATATAAATTAGGTGTGAATCCCTTCCAAGCACACTTCTTCGTATTTTACTATGCAACTATTTCAGCTATAACCCCACCAGTCGCTCTAGCAGCGTATGCTGCAGCTTCAATAGCTAGAGACGACCCGATGAGAGTGGGCTTCCAAGCATGTAAGTTAGGGATAGCAGCTATCATAGTTCCGTTCGTGCTCATATTTAAGCCAGGACTCCTACTAGTCCTCGAAGAACCTCCGCTAATAATTATAGAGAACATAGTTACAGCATTCATCGCTATTTACGCTATAGCATTAGGGGTTGAAGGTTATATGAGGGATGTCATGCACTTCTTAGAGAGGATTGCCTTGATAGCCGGTGGGTTAGTACTATTCGCTCCAACCTCTCTTGAGTTAGACCTCATAGGGCTGATTTTAATAGCGTCGTCGATAACATCACACTATATGAGGCATAGGAGGATCCATATGAATTCTACTGAGACTAGAGGGACTTAGCGTAGTTGAAGTTGAGATAAGTACATCACTACATAAAGGTCTTAAATATCTAAGTAGATGAGGGGTCCATGCTGCTGCGCTGCATACACGTCTGAAGTCCTTACATCATCTGATGGTATTTCCTTTATTATGGTTATCTTAATACCTAAAACATTATCCACGAAGTATATGCCTTCGATGAGGTCTTCACTAATGCTGTAGAGTTTAGCTATTAACTCCCTACTTAACTTGTTTTTCGCCTTCATATAAGATTCAACGTCTTTGAAGAATATATCTATAGTTAGTTTGAAGGGGCCCGCATTTTTAGTCCTCACCACCTTAGCTACATCATATAGTTTAACCATACCCATTACCTCGGAAACTCCATCACTCTCATCTTAAAAGGTTCTACAGGGTCCTCCAATTCTAACGTATGCCATATGTTGAACTCGTATACAGGTCCTACGGGGAAGTCTGACGGAGAGAATGGGAATGCTATATTCCCAGCCGTGGTCTTCCTCCCCTCAAATCCGTGGTGTAGTAGCGTAGCCCTTACGAGGGCGCATATAGAATTAGCTATTTCTTGAGTTCTAGCCACTACGTCAATAATTATCCCAACTTCGTGGGGTTGCGGATTCTTTAAAGGTTCGTAAACGCCCATAACTCCGTTAATACCGTAGACCCTAAAGTTAATAACGTATTCATCTTCGGGGATATGCTTCATTCTATCCTTAACTACCTCAACTACCTCTTCTAAGATTTGATTAATCTTACCTATGAAGATAGGATCTCTAGAACCTGCAATGCTTATCGTCCTAAACCCTATAAGTCTAACACCTTCCAACTTAATAGTGTAGGGTTGAGGGACGAACCTGCTGCCACTAACCATTACAGTTCTTTCATCATATTGGACGTAGTTAGCTGTAGTTACATCTAAATATCCTTCAGGTAATCTCTCCATGTACGGATTATCTCTTTCATAAAATGAGTGGGCAGCAACACTGGTAACTGTACACCTCCTCCTAGGGTTAGGAGGTCTTACTAGGAAGTAATCCTTATTCAATATTCCGAAGATCCCATCACTACTACTACCTGGTTCTGCGGCTAGAGCACCGCATTCAAGTATCTTAGACATATGGTAGACTAAGTTCTTAGGGAATCCAAACTTTAGAGGATATGCGGCTACAATACCTACATCTAAAGACCTACCGGTGATAATGCCGTCAATCAGACCTTTAAAGTATAGGTCTAAGGCCTTAATAATTGGTTCGGGACCCATCTGAGCAACTATCCTAACGCTCTCATCTACGTCTCTTACCGTTAAGTGTTCAGAAAGCCTTCTAATATCTACTAGTCTTCTAGCCTTAGAACCACTTAACAACTTCTTCTTAAGCCACTCTTTATCAATTTCACCACTAATAAATGCTAATCTAAGCTTCAACCCCAATTCCTTAGTTATCATGTTAATTATATTGAAGACCTGCTCCACATGTACATCTGCACCAGCACCACCCACAGAGCATATAAACGGTATTCCACACTCTTTAGCAGCCTTAATGATTAACTTCAAGTCCCTCTTAACACCTTCAACCTCAGTATATGAAGTACCAGCACCTAAGTAGTAAGGACCTGCATCAGTAGATGTACCCTGAGCTACTAGTACATGAGGCTCCCACCTAAGAGCCACTTCCAAAGATTGTGAAGGAAATCCGTAACCAATCTGAGTTGTTACATCATAAACCCTAACCTCATTCAAGGCAACACACCTAGATAGTTATAACGGATTAGAATATAAGCCTTTGATAAATTATTCATAACTTAGATGTTAGATCCGTAATAATCTGTAATCAATTCCTAAAAGAGGTTCTAAACCTATAGTCAGAAAATAAAGATAAAAATGTTAAAAGATTTAAACCTACTTCATATAGCCGTGGTCTTTATACCATTTAACAGCTCCTGGATGGAGTTCCCATAAACCTACTTTCTGCCATGCAGTTGCTGGGTCGTAAGCGGCGAACGCCCTATAGGCTGCGGCTATGACGTCCTTATTCTTAGCCATTACCTCAAGGATGTAGTATATTAGACTGTCCGGTAGCTCCCTACTAGCAATTAGTATGGTTGAACCAATAAGTGTTGGGACATCTTCCACTGCATTCTTATAACTCCCCTTAGGTATGACACCTTTTATAGCTCCTAAATTCTTAATTAGCCAATCCCTAAGGGGCTCCGGCATAGCTATGAATTTAAGCTCCATAGTAGCATCCACATCGGCTATAGTTCTTAGCGGTATCCCACCAGCCTGATAGAAGACATCTATCTTCTTTTCTCTAAATGCCTGCGCCGCAGGATCATCACCAACTGCGTATACCGTGCCGCCAGCCTTCCTTACGTCGTCATAGGTCAATCCATAATACTTAAGTACGTATCTAAGCATTAATTCCTCTGAGGAACCTGCGGCATCACCTCCAAACCTGACCGGTTTTCCTTCCTTAATCATCTTAGCTATGTCGTCAAAGTTATTAGCTGGGAAGTCCTTCTGCGCTACAAAGTAGTAATAAGTAAGGTATAGACCACCCGCAACTGCGGTAATTTTACTAAAGTTTAGAGGTTCGTTGAATATGGATATGTCGTTTTCCTTAGCAGGCGCTCCTAAATAGTCGTAAGTCATTGCAATCTCACCTTCACCCTTAGAAATGTACAGAGGAGTCGCTATAGCTCCAGGACCTGGAATGACTTCAACCTCTATTTTAAGCTCTCTCCTAAGCACATCAGCTATTGGAACGGCTAGAGAGTAAAACGCACCCCCAAAAACCCCGGTGATGAAACGTATCTTACTAGGCCATTCAGGTAGTGGGAACGTTGGTGGAGTTACTGTTGGTGTGGGTGTTGCCGTAACTGTTACAGTTACTGTTTGAGGTGGTAGCGTTACTGTTGATGTAGTAGTTACTGTAGCTGCTGCAACAGTAGTAGTTACTGTCTGAGTGACTACTGAGGTAATAGTCTTAGGGGGTGGTACAGCTGCAGAACCTGCGAAGTAACCACCAACACCAGCAATAATGATTAAGGCAACTAAAACCCCGATTAAAGACTTCTGAGCACTCACAATGATTACCTAATATACTTCTGAATTCAAATTAATAAATTTTCACAAAACGTCATCATTTGTTTATGGAAAATTTAGTAAATTACTTAATCCTAGGTTTGACCCTTATGGTAAATTCTGACTTCTTCCCAGTAGGGGACGTACCGGAGTAGTAGTTGAAGAGTCCGCCACACTTAGGACATTGAAGCCTCCTAACCTCGTAGAACCGGAATTTCCAATTTTTAAGTAGTTTAAACTCTCCTTCAAAACCGCAGTAAGGACATCGAATCATTAAACCACCAATTAAATTCCTCTAGTAGAGTAAATAAAATTGCCGACGTTTATGAATACCTGTATACGTGTAGTAAAGGTTAAATAACCTTATAATAATTATTATATTGATTTTCTATGAGGGTATTAATCGAGGTATTTGCAACGCTGCAGGAGAGGCTGGGTTGGACTACTAAATATGTTGAGATCGATGCCGAGGATATCACTCTTGAAGACTTAATTAAAGGGGTTAGAGACCTATATGACGTTATATCCGCTGATTTAAGTGAGGGGCTTGAAGGCCTACTTGACAATTATTTAATATTTGTGAACGGTGTACATGCTCAGTTTAGAAACGGTTTGAAGACAGTGTTAAGAGATGGTGATAAGGTATCTATATTCCCACCTGTAGCTGGTGGTGTTAGCTCTGAGTACATATCTTACTGAGAGGCAGGTTAAGGTCCTCAAACTCCTATCTAAGGGATTAACCGTAGATGAGATAGCCCGCACCTTAGGTGTATCAAGGTCTGACGTCTACTCTTTAATCAGGTCTGCTAAGAGGGTTGTTAGCAAATCAGCTAATACTATTAAATTGTATAATGAGTTAATGAATAATTCTACATTTACATTTACTGTAAGTAAGGGGGCATCTATAAATGAGGTAATAGTGAGGATACTTGAAAAAGCTGATGAGAGGAATATTAAATTGCCTCTTACAACTGCAGACCTTGTGTTAAGGATTGCGAAGAGTATTGGTGGAGAATGCGTTGACTTAGTAAATAATGTAATTAACTGTGACTTCATACTCTACTTAGACAGTATTGAGGGAGTGACTTTCAGTAGGACTTCATGAAATCCCAGCTACTATTTCCAATTCAGTAATTGAACTTTGATGTTAAAATGTAAAAACTTAATTGTCCATAAATCTTATTATCTCCATAGTAAGATAGTAAATCGAAGGTGCTTTTAAATGCTTGGAGGTTATATGGGTAAGATAGCTAGGATTAACTTATGGACTTCTCAAGTCATACATGAAACACTCTGCGAATCCGTTCTAAAGAAGTGGATTGGCGGGAGAGGTTTAGGAGTATACCTAGCTCTGAAGGAAATCCCGCCGAAGGCCAATCCCTTAGGCCCCCTAAATAAGGCTTACGTAATGACTGGACCTCTAACCGGGATTGCCGGTGTTCCAGCATCAGGCAGGTGGTGCTCAGTCACTAAATCCCCTCTAACCGATACGATACATGATGCCCACTCAGGAGGTAAGTTCGGCCCGTATCTAAAGTTCGCAGGCTTTGATGGTATAGTCCTAGAGGAGGTTTCAGAACACCCAGTATATTTATGGGTCCATGACGGTAAGGTAGAGATCAGGGATGCATGCCACATATGGGGTGCTGACACCCACACTACTACAGATGTGATAGTGGAGGAGTTAAGTGCGGAGGTCGGGAAGTCTGAGGCTAAGGAGATCAAGGTTGCCTGCATAGGTCCGGCAGGTGAGAACCTATCTAGAATTGCATGCATAATAAACGATAAGTCCAGAGCTGCTGGGAGAGGCGGCCACGGAGCTGTATGGGGTTCTAAGAAGGTTAAGGCCATAGCGGTCTACGGTAAGAGCAAACCTCCAATAGCAAATGAGGATAAGTTTAGAGAGATTGCTAGAGAAGCTATGAAGAAAATTAAGGAAAGTCCCGTAACTAGTGAATCACTACCTAAGTACGGAACCGCAGTATTAGTCAACATAATAAACAGTGCTGGTATATACCCAACTAAGAACTTCCAGACAGGCGTCTTCCCAGAAGCACGTCTAACCAGCGGTGAGACAATAGCAAGCACCGTCATCGATTGGGAGAAGCAACGTGAGGAGATATGTTGGGGTTGCCCCATAGGCTGCGCTAGGTATTCAAGAATAACTAAACCACCATTCACAGGTGAGGGAGGAGGACCTGAATACGAGACCGTATGGTCATTAGGTGCTCAGACATACGTCTCAGACCTAGCCGCCATATGTAAGGCCCACTTCCTCACTAATGAGTTAGGCCTGGACGCCATATCAGCAGGGCATGTGATAGGTACGTTTATGGAGTTAGTTGAGAAGGGTAAGATACCTCAGGAAGCTCTAAGAGGTTTGAAAGTTGAGTGGGGTAACGGTGAGGTATTAGTAGAACTTATCTGGAGGATGGCTTATAGGTCTGGAATAGGTTGCGACCTAGCCGAGGGTGCGAAGAGACTGGCTGAAAAATACGGCGCTCCAGAAGTAGCGATGGTTGTTAGGGGGCAGGAACTACCAGCGTACGATCCGAGAGGTGCTCAAGGACATGGCCTTGCGTACGCAACGAGTAATAGAGGTGGATGTCACTTAAGAGCGTATTTAATCGCACCTGAAATATTAGGCGTTCCTAAACTAGTCGATAGGTTTGAGACTAAGGGTAAGGGACCCCTAGTCAAACAATTCCAGGACGTCTTCGCAGTAGTTGATAGCTTAGTCGTATGTAAGTTCGATACTTTTGCCTTATGGACTGAAGACTTCACAGAATTCTTAAACGCCGTAGTAGGTTGGAACCTAACTCCTAAGGAAGTCGAAGTCATCGGTGAGAGGATATACAATGCGGAAAGAGTGTTCAACATATTAAGCTTTGGAGACGGTAAGGAATACGACACCCTACCTAAGAGACTTCTCGAAGAACCCATGCCTGAAGGACCTACCAAAGGTCATGTCGTAAAGTTAGATGAGATGCTAAAAGAATACTACGAAGCTAGAGGGTGGATTAATGGGAGGCCGACGAGGTCTAAGCTAGAAGAGTTAGGGCTTAAGTGGGCTGCAGATATACTAGAAGATGAGGGACTATTGCCGGGGTAGCCAGTTAAGTAGAATAATTAATTAAAAATCAAATTTTTAAGGTAATCTTAAATTTAAATTTTTAACATAATTTTTAACAACATTATTTAGGTGTTAAATCCTGAGCATAGCTAGTTTAGGGGAGTGGGAACTCCTATTTAAGAGTGACTCTAAACCGAAGGAAGTCGTAATCGAAGTTACTACTAAGTGTAATTACAGCTGCATACACTGCTTTAGAAACCTTATGTTGAATGAGGTTTTAGGCGATATGAGTGAAAGGACTTTTAATAACGTGGTTAGAGGGTTAGACGAGTCAGATGTTAGGAAGGTCGTTTTCAGCGGTTGGGGGGAACCGCTGATCCATCCTAGAATATTAGAATTTATTAAACGGGTTAAGGACTTAGGAATCTACACAGTCTTAAACACTAATGGCTTCCTACTTAGTAAGTACGCTGATGAGTTATTTAAGAGTGAGATTGATGAGATCGTAGTGAGTGTAGACTCAGTTGAAACCGATATCTATAAGAGCATACGTGTGGGAGGTCTCCTAAGCGACATCATTAAAGGTGTGTTGAGGATATGTGAATTAAGGGGCTATGGTTCTAAGCCAGAATTAACTATGTGGTTCACTATGAATGCTTTAAACCTTAACGACATTCCTAAAGTCCCCTCCTTTGCTAGGTCTTTAGGCATTAGGAAGATAGTTTTCTCACATATAGTACCGCTATCAAAAAAGCATGAGAAGGACTTAGCAGTATATGCTAGTAATGACCTCCTCATAAAACTATCGCAAGCGTTTGAGGAGATATCTAAGGAGGTCCTAGCTGTTGGTGGGTATGTAATCACACCTAAGCATAAACCAATTGTCGAGAGGTCATGCCCGTTCATAAGTAATATGGCGTTATTCATCAGATGGGACGGACTTATAGCACCATGTATGAACTACGCACATAGTTGGAGGAACACCTTCTTCGGCGTTGAAAGGACCATTAAAGCTGTAACGTTTGGTAGCGTTAATGAGGAAAACCTCCTTAACTTATGGAGGAAAAAGGGGTTCGTATTATTTAGGTTTAAGACAGCTTTCTTCATACAACCGTCATGCCTTGACTGCCACCTATCTAACTACTGTAACTATACCGCAAGTAACATGCAGGACTGCTGGGGGAATACACCAACATGTGCGCACTGCCCATACTCACATCATATCGTTATGTGCCCACTATAAATGTTAATTATTAGCTAAAGAGCTCTGTGAAGGTTAGGATGGCATCAAGCACGTCTCTAACTGATACCATCCCTATAGGTCTGTTCTCAGAGTTAACTACTGGTAAGTGCCTTATGTTGTAATCCCTCATCTTCCTCAGAGCGTCGTAAACCAGTGCATCGGGCCCTATAGTTACTGGGTTCCTAGTCATGATTAAATGAACTGGTGAGTCAGCTGAATATCTACCAGTAGCAACCAACTTTACTAAATCTCTCTCCGTAATTATCCCCACTAGGAAGCCACCATCATCAACTATCATAACACTACCCACCCCCTTATTAAACATTAAACCAGCTACCTCAAGGATTGAGGCACTATAATGTGCGGTTATAGGTGGTGCGTTCATGATGTCTGAAACCTTAAATTGAAACTTCCTATGACGTCTTATTACCGGAATAAAAACCACCATATAATTATTACCTTATTAACCTATTAAAACTAACGTCGAAAACTTCATCAACATTAGTAGGAATAGCAATAGTTAACTAATGGATGTAAGTCCTCCCCTCAACATCTATTCACGTGTTGTAAGACGGTTAGAAACAACTTTAAATCTCTACCTAGGGAAGGAGTTCTCAGTAATATCCTCTAAAGTACTCCCAACCGAAGTCTACTTTCCTACCCTTAATTGTTATGCCTGCTCCACTTACGATCGTTCCTAGCCTTACGTATTTATCGTGTGTGGGGGTATGGTCTAATGTGAAGACTATCTGGAACTCCTCACCTAGAAATCTAATTAAGTCGAACTCATCTACGCCTACCTCATCCGCAAATTCTAGACACCTATCACATAGGGGGAACTCATCGATCACCAATCCAACGCTATTTAATTCTAATACCCTACTAATAGAGGCTAAACCATCACTTATATCTGTAGAAGACCTAACCCGCTCAGCTATGCTTAAGAAATCAACAGGCGGTCTTAAACGCCATATATCCTTAAGAACGTCTATCCATGGCGTCGGGTCTAATCCTCTAACATGTATTATATAGGGTATGGCTGATAGCCCTAAACAATTAGTAACTAGTAATGAATCACCAGGTCTTAACCCAGTAGCAGGTATGAACCTACTAGTAATGCCTACGACAGCTACGTCAAGCCAGACCTCACCCGACGACTCATTAACATCACCACCTAATACGTAGGCATTTAACTCTGAAGTCAGGTCTACTACGCCGTTAACTAATTCGTATACTAGTGAGTCATCACACTCTCTCGGAACACCTATAGATGACACCACACCTAGCGGACGCCCTCCCTTAGCTATTACATCAGTCACAGCTGCTGAAGCCATCCTCCAACCAAAGTCATACCAACTCATGAACTCGTACTTAGAGGTATTAGCAGACGAACCATCTATCTTTAATATAAACCAAGAATCACCTAACTTAAATGCAGCTGCGTCATCTCCTAATGGCACATCACCTAAAGGGAAGGACCTACTTATAATTTTGAGTACGTTGTTTATTACCCCTCTCTCACCAATAGAAGATAACTTCATCTTAATTCCTTGATGACAGACGTTATGAGGACTTAATAACTTTAACCTCCTCAAAGACCTACAACTGAAGAGTTCCACTCAATAGGTCAGCACAGTTTCTGCACCCCCTAATGTTAGAGGGGTGTAATCCCTGCGTGGAGACCTTTCCTACAGCTAAAGATTATTTAATCTTAGTAAATAGTTTAGTAGCTGGGGGTGCTTATAAGGCTTGAGGAGAGTTGTTGCATCAGCTCCTGGTAAGGTGACGTTATTTGGTGAGCATGCAGTTGTTTATGGTGAACCGGCGTTAGTCATGACCATAGGTAGGAGGGTATACGTAACAGCTGAGTTGAGGGGGGATAATAATGTGAGGATAGTTGCCTCCGACCTACAGGTACCTGGTGTGACTGTTACGTTCGCAGGTGATGAGTTATTAGTTGAGACGGACTATGGGAAGACGTTATCAGCCATAGCCTACTTAAGGAGTGCAGTAGACATTGTTTCTAAGTATTTAGGGGTTTTTAAGGGTGTTAACATTACTGTGAGGTCTGAAATGCCCGTAGGCGCTGGTCTAGGGACTTCAGCCGCGGTTGCGGTTGCTACTGTATTAGCCTATGCTAAGGTGTTAGGCTATGATTTAGAGAGAAGGGAGATTGCAAGGCTTGGCTGGGAGGTTGAGAAAACTGTTCAGGGCGTTGCCTCACCTATGGATACTTCAATAACTACTTTCGGCGGTGTTATTAAGGTCAAACTCCTCGGGAATAACAATTATGAGGTGAGGGAAGTCCCTACTAGTACATCACCACCTATCGTAATTGGATATGTTGAGAGGGAGGCGAAGACTAAGGACTTAATAGCTAAGGTTAGAAAGCTTAGGGAGAGGCATACAGAAATAATTGACAGTATAATAAGGACCATTGGGGTCTTAGTCTTAGAGGCTGAGAAAGCATTAGTAAGCAATGACCTCACACTCCTAGGTGAGTTGATGAACATAAATCAAGGACTTCTAGACGCATTAGGTGTTTCAAATAAGAGGTTAAACGACTTAATATATGCTGCAAGGGTTGCAGGCGCCTTAGGCTCTAAAATAACTGGTGCTGGTGGTGGGGGTTGTGTGATAGCGTTAGCCCCTAATAATCAGGAGGCAGTTGAGGTAGCTATGAAGTTATCCGGAGGGCTGACCATGAAGACATCTCTGGGTGGTCCTGGAGCATTACTACATCCCAGTGAGTCTACAACCTCTTAGAGCGTCGACCCTATCCGCATAACCTACCAGCACTAGGTCTGAGAAGCCTATGAACAGACCCGTCTCGATAACACCTGGTAGGTATTTAATCTTCCTATTAAATTCTGATAAATCCTCACCTACTGGTAAGTTTACATCTACTATGATACCACCTACATCGGAAACTACGGGTCCGTACTTCCCCTTACCGCTATATCTTATAGAGTACTTATAGCCTAACTTTCTTAACTGATTAGTTACTAGGGAGAGGGCTTGAGGTAGTACGTCTATAGGTATTAACTCATCACCGCTGAACCTATCTACGAACTTACTGTAGTCTATGATGAATAAGTTGAACTTAGAGTAATATGCAAGTAATTTCTCCAGGGTGAGTGCGGCCCCACCACCCTTAATTAAGTTTAAGTTCCTATCAACCCTATCAGCACTATCCACGTAGATATCTACATAATCCACAGATAGCGTATTAAACACCTTAAAGCCTACATCCCTTAATTTAAGAGCTGTTGCAGTAGAAGACGCTATAAAGTACTTACTGCGTAGTACGTCCTTAGAAGCCGACATCAAGTTAATTAACATATCAACAGTCGAACCAGTACCAATTCCGATAACCTCAGCATCTACTAAGTACTTCAACGCCTCACGAACTACTAACTGACGTGCGCGCTCAACATCCAAGGTAATCAACCCCCAATACCTTAACCTAACTAAAATAATTCTAACGTTAGTATTAATTAAAGCAGAAGTGTTAGGAAATTACCTTCGGCATGTACCTACTCACTACTGCTTGTAGGTCCTCCCTCAACATCTTAATAGCGTTGGGTAAGTAGTTTAAGATGTCGTCCGGGGTTATACCGTCCTCACCTAAGGTTTCAGCTGCTAAATCACCTGCTAAGCCATGTATTAAAACTCCCATCCTCACAGCATCTCCCACATCTTTAAACCCTATACCGTACATAGCTGCTATCGTACCGGTTAGGACGTCTCCGGAGCCTGCCTTAGCCATACCGGGGTTCCCAGTCATATTCACATATATGTAGCCTTCAGGATTCCCTATTAATGTATGCGCCCCTTTAAGTACTATGTAGGATTTCAAATCCTTACAGGTCTTTCTAAGAGTGCCTACCGGGTCTTCGAGAATTACCTTCAATTCTAGCCCAGTAATTCTTGAAAACTCTGCTAGGTGGGGGGTTAGGATGGTTGGAGCCCTCCTCTTCCTAATTCTTTCAACATCCCTAGCTACTGCGGTTATTCCATCACCGTCGATTATTAGAGGTTTCTCAATACTCTCAGTTAACTCCTGAATTAATTGCTGTGTCTCGTAGTTTGTTGACATACCGGGGCCTAAAGCAACTATGTCTATATCAAATGATGTTATAATGCTGAGTATGTACTCGTAATTCTTAGCTGAGATACTCCCCTCCTGAGTCTCCTCTAGGGGTATGTATACTACCTCACTACACCTTGACGCTATGTACGGAACTACGGACTTAGGTGCGGCAAGTCTCGAATAACCACCACCAGCCTTTAAAAACGAGTACGAAACATAGTAAGGAGCTCCGTAGTAGTACTTAGAGCCCGCTACTGCTAGGAACTTACCGAAGGTACCTTTATGCCCCCATCTAACCCTTTCAGGAAGTTGTAGAGGTACGTTTAACTCAGCATATATCTCATCTGAGTTGTATAATTCAGGTGGGTAGGAAAGCCTTGAAACGTAGAGCTCTCCGCAGTAATGATATCCCGGGTACAGTACGTTACCGTATTTAGGATTGCCGAAAGTGACAGTGTAATTAGATTTTACTGCAACACCGCACACAGCACCGTTATCTGCGTTAATACCTGACGGTATGTCCACACTAACTACTACCTTCCCATAACTGTTAATACGTGTAATCACCTCTCTATGGATCCCTGAAACCTCACCCTTAAGACCCACACCTATCAAACCTACTACAACTACGTCACACCATGTCAGATATTCGTCAACAATCTTCAGATCTTCTAAACTCCTAACTAACTTAAGGTTAATTCCTAAAGACTTAATAATTTCGTAGTTACGGTTTGCTGGCTCACGGTACTTTCCTGGATCACCAACTATAACTACCCTCACATCCCCTCCGTACGCGTATAACCTCCTAGCAACTACTAAGGCATCGCCTCCGTTATTACCAGTACCAGCCACTATGAGGAACTTAGTCTTAGAAATTTCGAACTTATCCTTGATTAATGAGAATACTGAAGTACCTGCATTCTCCATTAAGAGTAAGCTATCAATACCGAACTTACTGCTAGCTAACTCATCTATCCTCCTAATATCTGAGACGCTACATACCTTCATCCTATATGCAACCATCCTAGCACCTGCTAATTAACACTTACAGTAGCTGAGTCCCCCTTATAGTATATTAGTGGAGATTCGTTAGAACCTCTATAAGCATCTACGACCTGACCAATGACTACTACGTGATCTCCTACTGGGAACTCTCCCACTAACTTACACTCAATTATTAAGGGTGAGTTAGGAATTGTAGGTGCTGTAACACTTCTACCACTACCTGGTTCTACACCAGCTACCTTAAATTTATCTACTTCCCAACCACTTAAGACTCCGAAGACATTAAACGTTACATCTCTGAGGGGCTTGGATACTAAGTTAATAGTAAAGCATTTGAATTCCTTAATGAGTCTGTAGGTATGCCGACTAGATGTTAGGGAAACCGCAATGAGGGGCGGATCCCATGAAACTCTAGAAAGCCAAGCAACCGCCATACCACCCCTCCTTCCAGGAGTTCTAGGCTCACCAGCTAATACCAACGCCAGCGGATGAGGTAACTCTTCAAGTAACTCCATCAGATCTGAACTCAGATTAGACACCACCTACTAGTAAGTGGTTTAAAATTTAAAGGGTATTTTTAGTTCGACCTAATTGATAATGGTTTTTAAATCAATGTTAGCTCGCCTTAGATTCTGCAGGTTCTACATGTACGGTGACTTCCCACGAATATCTATCCTTAAGTTCCTTCTCTATCTGAGTAGCTATTCTATGCGCCTCACTCAGCGGTGTGTTAGGAGGTAACCTTATATGTAGTGTGACTTCGACATGCTCTCCGTACTTATGGATGTGCATGTGGTGTACGTCTGAAACCTTCTCAGAAATGGATGAAATTACCTTACGTACATCATTTTCCAACGTGGGAGATGGGGAATGGCCTAAGAACTCCTTAGAAGTAGTCACCACTAGCTTAAATGCTATGTATATTATTAGGAAGGAAACACCCAAACCTAGGACACCGTCAACCCACCAGAGCTTCTCACCTACAACTACACCTAAACCTACTAGTAGTGATGCTACCGCATCAGTCCTATGATGCCATGCATCGCTAACCAGGATATCGGCCCCGTATTGATGGCCAAGCCTTAATGACCACCTGGTGAGGACCTCCTTAATCGTTGCCGAGAGGAACATTACTGCTACGAGGCCTAGATTAAATGTTAGAGATTCACGCATCATAAGTTTATTAAAACTAGTGAGTAGAAGTTCGTAGCCTGCAACGAATAACAGCGTCCCAATTATAATACTACCTACGTGTTCAGCCCTTCCATGACCGAAGGGGTGCTCCTTATCCGCAGGCTTATACGCTATCCAAAAGCTAAGCACTACGACCCCTGAGGTGAGAGCGTCTGATAAGGTGTGAATAGCGTCAGCTATAACTGCTACTGAATTATAGGTAATACCTAAAACGTACTTTAAGATAAATAGGCTTAAATTAACAATAACTGAAACCACTCCTTCCTTATAGCCAGCTTCCTTCCTATTTTTAGGCATCAATCATCATTACGAGTAATGCTTTAAAAAGTTAGTCCTTCATTTTCTTTAAACTCGTTGAATTTCTCACATATTAACGGCACGTCAGTATCTATCACCGGATTACCTGATTCGTCCGTAATAATCTCACCATCCTTATTCTTCTTATATATTGGTGTGCCGAAAGCGTCATAGCCTACCTTCTCTAGATTAGCTACGAACATCTTATACTCGCTTGCCTTCAATTTTTCTAATTCGTCCTTAGGGACTTTCTGCATTACCAGTAAGAACGTCCTTGCCTTAACACCGTATGGAATGAAAGTCTGGTGAGGTAATGCCACCGTAGCTACTATCCTCGCATTCTGCAGTAGCCACTGCCTAACGTAACCTAAAGCTCCCACCGCGAGTACTTCTTCTGGTAGTACTATAGCCATCCTCCCATACATCTTAAGCATTTGGAAACACCTCTCAATGAACAGCACCTCAAGGAACTGCTCCCTAATTACGTCTGAAGTCTTAACCCACTTTGATGTACTCCTATCATAGTTCCACTTATAACCTAGTTCGTAGTGACTTAAGATTTGGGGGTTGCTGACCTTTTGCTTAACGTTGAAGGGGGGATGGGTTAATATTACGTCAAACTTCTCAGGACCCGGTATGAGGTGCTCAGGAAGTTGCATTTCTAGTCCTACACTCTTTAACACGTCGAAAGGTGCTAGGCTGTTAGCAACTAAGGTATTACCTACACCTCCAGCGTATAATACCATGTAAGTCCTAGCTATTTTAATTGCGTCAGGGTTTACATCCACGCAGAGTATGTTATTCCTCACGAAGTTTAAGACTTCCTCATCGGTTAGATTATGTCTATGCTTAACATGTCTTACGACCCAAGCGATCAACCTTCCAGAACCGCATGCAGGATCTAATACCAAGTCGTTTTTACTCGGGTTAAGCATCCTAACCATTAGATCAGCTAGAGGATGAGGAGTGAGTACCTCACCCCTCTCCACGTTGAGGTGTTGCCTAGCCACGTTATGTAGTGCTTCATACTTTGAGACATCCCCGCATTTTAGGATTGAAACGTTGTGGAACCTCCTGAAAAACTCAGCAATAGTTCTACTCTTAACGTTTAGCCTACCATCACCTACTAAAACCCTATCCCTAACCTTCTCAATTAGTCCGTCAACCCTAGATTTAAAACTAGCACATTCTACACCTCTATTAAGCTCTACGAATTCCTTATTCGATACCCATGCGAGTAGTTCATCACCACCGATTACCTCATCACCTAACTTAAGTGCAAGCAATTTAAGAAACTCATCAAGTAACCTACCACTACTTAAACCCTCAACCTCACGTACATATCTATACATATCATCTATCTGAGTCGCCAAGTCCGTAGCAGGTTTTAATGAAGCCCTACTTAACCCTCTCTCCAAGCACTCAAAACTCTCCCCGTACATAGGGAATCTACATATCTCTTCAAATACATTACTAGCAGACTTCCTAAGCACTACAAAGTTATCCTGGTCGTAGAGTAAGCCGTACTCAGCACTAGTTGAAGACATAAGTTTCTTCAAATCATCCACACCGCCAGACTTAACCAAAACAATAGCAAATACGTTATTGATGGGGTCTCTAACCTCGGGGTCCTTAAAGATTAGTATATCAGCCCTACCTAATGTCTTACCACCAACTTCGATATCTACATCAACTCCCAACAACTCCTTAGGATACCCGAAGTCTTTAACTAACCTCCTCTCAACAAACTGCCTCCTAATCTCCTCCTTACTAGCCTTGAGGGGGCTCCCAGTGACGTAGTCCCTAACGTAGCCAGCCCCTTTCGGCTCCCCTCTTTTAAACATTTTTAAAAAATCAGGTACTAATTTCCCCACCTAATCTACTTACAGTTTTAGGTATTTATATACGCATACTACTTCCTACGAATCAATTTAGAAGTAAATTTAATGACCATTGTAAGGTTATATTTTAAGTAGTGAGGTTATTCTCAGGTGTGCGTGTAGATGAAGTTGGGTCACATACTATCAGTCCTACTTAGTGTTAGCATAGTACTATATGTCGTGCTATCCTTATATACCCCATTAACTGAAGTAGGTAACGGTGTTAGCGTTTTGCTTGATGAAGTACTCCTACCATTACCTACTAAGACAACATCCATGACTGTTGAGGAGTCCATATTAATGAGGAAGAGTATTAGGGAGTGGTTGAGTAAACCTCTAACTATAGAACAATTATCCATGATTTTATGGGCAGCGCAGGGTGTTGTAGAAGACTATAGGGGATGGTTGAGGAGGGCTGCACCGAGTGCGGGTGCTACCTACCCCCTCGAAGTATACGTAGTGGTAGGTTCTAACTCAGTATTAGTAGAAGATGGTAAATATCTACAGGCAGGTGTGTATAAGTACGACTTTAGAAGACATTCGATGAGGTTAGTAGTCAGCGGTGATAGGAGGCTAGCACTCTGGGAAGCATCACTTCACCAGGACTGGGTTAGAGACGCACCGGTAAGCTTAGTTATATGCGCGGTCTACGAGAGAACTACGAGTAGGTACGGTGAGCGCGGGATACGTTACGTCCTACTTGAGGCAGGCCATGTAGGACAGAACATCTATTTAATGGCTACTGCCTTAGGACTTGGTACCGTAGCGATAGGGGCTTTCTACGATGACGAGGTTTCTAAGACTATCTCAGCCGCTAAGAATGAAAAACCGTTATACATATTCCCGGTAGGCGTCCCACTAACCCCTCATGAGACGAGCTTCGAAGAACTTCAGAAGACTTATATGAGGTTGAGAAGGTGAGCTCACAAACTATGTATAGGTATTTAAAACTTGCCGAATACACATCACTACCGTTAGCTATTACCATCTTTCTGTACCTAGTAAGTGGTTATGGTATGATATCAACTACACCATCACTACTAGGGTTTAATTACGTAACATCTAGTAAGATCCACACACTCCCCCTACTTAGATACCTAACAACGTTATTAGTAGCAACTCACGTATTTACGGGCGGTACGATAATTATAAATAGAAACCTACGTGAATACCCGAAGCTTAGGAAGGTTGCGCAAATCTTAAACTCTCTATATACCTTAGTGTTAGTTATGATGGCAACGTTATCTGAGATCGAATTAGTATTTAGGCCTTAGCTACATAGCCTATAGATTGATGAATATTTATTAAACAATGCTTTTAATTTTACAATTAGATGATGAAGCACGAGCTTAATGAGTTAGTGATTTATAGCAAACCGTCTGAGCATTGGTGTAGTTAATGTTAAGACCTCCCAGAGATCATGACATAGTTGAAGACCTACTTGGAGGGATCTTAGTAGTTATTGGGAATACGCACCCGCCTAACGGCTTAATAGCGTACCTCAAATACGTTAGGAGTAGTGGGAAGACCTTATGGCGTCATGGTAATACCTACTACGAGAGGGTTTTAAAGTCGTACGGGGTTAGAAACCTCCATAAGTATGTCAGTATGCTTCAGGAATTTACCTTCGACCCAGTGTTGAATGCATATGTACCTTTTATTAAGTCAGCACGTATACGTAATTACTATTACCCTGAACTTAGATTTCAAGAACTGCTTTCTAGAGCGGAGGATGAGTTAGAACTTGCAGTTCTAGAGTTTGCAGACATGTTCAGAAGTTATGCAGGAAGTGTGGGTAGTTCCCTAGGGGTTACGGGATCGTTACTCACTAAAACCCACAATGCTAAGGTATCAGATGCTGATGTAGTGATTTACGGCTGTAAATGCTCTAAGGAATTTATGGAGAGTGTTGAAAATTTCACATCGTTAAGACCGGACTACAAAGCACTAATAAGACAGTCTAAGACCTACGGACTCCCAGTCGAGGTGCTAAGCAAGATCTACCCACCTTATAAGAAACTATTAGTTAGGGGTAGAGTAGTGAATGTGATATTCGTTAATGACGCACAGCACCTCAGATACGGGTCTGAAGTCTACATCACCCTCCACCCAGTAGAACTACTAGTTGAGGTATTAGGAAACGACTGCAACTCACTCTTCTACCCAAGTACCTCCCATATCTACAAGGTCATCGACGTACTACATCCTAAAAACATCAACCTAAAACGCGAGCTCATTACCACCATAGTCAGCTATGAAGGCCTATTCTCCTATCAACTCTACATTGGAGGTAGTTTAAGGGTTAGAGGACTACTCCAGAAAGTACTACCAGCCAACGAATACAGAGTATTAGTAGGAGGTATAGAAGAACCCGGATACGTCATTCCTGTTTAAAATAATAAAGATGGAAGGACATCCGTTAAACCCGCATCGGTTTTGGACCTGCATCACCCTCAGGGGCGTTCAGGGCACCTCACATCTTAAGTAACTCTGGGAGAGCCCTGTGGGAGGCTCTCAACTCCTCATCGAACTACTTCCAAATGTTACTATATATAGAGCACTTATAATGTTTCCACTCACATCAATCGATACGAGCAGATATGAAACCCGAAACAACTACACGAGGCACTTTAGCTTCATCGTTATTTATGTCGTTATTTGTGAATTTGTAAATGTTTATTAGCTTTGACTGCAAGATGTTTTACTGATATTATGAGTGTTAAGTCTGTTAAGGTGGTTAACGTTAACGATGTTGAGGCAGTCATACCTTTGATGTGCGATGTTAGTGGGTTTAAGGTTAAGAGGTTGATAACCAGACGTAGGGAAGGTTCTGATAAGTTGACTCTGGGTCTATGTTTTATAGAGCCGAAGGCGAGGGGATATAGGTGGAGTTTTAAGGAGAAAGACGAAGTTTACTATGTGTTGAGGGGTAGTGTAAGACTTAGATGGGATTCAGCATCAACAGTGCTTAAAGAGGGTGATGCCGCCTACTTACCTGCTGGCTACGAATATGAATTGGAGAACCTAACAGATAGTGAAGCAGTCATAGTTTACGTAATTACACCACCCGTCGAATGAAGCAGAGTGTAAAAACATTAATCCGTAACGTAAGATTTAGATCGATTTCCACGTCTTGACAGCTTTCCTAGAGACTGAGTCACAACCCTAAAGCGTATTAAACTTAACTTTTAACAACACATGATTACTAACTTCACTCCTGAACTTACCAGCAAAGTTTTAACAATATAGTTGAAGACCTATCATCACCATCCTCTAACCAGTTTAATCTTATTACGAAATTAGATACTCACGATGTGGTTGCTCGTGCTTTAGTCTTGGCTATTTTAGCTTTTCTAGACACGGGCTTCTTCCTCGACATCCGCACAATAGTTATGAGATCATCGGAGCTATATTAATGGACACTATCCGACTGCCTTAAGGTTAGCTCATCACCTCAATTCGTGCTAACCATTTACTATCATAGAGACTGAAGACCAGCCTTGCCCCTCAGATAATTAAACTAGCTTATAAGCTGTAAATAAGGAAGTAGCTGAGTCTGCAGTATTAGTAGTAAAGTTGTCTCTGTAAAGATCTGCTAGTGGGTGTTGGTGGTTACTAGCTTGTTAGCTCTGACTATTACGTATAGTACGGCAATCATTAATGAGTAACACCAAAGAGCTGTTAGTAGATTCCCCACCAGGAAGTTAATTGTCGAAGCTACTAGTAGGTATGTTAGGTAGAGAAATTCGCTTAAATATCTTGATGGAGTTAACCTCTCATAACTTCCTTTAGGGGTTACTCGGTAATATGTCCTCTTAGTGAGTAGTGATTTTAAAGTTCCTGTAAATATTGTCGGTAGTAGTGCTACGGTAACTGCTGCTGACGAACCCATAGTCCTGATCGCTACGAACTTACTAATATTGTTAGTACTTAACGACCTATATAGTCCTATAGCGTAGGCCAGAAATACAGTAATAGAGAGTGCTGTAGGTATTAATCCAAAATTTATTAAATCATCCCCCAACAATACCGCTATTAAAGGGACTACTAAACTACCGAGGAAGAATAGGGAAGTAGGTATGTACTGACCTAGGAATACAATTACCTCTAACTTCTTTATGATGCTGACCTTCGATCTAATAAACTCTCCATACTTCCTCCTAAGGACTTCTAAAGCGCCGTAAGCCCACCTACTCTGCTGTACCTTCAATGATGTAAAAAGTGAGGGTACTAAGACCTTAACGACTGCGTTATCTACGTAATTGGTCTTAAACCCATTAATTAAGAATTTCATACCTATGTACATGTCATCCTGTATGACCTCATCCCATAGACCGACAGCGAGTAAGGAGTCCTTCCTAAATAGGGTTCCAGAACCTAGCGGGAATATAAAGAAGCCCAATGCAGACCTACCCTTATATAATACATCGACAGTAAATTTCATAACCCTACCTATAGATAATGCTAGCCTAGTAGTACTGCTTTGATAACTCTCCCACCTACCAACACATGCATCATACCCACTTTCAACACACCACACTAACTTATCTATAAATCCCTCCTCAGGCCTTGAGTCTACGTCAAGTATTAAAATATAATCGTACTTAGCTTCTAAAACCCCTCTATTTAACGCCTTTACCCTACCCCCGCTAACTGGGTCACCTTCTAAGAATTTTATCTCAACATTCTGAAGCTTAGATGCTTTAGCCTCACATAACTCTCTAATCTTTAAGGCCTTATCCTTTGGGTCATCTGAAATTAATATTAACTCACAACTACTACATACGCGTTCGAGGCTGTTAATTAACTCATCAATAAGTTCTAAGGGTTCATTCTTCACTGGAACTATTACGGTAACCCGACGACCTCCGCCTGAATTTGTAGGACTTTCTTTAAACTCCCCTCTATACTTACTGCTTGCGAGGAAGTATGAAGTATGGATTAACATCACACATAGTAATGGCATGAAGAAAATGAGGAATACTCCTAACTTAAGTGTAAGCAAATAATAATGCCTCCCTACCTAATCAGTGCTATAAGTAAATCATTTACGTTAGTACCCGTAGGGCCTGTCAGTATCGAAGAACCCAACCTACTTAAGTAGTTGTAGGAATCGTTATTATTTAAGAAGTCGTAGGGGTTTAGACCTAATTCCCTACCCCTAATGACCGTCTCACCATCTACGATCCCACCAGCAGCTACGCTTACACCATCAACACCATCAGAACCTATGGATGCGAAGACCACATTATCTAAACCTGCGATAGAGATAGCGACTGAAAGTGCGAGTTCTTGATTCCTACCTCCAATACCCTTCCCCCTCACAGTAACTGTGGTCTCCCCTCCAGCTAAGATTGCTGCAGGCTTTCTAACGGGCTCATCATACTTTTTAACGTTCTTCATCACCCCAGCTAATAACTTACCCACCTCCCTAGCCTCACCTTCAACCATGGAGGTAAGTATTAAGGTATTATAACCTAACCTACGGGCTTCCTCCTCCATAGCCTTTAGGCTTATGTAATTACTAGCAACGACGTAGTTTAAAACTTTATCAAAGATCTTATCACCAGGTTTGGGGGTCTCTCTCAACTCCCCTCTCAAACCCTTCATTAAGACCTCCCTAACCGATGCTGGGATACTGTCAAAGATCTCATACCTCTTAAGTAGTTTTACAGCATCATCATATGTTGTTGGGTCAGGGGCTGTAGGACCTGACGCTATGAACTCTATAGGGTCTCCCACAACATCGGATAGGATTAACGATACTACGTTCGACGGGTATAGTAATTCGGCAAGACGTCCACCTTTAACCATCGACACATGCTTCCTCACGGTATTTATCTCCTTAATATCTGCACCGCATTTAAGTAATTGAGTTGTAAGAACTCTTAAGTCGTTAAGCGTTATAGGCTCTACAGGAAGTTCAAATAACGCTGAGCCCCCACCAGAGATTAAAACTATGAACATCTCCCCCTCACTCTGTGAGCATAGTCTAAGCAATTCCTTCGTAGAATTAATAGTGTCCTCATCCGGTATTGGATGACTTCCATACATGACTTTAATCCTACCTAACTTAGGTGGTTTAAGCCCCTTCGGCACTATGACTATGCCATCAATGATTAAATCGCCAAGTACCTCCTCAACTGCTAAAGCCATACTCGCAGAAGCCTTCCCAAACCCTAAAACCTTAACACCTGAACCGATATCGTATACCTTACCATCAACTACTAACCTACTACCCTCTAACCTTACAACATTCTTAATAGACCTAACCGGGTCGGCAGCCTGCAGACCAGCCTCAATAATTCTTAATGCGTCCGAACGTAGTTCAGAACTAGCTAACTCGTCAAAATTTTTTATCATCGTCTCATCACTTACGTATTAACTAATAGCTTATAAATTCTACTCCTATTAAGGGGATGTTGAAGAAGGTGATGACCTAGTAAGAAAGTGATGGAACCAACTTAAAAATACTCCCTCAAATTAAGGTCGGTATAAGCTTGAGGCTATGCCTTACGCGACTGTTTTAGGTTTCACGAAGGTTTATAGTTTGATGTAGGTTGCGTTATCGCGGATTGAGCCTACCCACAATGTAGGTACGTGGTGAAGACATGAGTGAGTGGGCATCCAAAACCAGGATGTGGGATTTTCCCGCAGTGATGAACTAGATGAAGAGAAGCGTGGACCTGGGTTACCCTGAACGGGGAGGTTGATGACATGGGCGTCGATGAAAGGTTCTCAGAGGACTGTGAGGCTAAGGGTTGACAGTAAACCACATCAACCAATATTAAACCCCGGATAACTGTTAATCAACATAGGGTTAGAAGCTCTTAAGTTGGGCTACGTAGTTAAGTTTATAATTCCTTAGGTTACTCACACTTAATGACCTGCTATGATGCGTGTTGATATAAGCTGGTTCGTAAGCGGTTTGAGGAGTGTGAAGGCAGATGCCTATGTGGTAGTAGATGTGCTTAGGTTTTCTACGTTAGTTGTGACTGCACTATCTAAGGGGATAGAGGAGATCTACGTATTTGCTGATTTAAAGGAGGCTGCAGAATTTTCTAAATACTTAAAAGCACCCTTAGCAGCTGAGGTTGATGGGATTAAACCAGATCTTGCTGATTTAGACAACTCACCAACCGGTATAGCTGACTACGTCGCACTTCAAGGCTTAGGAAGCGGTAAATTAGTCGTTAGAACTACTTCAGGCGCCCTATTAGTTAGTGAGGCCATTAAGCTAGGCTTGAAAGATGTCTTCATAGGTTCCTTAGTCAATGCGGCCTCGATAGCTAATATCCTTAGCAGTTTAAAGCCGTCCTCAGTTAACATAGTATGTGCTGGCTATAGGAGGAGGCAATTCGCTATAGAAGACTTTCTAGGAGCTGGTGCAATTACATACGAGTTAAGCAAACTTACAGACCTCTCACTAGGTGATGAAGCTATAGCTGCTACACATGCGTACGAATCAGTAGCCAGTAAGGGCAAGCTACTAGACGTAATTAAATCAGGTAGGGGTGGTAACTTCTTATGGAATACGGGTAGGGATAGAGATGTAGTATTTGCGAGTAAGGTAAATACCGTAGATGTCGTACCTAAACTATTTGGCAGGGTTATAAGACGTTATAAATGATTTAAAAACTAAGTTTAGTTAACCTTACTTCTTAGCCTCAGCAACCCTCTTCAGAAATCTTCTAGCCTCATCTACGTCCTCAGCAGACACCTCCCTATGACAGAACCACCAGTCAAAACATTGATAACTCTTCAATCTCTCAGGAATTTCAACCATAGTTGAAGGTGGTGGGATTATAACCCTCTCACCAATTAATTCATTATTCGGCCAATTTGCTGGAATGGCAACCCTATTCCGTTCATGGACTTGAAGTCCTTTAACCATCCTAAGTATCTCATCAATATTCCTACCTAATTCAAGCGGGTAATATAGAATAGCTCTTATCACACCTTTAGGATCTACGATGAATACAGCTCTAACAGTCGCTGTTGCGGATTGAGCGTGAAGGAGTCCTAATTTCTCAGCAACCTGCCCCCTAGGATCTGCGATAATGGGGAAAGGTATCTCATACCCTAGCTTTTCCTTAATCCACTCAACCCACTTAATATGACTATAATTACTATCGACACTCAAACCTATTAACTCAGTATTTAATTTCTTGAAGTCTTCATATCTAACGGCAAAGGCTACAAATTCTGTGGTACATACTGGTGTGAAGTCTGCTGGATGACTGAAGAGTATGAACCACTTACCACTATAGTCATCAGGCAATACCTTCTTACCGTAATTAGTTACAACTTCCATTTTAGGGAACGGCTCACCAATTAAGGGAATATTACCTGGCAATTTTTTCACCAAATTATATGTTGATTCCAGATTTTTAAATTTTTTCATAGTAAAATTTACCGTTTTAAGTTAATTATTATAGAGTTCATAATCATTTACAGAGATGTTAGTTAGATCTTCTAAGCGAGGTCAGTAATGTAAAATTACGTACTTAAGCCTCTAATAAGGGTTTCTAACTAGAGCAATAAAGTAAAAATTGTATAAAGTAGTAATAGCAAATTATATATTTTGTTAAAGCCAGCCTCTAACCTTCATAGCTTGGTATATACGTTCTAATGATAGTACTAGGGCGGCGTCCCTCATGGTGAACTCTTTCCCTGAGCTCTGCAATTCTTCAAACTTCTTGTAGGTTTTACTCAGGTTGGATTTCATTATTTTTTCTAGCTTGGCTCTTGTCTCATCCTCATCCCAGATATACCATTGAAGGTTTTCAACCCATTCTAGATAGCTCATGATGACACCTCCAGCATTTGCTAGGAAGTCCGGTACAACTATAGCGCCCCTCTTAGTTAGTTCGAGTTCTGCCTCAGGCGTTGTCGGTCCGTTAGCACCTTCAACTATTATCTTAGCTTTTACCTTACCTACATTCTCAATAGTTATTTGATTTTCCATCGCATCAGGACCTAATATCTCAGCATCTACGTATAGTGATGCCTGCGGGTCAGGTATCTTCACACCTTTAGGATAGTTTATCACTTTCCCAGTAGTGTTTTTAACCTTCATAGCTAGTTCTACATCTAACCCGTCGGGGTCGTAGATCGTGCCGCTCGTATCACTAACTGCTACAACCTTAGCCCCCATCTTAGAGACGAAATATGCATGCCATTGGCCAGTATTACCGAAGCCTTGAATGCTTACCCTCTTACCCTCAATCCCTCCTAAGACTTTCTCAGCAACTTCCTTAGACACTACAGCACATCCAAAGCCGGTAGCATACTCCCTCACAGGATTTCCATGAAGTATTGGCGGCTTAGCCGTAAATACTGCAGGTACATTATAACCTACGAGCTTACTATACTCATCCACCATCCAAGCCATTGTTTGGGGAGTAGTTCCCACATCAGGTGCCGGGATGTCTATATACTCACCTAATACCGGTTTTAAAGCCCTTACATAACCACGGCATAAAGCCTCTAAATCCTTTTGAGTAAGTTCTTTAGGGTTAACACTAACCCCACCCTTAGCACCGCCGTAGGGTATACCTGCTAGGGAATTCTTAAGGGTCATAATCGTAGCTAAGGCAATATCATCCTCTAAAGTTAGTTTTGGATGAAATCTTATACCTCCCTTATAAGGTCCTAACGCACTATTATGCTGTACCCTATAACCCTCAAAGACCTCCAACTTACCACTACTAAGCCTAACAGGAATTTTAACCATTACTATACGCTCCGGCTTACTAATTAAGGCAAAGAACTCCTCCGGAAACCCTCCAATCTCACAACCTCTTTTAATACTACTCAACACGTTATTTAGGAAACTCATAGTTCACACCCTCCAGATTTTCTAGACCTCATTTAAAAACTTTACTATATTACCATTATACGTGTCGGAAGAAATTTATATTAATGCTCAGAATACCTCCTAAAATACTTTATCAAGATATAAAATTAAAATATAGTAAAATTTTCAGATCAAGCAAGCACTTATAGAAACTACTAAAATCATGTAAACCTCAGAGAGCTATATCCCAACCATCAAGCACTTCATAAAACTTCACTCACTCATCACATCCCCATAGATCAACTACCTCAATAGACGTAGATGATGGGTATTAGTACATGCTAATAAGTATAAGCTCAAACCCCATCACAAGAACTCCACTACTAAGAGTTGAGGAATGTTTCAGCATTTTTATGCAGATTATACTTTATAAGTGTGGGAGGGGTTGCAGAGCCATGTATTTGAGACCGTTAACTTCCTTGGGTATGAAGCCGCCGGCGGGATTTGAACCCGCGACTTCCGGCTTACGAGGCCGGCGCTCTACCCGCTGAGCTACGGCGGCTCTAACCTATAGTTGTTTTACTTCCTGCCATAAATATCTTTATGTGTTTTGGGATTTATTGAATGTTCAATAATGATTATATTGGTGTTGTTGTTATGAAGTCTTAGGTGGTTGTATGAAGCTCTTAGATTCTTACACCTATCTTGAGAGGCTTCGTAGCCTGATTTACCAACTCTTAGAGTATAGGGATAGGTTGCTGAGTAGTGGTGAGGAGGTCTTACCGGTGAGGACTGGGGGTGTTATCGTTAAATTAGGTTTTATCTCAATGTTTAAAGGCGGTGTGATTATGGATGTTACTAATGAGGCTCAGGCTGAGATTGCTGAGGATGCGGGGGCTGTGGGGGTTATGGTCTTAGATAAATTGCCCTATGATGTTAGGATGGCGGGTGGGGTGGCTAGGACTGCTGACTTAAATGTGATACAGAGGGTGATGGATACTATAACCATTCCCGTATCAGCTAAGTGTAGGATAGGACATGAGCGGGAGGCCAGACTGTTAGAGGAGGTTGGTATTGACTTAATAGATGAGAGTGAGGTCTTAACACCAGTTGATGAGAAAGCACATATTGATAAGTGGAGGTTTAAGGTGCCATTTGTTAATGGTGCGAAGAACCTTCCAGAAGCTCTTAGGAGGATATATGAGGGGGCATCAATGATAAGGACTAAGGGGGAGCCAGGTACTGGTAATGTTGCTGAGGCTGTAAAGCATATGAAGTTAGTTAATAGGGATATCTCAATGCTTAGAGGGTATTACCTTTCCGGAGATTATGAGGCAATTTGGGTGTACTCGAAGGAGAATAGCGTCCCCTACGAGTTAGCCTTACTTACCGCCCGCCTAGGTAGGCTTCCAGTAGTCAACTTCGCGGCTGGGGGGATAGCAACACCTGCTGATGCAGCGTTAATGATGTGGTTAGGAGCTGATGGAATTTTCGTCGGCTCTGGGATTTTCAAGAGTAGTGATGCAGATGTTAGGGCTAAGGCAATAGTACTCGCAACAGCCTACTACGACGACCCAGAAACTGTTGCAGAGGCGCAGAAGATGACTTCCGAGAAAAGCGCTATGATGGGAATAGATATTAGGGGTCTCAAACCTGAACAGCTTATGCAGACTAGGGGTGTGTAAGAAATGGTGGTCATCGGCGTGTTAGCACTGCAAGGAGATTTCTTAGAACACATTCAACTGCTTAGTGAAATACCTGGAACTACTGCTAAGGCTGTAAAATCTGCTGAGGATCTAAGCAGTATTGACGCACTCATAATCCCAGGTGGTGAGTCTACGACTATAGGGAGGTTAATCACGTATAAAGGTTTGGACGTAGGGATAAAGGACTTCGTAATTTCGGGAAGACCGTTGATGGGTGTCTGCGCTGGCGCTATAATAATTGCGAAAAAAGTTATTGATAGAGTTGTTGGTGAGACTAAACAACCACTCCTTAACTTAATGAACATTAAGGTGCTTAGAAACGCGTTTGGAAGGCAGAAGGATTCTTTCGAAACTGAAGTTGAAGTTGAAGGTATTGGTAATATGAGGGCGGTCTTCATTAGAGGCCCGGCAATCCTTGAGGCATGGAACGACGCTAAGATAGTAGGGTTTGTTAATCATCCAGATGTTGGTAGAGTTGGTGCAGTAGCTGTGGAGAAGAACTTAATTGCAGTAGCCTTCCATCCAGAACTTACAGGCGATGTTAGACTATATAAGTATTTAGTAGGTGAGGCTAGGAGGTAGTTTTACGCTATCCTCAGGCCTACCAGCCATGAAGGACTACTACCTACAGTGTATTTCATGTAATTCCGTATTCGATGAAGTAGTTTTTAGATGCCCGAAATGCGGCGGCCTACCAATATTTAAATATACTACTGGGAAGTTCATTATAGATAAGTCAAAGCCCGGCATGTGGAGATATTCAAATTACCTACCACGTATTACCAACATAGTCTCGCGTGGTGAGGGGTTAACCCCGATTAATGAGGTGGAAGGAGTCTTTATAAAGAATGAAAAATTCAACCCAACTGGTACTTACTCGGATAGGGCATCGTCACTTATTGCTAGTTACCTCTTAACTAATAGGGTTAGTAAAGTTATTACACGTTTTGAGGAGGACTTCACATACTCCCTAGCATACTATCTAAACGGTATTTCAGAGTTTGAGGTAGTGGTAGAGGATGTGATAGCCTTAAACACTACTGAGGTCTCATCAATACTTGAGATGAACGGTAAGCTAGTTATGAGGGTTGGAAGCCCTACAAACTACTTAGAGTATGCAAACCCACTAACAGTAGAGGGTTTGAAGACTATAGCTTTTGAAATAGTGGAGAGAGGGGTTAGGGCTGATACGATAGTAGTCCCTGCTAGGAGTGGTGTTCTAGCATATGCAATATATAAGGGATTGGTAGAGTTGGCTGAGGCGGGGATCGACGCCCCCTACGAGGTGGTTGCTGCCTTAGTAAGAGGTGAAGCCGTACCAAATCTCTTAAAGGTCTGTAGGGGGATGAAGTTTGATGAGGTGTATGAGGAGGAAATACTTAATGCTATTATTAGGTTAAGCAAGCGGGGAATTAGAACTAAACCGCTTTCAGCTCTAGCTTACGCCACTGCTAGTAATGCCAGTAGTGCTGTTGCGGTTGTAACCATGGGCTTTAAAGCAATACCTATTCACAGAAGTAAAAACGATAGCGTTAGGAAGGAAGTATGTAGGATTGTGAGGGAGGCTGGGAGGGCTACAGCCTACGAAATATGGAGGAAAGCACCTATCTACACTCTTAGAGGGATTTACAAACTCCTTAATTCGATGGAGAGACGAAAAGAAATATGTAGTGAGGTAGTGTATAGAGGGAATCGCAAAGTTAGATATTACAGGATGTGTGAGTGAGCTTACAACCCGAAAGCCTCGTCCTTTAGGGTGGGGAGGAGGTCAAATTAAGTAAATGCCACCCATACTTACCATGCCTTACCGTAATTTCTGCTTAAACCTCAAAGCATCTTGAACCATATGTACGTTATTAAACATTACATATATCTCCTCACTCTTCGTCCTAATCTCATCAATAATCCTGCATAGCATATTTAAGTCATCATCACTATACTTATACCTATAGTTTAACTCGCCATCTAGGCCGTGAAGTCTGAAGTAACTTACGTCCTTATAAATCGCTGGGCTACGTTTTAACGGGTCGACCACGTGTATAACATTCTTAAACATCCCAACTAACTCAGAAATCTTATCCTCATTATCTAACCACGTCCCCCTAGGCTCCCAACCCACAATGAACTCAGAACTACTTATAGCTGAGAAGAAGTCATAAGCGTTTTTGAAGTTCACCTCACTAAAGTTGAAGGACGGCGGTGTCTGTATGATGATTACCTTAGCATTTAATACCCTAGCACCCCTAACTACTACCTCCCACGCCTCTAATACCTCCTTAGTCGGTCTTAAAAAGCCGTATGAGTTCTTAAGTGATGGGTCAGGCCTTACCTTAGCTCTCTTCCAAGTTGGTGAATCTAAAGGATGTGTTATTGCCTGCCAACACTTCATGGTGAAGGTGAAATCCGACGGCGCCTCAGACCTCAACCTTCTCAACCTATCAAGGTTGGGCGGGTCGTAAAACGTTTCTTGCAACTCAACAACGTTGAAGTTACTATAGTACTTACTTCTAGATATGGTGAACCCGCAGCAACCCACGTAGATCAACACGCAACCCTCATAGAAAAGCTTTGCTATGAGTTTTTTAGCTTAATAGTTAGTTATTAGAGGCGTGTAAGAATGTTAGTAGATAGCATAATTTCCTTAATCGGTAAGACACCTATGGTTAGGTTAAATCGATTATCACCTAAGGATATTAACATATACGTTAAGTTAGAGTACTTAAATCCTACTGGAAGTCATAAGGATAGAATAGCTTTCTACATGATTAAAGACGCTGTCGATAGGGGATTGCTCAGACCTGGGGGTAGGTTAGTTGAGGCCTCTAGTGGTAATACAGCACTTTCACTTGCCTGGCTCTCCAGCCTACTCGGATTTAAAGCTATCTTAGTAGTTAATGAGAACGTATCGCCGAATAAGGTAAACGCTATTAAAGCGTTAGGGGGTGAGGTGATCTTAACCCCCTACGTACCTGCAGAACACCCTGAAAGTAAGTACAGCGTCGCTAAAAGGATTTCGGAGGAGTTAGGAATACCCTACATGAATCAGATGGGTAATGAGGCAAACGTTAGAGCGCATTACGAGACTACAGGTCCTGAAATCTACGAAGATCTTAGGGGGGAGGTCGACTACTTCGTTATGGGTATAGGTACGTGTGGCACCTTAGCTGGTGTCGGTAAGTACTTAAAGGAGAGATTAGGTGGAAAGGTGAAGATAGTTGGTGTAGTTCCTAAAGGCTCTAAAGTTAAGCACAGCTCAAACGTTGGAGGTGGTGACTACATAGAGGGTTTAGTCACTGAGTACATTCCCGAAATATTTTCAAGGTATCACAACCTTGTAGACTCGATAGTGGAGGTAAGCTATGAAGACGCTATTAAGATGGTAGTCAAGGCCGCCAGATATGAAGGAATCTTAGGAGGGCCATCAACCGGGGCGAACATCCACGCATCAATTCTAATTGGCGAGGAATTAAGCAGTAAGGGCGTGAAAGCAAATATCGTGACGTTAGCACCTGACAGCATATTTAAGTATCCACAATTAATTAACGATGTAGTGAGGTATACTTAAATCCTAGCAGTAGGTGTGCTGAAGGGCTAATTTTTAATACTCGCATTGTAGAATTAGTAGAGGTGGGGAGAACGTCAGGAAGCGGTAGTTACGGTGATAACCTCATAATACCATCTAAATACGATGGTGATAGGAAGGTAATACTGATCGGGGATAGGGAAATCCGTGTAGGTGCGGACCTACCTCCCTTAAAGGATGGGGAGAGGTTGATTAGGTATACTCAGAGTATATGCCCTTACTGTTACGCATTACTCCCAGCGATCATTATTGAGAGAGGTGGTAAGGTGTTTATTAGGAAGGTATGCCCGGAGCATGGGGAGGTCGAAGAACTTTACTCAGGGGATGTGGAGTTCTTCAAAAAGTTGGAGAGGTGGTATGTTGAGGGTAGGGGGCCTAGGCACGTATATACGGATTTAAGCGCTCCCTGCCCCTATAGCTGCGGTCTCTGCCCAATACATAAAAGTCATACAGCATTAGCGAACATGGTCCTAACTAATAGATGTGATTTAGATTGTTATTACTGCTTCTTCTACGCTGAGAAGGTTGGATTCGTATACGAACCTACGTTAGAGCAGATAGAGTTTATGGTTAAGAACCTACTTAAACAGGGAGTTACAGCTGCTATTCAGTTAACTGGTGGTGAACCCCTAATTAGGGAGGACATCGTTGAAATCATTAAACTACTTAAGTCCTTAGGAGTCAGACACGTACAGTTAAACACTAATGGCATTAAATTCGCACGTCTCTACCTCGAAGACCCCGAGAAGGCTATAGAATTCGCTAGAAGCATCAGGGCTGCAGGGGTGAATACCATCTACTTAAGCTTTGATGGAGTAACCCCGAAGACAAACCCTAAAAACCATTGGGAAATACCATACATATTAGAGGTCTTCAGGAAGTCAGGTATAACTAGCGTTGTCTTAGTTCCTGTAGTAATTAAAGGTGTGAACGATTATGAGCTAGCAGACATAATAAGATTTGCAGCGCTGAACATGGATGTTGTGAGGGCTGTTAATTTCCAACCAGTAAGTCTGACAGGCATGATTAAGAGGGCGGAGAGGGAGAGGATGAGAGTAACAATAGCGGATGCCGTTAAGATTATTGAGGAGTTAACCAGCGGATCCATAAGTAGGGACGACTGGTTTACAGTACCTTCAACTATACCGATTTCAGAGTTCGCAGAGTCCTTAGAGGGTAGGTTTAAATTCGAGTTAAGTAATCACCCGCAATGCGGTGTTGGTACATACGTATATGTGAGGAGGGAGGGAGATGACGTAAGCTACATACCGATTACTAGGATGATAGACATCCCAGGATTTTTAGAATACCTCCACGATAAAGCACATGAATTTAGAGGTAGGGGGAAACTACTAATAGGTTCTAAAGTACTATTAAACCTGATAGCAAAGTTCATTAAGTGGGGTGAAGTACCCTCAGATATTAAGACAGCGTTGCCTAAAATGCTCTACGACATATTTACCAAGAGGGATTACTACGCCTTAGGCGTCTGGCATTATAAGTTCTTATTCATAGGTATGATGCACTTCATGGACCTCTACAACTACGATGTCCAAAGGGTTATGAGGTGCAACATACATTACCTAATGCCTGACGGTAGGTTAATTCCTTTCTGCACGTTTAACGTCTTAAATGATGTTTACAGGGATTACGTACAGAGGAAGTACATGTTAAGTATTGATGAGTGGGTTAGGAGGAGTGGTGTGGAGTTAAGCGTTGGGAAGTATAGGAGAAGTTTAGAGTTGATTAAGAAATTAGAAAGTAGTGACTTATATATGAAGACGTATGGGGCATTCCTTAAGAAGTAGGTTAATATTAGTCTTCCACCTTAATCACCACCCCAGCAAGATATAAAAGCATACCCCTCTAATGATAACTTCAGGGTTTCATATGAGTTACGAAGTATTAGTGGTTGGCGCCGGATTTGCTGGTGCGTCAATAGCTTACTTCTTAGGTAGGCTGGGTGTGAAGGCCTTAGTCGTAGATGTTAAGGGATGGGATGGAGTGGGTAGTAAGCCATGCGGTGATGCTATAGGGAAGCACCACTTTGATGAGTTAGGGATGCCCTACCCGGAAGGAGATGAACTGCAAGGCCTGGTTAAGGGTATTTCCATATACTCACCGAGTGAGGAACATGAAGTCTTCGTCGAAGGTGAGGGGTTCGAAGTGCATAGGATTAAATACGCTCAGAGACTTCTCTCAGATGCTATTAGCAGGGGTGTTGAGTTTTTAGGGGGCGCCCACTTTAGGGAGCCTATCATCAAGAACGGGTATGTAGTCGGTGCTAAGATTTGGGCTGGCGGTTTTAAGGAGGTTTCATCGAAGGTAGTGGTTGATGCCTCAGGAGTTGCTAGGTCTGTAGTTAGACTGCTCCCAAAGTCATGGCCTGTTAACGAGGAATTAAGCCTGAGCGATGCAAATATAGCTTATAGGGAGGTCAGGGTTTTAAAGAACAGTATTGAGAAACCTGAAATACTTAGGATATATGTGAATAATGAAGTAGCTCCTGGAGGCTATTGGTGGTTCTTCCCCTACAGCCTGTTAGAAGGTTACGTCAACATAGGCTTAGGGGTCAGGGGGGATTTAAGAGGGGTCCACCCTAAAGAACTGCTATATAAGTATGTCTTCTCACGAAGTGAGTTTAAGGATAGTAGGGTTGTAGAAGCTGGGGGTGCTTTAGTCCCTACTAGGAGGCCTATAACATCTTTAGTATGGAACGGCGTTGCAGTAGTAGGTGATGCTGCCTACGTAGTCAACCCAGTACACGGTGGTGGTAAGGGGTCTTCCATGATATCAGCTAAATGCGTATCCGAAGCAGTATTAAATGCGTTGGAGGCTGGGGATGCCTCAGCTAAGAACTTATGGAAGGCTAACATATGCTTCATGGTGAGATACGGCTGTAAGCAAGGCGCTTTAGACGTGTTTAGATACTTCCTTCAAAAATTAAGTAATGATGACTTAGAATTTAGTATTAGTAGGAAATTAGTAAGTGGTAGCGAGTTAAATGAAATATCACTTAAGGGTAGATTTGAAGTAGGCGTCGTCGATAAGATTTTAAAAATAGCCTCACTGTTAAGAAGACCCTCACTCCTAATCAAACTGAAGACCGTCGTTAAGTACATGGACCTAATCAAAGACCACTATCTTAACTATCCGTCAACCCCGGAAAGGCTTGAGAAATGGGTTGCAGATTTGAATAGCTTGCTAGCAGCTTACTATGAGGCCTTAAAATAACCGCTCCTTCCAACTCTTAAGTGATGGGAGTTCTTATAAAGAGATTTTAACTTACACCCCTTATTAGAGCTGTTCAGTCATGCACTAACCTCAGATGTTCTCCTTACCCTCACACGTTGTGAGATTTTAATCATGTAATATTAATACCGTTTTTGAATTCGAACTTAATCTAACTTACATGTGGAAGGAGCTAGCCTAGGAGTTGAAGCCTACTTAGCGTTAAATGCAAATATCGTATTAGGCTATCAATACGTAAGGTATGTGGGTACTGTAGCCTACTCCTAAGCTCTTTAAGACCCTCTAGAGCAGAGTTTAAGGAATTTCTAGTAGTCTCTAAATCTTCAGCCTTGAGACTAATTAAAGCACTTTTCAACGATGTTAAAGTATTATTCAGTAGTTCCTTAGTGATTGGGTCAGTCCTACATAAGCTTAAATCGTTTAGAACCTTCATACTCATAGTTATTAGCTTTTCAGCATACATCCTCTCCTCATCATTAATCTGACGTATAGTCCTATTTAACGCGTTAACGTTCTCCAGCATATTATCTAAGGACCTCTCCACGTTGTTTATTAGGGAGATAATCTCGGAGTGTTGATGGGGGACTAGCGACTTCCTTAGTTCTTGGCTATGCATCATTCCTTTCCTAACTACAGACTCAAACCTATGTAGGGATACATTAGCTGATGTAGTATTCACCACTAAGTTCCTCAATAGGTTAGTACTTCCGCTAACGACTTGACTGCTTATTTCAACCACCTCCGCAACCTGTTCACTAACATTTGGAGGTAGTCTACCACTTCTTAACATTTGACCTAACTTAGTAGATGCTTCTTCGATCTGAGCGACTTCACGGTTAATTAAGTCCCTAAATCTGCGGAGTTCCTCAAGCATATTGTTTAATTTCTTCAGACTTAGATTTAAGGAATTAAAGACGCTATCGATGTTTGAGGCCGTTCTTAAATATTCTAAGCTACTTAAGTTTTCTGATAAGCTTAGGAGGTGTTTTGAAGTATTAATGATGGCGTTGATTTCCTCGATATGAGTACCTATAACTTCGCTAACCTCCGGCACCCCCCACTTCTTAATATCTTCAAAAGCCCTACTCAGTTTGCCTACCTCATCATTAAAATTCCTTAAGCGTTCGTTAATCCTAACCTTAAGTTTTTCTCTCACCTCATTTAATTGAACGTTATTTAATTCCCTATTTAAAGTTCTTACTTGCTCCTTAATTGAGTTTAACTCACCTAAAACGTAGGTCTTATTAAAACCCTCGGAACGTAGCTCTACCAAGTATTTCTTAAGGGAGTTTAACCTGCTAGTCAGTTCCGTAACTACGGATATGAATGCATTAATTGTTAGTCGTTGAGCAGAAGCTGATCGATTTAAGTATGATAATCTTAGCTTAATGTTATTTATAGTTTCATTTAAGATATGGATTTCTTGGATCCCCCTCCTAACCTCTATTGGCATCATGTATTGCTCATTATTTGAGCTGGTGTTCACAGCCAGTAATACAGCAGAGTATACGTAGTTCATCCCTTCTAGAAAGTACTCTCTAATCACCTCCCCCTCATCAGACTCGACCTCAGAGATCCTCCTAACCAGGTCAACCGTCCTATTTAGTAAGTGCCAAGGCTCTGATGTCGACGGTACTCCCCGCATCCTAAGCACTTCTTCTGCCACCCGAATACTATGGTTGAGGATTTCAGCATAAGCAGTCCTACCTTGATTAGCAGTAGCTGGAAATCCCTCCTCCGCACTCATAGCCGGTACTGACATAACATTGAATACTAATAACAACAACATCATCATTTTTACTACTTTATTGTCCAACACCTCACCACACCGACAATCCTATATCATATGTTCTAAATTAAGTACTTTGTTCCCAACCCCTTGGAACTCCTAAGGAACGATAACCGACTTAAAATTGATTAAAATTTAAATAGGAGATACTTCAAATATTTTTAATGAGGTTTTAAAGCATGGTGGAATTAGATTATAAGAAGTATCTAGAGCAGATTGAGACACCACCTAAGTTAGAGCTTAAGTGGGTTTGGACTGTCGCTGGGCCCGGCGCTATAATCGCCTCCTTAACTATAGGAAGTGGTGAGCTTGTATGGACGCCTAGGGCTGCTGCGGCATTCGGATACGTTATGGTTTGGGCATTCCTCTACGGTGTTTGGATTAAGGGTATCGTCCAGTACTTAGCTAATAGGTGGCATACATTAACAGGTATTTCAACTTCAATAGCTACTGCTAAGGTCCTCACTAAGTGGTTTAACCTCTTCTTAACTGCCGTCATATTAGCAGTTATGCCTATGTGGTTCGTTACGCTGAGCTCGCTATCAGCTCAGGTACCCTGGGCTGCTTTAGGTAGGCCTGCACCCCTCCTCTACTTCTGGATAGTAGTTGTAGTAGCTACGGAGTTGTTGGTAATATTCGCAGCTAGGTTAGGTAAGGCATATAAGGTAATAGAAAAGATAAGCCTGACAATACTTTGGGGTATGTTCGTAGCCTTCTGGGTAGCAACCCTTATAGGTACGAGGCCTGATTGGGGAGCCTTCTTCGCAAATCTCTTCATACCTAGGCCTATACCACCATATGAAGATTGGATTAGGACAGCGGCCCCAGATATATGGGCGCTAACACCTCTAATGCTATTAGGATCAGCTCTAGGTGCGTTAGGCGGCGGTATTCAGGACTACATAGGCTATCAGGCAATGTTAAGGGAGAAGGGTTGGGGTTTACTAAAGTTTTCAGACGAGATGCTAAAGAAGGTCCATGAAATAGGGTTAGGTAAGCTTCCACTACCTGAGGATGAGGAATCTAGGAAGAAGTTAAATGGCTGGCTACTCGCTACAAAGTTTGACTGCGGACTGTCCTTCCTTATGGTATTTATCGTAACTATACCTGCTGTGATACTAACTATTGAAGTACTACGTCCAAGGCATATGGCACCTTCAGGGCTTAGATTAGTTGAGACCCAAGTTGCTTGGCTAACCGAGACCTTAGGTCCTTGGGCAGGAATTATATGGTGGTTAGGTTCGTTCTTCGCCTTATGGGGAACGTTCTACGGCCTCCACGAAGTGTATATGTGGACCATATATGACTTAGTTAGAACTACTTTCAAGAAGTTTGCAGATATATCACCCAATAAAGTCAGATTATACCTATGGCCTTACTTAATCGTCGTAGGTGCTATCTTCTTCCTAACGGGCTTCTCACTACCAATCCTAGTAGCATTCGCATCAGCAGCAACACACTTATTTGCCCTAGCATTATGGGGTATAGCACTCCTCTACCTAAACATGAAGTACCTACCAAAGGCGTACAGACCTCATATAGTAATAGTAATACTGGCAATAATTGGTATATGTGTATACCTACCCTACGGATTAATACAACTCATACAGGTCTTCGTCCCAACATTCACTATATAATAATTAAGTAATAAAAATAAGTAATTTTTTTAAATTTCTGAATAATCGAAATCTTTCAAACATTCTCCTAAGGTCTTATGCTCTGATAGCAATTACTACTTCTAGATAGGTCTCGCATTAACATCTCCTGCCTTGCTTAGTGGTGAATAGATCTTCAGAATTTACGTTAGTTCTTCACTTAACATCAGCTATTGTGAACTCCTATTAAGGAACTTAAAGATCTGGCGGCCTCTTAAGCATGTAGATATTTAATGAAGTTATGGGATTACTGTAGAGCTCTCAACATAGCATCACTCACCACTTAAGAAGTATTTAAGGTTTAGGTGGAATGTAATTGATAACTATATAAATCCTGACTATTGACAGGGTCCCAGTCGCTCCACCTACATCATCTAATCAGAGATAGTCGTCAGGTCATCCCAAGAATTAAATCCTTAATGGATTAATTAACCTTAATGTTACGTCTTTATGGGTGTTGACATTGCTTTGCGAGATATGCGAAGCTTTAGAAGCTGTTGGTCAGTGTAGGTTATGCGGTCGGTATGTATGCAGTACTCATATAGGTGTTGACGGTATCTGTAGTATTTGTAGGGAGGCCCTATGCCGTATATGTTATCAGAGGCTTTCAATTAGTAGTTGCTTGGTGTGCGGGCGTGTGGTTTGTAGAGAATGCTCTATTGAGCTACAGCCTTCAATCAGAGTCTGTAGGGAATGCTACGATAAGTTACTTAACGATAAGGCTTACGTTAAGTATAGAAGGTTTCTCAGAAGGTTTGTTAGGGAGTGGGAGAAGGAGAACGCATCTGAGCTTCGGGAAGATCTGCATGGATGAGGTAGTCCTTTCAGTAATTAATAATCAACCACGTAGAGTTCGTCCTGGCTTAAAATCCATGTGACGGTCTTCCGCTGAGTATTAAGATCGTTAATAATGCCTCTCAAACTAGTGACTACTGATTGCAGTACGTTTAAGTCAACATGCTTAGACGTATGCGGGATTAAACAGCCAATAATCCTAAAGTCTTTAGATACAGCACATACGTTAAAAAGAACCTCATCGAATACCATGCATTCTAAATCGTTTCTAATTTCTAATGAGGTTAAGGCATAGCTTACCGGTGTTATCATCTCAGATAAGTAGAGATCGCCTAGGTAAGTACCTACTAAAGTGTTGAAAGGTAGGGCAGATACTATGAGTTCTAGGCTGGATTTAATGATGGTTGACTTAATCAACTCGTTAAGAAGTTCGTAAAAAATGGAGGTCTTCACCCTCGTAAGTAGCAGGTTAGGCAGTTTAGATGTCCTACCAGTAAATCTCATAATATCTAATGATGTAGTACGGGCTTTAAGGGTGGCCCTGAAGTAGATAAGCTCATCAAGTACTGTAAAGCCTCCCACCCACCTCAAGATATCATCAAATACACGGTCTATATCACCCCTCAATTCTAAGTCAAATTTCGAAAAACTACACACCCTATACCTCATTACGACATAGCCTCAATTACACTATCATTATAAAGAATTAAAGCGATTTATTACTTCATAGGTAGCTGTTTCTTTTCTCTAGGTTTTGTAAGCCTCTCTAAGATACTTAAAGCTCCTAACGCAATTAAGTATGTTACCATATTTTTCTTTCATGCACTCTACCGGCAGTACTTATAAACATTAAATACTTATAAAAATATTCGGTGATCTCGAGTTTCTAAACTCACGGCAGACAGTAGGAGGATGTGGGAATCGTGACAAACCACTCCCAGGGAGACCTTAGGATGGGAAATAGTAGAGGTTACGATATTGAAGATGCTTGAGGGTGTGCAACTGTTTCGATGCGTCAGGTTTATAAAGGTTTTTATAGGATTTTTCACGATGA
>Ga0209394_1000324_pt1 | contig 40267 bp, 30 predicted proteins | sample JNZ201metaG_FD_184122 | JGI IMG/M metagenome (GOLD analysis project Ga0209394, IMG submission 184122) | Hot spring microbial communities from Jinze hot spring, China to study Microbial Dark Matter (Phase II) - JNZ 20120812A (SPAdes) (version 3) ...
AAGGTGGCACACTTTGACGCTCAGACGGAAACGATAAAACTCGCATAGATCAATTCATTGCCAACGGTGGTGAATGCGATGCCCGTGATAAGGGTGGACGGTCCAAAGATTGACACCGAAAAGAAGAGGGAGCTTGCAAGGAGGCTCACGGAGGTTGCAGCCGAAATTTACAACATGGATAAGGAGCACATCATCGTCCTCATCCGTGAGAATGCCCCAGAGAATGTGAGCGTCGGCGGCATGCTGATAGCCGATAGGCGCAGGGAATGATGCAACCCGACTTAGCTTTTGAATGCCGATCGGTGCTTGCTCTTTCTCGGAGATCGCGGTGGTGAGAATGAATGATGCGGATGAGGGTGTGCCCCATTTTGCTCATTGCCATCCTTGCATGCGCTTCAGCATGCGTATGTCCTGCCAACGCCTTAGATAAAACCCTCATTGCGTGGTGGCGATTTGAAGACGAGGCGATGCCGGGGAAGGAGGAACTCGGAAAACACCACGCCTCTGCTGTAGGCAAAGTCAGCATATCAGATGGGCGCATCGGGAAAGCGCTGTGGCTTGATGGTAACGGCTTTCTTGAAGCTGAGCCATCTCCGGAGCTTGACTTGACTGACGCCATCACCATTGAGGCTTGGGTTCTTCCGAAGAGGTTGCAGCCCGGCGGGATGCGCATAGTTGACAAGACGACGGTGGGAACAAGCGAGGCTTACATGATTGACACCTACCCAGGGTTGTCACTGCGCTTTGTCAGCGAACCATCGCATGTGACTGCGAGGGACATTTTAAGCCTCGGTGAGTGGCAACATGTGGCGGCAACATTTGACGGCAGGCTCGGCATCATCAGGCTGTTCGTCAACGGGAACATGGTTTGCGAGCAGTTCGCAGTGAGGGGCAAATTGACGATAAACAGGAACAGCCTGCGCATCGGTGCAGACAGCCTCGGTGGGAGTAGGTGGGTTGGAGCAATTGATGAGGTGCGAATTTATTCACGGGCGTTAACGCCGCAAGAGATGGCGATGCGCTATCGCGGCGTTGAGGTGAAGCCGCACACCGAAATTAGCGCAGTTGCTTTGCGCAAGCCGTCAATCTGCTTTCGCAATGGTAAGATGCACATCAACTTTGAGGGGCTCATCTCAAGGAACGACATCGTTTATCTCTCACCAGCCAAGTTTGAATTTGAGGCGATGCCGATAGGCAATGGGAGGCTTGGCGCTGTCATTTGGAACGAGGAATTGCTGTCACTCCAACTTGGGCATACGGACTATTATGGCATTGAGTTCCCATCGCTGTGCCGTGTGCACATAACGAGCGAGCCATCACCGTGGGCTATGTCACCAAAGGAGTTTGAACAGCGCCTCTCGTTATACGATGGCGAGTTGAAGATGAACGCGAAGCTCAACGACGGCGCCATCTCAGCAGAAGCATTCGTCGCTGAGGGAATTGATGCAATCATGCTCCGAATTGATGATGCCCGCCGGGCGAAACGCGGCATCATCCTTGAGTTCTGGCGCAAGGATGCCAAGTGGGTGACCGGTGAGGGATACATTGGCGTATGCGAATCAGTGAGGCACGAACCTGACGAACACTTCAGCAGGAGCATGTGCGTCCTCATCTGCACATTTGATGCCATTGCAAAGCCGGAGAGATTGGATGATGAGAGGATGGCACTGCACATAATCGGCAATGATGCACTCAAGCTTACGATAGCCATCGTTGTCGGGATAGCCACAGGTGATTCCGATGCGGCATTGCGCGATGCGCTTAAGGCGCTCAACGAGGTCAGAAAAGCCGGCTATGAGAGACTGCGTAGCGGTCATCGGCGCTACTGGCACTCACTATGGGAGCGCTCATTCGTATACCTCACTGATGACGATGGCATCGCTGACTACCTTGAGAACCTTTGGTGGCTGCACATGTATTGGATGGCTGCGAGCTCGCGCGGTGAATTCCCGCCAAAGTTTAACGGCGGCATCTTCCTGCTCTCAAGGGACGAGCGCAGTTGGGGCGGCGCATACTGGCATCAAAATCAGCGCCAGCTTTCATGGAGCCTTTGGGCTGCCAATCACGCAGAGCTTGTTGAGCCGTTCTTCAGGCTATATGAGCGCATGTTGCCGGCTGCAATTCGCAATGCCAAAAAGTTCTTTGGCTGCTCAGGGGCATACTTCCCGGAGACGGTCTTCGCAGATGGCGACCCAAGGGGTTGGCGCAATCAATACACGAGCCACATTTTGACAGTCGGCTTGGAAGTCGCATTGCAGATGTGGTGGCGATACCGATACACTGGCGATGAGAAGTTCCTCAGAGAGCGCTTTTACCCGTTTGCAAAGGAGTGTGTGTCATTCTATCTTGACTACCTCAAAAGGGGTGACGATGGAAAGCTCCACATTGAACCGGTGCATGCTCAGGAAAGCTTCTGGCTCGTCAAAGACGCACATACTGATCTGGTTGCGCTAAGATGGGTCTTGCCATTGCTTATTCAGCTCAGCAGGCGTTACGGCATTGACGGCGATTTGCGAAGCCGCTGGCATGAGACGCTGGAGCAACTTGCACCACTGCTGTTAAAGGACGATGGGACATTCGCACCAGCTGACATATCCCCAAACCCGCAAAGGCGCAACTGCGAGAATGTTGAACTATACGGCATCTTCCCATTCGGCATGTTCGGCAAGGGGGCGTCCGATGAAGGGCGAGCTATGCAGACATTCCTGAAACGCCCGATAAGAGGAATATGCTGCGGATGGAATCCAGCCCCAATACAGGCTGCAAGGTTATGGCTCGCTGATGAGGCTGAGGCTCTGCTGCTCCAACATGCCCGTGAGAACCAACTCCTCCCACAAGGCTTTTGGTATAGCCCCGGAGGACGCAAATATGGTGGGTTGCTTCCCGAGATGGGTTACTTTGATTCATCGGGCATGCTCGCTATGGCGATAAATGAAATGCTCCTTCAGAGCCACACCGGCACAATATTCGTTGCGCCGGCTGTGCCAAAAAGCTGGAGCGCCAAATTCTCGCTAAGGGCATTTGATGGCTTCATTGTGTCATCGGAGATCCATAACGGTGAAGTGCTGTATCTCATCGTCAGGAGTGAACTCGGCTCGGAATGCAGGCTTGCAAATCCATGGGGGAAAAGCGAGGTTGATGTCAAGCTCATTCAAAGAGAGCAAGCAAAGCCGATTGCCCGCCTGAAGGGTGATGCGCTCAAATTCCCAACTGAGCGCGACAAAGCATACATCCTCACACCAGTTGGACGAACGCTCTCTTCCTTTGCGTTTGAGCCGCTCTCGCCGCCGCAAAACAAGGCGCCAAAGTATCCGGGGTTCAAATCCATCCCGCCGCCTTGGGAGAGATTCGGTTATCCATCTCAAGCGCACTTTCCGTGCCTTGGCATAGACCGAAACGGGAGATCACCGGCAAGGGATTTTGTCACGAAGCACACCGAAAGGAAATGAAACAGTCAAGCCACTTGCCAACCCTGAGGCACATATATCCTCGTGAATTGGTCAATCGCGTATCTGTCCGTCATGCCAGCGATGTAATCGCACACCGCCCTTGCGAGCTCCTCCCGAGTTGATGGCACTTCGCCTCGGAGCATCGGGACTTCCTCCGGGTGGTTCATGTAGTAGTCAAACAGCACCTCAATCATGCGCTCCACCTTCTTGATCTCGGCTTTGACCACCCTCTCGTCAAAGTAAACCCTCTCGTATAGGAAATCCTTTAGCTCATCAAGCGCCTCCCTCACTTCATCGCTCATGCGTATTTCGCCATCATCAAGCCCATTGGAGACGATGTCGCATACAATCCTCGTTATCCGTTCGGAATGCGTTTCGCCGAGGACCTCCCTGACGACCTTCGGGACATCCTCCAACTTGAGTATGCCAGCCCGTATGGCATCATCAAGGTCGTGATTGACATATGCAATCCTGTCAGCGGTGCGAATCACTTTACCCTCAAGCGTTGATGGCTCTTGTCCACCATCATCGCCGGATTGAAGGTCAGCCATGCCCTTTGAGTGGTGCAATATGCCATCCCTCACCTCCCAAGTCAGGTTGAGCCCCTCACCATCACCCTCAAGGACATCCACGACCCTCAAGCTCTGCTCCCAATGCCTGAAATGGGCATTCGGGTCATAGCTGTTGTAGACCCTGTCAAGCACTTCCTCACCCGCATGCCCGAATGGCGGATGACCCAAATCATGCCCGAGAGCTATAGCCTCGGCAAGGTCTTCATTCAGGCGCAGCGCGCGGCAGATGGTCCTGCCAATTTGAGCCACCTCAAGCGTGTGCGTCATCCTCGTCCGGTAATGGTCACCACGCGGCGCAATGAAGACCTGCGTCTTGTGCATGAGCCTTCTGAAGGCTTTGCTGTGTATGATCCTATCCCTGTCCCTTTGGAAGTCAGTTCGTATTGGGCACTTGGGCTCCGGGCGATTACGCCCACGGCTCAATGCAGCCTTTGCCGCATACTTTGAAAGGTGTTCAAACTCCCATCGCTCTGTAACTTCCCTTGGGCACATCGCCATGTCGGTCAACCTCGCATGCCCCCATTGCAGCACCTCACACAACGAGTTTTGAAAAGTCAGCTATCTGGAGCAGCACGCCCTCAATCATTTGGAGCAGCGCAAGCCTGTTTTCCCTCAGCCTGATCTCGGGATGCATGACAAGCACGCCGGTCCCGGGCGCGGTCCCAAAGAAGCCATCAATGGCTTGCCTTAGCTCCGCCAGCTTGAGGAAGGCTTCCTCGTATGCACCCTCATCCGAGCCACTAAGCCCCTCTGGCAAGCTCTGTCTCACCCTCACGAACTCCTCATAGAGCCTCTTCTCCGGCAGCTCAGTGAGTAGCCCCTCGTCAAACTCGGCATCCGTCCTATGTTGTGAGAGCATGTTGAGCACCCTCGTAAACGATGTTACAGCCTCGCTGAAGCCGCTGTAGCTCTTCCTGAGCCTCGTGAGCACCTTTGCCCTGACGAGCACATCGGGCACATCGTCAAATGAGGCAGCCAAGACGGCTTCACGGATGTCATGCTCAATCCCCTCATCGGCGAGGAGGGCGTCAATCCTGCCCTTGAAGAATTGCATAAGCGCCGCATGCGTCTCAGACCTGTCACGCTTTAACAAGCCATCGTCACCGAGGATGCTGAGAGCCCCGTCAATGAGCGCAGAGAGCGGCAAGTGATAACCTTGCGCAAGTATGCTAACGACTGCCATCGCAGCCCTGCGTAATCCCACTGGGTCAGCGCTCCCGGTCGGAATAATTTGGCGGTCAAAGCATGCGCAGAGCGTATCCATTCGGTCGGCTATGCCCAAAAGCGCTCCCAGAACGGTGGATGGCAGCTCATCACCGTAAAAGCGCGGCATATAATGCTCCTTGATTGCGAGCGCCACCGCAGCGGGCTCACCACACCACAGTGCATAGTGGTAACCCATTATGCCCTGCAGCTCCGTGAACTCCTGAACCATCTTGGTGACCAAATCAGCCTTGCACAGATGCCCAGCCCTGACGGCAAGCGAAGTCAACTCATCATCCAAGCACGCCATCTCACAATAGCGCTTCACGAGCCTCTTTAAGCGCATCGCCTTGTCATACATGCTCCCGAGGTCGCTTTGAAACAGCAATCCCTTGAGGTGCTCAACATAGCTTTCAAGCGGGCGTGCCATGTCCTCCTCAATGAAGAACTTGGCATCGGCGAAGCGTGCTGAGAGCACCCTCTCATAACCCTGCCTGACCATCTCCAGCCCCTCACCGCCGCCATCACGCACCGCTATGAAGCGCGGCAGCAATCTCCCACTTTCATCGGTCACTGGGAAATAGCGCTGGTGGTGCATCATCACCGTCTTGAGCACATCCTCAGGCAGCTCAAGGAAGCACTCATCAAACGCCCCGATGACAGCTGTCGGGTGCTCAGTCATGAATGTGACCTCGCTAAGAAGCTCATCCGTGATGAAAGCCCTTGCGCCAATTGATTTAGCCAGTCGCTCAACCTGCGCCCTTATCAGCTCCATGCGCTCGTTGTGCTTCACAATGACATGCGCCTTATGGAGCGCATCAAAGTAACCTTCAGCGCTGTGGATGATAACTGGGTGCTCGCACAACACCCTATGTCCCCTTGATATGCGGTCGCTTTGCAGCCCGGCAAGCTCAAACCTTATGACCTCATCTCCAAAGAGCGCCACCAGCCAGCGGATTGGGCGACCAAACTTGAAATTCAAACTCCCCCAACGCATCATCTTCGGGAACGAAAGCTTGGCAATGACGGCGGGCAAAAGCTCAGAGAGCACCTCAGAAGTTGCACCGCCACCAATGACCTTTTCGGCGACCACAAACGCGCCCCGCTCTGTCTCCTCAATCCTGAGTTCGGTGACCGTGATGCCGTGTGAGCGTGCAAAGCCAATCGCAGCCTTAGTCGGGTTGCCATTCCTGTCAAAGGCGATGTTGACGGCTGGTCCTCTAACCTTGATGACCTTTTCCCCTTGCATCGGCGATACCGAGGGGCAATAGGCTACAAGGCGCCTCGGCGTGGCATAGCATTCCACCTTGGCGTGCTCAATCATAGCCTCACTGAGGGCTTCTTCTAAGAGTGCTTGCAGCTGTTCAACCGCCGGGAGAAGGAAGCGGGCAGGCATTTCCTCAGTCCCGATTTCGCAAACGAATGCCCTTGGCTCAAACGAAGCCACCTTGCTCAACTCCTTTTCACCTCAGGTTCGTAGTATTGCTCAAAGTGATGCATCACCTGCTCCCTCGTTGCCGTGCCCGTTGTGCCGATTTGCTTTATCGTCACCGAAGCAACAAGGTTCCCGATGAAAGCAGCCTCAACGCAGCTCGCCCCAACGCAAAGTGACGGCACAATCCCTGCAGTGACGCTGTCACCTGCACCAACTATGTCAATTTCGCCGCTCACGGGCACCGCCGGTATGTGTGTAATTTCCTCGCCCTCCACAACGAGGATGCCCCATTCACCCATCGTCAAAAATACGGTCTTGCCAACACGCTCATATAGCAACTTCCCGATCTCCATAGCATCGCTTAATCCCATATCCTCACTCCAGCTTTTTCCGACTGCCGCTGCAGCTTCATACCTGTTTGGCTTGACCATCACATTTCTGAACTCACCGATACGCACCCTTGAGTCGGCATAGAAAACCTTGCTTGGGTTGCGCTCGGAAAGCTCGCACACGGACTCCCTCACCCAATCCGTGACAACGCCGCAATTCCGCTCTTGCACCTGATCTTGGATGATGACCGCATCAACTTGCGGGAGTAACTCACGCAGCCACTCAATGACTCTTTCCTCAAGCTCGCGCTTCATCGGTTGCCTGTTTTTGATATCCTGCCGCTCCATTTCAACCTCCTTGCCGCCCCGCAGCATCATCGGCTTTGTGTATGTTGGAGTGAAGCGCCCTTCATCAACGATGATGTAATCCGTGATCACCCTGCGCCTCATGAGCTCGCGCGTAAGCTCATACCCTTCGCCATCATCCCCAATGACTGTAAGCGCGTAAATTTTACCCACTCCGAGGGAAGACAGGTTGTTGCATATTGTGCCAGCTGCGCCCGGACTGCACCTTTTTCGGACAACCTGATGAGCAGTCAAACCGGTCTCAAGCGATACCTCGCTCAAGCTCGGATCAATGATGAGGTATTTGTCAAGGAAGAAGTCACCGAGCACGACGACGCTCACATCGCCAAACCTTTCAAGTATTTCTGCAAGCCTCTCCTTCGTCATCATGCCCACCATCTCTCACTGCATAACTTTGCTTCAATCCAAATGCCAAATCGCACAGCAGAGAACGGTATTGCCGCCTGAACTCCTTTGCCATCTCAATCGCGTTTGCTGCATGGCGCTTTCGCGCAGCGCTAAGCATGCTTGAAATTAACCTCCCCATCACTCTCAAGCGCCCGCTGCTCAACTGCTTCACTTTGCCCCTGAGGGAATTTAAAATCGCCTTTGCCAACTCAAACTCCCTCAGGGCTTGCTGAACTTCAAATTGCATTACGGATGCCCCAACTGCATTCATTTGCCAGTGCAACTCTTCAACTGATGGCATGTTGGGCGAGATGAACACACTCTCGGCAACATCAAAATCCGGTATGCTCAATGTGATGAGCCCACTTTTGAAGCGCACTTGCAATCTCTTTGGGCTCGGAAAGCGCAATAGGTATGCGCGAGGTGTGCGCCCAAGAGCCCAACCGCTGATCGGGTAACGGAGGGTTAAACCATAACTTCCAACCGGAAGGCGAAGTTCAGAGCAAGGCAACCATAGCACGGCGCTGAGCACGGCTTCAACATCGCCACTCCCCTTGGTGATAAAGCAACGAGCCCGCATGCGCAAATGCTCATCTGCGGGTTTGCCGTTGCGCTCAATCGCAAAATCAAGTATGTCGCTCACCTCACATGCGCCCCGCCAGAATGGCAGCATTATCTTGGCTTCTGCCGAAGCCACCGATGCAGCCTTAAACAAGTCCTGACGGTGTTCCATCAATTCATCGGCATTGGGCAAAATGACCCCGCAAGCGCTGCCCAACACCGCAGCATATGTGAAAATGCGAAGGTGATCACCGCAGGGGATACAAGCGCTCAACGGCTCAGCACCGCTTGCAAACTGCGCACCTTCAACCGTTAGAGCAACCCATAAGCTCACATTGCCAAAGTGACGCTGGGCGAGCTTGAGCGCAGCTTCTGGGTCGCCAAATGGCACACTGGTATTCACGCAAATGTGCCTCGGCTCAATTTGCATGCTTAACTTGCGAATGCCGTTCATGAGGTCGTCATCACTGAAAACCCCCTCGTGCAAGTCCAGCCAAAGCAGCAACACATGCCCTCGCAAGCGATTCACCAACTGTGTGACTCTTCGGAGGGTGACTTTAAAATCGCCACATTGAGCGCCTCGGAGCATCATTGATACCCGTTTTGCCATCCCGAGGACGCTCTCGCAAAGTTGCCCAATGGCTTCCTCACTCGCCAATAGGTCATCTGATGCAACAATCATCGGAATGAGCGATAAACCGAACTCGCCTGCCCAGCTTTGTAATCGCTTGAGCCTCCTCAAATCCGACCCCGATGAGACCGACATGAGAGCTGTATCAAACCCATGTTTGGCGAGGCTTTCAAGCACGGCTTCGGTAACCGATGATGTTTGAAGTTGCAGCACCACATACGGCAGTTCATCCTTCTGCATTGCTCAGTCCATCTCCACCGGCATTTGGATGCCGAGATGTCAATCTGAACGCTTGCGCATCGCGTCAAAGGCTTCCCAGTCAATCTCGTAAAGCTCCTCTCCCATCTGACTCATCAACTGGTTAAGCAAACCCATTTCAATCGCCCTGCGCAGCAGACCATTTGGGACACCTTCAGCGGTGAGCGCAAAATAGCGCCTGTTTAAAAGGATATGCGTCACGCCAAGCCTACGATATGCTTCAAACAGCGCTGCCATTTGATCACTTGAGGAAGCCACACGATCGTAGTCAATGAGCAGATTGTGCCCCGGGTCACCCCACAGGTAATCCCGCTCAAAGTAGTAACAGAGCGGCTCACCATAGGTTATGATTTTGGCGTCCTTAGGCAGGTGGCGGTTGATGTATTTTGCCGCAACATACGATGGCAATGTGCGTTCAAGGTATTCATCCTCGCTCATAATCCCAAACACAACTGGCACGGACGGCAGAGACCACGCAAATGAGATCAGCAACGAATACGCGACAGCGATGAGCATCGCAACTTGAGAAACTGCCCGCGCTAAAACTCCACGCTCAAACCAATGCGAATACGAGTAGCCGACAATGCCACACAGCATGACTATGCACGGAAGTAAGTAGCGCAAATACTGCACGCTGTAAAACCATGCCAGAAACCAATATGCGCATATAGCTAAGAGCAATGTGGCGTATGAAGAGAGCGGTCTCATCAATGCAACCGTCGGAACGAAGGCAAGGAATGCCAACCCTATCCCACTTGTCGGGTTTGGGTTAACCTCATACCTGATTGGCTCCTTCCCAGAACGCGTGAAGCCCTTTGGTATGTCGGAGCGCATCGTTAAGTTCCACGGCGAAAGGAGAAGATGCAACGGCGTTCGTCTTGTTCCGAACTCAAGTTGATGCCTGCGATATTGCTCCGCCATCTTCTCATTCCACCAACGCCCATCAAAGAGCTCGTAGAAGAACGGGAAGAAGGGATTGCCCGTCAGGAGCAAATTCTTGATATACCAAGGGCTCGCCACAATCAGCGCAATGGCAACCGAGATGAGCGGCTGTGTCACACTTAGCCTTGCCCGCCGTTGCGTTTTCCTAACGACATGCGACAGCGAAGCAATGCACAGAAGCGGCACAAGGAGCAGAACTCCGGTGTATTTAATCCCCATGCACACTCCGCAAGCCACTGCCGCAAGCCCCAACCATCCAAATGAACGCATTGATAGCCATCGCATGAGAGCGTGAACGAATAGGAGCACATAAAACGAGAGTGCCATGTCTATGTATGCTGTTGAGGCTTCGGCGAGCGCAATCGGCATTGTGAACAAAGCCCAAGAGGCAGCCCATGCTGACCTTGTCGGCGACGGCAGCCTTTCATCTGAACCGTTTTGGCTCTCCGAATGCCACAGCTGCAGGGCTATTGAGTTTCCCACACACAGCAACAGAAGGGCACACCCGATAAAGAAGGCGAAGTGAATGAGCTTGGCGAGCCCATGACCGCTCAGAGCAAGCCCGACTGTGTAAAGCATCTCGGTTGTGAACGGAAAGCTCGCATGCGATGTGAAGTGCACGAAGTATATTCGCCCGGCTTTGAGATATAGCTTTGGTATGGCAAGGTGATACGATAGGCTATCCCATTCAACGAGCGTTGGCGGGCTAAGCGAACCAACGAGCACACAAAGCAGAGAGAGGATGCAAAGCGCCGTTATGATTCGTTCTATTGGCGATTGAATGCTCCGAAGCTTCAAAAGGCGCTCCGGGAAAGAGAAGTAAATGTTTGTGATGAGGTGTCGCCATGCCACTTTAAACGATGGCACTGAGAGGAAGAGCATGATGGCGAGCAATATCAACACCGAAGTTCTGTTTATCCATCCGAGCACACCGACGATGAAAACGCCATTTGCCAACACCGCTAAACCAACACCAATGGCGCACACTGCGGCTTCAATCGGGTATGCGAACTTCACGCGCATCAAGGTCAGCACCCTCGCCCCAAAACCGCAACTGATGCAAAGAAGCATTGACAGCAAAAGCAAGTCCAAGAGATGCCTCGCAATAGCAGTCCACATATCGCACGCCCTCACAAATTCGCCAGCCGAAGAAAATGCTCAACAAAGTAAGCTATGAGGTAGCTATGTTCCAGCACGAACAGCACTGTGATGGCGCAAATCCAAAGCGCACCAACAATGCATCGCAACATCTCCAACGAATTGGAGCGCATGTCTCATCCCATCCAGATGCCCATTTCTGGCAAATCGTTGATCCTACAAACGGCACATCGCCTCAATATGTTAGCCATACCCCAACACGGTAGATTAGTGCAGCAACAGCAGTTGCAATTGCGAGCGGGTAGACGATGGCGAGTGCTGTCAGCTTTGGCGAGCGTGTTTCAAGCCATATTGCGACTATGGTTGCAACGCACGGTATGTATAGCATTTGGAAGGCGGTGAATGAGAAGGCTTGCAGCGGAGTCATAGCATTGCGCAAGCTCTCTATCAACCCCTTGCCAGTGCTTCCGAAGAGCACGCTCAAGACGGCGAGCGAATTCTCCTTCGCCAGAAACCCAGCAACGAGTGCGGCACATGAGCGCCAATCAAGCCCGATGAGCTTGCCAAATGGCTGAAGCAACGAACCGAGCTTGCCAAGATATGTCTCGCGCATTGTGGCACCGATGGGCAAACGCGAAAGTAACCAAACAAACACCGAGACCGACACGATGACAACCGAGGCGCGCTTTAAGAAAGCCACAACCCTGTGAAGCGTGAAGAGGGCGATGTTGCGCGCCGTAGGAGCGGAGTAAATTGGCAACTCCATCATGAGCGGCACCTGCTCACCTTTGATGGCGAACAACCTGAGAAGCATACCCGCAACGAATACCATTGATAGGCTGAGCATGTGCAACCCGAGCATTGCGGGCACCTGTAAGTGCCTCGGGAAGACAGCTGCAACAATGAATGCCATAACGCCGAGCCTCGCCGAGCACGGTATTAGCGGATTGAGGAGCACAACCAAAACCCTGTCCCTCTCACCCTCAATTATTCGGCTGCCCATCACGCCAATGACATTGCATCCGTAAGCCAACACCAGTGGGAGGGCAGCCTTACCGTGCAAGCCGAGTATATGCATTAACCCGTCCATAACAAAAGCCACACGCGCCATGTATCCACTGTCCTCAAGGACGCTCACAAGGATGAAGAAAACGACCAACACCGGGATCAATGAGACCACAGCACCGAACCCGGATAGAGCGCCATCAATCAGCAAGCCGTTTGCAAAATCGCCAAATGGCAATCTTGTCCTCAGCCATTCACCGATCCGGGAGATCATCTCATCAAGCACTTTAACAAATGGCTCTGAGAGCCTGAATGTGAGCCAGAAGATGCACGCGAGCACGATGATGAATATGAGCAACCCAATGATTGGGTGTGCAAGGACATGATCAAGGTTGTCGGTGATCGTGATCGCTTCCCTTGCCGGCTTGCGCATGCTTTGCGCCAATGTTTCCCTTATCCACGCATACCTCGCATCGGCGATGAGCATTGGTGCCCGCTCATTCGCCCTCCGCAAGCTCTCAATCTGTTCCCACAGGTCGGCACTGAGCGATGATTTAACCAACCGCTCAACTTCGGCATCGCCCTCAAGCAGCTTCATCGCGAGCCAGCGCGGCGCATAACCTCCAAGATCATGTCCGCTCAAAAGCGCCTCAAGTCTGCTGAGCGCCCTTTCCAGACCACCGTATCGTATCGGCTTTGGACGGACATCCACATTACCGCTTGCAACATCAATGATGCGCTCAATCAACTCCTTAATGCCTTGAGCCCTCCTTGCGACCATCGGCACAACTGGCACCCCGATTTCTTCCTGCAACCTGTGGACATCAATCCTGTAGCCCTTCGCCTCCGCCAGATCCATCTTGTTAAGCGCTAAAATGGCTCTGTCGGTCAACTCCAGCACTTGAGCGAGCAAATAGAGGTTGCGTTCAATGCCGGATGCATCTGCTATCACAACGACGATGTCCGGATGCTCGTGAACTATGAACTCCCTCGCAATAAGCTCTTCAACCGAGCCAGCCGTTAAGCTGTATGCACCCGGAAGGTCAATCACATGGAGCACATGCTCGTTGAACTTACATATGCCCTCCTTCCGCTCAACCGTCTTACCGGGCCAATTCGCCACATGTTGGTGCATACCCGTGAGGATGTTGAAGATGGTGCTCTTTCCGACATTTGGGTTGCCGGCAAGCGCGACAAGGAGCTCCATTGAATCACCGCCCTTAAAGCGCATCTGGAGCTCTAACTCTGACGAGTATCCTTCCCGCCATACCTCTGCCGATGGCAACCCTTACACCCCTCACACTGACCAACACGGGACCAATGGGGGCATTTTGGATCACGGAGATCTCCGCACCCACCGTCACACCCAAGCTGCTCAAGCGCGCCAACATCCCTCTGCCACCGCATATTGTCTCAACGACGCCGCTTTCACCGGGTGAAAGGTCGCTCAGCGGAATTACCCTTTGACATCCCGGCTCCTCGCTTTTCATGTCGCATCACCGAGTTTGAAGGTTCCACCCGATTCGCAATTGCCATCGCGCCACAATTTTGAGACTTTGTCTCAAAACGCAATTGTTATTATGACGCGCTGCACAGCAGCTGTTGAGATGCGCCCAAAGGGATTGCACAAGCATCTCCCCCCGCACACGGTCATCAATTCGCCATCGGGCTTCGCTCCAAACTACGAGTTGAAAGCATAACATGTTGAGGGTTGCTGAAGCTTAACTGGCGGCACAAGCGAGTTGCAACTTAAGCCGTTAAGGTGTGCGCGATAATTTGGTGTCGGAAAGTTGCTTGCCAAGTGCATTGAAAGCGACCCGCAGAAGTTACAATGTGGACGAGTGCCAAATCGGCACCTGTCATGTCAGATGGTGTATGGTGCACTGTCGGGATGAGTCTTACCGCTTCATGGAGGGGAAAGAAATGACGCCAAGGGAAAGAGTCTGGCGGGCAATACATCGTCAGTATCCGGACAAGGTCCCAAAGGAAGCTGGCTTCACGCCAGCGGCATATGAGCGCTTCAAAAGGGAGACTGGTTGCGATGACCCAGCAGAATACTTCGGCTTTGAGACAAGGGGTGTTGATTTCAAACCGCTGAATGAAGAGGACAAACCGGACTTTACACCATACTTGGAGCGCATGCCCGATGGCACGAGGGTCGTGAGCGAGTATGGTCACATGCAGATTCCGGGGAGCTTTTACCACTTCGCCAGATATGTGTTCCCACTGGCTCACGCCGAAACTGTTGCAGAGATTGAGCGCTTCCCACGACCTGATGTCACATTGCCATACAGGCATGAGCATCTTGAAGCCGATGTCAAGCGCCTACATGATGCCGGTTACTTTGTGAGTGGCTTTGCCGGGCACATCTTTGAGAATGCATGGCAGCTCATCGGTTTGGAGAAAATGTTCATTGACATGCTTTTCAATCCGGCACTCGTTGAAGCGCTGCTTGAAAGGTTTACGGAGGATGCATGTTTCCGTGCGAGGCGATACGCAGAAGCCGGCGTTGATATGCTTCGCACTGGCGACGATGTGGGCATGCAGGACCGCATGATGATGGATCCCGATATATGGAGGCGCTTCCTGAAGCCTCGCTTAAAACGGGTCATTGAAGCCGCAAGGGCTGTCAAGCCGGATTTACCAGTGTGGTATCACAGCGATGGATACATCATGCCCATCGTTGAGGACTTGATTGAGGTTGGTGTGACAGTCCTCAACCCAGTCCAACCTGAGTGCATGGATGTGCACGAGGTAAAAAGGAGGTATGGCGACAGGCTCGCCTTCTGGGGCACTATAGGGACGCAATCGGTTTTGCCATTTGGCACTCCAGAAGATGTTAAGCGGGAGGTCAAGAGGATGATAGAGCTTTTTGCTCCCGGTATCGTGATAGCACCGACTCATGTGATAGAACCGGATGTGCCTTGGGAAAACATCGTAGCGCTGTTTGAGGCAGTTGAAGAATACGGAAGATTTGAGTGAGCAGTTGCCCTAAGCTTTTTCAACGCCGGCTTTTGCCAACGCCTCAACTTCGGCAATCGCATCTTCAAGTATGTCCAGACCCCTCTCCGCAATTTCCCAAGTGATAACAAGTGGCGGCGCAATCCGTATCACATTACCAAACAGCCCTATCGGGGCGATCAACAGCAAGCCCTTCTCAAAAGCTCTCCGAATAATGAGCTTCGTCAAATCGGGCGCTGGTTCCTTGCTCACCTTGTCCCTGACCACCTCAACAGCAATTGCAAGACCAAGCCCCCTCGCCTCACCCACGATCTCATGCTCCATTTCAATCTTCTTCAACCGCTCAAGCATCTTTGAGCCAACCAGTGCTGCGTTTTCACAAAGCCCCTCTCGCTCAATTATCTCAATTGATGCGAGCGCAGCAGCACACGATAGCGGGTTTCCACCATTGGTGCTTGACATGCTCCCCGGCTCAAGTATGTCCATTATGCGCGATTCGCCAACGAGTGCGGAGCACGGCACACCGCAGGAGATGCCCTTACCAAGGCAAAGCAAGTTTGGCGTTATGCCATAATGCTCAAAGCCGAACATCTTGCCGGTGCGCCCGAATGAGGCTTGCACCTCATCAACTATGAGCAGCAGATCCCTCTCTCTGCACCAAGCTTCAAGACGCTGCATCCATTCAATCGGTGGTATGATTGAGCCAGCAGCCCCTTGATATGTCTCAACAATCACAGCCGCCACATCGCCCGTTGTCTCCGTCTCAACAAGCCAGTCAAGGTATGAAAGGCAATGGCAATTGCACTGCGGGTAAGTCTTGTCAAACACGCACCTATAGCAGTAGCAGAACGGCGCAAAGTGAATGCCGGGGAGCATTGGACCAAACTTCCTTTTGACGCCCATCTTCCCGCCAACGCTCATGCATGCGTAAGTGCGCCCATGAAATGCACCGTGAAATGAAATTATCTCGTGCCTGCCGGTGTAGCGTCTTGCGACCTTTATCGCCGCTTCAATTGCTTCGCTTCCGGTGGTCAGAATGAAAGCCCTGTCAAGGTTTGGAGGCGTTAGCTCCACGAGCTTCTTTGCAAGCATTATTCTCGGCACATTGGCGAAGTCGTAGCAGTTGAGCAACTTGCCAGCTTGTTCCCTTATTGCGGCGACATGGTCAGGATGACAATGCCCAACATTCATCACGAGGACTCCGGAAGTGAAGTCAATGAACCTATTGCCATCTACATCCTCAACGATAGCTCCCTCTGCCCTTTCCCAAACTACGGGAACCTGCTCGGATAGAGAACGGCTCTCGTAGCGCCTTGACAGCTCAAGATACTGGCGGGACTTCGGTCCGGGAAGCTCGGTGACAATGCGCGGCACATCCATCCATATCACCCCCGTGAACGCCCGCTCATACCGCCCAATTGGTGTCCGTCAACCTATGGCATCGCCGCTTTGGCAGGATTGGACGCGATAGCTGAGAGCTGCACGAAAGGCATCAAGTGCAAGGCTTGCTGCAAGTATCATTCAGCCAGCCTCTTCGCCCTCCACTCACCCTTAGCCTCCCACGCCTCGCATCTCACTTCGCCAACCATCTCCTTGCCCTCAACGAACCCAGTGAAGGTCAATTCCCTCTCGCCCTTTTGGGTGTGCAGTTTGACCGAGAAGCGCATGCATGCGCCCCAAACATACGAATCCCAAATCGCCGTCTCAACCCCATCAGACACAAGCGTCAATGTCGGTATGCCGCGCTCATCGCGCCCGATGGTCAGCTGCCCCGTCAAGTCACCATCCGGCGTCTTTGCCGCCCATGTCCATCTCCCGACAATGTCAACTCGTGTGCGCCGCGCATTCCAATTGAGCGATGCACCGTCAATGGTCTGCGTGCCGTTAATTGTGTCACCGCTCACCTTACCATTGAATGCCATCTTGACCTCTTTCCCACCAACAGAAGCCGTAGCTGAGAATGAGACTTCGTTTCCGGTTACCTTGCCATCAGATATCTCGCATGCGGTTTCACCGATGCTCAATGTCCCGCTCAACTTCTGGAACTCCTGTTTCAACCTGAGCATGCACTCAAGCGATTTGTCATTGATGACCGTCTTCCAACGCCATACGCCAGCTACGCCGGCTGGGACTACCCAGTAATAAAGCGTGCGTTGGTAATCAACATTCACATGCACAACTTTGTCCGCTTCCCAGTCGCCCATTGAATAGTTGTGGGAGACAATCCTCACGCCCGGCTTAAGCTCCCTCAAAAGCTTTGGGCGCAACTTTAGCATCGCTGATGGGAGCACATAGAGTGTGACGACTGTGGCATCTCTCACATCGCTCTTCATCGCGTCCTCGGCTATGAAATGCACCTTATCTGAGACGCCCTCCCTCTTTGCACTCTCCTTGCACTTCTCTATCAAGCCCGCATCAATGTCAATGCCGACTCCCCTCGCCCCGAACTTCTTTGCAGCCATGATGACTATCCTTCCATCACCGCAGCCGAGGTCGTAAACGACATCGTCCTTTGTCACATTGGCGAGCTTGAGCATTTCCTCAACCACCGGCATCGGCGTTGGAACGAACGGACCAAACGACACCTCAGGTTGAGCTGCACTGCAGCGCCCGTGAGAGAGAAGCACGAAAATTGAGAGGGACATACCGAGCAGCGTTGCCATCACTGCGCTGCGCCTCATCTCACACCACCCCTTTTGGTTGAAGTTGCAAAGCATATGCCGATCAAGTCTGGCATCTCTCCGCCATTGAAGTCACAAAGTAGAATGGCACGGAGAGCAGCAACACGCCAACGCCAATAAGGGCATACAGCCGCCCGAACCGGAGCGTGTATGCGAGGCTTGAATACAGCATATAGGTGCACATCCCGCAGAAGAGGAGCAGCGTTAGCGGGAGCAATGGCACTTTGAATGGGCGCACAACATCCCTATCCCTATAGCGCAGCACTATGATTGACAGACCGGTTAGGAGCATGAAGAGCCAAAAGACGGGCGCAGTATATTCAACCATGTTTTCAAAGCCGCGCCTATAGCCCTCACCAAAACACGAAAGCAGGATCAGCGCAAGGCAAATTGCCCCTTGAGCTATGAGGGCATTTGATGGTGTTGAGAAACGGCTGTGCCATGTCCCAAGCCAGCGCAACCCGAGGTAGTCACTCCCGAGGGCATAGATGCTCCTTGCGCCGGTGAATATCGTTCCATTTGTTGCGCCGAGCGCCGATATAGCTACAAACGCACTCACGAAGCGCCCGCCAACTTTACCAAGCGCACTTGATACGGCATCGGATGCGACGATGGCGCTATCTCGCATCCTCTCAAATGAAAGCAACCTCAGGTAGGCAATGTTGACGAGCACATAAATGGCGGTGAGCGTGAGCATGCTCGCCACTATAGCCCTGACCATGTTCCTGTGCGCATCTTTCAACTCGCCGGCGACAAAAGCAACTTCATTCCACCCACCGTAGGTGTAAAGCACAAAGACCATCGCAAGCCCGAATGCAGCCCAATTGAACCTGCCAAGCCCTGCTGAGCCCTCACCGGGAGCTGCAGGCAAGCTGCGGCTTGGGAAGAGCAAACCCAATGCGACTATGCTCAGCAACGCCAGCACCTTTGCTGTCGTGAGGACATTCTGAGTCCACTTGCCCTGCTGCACTCCGATGACATTTATTGCCGTGAGCACGAGCGTTATCAGGGCTGCGTAAATCGTTGATGAGAATTTTCCGAGGCTGATCAGGTTGCTCATGTAATCTCCGAACGCGTATGCGAGCGCGACTATTGAGCCAGTCTGTATCACGCTCAGCCTCGCCCAAACAAAAGCGAATCCGACAAACCTTCCATATGCCCGTTTCAAGTAGATGTAATCTCCGCCGGCATACGGATATGTGCTGGCAAGCTCAGCATAGCAAAGTGAGCCCGCTATGCAGAGCAAGCCACCAATCAGCCAAGCAAGCAACATCCATGAAGCGTTTGGTGTATTCTTGGCGATCTCACCCGGCGACCTGAATATGCCGACGCCAATGACTATCCCGACAACGATGCACACAACATCAAACACATTCAAGACGCGCCTCGGCGCTGAAACCAAATCTTCGCCCACCTCACTCACCCCCGAATGGAAGAGAAGCTAACACCTCAACACAAGTCGCAAACTCATTTTGGCGCATTCATGCGACATGCACTTACAAGCTGCATTACAATCCAGTTGCAGCATGACGCTTATAACATTTCCCGTGCGCCGCCAACCACAAAATGCGACCGAAAAAATTGGAGACAGTTTCACACGCCGTGAGAGGAGTGGTAAACGATGACCTACGAGATGCTTCGTTCCATCGTAGCGGCAAATGGTGCGGAGATAATGATGGCTCTCGCTCTTGTGTGTCTCATTGAGCTTGCTGCAATAGTCATGCTCTCAAGGAGACTGCGCAGCCTGAACGGGCTGCTTGATAGGCTCACATCTGGGATTGAGCCGCCGAGCTTTAGTGAAGCCATCGCAAGGCTGTTTGAAAGCATTGAGCGCATAAGCGGCGATGTGCGCTCGTTGCAGCGCTCAGTTGATGAGCTGTCCGAAAAGCAGCGCCGCTGTTTGCAGCACATCGGCATCGTGCGCTTTGATGCATTCCAAGATGTAGGTGGGCAGCAAAGCTTCTCGCTCGCCGTCCTTGATGGCTTGGGCAACGGCGCTGTCATAACATCGCTCTTTGGGAGGCATGAAAGCAGATGCTTCGCCAAGCCAATAATCGGAGGCAAGTCCTCGTTTCGCCTTACGGAGGAGGAATTGGAAGCGATGCGCTTGGCTGTCTCGTCAAATAAAACGGATGGGTGATAAAACCTTGTCCTTGGGCACACATGCGATGGGCAAAGAGCTTTTTCACCGAGACAACAATTTGTGCATTGCAACAAAATCACTCACACCTTTCCTCACGATCGCGCTTGCCGCAATCATACATGGCTGCGCACGCTATCCAGAATTAGCCAAACCACCGGGCATCAACAGGCTCACTGTCAAATTTGAAGTTGCCGGAGAGCTCAAGCCTGAGGCTTATTACTTCATCGCATTTGACGATGACGACGACGCGCTTGACGGACCGTTGCCAGCCGTCGTCAGACCGTTTGGCAACGGCTGGGGCACCGGCTCATTCACGCGCTTCATTGAAATCCATCTTGGACGGGCGACACTTTACGAGGTCAATCCGCAAGACCCATACCAACCCGTGCTCATCGGCTATCCGATTGGATTTGAGTTGGGTGCGAGAGGCGTGTCCGTAACTGTTGACATGGACACATTCTTCAGAAACGGCATCCCGAGTGCCATTGACTTCAACATCATCGCTGTGGACGAAATCATCCTCAACCCGGATTACCAAGGCATCAGAAGTTATGACGCCCTCGGACCAAGGGGAAATGATTATGTCACCATACCCCTTCGCGCAACAGCCGAGTATCGCAATGGACAGGGCTTCATACGCGAAATCAGCGGCGATGCAGTGCCAGCCGACGCAGACCACCTTGACATTGTTGACTGGTCAATAAGCGTTGTGCGGAGCCGGTGATGGCTTGGGGGTGTGGGAATTGCAAAGGCTGGCTGAGGTGCTACTTCCAATCGCGCTTTCGGCATTGCTCACCGTCGCAGTGATGTTCTCAGCGTGGCTATTTGTGCCATTCAATGTCGGGCACGGTAGGAGCATACGAGTGCATCTTGGGGCAACGATTGAAGATGTGGTCAATGAGATGGCATCCCTCAAAATGCATCGTCCGGTGTGGCTGCTCAAAACTTGCATGCGCGCATTGGGCATCAAGAGGCGATTGAAAGCCGGTTGGTATGACATTGGAGAACGCGCTTCAAGGTTTGATGTGCTCATGGCATTGATGAAAGGGAAACCAAGACTCGCACGGGTGACCATACCGCCGGGGTTGATGGCGCACGAAATTGCGTCAAGGCTTGAGAGGCTTGAACTCGTTGATGCGCATCGCTTCATGAGCTTGGTGGAAAACCCGCCCGATGAGTTGAGAAAACCGTGGCTGCCACAGGGGAAGCCGCTTGAGGGTTTTCTGTTCCCCGAGACATACTTCCTTCCACCACTGCGCCCCGGCGGGGACGAAGCATATGCCATTGAGGTCATGCTGAGGGAGTTTGAGAGGCAATTCATAAAGCCGCATCAGGATATGCTTGAAGCACACGGCATTTCAATCTACGAGGTTGTAAAGCTCGCCTCAATGGTGGAGCTTGAAGCCAAAGTTGATGATGAGCGCCCAATCATTGCCGGCGTGCTGCTGAATAGACTCAGGTTGTGCATGCCGTTGCAATGCGACGCCACAATCTTTTACGCCATCAAGAAGCGCAAACACAGAATAACATACTCGGACTTGCAGCTCAACTCACCCTACAACACTTACAAACACAAAGGCTTACCACCAACACCAATTTGCAATCCCAGTTTGAAGTCGCTGCAGGCGGCATTGAAGCCCGCAGATGTTGATTACCTCTACTATGTCGCTCGCGGTGACGGCAGGCACACCTTCTCACGCACATACGAAGAGCATCTTAAAGCTGTAAAGCGATGGCGCAAGGTGCAGCGCCAAATTCTGGAAAGGGTGGAGGCGGCGGCTTTGAAGTGAGCGAATGCACGCATTTATGCCGTGAACTTCTCGTGAGGCGTCATTGGTGGCAAGGTGGATATGCCATGCTGAAGTGGATCGTGGAGCGAGTCATTGTGCCCTATTTGCTTCCCGACTTCCATGCGGAGTCGGCAATTGACATATCGCCGAATTGGTTGCGCTCGCTCGGAGTAAAGGTCGTCTTCGTTGACTTGGACAACACGCTGACACCGACAGGCTTGTGGGGTGTGGGCAACAGCGAAAGGAAGTGGGTTGAGCAACTCATCCTTTGCGGGATGAAAGTCTACATTGTCTCAAATGAGGCGCGCTCAAGGAGAGTTGCATATATAGCGAACTCACTCAATGTGCAATACATCGCACCCGCTTGGAAGCCACGCACATCACTGATAAGGCGCATACTCAAAGCCAACTCCATAGACCCGCGCGATGCCGCAATGATTGGCGATCAGCTGTTTACAGATGTGCTCATGGCCAAGAGGCTCGGCATGCTCACCATTCTCGTTAAACCGATGACCAACATCAGCTTCATCACGACGAAGGTGATGCGCTTCTTTGAGCGTCCCCTGCTCAGGTGGATGCACCGAACCAAATTCCATTCAAATACCCACAAATGGAAAAGGGCGAGGTAACCCCCTGCGCCACCTCGCCCTCATCAAATGGAAATCTCACGCATCAAACGCCATTAAGCTCATTTCCTCAACCTTACCTCGGACCCGGTTTTGGACCCGGCGGCATTGAACCCGGACCCGGCGGTCCATACATTGGTCCAGGACCCATTATACCCGTCATCATCGGTCCGGGTGGACCCACTGGCGTTGGTGGTTTAAATGCCTTTATTGCCTGCCACACCACAACTACAATCGCCACCAGCCCGATAACAATCACAACAACCTGCCACGGCTTCACTTGCATTTCCGATCACCCCCTGCCACTTTATGAGGCGTTTTACTTTATTGGGCGTTGGTCAAGTCATTATTATACTCACTCGCAAAGAGCGTTGTCAAGCCATGGCGCTTTCGCACGATGGGCAGCGCCAAATGCGCTTAACCTCCTCACCTCGGGAATATAATCCTTCGCTGACCCTCGTGCTCCGTTGTGCTCTTCAAACGAGCTATAAACTCACCGAGTGAGTGCGGCTTCACCGACGCCCTCAAAGTCCGTATGAAAGCCCGTTTGTCATCTGAGCGGTGAGCAATTGCTTCAGCTTCCTGCTTTATCACCCTCAGGGCACGAATAAGAGCTGCATTGTGTGGGAAATTGATTTCGCCCCTCATGACGCTCACATTGTCCGTCAAGGCTTTAACCAGCGGCATTAAATGCTCCGGCAGCTGCGGCGTTACCTTTACACCCTGTGCCATTTCGCGGTGAACGGCATCCTCAAGCGCACCCAAGACAGAAATCACATCTTCATCGGTGACATCAGGGTGGGTTGAAGTGTAAGTTACGATTGCTTCACGCACCGGGAAGCTTGCCACTTCAAGCTCAACTGCACTTGCAGTTGCGCCTTTCCTTTGCAGCTCACGCTCTCTCCTCTCAATCTCAATTGTGCGTGCTTGCTGCAAGTAGGCGCAATTTGAAGGGCACTGAATTCGCTTCAACCTGTTGCTGCCACAGCACTGCGTGCAAATGGGGGAACGCAATGCTGCACATTGTCGCTTACCCTTTCGGCGCCCGCACATTGAGCACTTTGACATAGTCGCTCCCGCACCTCTTCACTCACGCCGATGCAAACTCAAAATGGATTGATGCTACACCAGCATGGTGCATGGCGTGCGAACCATCTCATTGAATTTTGTCGCACGAATGTCAAGCCATAATGGGATACGATGGTCAGGATCAACATCGTTGGGGGTGAAAAAGTTGAGCTGGGATGCACTCACGCCATCGGATGTGGAGGCAATACTGCGCTCCTGTGGGGCATTCCTTGACGGTCATTTCCTGTTAAGCTCGGGCATGCATAGCGCTCATTACATTGAAAAGTTCAGGGTGCTTGAGCGCCCGGATATCACAGCAACCTTGTGTGCGGAGTTTGTCAGGCGCTTTGGCGACGAAGGCATTGATGTTGTGCTTGGAGCCGCAGTTGGCGGAATCATATTGGCATATGAAACTGCAAGACAGCTTGGCTGTAAGGCAATGTTCACGGAACGCGAGGGCGGCGTGATGACATTGCGCAGGGGCTTTGCGATACATGTCGGGACGAAAGTCCTCGTAGTTGAGGACATCGTCACCACGGGCAGTTCGCTGAGAGAAGTCATCTCGGTGGCGAAATCGCACGGCGCAGATGTAGTCGGCGCCGCTGCAATCGTGGACAGGGGTAAAGAGCCATTGCGATTTGATGTCCGCTACGAAGCCCTGCTGCGCTTGCCACTGGATGCGTATGAGCCAGATGATTGCCCGCTTTGCAAGCTCGGCATACCACTGCAAGCCCCAGGGAGCAGGCACATAAGTGGGCAGTAAAGCAATGGCGCGATGCACATTACAAGCGTGCTTACCAACACTTTGGGAGCGCGTCATCAATTGCATTTAGGATGGTGAGCCATCACGAGTTGATTTTGATGACCGAATTTGTATGGCTGATGCTTTAGCCAGACCCGAACGCAACATTGTTGAGCAGCGGAAGGGTGATGCTCAAGTGATTGAAGTGCATGTGGCAGATGTGGGACAGGACAAGAACGGAAACTTCGTCGTCGTGCTCAGAGAGCCAACTTCAGGAGCTGAATTGCCAATATGGATCGGCGAGTTTGAGGCGTTCGCAATTGACGCGGAGTTGCGCCGCATTAAACCGCAAAGACCAATGACACATGACTTGCTCGCAAACATATTGCAAACGCTTGGCGTTGAAATGGAGTGCGCTATCATCAACGAGCTTCGCGGCGACACATACTACGCTGTCATCGTGCTCCGTTGGGGCGATGAAGTTCATGAGATTGATGCGAGACCAAGTGACGCTATCGCGGTAGCGCTTCGCCTCAATGCCCCAATTTACCTGTCCGAGGAATTGGCGAGGGTGATCGGCATTCACCCAGTGAGACGAGACCCGGATACGGAGCGCTTCATGCGCCTCATCGGTGATGTGGAGCTGCCAGAGTGGTGAATGAATGCCCCAACGCCTCAATTAGCCGAGATAGCTCTTGGACGCTTACGGCTTTGCGGTGCTTGAAATCGGTCTAAGGAGTGCTCCCCTTGCAACACTGAGCAGCGGCGGGATACCCTGAAGCTGAACATAAAAGTCCTCAAGCACTCCAATGGATGGGCGGTAGAAGCGAAGAGTGAAAACTTCATCACGCGCAAACCCTTCCCGTGAGATGACGAATTGGTAAGCCTGTGCGATGTTATCTCTCTCGCCCAAAACTTTCCCGTGCTCATCTTGCACAACAACTTTGACACGCTCAGCCTCATTGCCACCGGAAACTTTGATGCCAAACTCCTTCACACCCGCCGGAACGGCGAAATAAAACTCACCGGTAGTCCCGAGGAAATGAAAAACGCCATCGCTTGCAAACAGGCAAAACTTGTGGGAGCACCATTTCATTGTTGCAGTTGCGCTGTTCGCATTGCAGGCGACTTTGTATGCGCCTGTCTTCTCAGCTACAAACTCATAATCGTTTTCCCGTTCGGCGACAGCGTCCTTCATCGCAATGACTTTCCCAGAAGGGGTCGTCACGCTTACCTTTGCAGGTTTCACTGTGACCTTGCCGACAGGCTGTATGCTCAAAGTGAACGACACACTTTCACCCTCATTCGCCCAAACCAAAAATTCGGCACGCCCTCGCAACCTCGCATTGGATGAGATACCTTTTGGAAACCTCGCATCGTAGAACATAGGTTCAAGCTTTGGTGCTGAAGTCCATCCCGCATCAAACGGCGGGAAGACTTTAAAGGCTTGAACCGGAAACCATTGGTTGAGCAACTCCCGCGTGAGTTTGTATTCGCTCTTTTGCCCACCCCTAACGAGCGTTATCGTGCCAGTGATTTCAACCAACTCCAACCCGCCAGCAAAGTCAAGGTAGGCAACTGGCAACCGCTCAACTTCGTCACTCACGATGCAGTCAATGAACTCAACGCCACCGATTGGTTCAAAGTTGCCATTAGCGCTTGCAAACACAATTGGTGCCTGCGTCAGTTGCTTCATTGCAGCGTTGCTAACCTTGCACCTGACGAACCTAACTTTGCAGCCGAAGGATGGCTTCTGAGCGATTAAGATTCCGGCGCCTTCACTGCCCTCAAATTCACAATCAATGAATTCAATGACGCCTTTAATAGCCTTGTCCTTGCTGTTTCCCACCGAGATGCTAACACCTCGCCTGTTGCCAATTGCCTTGCAACCTTCAAGGCGAATTGAAACGGGGTGCGAAGTCGCATTCAAGCTGTGTAGGTAAAAGGCGAAACCGTCACCAGTGTTGTTTTGCGAGACGCAGTTTCTCATCACTATGTTTGAAAGCCTCTCCGTCGCTTCATTTGGTTCAAAGTCAATGCCAGCCATCGGCGGTGTCCCACCAGTGTCACGCATCACCACATTTTCCATGAGCACATTTTCGGCGCTGATGACGCTTATGCCTTGCCTGTAGTTGTCAACGCAAACAACATCTTTGATGTGGATGTTCGTGCACGGGATGCCGCGCTTCGCCACGCCGAGATAAATTCCATCGCCACCGCTGCTTGCAAGCGTTAAGCCGTAGATTCGGACATTGTCGCAACTTCGTATGCTGAGCACATGTCGCCATTCAGCCTTCTCATAAGGTGGCTTGGTGTAGTCAAGTTTTCTCATCCGCAAAACTGCTCCATAGCCGATCAATGTGATGTTCCTTTGCAACGATGCAAGGAAGAGGCAATCACCCCTGCCCAAAAAAGCGCCTTGCTTGGCTTCAACGACGACGCCCTTTTCAAAGGTGATTTCTTGATCGCTTCGCAAATTGATTGTCCTGCCAATGACCCAAGGGCTCCCAGTGTTATCAACAATGATTTTTTGTGCGCCCGAATTAATCGCAGCCTGAAGCGCCTCCGTTGCATCTTCGGGATTAAAGCCCCACCAAGAGGCGTAAGCGACTTTGCGCTTGCCTTGCTTCACCTCCTCAATCGCTTGCTCGTTAGGGGGAAGTTTTGCTTGGATAGCTCGCGAGCTGCTGAGGAGCAAAGAAAAGGTGACGACGGAAAAGCAAATAGCTGTAACACACACCGCAATGGTGGGCTTCATCTCACTCACCTCCCATCGCTTTAGCAGATACACTTTCCAACGCACCGAGTCCGTGTTCTCGGAGGGTAAGCCTCCGGATTGACGATTTTGGCTCGGCGAGGACTGACCTTTTGGAGTCCGCCCTCCCTAATCCAGCAAACGCACTGTCACTTTTCCGATTGCGACTTTCGTGCTCCCTTTAGACTGCGACCAGCGGCGCGGTGAAATGACAACGGCACCCCGCTCAATTGCCGGAACTCCGTTGAAGTTTTCGTCAACGACGGAGAACAATTGTTTGCCGTCAAGCCATGCAGTTATTCGGTTACCCTCAACGCGGACGGTAACTTCGTGCCATTCGTTGTCGGGCGTCCATTTTGCTGATGCAAGTGGATTGTCATCGCCAGTGCTGACACCGTTTCGTGCTTTATGCAAATGAATTACACCGCCTTGACCGTGATAGAAGTTGAGAGAGTAAGCGTTATTGACATCCGTCCACCTGAAGCCGAGCCAAAAACCGTCGCGCCAATCGCTGCCGAACTCCAAAACTCGGAAACGCACGGTGACCTCATAGTTGCGCCACCAGTCAAATCCGATTTTGCTACCCAATGCAATAAAGCCATCTGTTCCGCCATCAGCGCCGTAGTAAATTCCACCTTGTATTTTCCACTCGCCGATCAAAGGCATCCATGTGGGTCGCCCGTCACTTCCGTCGGGGTAAAGCGAAAAATCATCGTCATAAGGGTTGCCGGCGAAAGTCACTCTCGCAAATCGGTCAGGTTCGTGAAACCAAACGACGCATTTTGACCATGAGAGCAAAAGCGGGTCATCCTCTTTGCCTTTGGGTCTGTCAATGCGATAAAGGTTGAGGCGCCAAGAGAGACCGGGACGCGGAGCGAGGGACTGAGGACGGGCAATCACTGACAACGGGATCGCCATCTCAACAGTCCAACCTTCATCTTTGTCATCTCGCTTGTTCACGGTCCCGCGAACTTTAACTGCGCTCAACCAGCCTTGACAGTTCCATTCAGCGTTCTTCTTGCCGTGCTTGACACCTTCAACGGCGTCGGGAATGAGCAAGTCAATTTCCGTGCCCAACGGGTTGACTTGAAACTCGTAATAGTTTAAGCCGTCGCCATCGGGATCAATGAACGCCTCAACGACTTCCTCTTCCCAAAGGAAATCGTCCCGCTGCGTTTTCGTCGCCCAAATGTCATCGTCGGAGCACTCAAAGGCAATGTAAAGGTAACGGTCATCCCAAAGCAGGCGAGCGAATGTCTTTGGGGCACTGCGACCTTTGATGTCCTTCAGTTCAAGTGGTTCAGCCATTTGCCATTCAGGCTCGTCCAAAACCCCATCAATCCGCAACGGATTTTGGGTTCGGTAGACAACAGCGTGAGCGATTGGCGGTCGCTCTTGAACGGTTTGGGCAATCCATCGCAATAAATCTGTCAAGAGTGGCAATTTCGCTTCTGTTTGCCAAAGAGTGTGCCAAACATAAACAAGTCGCCCCGCAGCGAAATCACCAGTTCGGTATTCCAAAACCGCAGCACCATCACCGTATTCGTTGCCCCTATCGTCACGCAAAGTCAAAATCGGCGTGTAAACGAAGTCAACACCTTCAACGCCTTTCGGCTTGACAATTGGTCGCCACCGCAAGTCGCCTTCTGTAGGGAACGGGATGGTTTCGGGCAGATTAGGGACAATGTTCTGATTTGGGTTGCGATGGAAGGTCAACTTAATGCCCTGCGGCGGTTTCTCCCAACCGCCACGAACGGGGAGACCAAAGGCTTCCGCATTGCCGACAGGTTTGCCAGATTGGTCGTAGAAGAACGGGAAAGGTTGCGACGCGAAAACGAGCAAAATCCCACCATCACGCAAAAATTTGCGAACCGCTTCAACGGCGTCGTTTTGTCTTCCAACCGTGTAGTAAAACCGTTCGCCCGAAAGGTAGAAAGCGACGGGAAAGCGCTGGGCAGTGAAGAAGTTTTCGTCAACAAGTTGCGACGGCGAAAGCAAAATCCAATGTTCCGTCAAACCTGCCTTGCTCAAGAGCGAAAACAACGGATGACTTTGAGCGGAGTCAGGTGGCGGGACTGGCAAAGCAGCGACGCGACCTTTCAATGGTGATAAAACCTCCCGTAACTCACGCAGTCGGGCAACAATTTTCTGCTCTTCCTGCCATTGTTCACGCCTGCGGTTCAGCAAAGTCAATGTCTCTCTCAATTCGTCTTCGCTATGCATGCTTAAAGTCAATGCAAACAAATCTGCGCCCTCAATGCGCACAACCTTTATCATCGTCCCTTTCCTGCCCTGCAGACCTTGTCCCACCCGAATCACAACCATGTCAATGTGCCATTGGTAAAGTGGCGGATGAGCAATTATGGCAGGGATTGCATCAGTAAGCGCAAATTCCCGTTTTGACCCATCGCCAAAATGGACAATTAGCTTGGCTTCTGGTTTGGCATTTGCAATGAGCGCAAAGAGAAAACTTGCACTCGCGTTAATGGGCACTTCGCTGTCTCTTACGCTCACTTTGCCCCTATTTAGCACCGCATCCACGAGTGAAAATGGCACACCTAATATCCAGCGTTCGCCTGCCACCAAACCAGCAAATGAGTTAGGGGCATTCCAGTCAGCATACAGCACTTGGTTGCAATACGGGGCAAGGTTGACGGTGCGAAATTCACCGCTTGGTAACGCACTTATCGCCATCAACACAGGAAGCCACCTTAGCACTGCGCGTCACCTCTTTGCTAACTACGAACCTAACTTGCGTCTCTTGGCAATTTGGCACGGTAAAACTGGCGTGTTCGGTGGAACTTCGCCGATGACGATTTCGTCACCAACCTTGACACTGCGAACCAACACCGTGTCTGGACGCTCAAGGAAATTGACTACCTGTTTGGGCGAAAGTGAAATAACTTGACCATTTCGCCTCAACTGCACGGCGACTTTTCGCAAATCAAAGTGCGGCACTGTCACCATTACCGAAATCTCGTCCCCTCGTGCTTCAGGCACAATGGCGACAACCTTAAAACTCAATCCAACTTGTGTCCTTTGCCCCGTGTCCCATGTTCCCCATCGGTAGTCTGCGATGTCGTATTTGATCCCGACTTTGTTGAAAGCCATTGCTGCACCTTCACCGCAAACGACTCGCATTTGTGCTTCACCAACAGGGTAAGCCAATTGCTCAAACCCGCCCCACAACCCGCCAAAGGTGCTGCGTTTGCCGCGACCAACAACCACACCGTCAAACAACCCGAACATCTCAGCAAAGGCATTGACATAATCGGCTATGTTCGGATGCCATTCGTCGCGCATAAGCAAATGCCACTTTTCTGTCATCCCGCGCAAATAATGCCCCAAGATTGGGTCGCCAGTGACGACATAGGCTTCAAGCAATGCATGGGCATAAGCCCAAATTTCGTTCGCACATGCTGAACCAAGCCAAGGAAAACCAGCATTCGGCTCCATGAAGAAACTCGCGTCAATTTCGTCAAACGGGTCGTTGTCGCACGGGAACAAAGCCATGTATCGGTAAACGACGGCATGAGCCAAGTCTTTCGCCTGCATCGCTAACTTGCGCCGTTGTGGGTCGGAGTCGTTTCGGAAGGTATAATGGTAAGCGAACAAAAAGTGAGCAATCGGCGCTGCGCTCCAAGCGAATTGAGCATCAGGGACATCGTCGTAACAGTTACGAGTGTAAAGGAAATGCTTCGCCCATCTCGCTGCACCGTCAACAACTTCAAGGTAGCGTTGTTCACGCCAACCGTTGCGGATTGCATCAAGGAAAGCCTGAGCAACTTGAAAGCCTTGGACATTGCGCAATGTCGGGACACCTTTGCCGTAATGCTCGCGCCAATCACCTTTGATAGGCTTTTGCCAAAAAACGCATCGGTCGCCGTTGACGGTGAAGCGTGATGCGTAAAGCGCAAGTTGATCAAGTTGCTGGCGCAGTCGCTTCAACGCAGTTTCGTTGCGGGAGATGAACTGGTAATCAACTACAGGCGTTGCGAAATCAACGCCAATGGCAGCGATGTTGCCCGGCTTTTGGAACGGGTTGTCTTCACCAGTCACAACAAACAGGTCACCCAAACCGGGTCGCGGAAACGAATTTAGCCTCATGTTTTTTGGCAGCCAACCAAACTCGTTCATGACAGGTGCACTTGGCAACTTGTCGGCAAAGTTTTTCCAAATCCAACGATGGATAAAGCGGTTCGGGTCGTCAGTGCTCGGCAAATTTGTGTGCCAAAGAATGCGGAAGTGACTTTCAATCGTCTCGTCACCTTGTGGGTAACGCAACTCGCGAAAGCCATTGACAGCGTAAGGAAAAACAAGCGCAAAAAACTCTCGCCCTTTGTCCCTTGTCCCTCGTCCCATGTCCCAACAATACGCACTTGCAATGTAGCGTTCGCTGTGGTCAGTCAAGCGAGCGGTCATGAACTCGTAAGCGATGTAAGTTTGAGCCGATGGTTTCCAAAGCCCAACGATGGGCAGTGGGTAGGCGCCAAAAGGTGGAGCGTAACTCCAACCTTTCGCCCACTGTGCTTGGATGAAGTTCGTTGGACCTGCGTCCAGCAAGATGTATCTGTCAATGACTGGCGTGCCAATCATCCAACCTCGTTGGTGGAAAATTTCCGCGCCCGGCAACGAACAGGTGAAAAAGTGGAAGGGAACTTGCCCGAAAGTTTTCTGCCACGATGAAGCGTCAAAACCTTGAAGTTTCAGCCTGAAGCGAACTTGCGGGTAAGGGTCGTTAGCGAACAAGCGAACCTCAACGAACGAAGAAGCGTCAAGTTCGGGTGTTGGCTCGGCTTTTAGTTGGCTAAACCGCAAAATTTGCATCGTTCCTTCCCTGCGAGTTTGGGCGGAAGTTGCGAAAATGTTGTCAAGGCTTCCAAAGCGGACTGTGGCTATTGGTTCGCGGCGAGTAAGGGGTTGAACCGCAAAGCCATAAAATTGCCTCTCCTCTCCAACTGCAGTGACTTTGATGTGACCATTGCTTACAGTTTGAGCCGACAAAGGCGAAGCGAGCAAAACCTGAACGGCTATAAACCCCAACCATCGGCTCATCATTAACACTCTCCCTCGTTTACTTTGTGGACTGCGCTTTCTTCGCCACTATGATGGTGGCAAATAAAGCCGCGTTTGTCAGGGAGGCAGGGGCAGCAATTCTTTGACGGAATCTTCCGCTCGCAATTCATGCTCTATGGCAACTCATATTGGCTGAGTTGTGGCGGGCAAAAGTAGCCCATGCTCATTGCCGCAACGCCAAGCCGATATTGGCGGTCTTGCATTAAGCAACGGTGGCGGCGGACTGTCGGGATAGTGCTTGTGTAAATTCGCAATTCACCATCAACGCAAGTGATGATTTCCTCACGCCAATCACCGATGACATCGGCGATCCCAACAAGCGTCCCTTCAATCCTGAGCAGCTCTTTCTGTGTTGCCCAATGGATTAGCATGTTTCCGATGAGCACTTCCTTCTGTGCGTCGTCATCCCACCAAACTGCCCTCGGTGAGAGCGTTGGGATTTTGCCCTCAAGCAAAATCTCGCCGCGAGCATTCAAAAGCCAACGCTGCTCTGGAAAGTCACGCTCACCAGCAAAGCACTCCATGCCGCGGTGATTTGGGTCAATGTCAGCGACCATTCCCTGAGCGTGAATGTGTGTGGTGGGTTTATTCCAACCCCAGATGAGTTGACCAGTGCGCGCATCAACCAAGCAAATCCCGTTACTCTTGCGGCGTGGCTCAATCCCGTAGAAAATTTCCAAGCCATGTCGGTCAGGGTCAATGTCAGCAACAACGCAAACATCTGGGTGACCAAGCTGTGTGCTCCAAAGCAGCTTGCCATCATCGTCAATGCAAGCGGAACCTATGACCAGCTCATCCTTTCCATCGCCGTCAACATCGGCAGCGTGCAAGCAGTGTGCGCCTTGCCCTGCAGCAGGTGACCCCTTTGAAGCTTCAAATTGCCATACCGTCTGCAACTGACCGTCAAGCGCAGCAATGCGAATCAACCCATAGGTTCCGCGCTGCACGATGACGAATGGGTTGCGACCGTCAAGGTAGGCGATTGCGAGGAAGTTTCGGCTCGCCCGATTGTAGTCCTCATAGCCCTCACGCGAAATCCAAGGCACCCGCTTTTTCTCCTCGCCAGTTAATCCGTCAAGCATCAACAGCCATTCTGGACCTTTCATGACATGCCCAGTGGGCTCTCTTGGATCACCCTCGCCAGCCTTCGTCAAGACTTCAGCTTTGCCATCGCCATCAACATCATATGCGACATATGGCGAATACCAAATGCCCATCTCAATTGCCCAACCCAAGTCGTATCGCCAAAGGAATGTGCCATCGCCAAGGTAGGCTTCAAGTTTGTAGGTATCTGGGCTTGGCTTCCAATAGCCTGGAGCTTGGTAAGGGTCAACATTGAAGTTGGGCTGTTTGATGACAAAATCAAGCTCACCATCGCCATCTAAATCGGCTATGGCTACCTTTTGTGCGCGATACTTCCCCTGAAGTGGGATAGCGATATACGGCTTTGGGCTACCCGTAACCGTTGCCTTCACTTCCTTGCTTCGCCCAATCTCCCTGCCATTCTCAACGGCAACAACTTGGTAGTGATAGGTGCTTCCTTTGCGCACTTGCGTGTCGGTGAAGTTTGTTGCAACAATTGGCTGCTCGGTGAGACGCTGCCAGTTTGTATTCCCTTCCCTCCTCAGCACAATGAATCGCACATCCTTCGGATCCTCAACGAGCCACCGCCAGCTTAGGAAAATGCCCCTCTCACACTCAACTGCCACTAAGCCTCGCCCAAGCTTCTCACCACCTGCCACACCCGCAAATGTCGTTGTGATGAGCATAAGACCGAATATGCACATAGCTTTTCACCCCCATCTTGTGCCACAATTTTCAATCCATTGCCGCCGTTTTTCAACCATCGCGAGTTCATACAGTTTTGTGGCAAGCTCAACGCATCTTTGTGCGACTGCCACTTTGCCAACCCACCTTTCGGGTATCGCATCAATGCCACATTGCGCGCCCATTAAAGCGCCAGTTACTGCACCATTTGTGTCCGTATCACCGCCAAGATTGACCACCGAAATTAGCGCCTCTTCAAAGCTCTCGTGATGCCACCATGCCCAAAGAGCACACTCCAATGTGTCAAGCACAAACCCACTCGGATGTAACTCATCGGCATTTTTAGCCATCGCTTCCTCAACCCTCTCATGCACTTCATGCGAGATATGCTCTGTGACTTCAACCGCAAAGCTCACAGCCTCAGCCTTCTCCCAACCTTGTAACACCTTTGAAAGCACAGCGTTGAAGAAAACGCACGACGCCACGCAAAGCTCATTCGGATGCGTGAGCCGTGAAGACTCGGCACTGTATTCAAGCAGTGCTCCCACTTCACGGCAATATCGCATGCCAACTGGCGCACAGCGCATCAGTGAGCCATTGCCAGCCGTCATTGGCGCATAAAGTTGCTCAACTCGTTCAACAGCTTCTCGCCAATCCACACCTGCATCCACCAACTTCAGCACACGCCAAGTATGCATGCCAATCCCGAATGGGTCAGTGCGATACCAGTTGAGCAATCGGCGCATGACATCATTGGCATCAAAGTGACCAATTTCAACGATGCTTTCGGCAATGCAAATTGCTTGCATTGTGTCATCAGTGACCGAGCCAGCTGGACGAGCTCCATCAACCATCTCGCAAAGCACGCCATAGCGCATTCGTATTTGCTCACCTGTCCAACCTTCAACAGGCATGCCAAAGGCATCGCCAATTGCCAACCCAACAAGGCAACCATGAAACCGCTTCAATTCGTCAATCACTTTGCCCACCTTATCATCCAAAGGTTAAGGGGTTATGGCTAAAACCATTTACGCATTGGTTGGGAGCTTTAACCACCAGAATCCTACACGCTTGCCAATGCTATTGGGTCACCAACTTGCTTCTGCCATCGCTTCAATCGTTCCGCCAACTCATCTTGCACTGATTTTACCGATGGCTCACCATAAAGGTTGCGCTCTTCACCCGAGTCATTTCGCAAATCGTAGAGTTCTCCAAATGTTGGCTCGGCTGCAGCTTTGCCATCGGGGAAATGCAAAACCAGCTTCCATTCCTTCGTCCGAATCATCCTCATCCTCGCAACTGCACCGTGATGCATGTCGTAAAGCAAAAACGCCACATCACGCCACTCAACTTTCTCGCCACGCAACAAGGGCAGCAGACTCTGCCCTTCAAATCGCAAATCTGTCGGGACATCGCAACCAAACCCCTTCAAGATTTCAACGAATGTCGGCATTAAGTCGGTGGAGATGACCAACTCGTTGCAAACCGAATTTTCTGGCACAACACCACGCCAACGAATTATCAGCGGAACCATGATTGAAAGGTCAAACATGTTTGGGCGACGCAACTTTGGGTCACCTAAAATCCTCGTCCCGATGACCGTCCCGCCTTGCGGGACAATCTTCCATGCGTTCCCTTTCGTCTCCAACCCGTGTTGCCCAATCATGTAGCCGTTGTCACCCATGAAAACAACAATGGTGTTGTCAGCGATGCCTAACACATCTAACTCGTCAAGTAATCGTCCCAAAGCAATATCAACGGCGGTTATTGCGCTGTAGTAGGCACGATACTCCTCTTGCATACGCTCCTCAGGCACACCCTCAACTTTCGGCACTTTCAACCTCTTGCCCTCGTAAGGCTTCATCGCTTCTTCGGGGACGGGCAAATAGGGCAAATGAGGTTCGCGAGTGTGGAAGAAGATGGCAAAAGGTTTATCTTTGTTCTGGCGCATGAATTGAAGTGCATGCTTAGTCAAGACATCAATGGCGAAGCCAGAAAACTGCTGCACCTTTTCGCCAACCTCAAGCTTTGGGTCTTTGTTGGCGAAGCCACCACCGCGGGAGCCAACAAAAACATCAAAACCACGACGAATTGGGTGAAATTCGGGTCGCTTGTGCCCAAGATGCCACTTGCCAAAAAGCGCAGTAACATAACCCGATTGCTTGAGCACCTCCGAAAGCAACGGGACTTTCGGGTCAATGCCTTCATCTTCATCGCCGATGTAATCGTCAAGCCCAATTTGGTGAGGGTAAAGACCAGACAAAATCATGCCGCGAGATGGCGAACAAACTGGGCAAGTCATGGCGAAGTTAAAACGCATTCCCTCGCGCGCAAGTCTATCCATGTTAGGGGTGTGGATATCGGAGTTGCCATAAGCGCCAACCGCCCATTGCGCTTGGTCATCCGTAAGGACAAAGAGCAAATTCGGCAAACGACGCTTTCGCTCGCCACCCATCGCTAATGCACCTCCGAACAATATTGTTGCGCCCATCGCTTTAAGGCAATCTCTCCTCGTCATAATGTTCACCCCTCCAGCAAGCCAAACTGCACCAAAGAACATCAAACTTTGGCGTCAAGTGAATAAGGCAAAGTTTTATATCACAGCCAAAATTAACCGCCATCTGCAGCACATCACTTTTTGAACCTCGCCTCAATCATCGGGATGTAACGCTCACGCCCAGTCTCTCGCAATCGTTCGCAGTATCGTTGCCACTGTGTTCTGGCATCAAACGGTCCACCCTCGCGCAAGACGATGAGCAGCGGGTCAATTGGCTCTATCGCCGTGCTCATCATCTCATCATGCCATTGTTGCAGTAATGCCAAACCGCGCTCAACGATTTCTGGTCGCTCATTCACCATGTTATTCAATTCGTGTGGGTCGTTGACGATGTCAAAAAGCATTATGTCGGGTAAATCGCTGAGTTGAGGGTGGTAAGTTCGTATCAACACCCAATTTTCAAACATCACGCCCCGCTGGCATGTATATGCCATTTGACTGCAAACCAGAAACTGTCGCCCTTGTTCACGCCCTTCTCGGAAAGCATCAGCGAAACTTTTCGCATCCCACCTGTCAGGGACTTTCACGCCCAAAAGTTCAAGCAAAGTCGCTGCGAAGTCAAACTGGTAATGCAAAGCACGATCAACACGACCTTTTTGAGCATCCGTTATGCCATGGAAGCGAACGATGAGCGGAACGCGCGTCGTAATGAAATCACTGGTGAAGTGGTCACCGTAGAAGTTCAACTCACCCTGATTTTCGCCATGATCGGATGAAACGATAATGACCGTCTCATCCAGAACACCCTTCTCGTCCAGAATGTCCAAAAGCTGGCGAACATGGTCATCAGCATACTTAATGCCAGTGTCATAGCCGTCAATCCAACGCTTCCAGTCATCCAAGTTAGAAATGGATGAAGGCATGCGTGAAGATGGAGGTGCTGCCCACCACGACCAACAATCTTGAGCGCTCCTCATTCCAATGCCTTCCCAATGCTGGCGCAAAATTTCTTCAGTGAGCCAATCAGGGGGTGGATCGTCTTCAAACGGGTTTCCATATTCTTCAGGCGTTCGGTAAGGCGTGTGCGGATCCCAGTAGTTGACATGCAAAAACCAGTTATCTCGTTCAGCGTTGCGTTTTAGCCACTCAACGGCAAATGCATTCACTTCATCCGCCCTTTCCACACCATTCTTGCCAGTGTTAATCCACTCCCTCAAACCTCCAACGAACCACCAAGCAGCATGTCTTTGCGGGAATGGGCTGATGGAGACGGTGTAAAAGCCTGCCCGTTGTAGCATCGTAAACCAGGGCTCAAATCCCGATGTGATGCTAAATTGCCTTTTAGCACCAATTGGGATAGGGTCTGCAGCGCGCCCATGATGAGCGACGACACCTGTGTGGATTCCAAACCGTCCCGTCACTAATGCAGTTCGTGATGGCAAACATGGAGCATCGCTGACATGGCAGCGTTCAAACCTGACACCCTCCGACGCAATCCAGTCAATGGTTGGAGAAGTGTTGCGATGGTAACCGTAACATCCCAAATGGTCGGGACGCAGTGTGTCAATGTCAATGTAAAGGATGCGCACCAAATTCACCCCCATCGTTGCAACTGAGCCACTAAACTCCAACATGCAAGCTTTAACCCAACATATTTTCGCCTATTCAGACCCAAACTGCTTCATAATTGTTCTGGCAACCCGTTGGACATAACCCGATGGATCGCGCAACGACTTTTTGACCGCGCTTAAAGCAGGTCTCGCCTTCTCGCCCAAATGCCTCAATGCATTGATGGCATAAAGGCGAACAAATTCGTTCCCGTGACTAAGCAGCCTTGTCAAAACTTCCAGACCTTCATCCCATCCCCAGTCACAAAGCGCATGCGCTGCTGCAACTTGAACGGTTGGCGATGGGTCATTGAGCATTGCTTGCAAAGTTTTCACCAACTGCTTACGCTTCGCTTCATCCTTGCATGCACGATGGATGCCGACAATAGCCCAATAGCGAACCGCAGGATGCTCGTCTTTCAGCGCCTTCAAGTAGTCTGGCAATGCCGTCTCGCCTCGTCCATCAAGCATCTTTAATTGCAACAACTTTTCCAGAATGCCGCTTTGGTCAATTTCCGCTTTCCAGTTGGGGATAGGTTCTGGCTTCTCGCCCACCGACGATGCCTGTTCGCCAAATTGCCACCTAACTTCATCACTGTCAAGGCAGCCTAACCTGCAAGCCTTTGCGACCAAAATTTCGCCCTCGCTCACCTTCACAGGTTGAGTGTAAAGTTGCCAACGACCTTGCCTACCGTCGGCATCAATGCGATAGGCAATGGAAGCGCCTTCGGTCTCACATTCCAGAGCGACAGTCACGGCGTTATCGGTTCGTTCCACAACCCGCAATTTTGGTGATGCCGTCTTTTGCCACTTGCCACTCGGGCGCATCATTTCTGTCAACTCAGGCTCAGGGATAAGCCCAACATCTCCCGTTTCACGCATCCACTTGAAAAGTTCCGCTCTCATCGTTTCAAGCACGGAACGATATTGTGGGTCATTAGCAAGGTTACGGGTTTCGTGCGGGTCAGTTTGAGTATCGTAAAGTTCCTCAATGGGCTTAGTCGGCATGAAGAAAAAGCGTTGGACTTCGTTGAGTTTACCCTCCGCATAGAGCCGTCGCCACTCTTGCATTGTCGGCGTCTCCTCGGCGTATTCAACCTCTTGAGCATAGGGCAAATGCGGTGCAAAATTTCGGATGTATTTGAACCGTTTATCGCGAACCGCGCGTATGATGTCATAGGTTTCATCCATGCGGTCTCGGGCGGCGAAAACAAACTTGCGAGGCGGAGATTTTTGAGGTCCAAGAAACGCTTGACCTTGCATGTGTTTTGGGATAGGGATGCCTGCGAGTGAAAGCATGGTTGGAGCAAAATCAACAAAAGCTATCAAATCGTCAATGACGCTGCCAGGCTTGATACAGTCAGGGTCATCAGGGCATGCCCAATTTCGGAATTTTTCGGGGACGCGGATTATCAGCGGAACGCGGATGCCAGAATCGTAAACCCATCGCTTCGCCCTTGGCAACCCCACGCCGTGATCTGACCAAAACCAAACAATCGTGTTCTCCGCCAAGCCATCCTCTTCCAACTCACGCAAAATTTCGCCGACACGAATGTCCATAAGCGTGACAGTGTCATAATGCTGTGCAATGTCACGGCGAACGGCAGGTGTGTCGGGAAAGTATGGCGGCACAGGCGCTTTCGCAGGGTCATGGCGTGCTTCAGGCGGCAGTTTCTCAATGCGCTTCAAGAGGTTCGGGTCTCGGCTTCTAAGTTGACTCTCATGCGTGACGGTGATGTTGAAGACGGCAAAGAAAGGTTGCTTTGGATTAGGACGATTGCGCCAATGCGCTTTTGAACCGCTTTCATCCCAAGCCGTTAATGGAGCCGCTTCGGCACTCGCCGTTGAAATTTTCGGGTCGTGAACGAAGTTGTAATCGGTTTTGGCATTGTTGGCGCAATAGTAGCCTGCAGCGCGCAGGTATTCGGTGAAGCAGCGGACGAAAGGAGGTGGGACTGCCTGACAGCGCATGTTGTGAGTCCCGATGCTCGTCGGATACATCCCTGTGATAACGCCAGAACGGGATGGTGCGCAAACGGGCGAGTGAGTGAAAATATTCGTGAACCGAACGCCTTCGGACGCCAATTTGTCCAAGTTGGGAGTGAACGCGTATGGGTCGCCAAAACAGCCCAAAGTTGGGCTCATGTCCTCACAGGTGATCCAAAGGAAGTTAGGACGCTCAGGGTTTTGCATTTCAGCTTCCACCTCCAACAAGCTTCCGAAAAGCATCAACCCAACCGTTCCGCCAATAAACTCCCTGCGCTTCAAATTGCATCACCCCGTTTGTGCATGGTTGAACGAAATTCGCCCGTTGTCCC
>Ga0209394_1000326_pt1 | contig 40203 bp, 40 predicted proteins | sample JNZ201metaG_FD_184122 | JGI IMG/M metagenome (GOLD analysis project Ga0209394, IMG submission 184122) | Hot spring microbial communities from Jinze hot spring, China to study Microbial Dark Matter (Phase II) - JNZ 20120812A (SPAdes) (version 3) ...
GAGATGTGCAGGTGGTAGAGGCTAAGGTTTTTCAGAAATGAGGGCTCTAGCAGTTTGGATCTCATACTTACTTTATTTTGCAGTTTCAGTAGTAGTAATTGGCCTAGTTCTAGCTGCAGGTATTCCTATGATCACTAGAGCAAGGGAAGTGGCGATCGTAACTTCTGCAAAAAATCAGCTTCAAAAGATGGCAGAAGCCATAGTTAGTGTCTCAGGGTCAGCTGCTGGAACAGCAGCAGAGTACTCATTTAAGGTGGATGAGGGGATCTTAACTATAAGTTCAGAGAGGGATGTAATCTATTTTCAAAAAGAAATAGGATTGGGAATAATTGCTCCAAGAACCATAGTAAGGGAGGGATACCTCATAATTAGCAGTGAAGTAGATACTTCGGGCTATGAGACTTCTGATGCTCCAAATTGCTGTTACATTCTCGAGAATTCTCACCTCTTGGTTAAATTCTATAAATTCCAGGAGGAATTGAAAGATGATAACAACGTGATTAAAGAAATATGGTTAAAGGATTTGAATCGAAAATTGAACTTCTCCGGTCTAAACATTTTGGTGGATGATGATGAGAGATCTACGAAAGGAGTGATTACCACTTTTTTAGAAATAGGTGGCTCCCTCATCCCCAAAGCTACCCTTATAGAGAGAGTAAATAGCTCAACAGTTTATGGAGGAGTAGGTTATTGTTATGATGTAAGATACTCTTTAGAGAGCACTACAGATTTCATCATAGTAGAAGTAATTAACTTGACAAAATGCTAAGAAAATATTATCTCATCCCAATAATAATAGCTATTCCCATAGTCCTTCTACTTTCCAGCATTTACCTCTCATCCCAAGCCCCTTCCCCTACTACAGAGGAGAATTGGACTAGACCCTATACTTTGCTCCTTTTCTACTGCGATAATAGAAGTGTAGAGATAGCTAACAGAGTAATAAGTAGGGAGGAATTCATAGGAAAGATAGAGCTCAATGTTTCAGATTGGAGAAGTGATCTAGCTAAGAAATATGAAATAAGTGAATGTCCCACTTACATCCTCCTATCTGGAATTACCAGGATCTGGAGTGCAAGTGGAGGGATAAGTGAGACAGTTCTTTATCAGAAGCTTAAGGAGTTAATTACTTAAAGCCTTCCAGTCCTAGAGTTATTTATGAGTAGTGAACCTATAGAGAGGAGGATTTCTTATATAGGGGATAGACTTAGGATAAGCCAATGTAGCCTTTGTGGTAAGGAATATTTTGGGGTCAGGAATTTCTGCAGCAGTTGTGGGAGGAGGAGCATAGGAAAAATGCAAACTGGAGATCTCTTCTTCGAGGAGGGTACTCTAGAGGAATGCCTTAGGATAGATGAACCCACTAATAAATTCAGGAAATTGGCTCCCTATTATTATGGGATTATTTCGTTCAGAAATATTAGAATTCCTGGAAGGCTTACAGACATCCTAGATTCAAATGTAGATCCAAACGAACTTGAGGGAAGGAAAGTGGTACCGAGGTTTAGGGAGAGATATGAAGTAGGTAAGAGAGACATAATTCCTACCTTTTCTCTTGCCTTTACCTTCTCAGACGAGTATTATCCATATCAACGTTTCGAAAAAATATGTCCAAGCAAGTATTCTGAGAGGCCAGGAATAGTAGGATTTGCTGCCTATACCTCGAGATTTAGGATCAGAGAGGGAAATGTGGAAAGATCCGTACCATTTCTAGATGAGAATTCAATTACAGCAGCTGTAGAGGCTGGAAAACTTGCCCTTATCCAGAGCAGGATCCCTAATGAGCTTATAACTAAAGTTTATGTAGGTTCTGAGTCAAATCCATATGCTGTTAAGCCCATAGCTTCAAAGGTTGCACAAGTGCTTGCTCTGGGAGAGGAAGATAAAGATAGTCTTACTCAAGGAGTAGATGCAATAGATACAGAATTTGCCTGTAAGGCAGCCACTAGTATGTTCAAGGATGCAATTGCCCTTTCCAAGTTTGAAGATAGCTTTACCATGGTAATAGGTACAGATAATTCTCAGGCAGCTCCAAGATATGAGAAGGGAGGGGAGCTAGACTTCTTCGTAGGATTTGGGGCTACTGCATTTATCTTTGGAAACAAGGAGGTAGCAGCTGAAATAGAGGACTGGTATTCAGTAACCTCAGACACTCCAGATTTCTGGAGGAGGGATGGGGAAAAATATCCAATGCATGGAGGCAGATTTACAGGGGAGCCAGCATATTTTAAGCATATTAAGAAGGCTGCATCAAAACTCATGGAGAAACTTAATCTCAGGCCCCAAGATGTGAATTACTTTGTCCCCCACCAACCCAATTTACCATTTCCCATGAAAGTAGCTAAAGAACTAGGTTTTAAGGAGGAACAACTTCTTCCAGCATTACAAGTGGGTAAGTTTGGAAATACATATTCCAGCAGCTCCCCTCTTGGCTTGGTCGCAGTGCTAGAGAAGGCTAGACCAAATGAGAGGATTTTGCTCGTGAGCTATGGTTCTGGAGCAGGAAGTGATGCCTACTCCTTCATGACCACCCAGAAGATAGAGGAACTGAAGGGGAGAAATCAATTTACAGTGGAATTACAGGCTACTAGTCCTTTCAAGCAATTTGTAGATTATCCAACTTATAGAAAGCTAAAGGAAGGCCTATAGCTTCCCCTCAAGCACCTTAACCCAATCTATTTTCAACATGAAATATATGATTAGAAGGAGGGCCACAAATGAGGCAATAGTAAATGTGGGATCCTCTGCTACCTTCAAGAGGGCGAAGTAGCTTCTTCCGAAGTAAGCTATCGTCAAGCCCATGAGGATTTTTCCTAAGATAGAAACTGCCAAGATAGGAATGATAGGATAATTTATCATTCCCAAAGGAATGAAGATGAGATCATCTGGTAGAGGGGTAAGGGAGAAGAGGAAAATGAAGAGTAGAGGGTATCTTCTTAGGGCATGCCTCAACTTTTCCATTTTCCTCAATCTTTCTTCACTCATCATTCTTCTTCCCAACTTCCCTAGATAATACCCGGTCAATTCTCCAATTCCTGCTCCAGTTCCAGAGGCCAGAGCTAAAAGTATAGGATCAAGCTTAACTGAAAATAGGAGTATGAATACTGTATAGGGAATTGGGAGGAGAATGGAAGAGGCTCCAAGGAATGAAATCAGAAACATCCCTACATACCCCAAATTCTCAACCAGAGTTGAGAAGAGTTCAGCAATCATTTTAAAGTCGAGGAGGTGCTTATTAATTAAGTTAGCCCCGTGGTCTAGTGGTAAGGATGCCGGGCTCTGGACCCGGAGACCCTGGTTCGAATCCAGGCGGGGCTATAAATTTTTGATAGACTTCCGGGAGAGGGAAGTAATCATTTTTTAATCCCTGTTTGTTCCACCTTCTATGCTGGATCAAATCATCTATTCAATTCTCCTAATCACTGGAGCATTAATTGGAGAGAAAATAGCATCTAAATACCTTGGAGTTCCTAGGGTAAGTTGGCTCTACTTAGTAGAAATTTTAATTTACATAATTACTGCGATCTCATTACTTTCTGCTATCCAGTTATTTGAGCTTCAGATCCTCTTCCTAATCCCTATCGGTGCTTATTCAGCCATCTCAGCTAGAGCTGTTACGACCCTCTTCGGGAAATTTTCCCGCTTCTTGAAGCACATGAAGAATGGAGAGAAAGATATCTATGTGGTACTTGACAATTTATTTGAGAAAATGTTAGCATCTGGATTCAAGAAACAAAAGTGCGAGGAACTTTTGATCTCAGCAGGATTTGACCCTAAGTTAATTCGGAAGATTTCTCAGAAGTATCCTTAGTCTCTTCCTTACTTTTCTCCACATTTCCAGTAATTATGCTCTTCACCTCCTCGATCTTCCCTTCACTGATATACCAGTACCTCCTATTTCCGCTTCTAAAGCTCTTGAGTATTCCTCTAGATTCCATTTGTTCTAGCTTCTTCCTGAGCCCACGAATTGTAATGAGGAAGGGAATATTTCTATAGATCCTTCCTGTCTCAATTGCAGTTTCCTGAGAAAATGCAGCCAAGTTGTGAAAGATCTGAAGGAGAAACTTTTCCTCTATCTTAGCTTCTCTCTCCAGATCCTCCCTATCATATTCCTCCCTCGCCAAATTCTCGATCTCAGTAAGTCTTTTATCAATTTCATTAAACCTCTTCTCGATCTCTCCAAGTTTATAATTCAGATAATTGATCCACTCCCAAAGGTTTGAAAACTTGGCCTCGATCTGCATGCTTCTTTTCCTAATTTCCTCGATCCCAAGCAATCTTGAGAGTATCCCCATACAATTTTCAAGAAATTCATCTATTAAATCTTTACTCACAAGTAGGGAGAGGTATGGATTCATTAGGAAACAGGAGTTCTGAGTAATTTCCGAGATGATCTGAAAGAGAGATATTAAATGCATTTCCAAGATCCTGAAAGAAGAACCTAATTTTCTCCCCAAATTTCTCCTCAAGTTTCATCTCCACAAAGCTTGCATTTCTTGAGATCATGAAACATTGCTTGGCAAAATTTATCCTATCTATCCTCTCCGCCTCTTCTTCGAATAGCTTGCTTAGGAGGAAAACTTCTCCTCTCAGATAACTGGTTATTACTAATTCAATTTCCGAGAGTTTTAGTATTAGGATCGCAAAGATTGCAAGAATGATTGGAAGTACGGCAATACTCGTGAAATAACCTTTATTATCCATATACTAGAATCTTAGATAACTCTTAAAGAAGCTGGTGTTTGAAGATGTGTAATTTTTTCATTAGAAATTTGGAAGATGGAAAGATCTTATATGTGGACTGCGGAAATTGTAAAAATAATGCTAGCCTCTTCAATGGAGATTGCCTTTCCTTCCTAGCTTCAATGTTCTCCAGAGAACCATCGCTCCAGAAAGTAGTGCTGGTAAAACAAGATTATAAGAGGATAATTGAGGGGAAAGAAATAACCCAAATCAAGAAGTACCTCAGCCTGCTGCAAAAACTAAAAGGCCATCTCTGTGAGGAATGCCTCTCTCGCTTTGAAATGAAACCAAGCTATCTCCAACAACTTCTAAATTCCAAATGCAAAGATTGCGATAGGAAAGCCATCTCCAAGCTGAGCAAACAGATAACTTCCCTTACCGATTCCCTCAACCAGAGCAAGATAAGGCCGAATTTCCTTAGATATTTTATAGAGGAATATGATTTGGCTCGATTTGAGATCCTAGAAAATTATGAAGTTAATGGTAGTAAAGTATTCATCCTGAGGAAAGATATGCATTTCCTCTATTATCTCATCCCAGCTGAGCTCTTTTTGAATGTGGATGAGCTGAGTTTTGTAGAAGCATTATATACCCAGCATATAGAGCCAAAGACTAAGCTCTCGGAGCAGAGGAAGAGAGAGCTGAGGGAAATCGTGAGGAGGCATACCTCTGGATATGGACTGTTGGAAATAATACTGCGAGATAGGTATGTTCAGGATGTTTTTGTAAATTCTCCCGGAGATTCTAAGATCTTCATCAATCATGAGAAATATGGAACATGTAGGACAAACCTCATGATCACTAAGGAAGAGGTGGAAAGGATTTGTACCAAGCTTAGGATGCTTTCAGGAAGAGCTTTTGATGAAGCTTCACCAATAATTGATTGTCAGATCAACGAACTCAGTACCAGAGTCTGTGGAATCACAGAACCTCTTACCTTTCTAGGAATAGGCCTTTCCTTAAGAAAGCATAGACCTACACCCTGGAGCTTGAGCCAATTCATAGAGAATGGAATGCTCTCGAGCTCAGCAGCAGCTCTTCTTAGCTTTTTAGTTGATTCCCAAGTGAATATCTTGATTACAGGATGTAGAGGCTCTGGAAAGACATCTCTCCTTGGCTCCCTACTAGCTGAAATAAGGCCCGGAAACAGGATAGTGGTGATTGAGGATACTCCCGAGCTCCCAGTTTCATATTTGAGGAAATGTGGAGCTAACATAGAGCACCTAAGAGTAAGATCTCCGATCAGTGATCAAAATTTTGAAGTAAGTGCTGAAAGAGCTGTGAGAACTAGTTTGAGGTTGGGGGAAGGAATTTTGGTGATTGGTGAAGTACGTGGAGGTGAGGCTAAGGCTCTCTTCGAAGCCATGAGAATTGGAGCTGCCGGAAATTGTGTACTAGGAACAATCCATGGTTTCAATGCATATGATACCTTCGATAGGGTAGTAAATGACCTAGGAGTTCCCCCAACCAGTTTCAAAGCTACAGATATAGTAGTAGCTTGTTCTATGTTAAGAGAGAAAGAGAGCTATAAGAGGCTTCGCAAAGTGATCTCTATTTGTGAGGTGAGGAAAGAATGGGAGGAAATACCAGTATTTTATGAGCTTATGGGTCTCAATCGAAAGTATGAGCTAATAATGAATGATCTTGGGAGTAGTGAGATCATGAAAAGGATAAGTATCTTAAGGAGAATGAGTTTGAAAGAAGTGATAAGAGCAATAGAATTGAGAAGGAGGATAAAGGAATTGATCATAAAATTTTCCCACAAGAGAAGAGATATTCTAGATATCGAGCATACGATCAAACTTAATCATAAATTCTATGAGCTAGTAGAAAAATTTGATGGGGCTGAAGTACTCAAGAGATTTAATGAGTTCCTCCATGGATTCCAATGTAAAAATCTAGGAAAATGGTTACTCCCACTTCCATAGCTTTCTATTCATGAAAATTTCAGGAAACACGAATAAGCCCCAGCTGGATACGAAGAAAATTATAAACAGATCCCTAAGATTCATGGGAGCAAGATGGAATAATTGTTGAGTAATTGGAATGTATGGAAGCGAGAGGGTTGAGATGAGGGAAATAAGTACAGCAATCCAGAGAAACTTATTGGTAAAAATCTTCCTCCCCATTCTCCATACACATCTTCTCTCAGAGCGACAATTCCATACTACGAATAGTTCAAAGAGAGCTGCTTGAAGGAAGGCAGCAGTAGTAGCTTCTCTATAGGTGAGCTGTCTAGCCACTTCATCAATTTCTCCATTTGGTAGGAGCCAAGGATGAGCAGGGAAGAAATAATACTCTAATGAAAAGACTAAGAAGGTACCAGCTGCTTGCAGAAGGAATGAGGCCAAGATGAAGACTTTCATTCCATGAAGTATTCCTTCGGTTGGCTTCCTCGGAGGCTTCTCCATCACTTCATAATCTGGAGTATCCATTGCTAGCGCAATTGCAGGTCCCCCATCGGTTACTAAGTTTATCCAGAGGATCATAGGTGGCAATAATGGGAGGGGGAAGAGCTGTGGAGAAAAGATTCCTCCAAGAAGAGCAAATGAACCTATCACTAGAAGTTCATCGAAGTTGCAGGCAAGAAGGTAACGCGCATATTTACGAATATTATCATAAATTACCCTTCCCTGCTCCACAGCTTTTTGAATTGTAGCGAAGTTATCATCAAGTAAGATGAGGTCTGAAGCTTCCTTAGTTACATCAGTTCCAGTAATTCCCATAGCTATTCCCACATCCGCCCTCTTAATTGCAGGAGCATCATTTACCCCATCTCCAGTCATAGCTACTATGTGGCCTCTCTTCTTGAGAGCATTCACTATTCTTAACTTATGCTCAGGAGAGACGCGAGCATAGACGCTAACCTTCTCAACTATCTTCTCAAGCTCCTCATCACTAAGCGCATCCAATTCCTTTCCAGTCAATATCAGATCTCCCTCTTTATAGATTCCCACCTCTCTAGCAATAGCCAGTGCAGTGAGCTTGTGATCTCCGGTTATCATTACTGTTTTTATTCCTGCCTTTACGCATTTCTTATGCGCCTCTATTGCATCCTCTCTTGGAGGATCTATCATTGCCTGGAGCCCTATGAATACTAGTCCCTCCTCAACATCATCATTTCCATAGACTTCCATCTTCTTATATGCAAATCCTAGGACGCGCAGAGCATTCCTAGCTAGCTCTTCATTGATTCCTAGGACTTTATTCCTAAGCCCCTCATCCAACTCCACTTCTTTCCCATTTATTAATATGGACTTGCATTTCTCGAGCACTATTTCAGTAGCACCCTTCATAAATACCCAAATTTTACCATTTTCATCTCTATGAATAGTGGTCATCCTCTTCCTCTCAGAGGTGAATGGAATCTCCCCAATCCTCACAAATTTTTTCTCCACCTCCTCCTTCCAGAGATTCGCCTTTGCAGCTGAGACCAATAAAGCCCCCTCAGTTGGATCTCCAAAGATCTCCCATCCATTTTCCTTCTTCCTCAAACTCGCATTATTACAGAGCACTCCTGCTAGAAGCAATAGCTTCACATCTTCCCCAAGTTCAACCTTCTTTCCATCCTCGATGAATTCTCCCCTAGGCTCATAACCAGTACCACTTACTTCGATCAGCTTATCATTTACATAAAGCCTTCGCACTGTCATCTCCCCCTTGGTAATAGTCCCAGTCTTATCACTGCAAATTACAGTCACTGAACCCAAGCTTTCAGCTGTGGCAAGCTTCCTGAGAAGAGCATTCCTCTTAGCAAATTCTCTAGCCCCTAATGCGAGGGTAATAGTAACTATTGCTGGCAAACCTTCTGGCACAGCAGAGATAGCAAGAGCTATTGCACTCATGAACGCTTGGATAAATTGCTCCACTTCCAATTGAGACCTCAACACTATTTCTACTGCCTCAAGCACGAAGATTATGGCACAAGTAATAATTACTACCTTTCCTATTTTGGAAGAGAGCTTATTTAACCTCTTCTTGAGGGGAGTATCTTCCTTCTCTATAGTTTGTACGAGTCCTGCAATCTTCCCAAATTCAGTATTCATACCAGTAGCCACTACTACTCCCTTTCCCCTTCCGTGCACTACATGAGTTGAGGAGTATACCATATTCCTCCTTTCAGGAAGAGGAGTATCTTCACTAACCACTTTTACTTCCTTATGCACTGGTACAGATTCTCCTGTGAGTATAGCTTCATCAGTTTTGAGCTCAATTACTTCTACCAAGCGAGCATCAGCAGCTATTCGATCTCCCTCCTCGAGTACCAATATATCTCCAGGCACTACTTGAGAGGCTGGAATGAGAATTTCATTCCCATTTCTGATCACTCTAGCCTTTGGAGCAGTAAGCTTCTTAAGAGCTTCAATCGCCTTTTCAGCCCTATATTCATGGATGAATCCACTCACAGCACACAGGAGGACAATGGCACCTATCACCACAGCATCCCCAAATGCTTCCCAAAATTCTCCTCCATGTGTAAGCTCCCAATAGCCTACCAATGTTGAAAATATTGTAGCAGCGATTAGGAGTAGAACGAAGATGTCATTAAATTCACTCAGGAAGATCCGAAGGGCCCCTCTCCTCTTCACCTCCTTGATCTCATTGGGTCCATATTCCTTTAATCTCCTCTCAGCTTCTTCAGAGCTCAGGCCAGAAGTGCCAGTATTAAGCTTCTTAATTACTTCCTCTACCTCTAATGCATGCCAAGCCTCAAACACTCTTTTACTAAAGAGGATAAACTATAAAAGCTTTCAGGGAAAAAGTTTTAAAAAACATTAGAAGCTTTGAAGTGAAGTGGATATTGATAAACTCACTATCTTCGAAGTAGCTAGAATAATCGGAGCTAGAGCTCTCCAGATCGCGATGGGAGCTCCTGTACTCCTCAAAGAAGAAGTGGTGGGACTTAGCCCCCTTGAAATAGCTAAACTTGAATTCAAGAAAAATGCCATCCCAATTTCAATTAAAAGGCCAACAGGGGAAATAGTGAGGATTAGGGAAGCAATAGCCAATTGGCTTAAGGATCATGGAGGTGAAGTCTATTAGATGGGAAGAGTAAGACTTAAACCAATTAAGAGAATTGGAATGGAACTCTGGCAGAGGTATAAAGAAAGATTCAAGGAGAGCTTTGAGGAAAATAAGAAAATCGTGGATGAACTCATTGAATATAAATCGAAGAAGCTCAGGAATAAAATTGCAGGTTACATTACTCATCTAGTGAAGCTGGAGAGGAAAAGAACTAAACTTAAGCAAGCTCAATCAACCTCTTCCTGAACTCATCCTCCTTTCTCTTCGGCAATATTGCTGAGGCAGCGAATTGATGCCCATCTGCAATCCCTCCAACTTCCCTAGAAGCTTCCAAGAGAAGGTGTACAGCACTTTTTAGTTCTCCAAGCTCAATCCTCCTCTTCAATCCTTCAGGAACCCTTACAGATACCTTTACATATTTCTCACTTAAATTACCGAAGCCAGGAATTGAGCTTGGCACATCCATGAAACCTACAATATACTTATCTTGGTCTATAAGCTTCCTCTGATGGGCTAAGAAAGAGCAGAATTGTCCAATAACTTTAGTCCCCATCCCTTCATATATTTTCCCTGTCGAGAACCACTGAACTCTTCCCTCTTTCCTTAATCCTTGCTTGGAAAGGATTGCAAGCATTCTACGATTGGCCTTTTTCCTCAGCTCCTCCACCTCTTTCAGAAATTTTCCCACTTCTTCATCAATTCCATTTAGGCATGCACGGATTCCAAGCCTTGGCCCTCCCGAATAATAACCTGCAGCCCCAAGCACTTGGAGGATCGAGAAAAGCTCCTCACAGCCAATTCCCAGTTTCTTCACGTACAACTTAGATTTTTTTCTTATCACTACCCCCCTATCAAGAGCCTCCTTCAGCACATCACCATTTATCCCCCTAAATCCATCAGGAATCTCCAGACTTCCAACTACGGCCAAGTAACTCAGGTCCCAATTCTCCTCTCTCATCAACTTGAAGAAAAGGTAACAGCAAGTAGCTCCTGAGAACTCTGCCTCCCCTCTTATTCCCCAGCGTTCCAAATTCAAATCAAATACATTATCATAGTTTCCTCCTGCAGGTTCGTGATGGTCAAGAATTATCACAGTATTCCGTGAGCAGTCAAGTTCTCCTATCAAATCGGAATGACTTGACCCTATATCGCAATAAATGATGAGTTCTCCTTTTCTACTATGCACCCTAGCTAGCACCTCAGGAAATACCTTTTCTAGGCAAAAGAACTCACTTTCGATTCCAACTCTCCTTAGACCTTCAATTGCAATCGAGGCTGAGGAAAGCCCATCAGCATCGTCATGGGAAATTATCAATGCTTTTCTGAAACCAGATATCTGCTTCGCAGCTTCTTTACTTAATTCTTGGAAACCTTGAGGAATTTTCATCTCACGATGGTTTTGACGAAATCTCTCACCTTTTCTCTCCTCTCCATATGCTTTTCTATGAAATCCCCAAGTACTTGGGCTAGCATTTGTTTACATTCTCCACACATCAACTTTCCAGAAAGGCAATCCTCTTTGATCTTCCCTACCTTGTCCTCATCCTTCTCGAAGAAAGTAAAATACTCATAAACTACACACACTTCAGGATTTCCCCCTCTTTCTCTCTGCTCAGCTATAGTCGCCCTTCCTCCGGTGAAGAGTTCTCCAACCTTCTTGGTCAAGCTTTCCCTAGGTTCTGTGGTAAAGATACAACTTTCGGGAATGCTCGAGCTCATCTTAAAATCCTTAGTTATTCCTGGAAGGATCTTATTGTAGATCTGGGCAGGCTTTGGATAGCCCAAGGCATCTGCTACTTCCCTAGCTATTCCCCTCCAGTATGGATCTTGATCAGGAGAGGCTGGAATGAGGCATCTATACTCCTTTCCAAGCTCTTCGCATCCTAGGAAGCATGGGGCAGCCTGAATCGCTGGGAAGAATATGATCCCTATGTTTGAAGTGTTCTTGAATCCAAATACTGCCTTTACTGTGCTGAAATTCACATGCTTAGCTATTCTGATAGCCAACCCATACAATACCTTAATGTCCCTTGTATTGAGGATTATCCTAGTTTTCTCCTGATCCAACCCTACTGCGAAGATATCGAGCAGATTCTCAAATACATAATCTCCATCATTAGCTCCAGTGAGCAGTTTCTCATCGTCGGTGATCTGGACGTATAAGGGGGAATGGAAGAGGTCTTGTAAGTGCTTAGTGAGCATAAAGGGGAGCAAATGCCCCAAATGCATTTTTCCGCTGGGTTTCCTTCCAGTATAGAGATATACTTTTCCTCCCCTCTCTAGCTCATCCAAGAGGACATCGAGATCCCTATGTCCAAATACTATTCCCCTTCTAAAGAAGTAATGGAGTTCCCCATATTTACTAAGCTTTTTAAGGAGAATTTGATCCATCGGCCTAATTCCAAACTGCTTTATCAATCTTCCATAATCTATTCTCCCAGTGACTTCCCATGGAGTAATCCTAAATCTTGCCATAAGCTGTGAGAGACGCTCTTTTTTTAAAAACTATGCTATGAAAATTGAGGAAATCACAGAAATCAGGGATGGATGTTTAAGCAGGATTGGAAAGAGATCTCCCAAGCTCTTGAAAAGAAGTTTTCTTACAAACTTGCTATAGAGTTCCATATCTCCACATTCATAGATAATCTTCCTTATCTCAGCCTTTTTAAGAACTTTTGAGAGGTTAGAGAGATCTTCATTATCCAGCCCTCTCAAAATGAGAGAGCAGTAATAACTGAGCCTTAGCTCTCTTCCAATAGAAGTCAAATATACCTTATCATAATGCTCGACAAGAGCCCTTTCAGAAAAATCTCCATTCAAGATACAATTGAATGCCGTCCTAGCTCCGATAAATCCTGTTACAAGTCCTCCTCCAGTACTTGCTTTTACCTGAGAGGCAGCATCTCCTACCAAAAGTAAATGCTCCGAGCTCATCCTCTTTAGGATTCCATAAGGTATCATGCCTGCCTGATAATTTATTACTTCCCTTGCCCCAACCATTGAGAGGAGCTTTTTGAGCCTCTGAAAGGAGACATCGAATCCGAGCATCCCAACTCTACAAATTCCAGCTCTCTCCGGAATTATCCAAGAGAAACAATCACTAAACCTCTTATCCACTATTACCTCGATTTTCTCCCTCTTTAGCTTTACCCTAGCCTGTATACCCTTCATCAGCTTTATTCTCAGTCCAAGTTTCTCCCTAATTCTGGAGCATGCTCCATCAGCTCCTACTAAGAGCTCAGTAAAGAGCGTTTTAGTCCCAGTTCTACATTTCCATTTATTTCCACTCCTCTCAAACGTCCTTAGATCTTCACCTAGTAAAAACTTGGCTCCAGCCTTTTGAGCTAGTGTAATCAAGTGTTCATGAAACCTTATTCTCTCCAGTACATATGCTTTCTCAAGGCCATGTATCTCAAGTACTGAGTTCGGAAGGCGAAGCACGAACGAATTATATCTTCCAAGTATCATTTTCCTCGGTACTTTCACCATTTCTAAAAACCTATCTGAAACCAAGCCAGCACATTTGAGAGGAATCCAAGGCTTGGTTTTCCTATCTATGCACATCACTTCTATTCCTTCCCTTGCCAGTAAATAGGCCAAATAGCAACCCACAGGGCCAGAGCCCACGATTAGAACCTTACTTTCCAAACCTTCTTTCCCTACCCTCATATTCGAGCAAGATCTTCACCAATTCAAGCTCATTGAAATCTGGCCAAAGCTTTTCGGAAAAATAGAGCTCGGAATAGGCTGCATCGAAGGAAAGGAAGGAGGAGAGCCTTTTTTCTCCACCACTTCTTATGATGAGATCTGGAGGATCAAATCCCTTTGTGTACAAATGGGATTTCACCACATCCTCATCTATTTCCTCTGGCTTAAGTATCCCATTTGCAACTTTTCTAGCAATTTCCCTGCACGCCATAGCAATTTCTTCCCTTCCATCATAGCATACACATATATTTAGGAACCTTCTATCATAACCTCTAGTAATTTGCTGCAACTCCCAGATTAGCTTAGATAATCCTTTTGGGAGCAGCTCCAGCCTTCCGAAAAAACTTATCTTTACTTTAAAATCGTGGATTAGCTTACTTCTTCCAAGCTTTCTAAAGGATCTCTCCAAGATTTTGAAGAGATAGCCCCTTTCTCTAGGACTTCGCTTGACAAAATTATCCAGCGACATGGCATAGATAGTAATTATCTTTATCTCTTCGAGTTGCTTAAGGATAAATTCTAAAAGTCTTTCCATTATCTTGGCCCCTCTTAAATGTCCATCAAATGTACTCTTTCCCTTACTCTTAGCCCATCTCCTATTGCCATCTGGAATTATAGCAATATGTCTAGGAAGCTTGCTTCTATCTAGTTTGGCAAGCAATTCTCCCACTTTCATTTTAGTAATTCCATTAGCATAGGAAGCAAGTACCTTCCATTCATTCGAATGCTCCCTCTTCTGCAGCTACTTTCAGAGAAATTATCTATCCCATCCCCTTTAATCTTTCCTCCGGAGATCAATACAGGTACAGGGTCATTTGAATGCCTTCCGAGCTCACATGGAGTTGCATGATCACAAGTTACGCAGATAACTGTTCTTCTCAGGCTCAAATTTGAAAAAAGCTCTGAAAAGAAGAGCCCATCAATTTTCTCTATGAACTCCTTCTTAAGTTCAGCATTTCCATCGTGACCAGCCTCATCAGTTCCCTTTATATGAATGAGAAAACAGTCGAATTCATCAAGCCGTTCAATTAGTGCCCTTGCCTTTGCCCTCAGATCTGTATCTATATCTCCTGTAGCCTCCGGTATATCTACTACCTCCATACCCACCAATCTCGCTATTCCTTTCTCCAGAGGAGAGCCAGAAATGCAACACCAGAACCTTCTATACTTTAAGGAGATCTTCTCCACCCTTGGCAGACCGATTCCACCTCCTCTTAAGAGGAGAAAGTTGGCTTCATTTAGGCCTCTAGCTTTTCTTTGGAGGTTAACCCTATGATACTCTAACAAGAGATGGGTCTTTCTGATGAACTCATTTACGATAGCACTTGTCCTAATCTCACTCTCCCTCAAGATCAATGGTTTGCAGAGATTTGGAGGTACATTAACTGCCTGAGGATCTGTATCTGAGATACAATCGGAGAGCTCGAATTTATTAGAATAGAAGATCAGAACCCCTCGATGGGCAATTGTGCTTTTAAATACGAAGTTTACATCCTCCAAATAGATCTTCTGATTTATATCCCTCTCAAGTTCCTTTACTCCTTCCCTGATCCTTCCTGCCCTCCGATCCACAATTATTCCATCTCTCAAAGTGGCAAAATCTGTCCTAAATGCCAATTCCTCCCCCACATTTATTCCAATTCCTAGGGCTTCAAGTGGCCCTCTTGGAAACCTAGTTGCAATTACATCATATCCAAGCAGAGAGAGGATCCCATGCTCACTTGTGGGAGCTATGCTCGGATCTATTACATTTATAAGCCCAACTTTCCCATGTCTTGCGAAGTAATCTAGGAAGGGTTTGGATGCTGCCTCAAGAGGAGTTTTTCCATAGAGCTCCCTACATTTCCTATCTCCAAGCCCATCTATGATGACAAATACTAGTTTATCCATGGAATCCACCTATTACATGGATTTTCGCTCCGCAATTGTAGCACCTTCCATCTTGGATCTTGAATTCGAGCACTTCAAAGCCAAATCTTTTGATCAATAATTTGCCACAAGAATAACAATAGGTATTATCGTAAGGATGACCTGGCACATTGCCGATATATACATATTTTAGCCCAACATCTTTAGCCACCTTCCAAGCCTTTTCAAGGGTTTCAATGGGAGTAGGAGGCAGATCCAACATTTTGTATGCGGGAAAGAATCTGGAGAAGTGTAGGGGAGTATGATCTCCACAATTTTCCATTATCCATTCGCACATCTGCTTGATTTCCTCCACATCATCGTTCTTTCCTGGAACCACAAGGTTTGTGAGTTCGATCCAGATGTTATGCCTCACATATTGTTTAATACTCCTTAGAACCCATTCTAGTTCAGCTCCACAGACCTCGCGGTAGAATTTTTCATCAAACCCCTTCAAATCTATGTTGGCTGCATCTAGATAGGAGGAAATCATTGCTAAAGGCCTTTCCTCAATACAACCATTAGTTACATAAGTGTTGGTTAATCCTTTCTCCTTAGCAAGCCTTGCTGTAGCAAGGGTATATTCGTAGAATACAGTTGGCTCGTTGTAAGTATAGGATATTCCCCTACACCCATACCTTATAGCCTCCTCCACAGCCCTTTCCGGAGGAAACTCTATATAAGGTAAATCTTCAAACCTCGCCTGACTCATCTCCCAATTCTGGCAATATTTGCAGGAGAAATTGCATCCTATAGTTCCGATAGAGAGAGCCCTAGATCCTGGATAAAAATGGTAAAATGGTTTTTTCTCTATGGGATCGATATTGACTGCTACAGGCCTTCCATACACTAATGAATAGAGTTTTCCTTCCACATTTTTCCTAGCCCTACAATATCCTACATCACCCACTTTTATCGTACAATGCCTAGGACAGAGTTCACACCTCACGGAGTTATTTAGCCTTTTATAAAACAAGGCTTCTTTCATTACTTTCATAACTTCATTCCTCAATAAAAAAATATCGTTAACTCAATAGAAAGAGATGAGAAATACACTTGCAATCAGAACACCCGAATCCTTTAATTGGAGTACCCATCTTAGCTAATTTCCTAGCTATTCTACATTCCTCAGCCCTTCCAGCCCTTTTCCATAGGATGGCTCCAATCTCCACGTGCCGGCTGGAGAGCAGATAATCTATATGCCAAAACTTCCTCTTCCTCCTCGAGAGATGTCTTATAATCCTCAAGCCAAAGTTTCTCTGTGCAGTACCTACATAGCAATAAATTCCTTTCCTAAACATATACTCTCCCAAAGCACCGATTCTAAGCTTCAAATCTTTCCTCACATCGATCAAGAGTATATAGACTACTCCCATCTCCTTAGCGAAACGATCCAGACTTAAAACCCTTCCCATGAGAAAAGATTTAAATTTCAAACCTTTATTCTCAAGCATGGCCATATTTAATGTGTTCAAAAAGAAGAAGGAGGAGATAAAGTTTCCTTCGGAGAGCGTCATCCCAGCCTTCCCAAAACCTCCAGAAGCTCTTCCTCCAAGGCCTCAACCTCCTCAACCCCAACCCACTCCACCATTTCCTGGAAGAGAATTTCCAAGTCCAGAACCTCTTCAGCAACCCGAGCAGAAGCCAGCAGTTCCAATGGCACCTCTTCCTGAGAAAATACCTCCACTCCCTCCTTTGCCTGAGATCAAACTTCCGGAGCTTCCAGAGATCGGAATAGAGAGGAGAGCTAAGCCATCCATTTACATCAAAGTAAGCAAATATAGGGAACTTTTAGCTTCTCTCGAAAAACTTCGCACTTCACTCCGGGATTTGAAGAAAGCTCTTGAGGAATATGAATATGCAAGAGCTCAAGAAGATGAGAAGCTGGCAGCATGCTCTGAGAACCTGAGGAGAATTGAGGATATTCTCAAGTTCTTCGATCAAGTATTCACCCAACCCGAGGAGTAAAAGCTAATTTTAAAAAGGATTTATTATTTTCATAGCGCCGGTAGTCTAGCCTGGTTAGGACCTCAGCTTCCCAAGCTGATGACCCGGGTTCAAATCCCGGCCGGCGCATACATCCATCTCCTAAGAATTTTGGATGGAAGAAAAATAATTTAATCCATCATTTATTATCTAAAGCATGGCTGAAAAGGTAATCGAGGAGTATTCTTTCGATTCAGATGGAATTCCTGTGAAGGTTAAGATTGTTCAAAAACCTGCTGAATTCACTCCCTTATATCTCCTAGAGCTTCCCAAACTAGATGAGGAGAAGAGGAAGATATTGGATGATGTGAAAGAGAGACTCATCACAAAAGTGCCTGTGAGGGGTTATGAAGTATTTGATAGGAGTACTATGGAGAATCTCAAGAGGAATTTCTATTACATGGCCATAAATCTCATCACTGAAAGAGCTACCAACATAAGTTTATCTACCATAAAGGCAATGGCAGGCTTTCTCATTCATGAGATGCTCGGTCTAGGGGATGTGGAAATCCTCCTACAGGATGATGCTCTAGAAGAGATAGTCATAAACTGCTCCCGAGAACCAATCTGGGTATATCATCGCAAGCATGGCTGGCTCAAGACCAATTTGATAATTCCAGCAGAGCCTCAGATAGAGAACTATGCAAGCTTAATTGGGAGGAGAGTAGGGAGACAAATTACAATTTTAAATCCTCTCATGGACGCCTATCTACTTACTGGAGATAGGGTAAATGCTACTCTTTTCCCAATTTCCACCAAGGGAAATACTATTACCATCAGAAAGTTTAGAAGAAAGCCATGGAGCATTACAGATCTCATAGGCAATAAGACAATTACTCCAGAGGTAGCAGCCCTCCTTTGGCTCGCAATTCAATATGAAGCTAGCATCATCGTAGCTGGGGGTACAGCCAGCGGTAAAACTACTATGCTCAATACCATTGCCTGTTTCATTCCCCCAAATCAAAGGGTAATAAGCATAGAAGAGACTAGGGAACTCAATCTACCTTCATTCCTTCACTGGGTTCCCCTTACCACTAGGGAGCCAAACCCAGAAGGGAAGGGAGAAGTAACTATGCTCGATCTCATCGTCAACTCTCTGAGGATGAGGCCTGACAGGATCATAGTGGGAGAAATTAGAAGGAAGAAGGAGGCAGAAGTGCTTTTCGAAGCCCTCCATACAGGCCATCCTGTCTACTCTACTTTACATGCTGAGACAAGCGAACAAGCGATCACTAGAATGATCTCTCCTCCGATCGAGATTCCTCCCCAAATGCTAGCTTCAGTAGATTCTTTCCTAATAATGTTTAGGGATCGTAGGACTGGAATTAGAAGAGTTTACGAGTTATCAGAGATTATACCTACTACCCTTCCCACAGGAGTGGAGAGCGTAAGAGCAAATATACTCTATAAATGGAATCCTAAGACAGATGAGATAGTAAAGGAAAGAGAGAGTGCAAAACTCATAGATACTCTCCAATTGAGGACAGGGCTGGGAAGGGAGGAGATTAGAGAGGATCTAATGGAAAAAGCCTCAGTGTTAAATGCTATGGTGAAAGAGCATATTACTGAGATAGATGAAATAGGAAAGATAATCTACACTTACTATACCGAAAAGCCTAGGTTAATGGAATTACTTCAAAGAGGTAGGTTGAGGGATGTGTTGTGAAGAGGATCGCTAGGAATCTGGTAAAATTTTACCCTCACCTTAAGATAGAACTGGAACAAGCTGATATAGAGTTGGAGCCAATAGATTTCTTGGAAAGAGCTCTCACCTTTTCTCTCCTCATAGCTTTTCTAGGTTTCAGTTTACTTTTCTTCCTCCTTTTTCTAGCCCGCATGATAAATCCAATTACCATCCTGCTTTCCCTATGCTTCTCCTCCCTCTTCTTCCTCCTTTCCTTCATTTATCATACCTTCTATCCAAAGCTGAGAATTGCCAGAAAAGTGAGAGATGTGGAGAGATGGCTTCCCATAGCTCTAAGGCACATGCTAGTTAAAGTCAGATCAGGGATTCCTCTTTACGAAGCAATGGTGGGAGTGGCCAACAAAGATTATGGTTATGTTTCCAAAGAGTTTAAGAGGTGTATAGCTGAAATGAGTGCTGGGGTTTCCCATGTTGAGGCACTAGAGAATATGGCGTTGAGGAATCCTTCCACGAGCTTTCGTAGGATAATCTGGCAGATGGCCAATTCCCTAAGAAGTGGTGTGGATATAGGAACAATTCTCTTAAATATTCACGATAATATTCTCAGGGAGCAAAGGGCCGCCCTCCGCAGATATGGTTCTGAGCTAAGCCCATTTTCCTTGATCTATCTCATCCTCTTCGTCGTAATTCCAGCTCTTCTTACAGCACTACTCTCCATCATCACTACTCTTACTCCAATTCCAATCTCTCCCCAGTTCTTCTTCATTTTCTTAGTCCTCCTCATCATCTTCCAATTTTTCTTCATAGGAGCGATCAAAGGAAGGAGACCGTATACTGAGGTTTAGAGATGATACTCTACGAGAAATTATATTCGCTTCTTCCAAAGTTTTATCGGAGGAGAGTTAGAGAGCTAATAAGATTGCTCGAATATAAAGTGGATGAGGTTAACTTCATAGGTTTCATCACATTTGTAGCTATTTGCCTTTCCCTCATCTCCTTCTTTCTCACATTCAAGATAAGCTTATCCCTCTCCCTTTCCTTACTTCTTCTTACCTTTCTGACGACCCACATAGCCTTTTACTCCTTTCTAAACCTCCAGCTCTCCAGCAGAGCTTCCTTTGTTGAGAAAGTACTCCCAGATGCCCTCCTTCTAATAGCCTCCAATATAAGGGCTGGCCTCACTCCAGATGAAGCAATAATTTATTCTTGTAGGGAGGAATTTGGTCCATTGGCTAGAGGACTCAGGAAGGCTGCTGAGAAGCTACTCACAGGAGAGAGCACCGAGAAAGCTCTGAGGGAGATCCCTAAAGTAGTGAAATCCAGAGTGCTTGAGGAAGCAGTGGACCTACTTATAGATGGGATAAGGGGAGGTGGTGAAATGGCCACACTACTAGAGAGCATAGCAGATGACCTGAGAAATACACAAACCTTGAAAAGCGAGATGAGGGCCATAGTAAGAATGTACGTGATCTTTACTTTCTTGGCAGCTACAATAATTTCTCCTCTCATCTATTCTCTAGTTTCCTACCTCTTGAGTACTCTAGCCTCGAGATGGCAAACGATTCAAACTCCAGAGATTTACAAGGTTCCTAGCCTTCTGGGAGCAGGAGGAGGTGGAGTAAGACTTGGATTTAGGATGGATTTAAATACGATCAATTTCTTCTTCCTTTTACATTTAATTACGATGAATTTCTTCGCAGCCCTAGTAATTGGTTTAATAGAAAGAGGTTCTGAGAGGGAGGGAATAAGATATGTTCCAATTACAATTGGCCTATCCCTCCTTCTATTCTTCTCCTTCAAATACATCTTACAGGTTTTTCTCTCCTCCATTTTAACGTAAGCTATTTAAAGTAAGCGCTTTTAGTTATGTTGTATGAAAGCCCAAACAGCCATAGAGTTCTTGATGACCTATGGATGGGCGATTTTAGTAATAATTGTAGTCGGCATAGCTCTTGCCTCTTTAGGTTTCTTCTCTCCCGGCCTATGGATGGGGAGCAAGAGAATCACAGGGTTTTCTGATATTGGGGTAGAGGACTTCGTGTATTATGACTCTAATAAAAGCTTGGAAGTAATCCTAGTAAACAGATATACTACTAATGTGAATATAACTAATGCTTGGATCGTCCATGATGGCAACACTTATGAGATTAACACCACTAATCCCGGTTCATGCCGAGGAGGAGTGTTGACCTCAGGACAGAAACTGCGGTGCAATTTCATTTTTACTAACCTAAGTGTCACAGGAAGTATCTCAGCTAATCTTATCATCGAATTCACACCATTAGCTGGCCTCCAAACTCCGTTGAATTCAAGCGGAACCATATATGGCCCAGTATCCTAAGAGCAGTTTTAATTCTACTCTATAAATTTACATTGATTTGAGAAATTCTTCGTGAGAATAGACCACATAACCTATCTTTGTAATCTTAGCAGGATAGAGCTTACTCGATACCCTAGTGAGTCTCAACTTCTTCACCTCAACGGCTCGGCTTACATAGTTTCCGCTCCTCAGGGAATGCAATACGATCACTCCATCCGCAGCAAATTCCTCAACTCCGAACAGAGAAATTTTAGATGAACCCTCTGGAATTTCAGAGGTGATGAGCCCTACACATTCCTTACTCCTAAATAAGCTGGCGAGCTCACTGATGCTCTTTTTTAATTCAACTGGTCTTTCGAAGAGCAGACTTAAAGTAGTAATTGTATCTATTACAACTCTCTTTACATGAAAGGATGAAATATAATCCAAGATCAGATTTTTCAGAGCATCAAACCTATACAGTTCAGCTTTAACTATGAAAGCCTTCTTTTCCCCTTCTAATTTCTCAAAATCCCAACCAAACACCTTACCTTCTTCGATCAATTTTGCCTTATCCTCCTCCAGAGAAAGGAATAGTCCATTTTCATTATATTTAGTAGCTCCATTGTAGATGAACTGTAATCCCATTATAGTTTTTCCAGCTCCAACACCTCCCGAGATCAAGATTAAACTCCCAACAGGTATGCCTCCCTTAAGAATTCTATCTAGGCCAGGAATTCCACTCTTCATGCGCTTTATCATAAACTATTTTAAAAGGAGGCAATTTTAATCTTTTATGCTCATTACCGGAATTGAATCAATCGATAAGCTCAAGATACCATCCAATACTGCATTTCTTGTTTTGGGAAAACCCCAAACCGCAAAGCTTCTCTTCCTAGAACAAACGATCTACCATTCCCTCCGTGCTGGAATGTACTGTATATTCATCACGACCGAGAAGACGCCATTAACTCTCTTAAAAGATTTTCAGAGGTTTAAGTGGGATGTGAGGGAAGCAATCCAAGAAAGAAAGCTTATCTTCATAGATTGCTGTTCCAATTATCTGGAGAGGCCATCTAGGCTTGAGGGGAGTACCATCATCCAGAGCTTAAGTGCCCTAAATGATATTATGATTGCTTTAACCCATAGGGTAAGAAGGATTCCGAAAGATGCTGAGTTCCTAATTATCCTTCATAGCCTCTCAATGCTTTTCCACTATAATAAGGAGGATGAGATCTTCAGATTTCTCCAACTACTTAATTTGAGGTTTAATACTGAGAGGTCAATTTTACTTATAGAGCTAGATGAGAGCACACATCCCGAGAAAGTGATCAACACGATCCAACATATCGTAGAGAATGCGATTGAATTTAGGAAAGACATAACTGGGAGTATAAGGATTAAAGGCACTATAGAAACTGAATGGTTTAAATATGTAATTACTACAGAAGGTTTGATGGCCATTTCCTAAGCTAGACAGCCTTTGATAATAGTTCTCATCGAATTGATTACCAGAAACCAGCAGCCAACCACGATCCCCAATTTCCTATAATTCCTCCTCAGCTTTCCATAGGGAAGCATCTCAAACTGGGAAATGAAGTATAGAGCAAAGAGAATTGAGGGAAGTGAAATTGGGAGAGCAAACCAGATGTTTTCAAGGAATATGAGAACAGTAGCCAAGAAAATAGAAAAGAGAAGTATGCTTTTACATAACCTATGAGCAACTTCTCTTCCTAGGAAAATGGCAGTACTCCTCACTGCGAATTTCTTATCTATCTTACTATGCTCTAACTCATGGAGCAGTTGGGATACAAATTGGAATGCGATTAGAAGCATGAGAAATATGCTATTATATTCAAAAAATCTCACCTCCTCACAACCTGCAAGAAAGAGAAAGGCAAAGCATAACGAGTTTATGAAAGAGCCAATAAACGGAAACTTCTTCAATCCAAATCTTGGAATCGAGTAGAGGGTAAATAGGATGATGAAGCCTAAGAGCAAAATCCTAAAGGGATCTGAAAGGAATATAAAGGTGAGGAGGAGAGGGAAGAGTAAAAGGAGAGATGAAGTAAGGATTTTTTTAGAAGCACCTTTTTCCGAGTACTTCTCGAAGATCTGATTAAAAGTGAAGGCATAAGCTAATGCTAGAGCTACACTTATTAGTTTCAATGAGAATTCTAGTAACGTGATCAGTGGATTGGTGAGAATGCAATTTAATGTTGATGGATCTCGTGAGAGATAGCCCAAGATGAAGAAACCTGTTAGATGTATCCAGTCCCACCTAATGGCGCTCACAAAATCGGGAGAATTTGCTCTTTTATAAAAATTCCATTCATGAGAAAGGTTTTAAATCTAGAGGGTTTGTTTAGAGTTATGGGAAAGAAGAAGTTCTTGATATTTCTTGTGGTCATCTTAATTATCGTTGCCCTACTTCTCAGCTTTCCTAGCCCAAGTGCTATATCTGTTACAATTTCAGAAATTAACTCAAATCCTTCCCAGTTCAGTAATTCTATCATTAGGGCCATGGGGACAGTTTTGTTATCCTACCCCAGTGCTTCAGTTATAGAGGAGGAGGGTGAGGTGATTTACGTGTTGAATGTGAGTGAGGTTTACGACAAGTCAGATAGGATAGAAGTAATTGGAAAAGTGATAACTGTGGATATGGGAGAGGGAAAAATAGATAGATGGATAGAGGCTATTTCCACAAGACAGGTGGGGAAGGGATATTCCTTTCAACCTAAATTTTATGAGGTAGTAGGAGATCAAACTCTAGTGCTAAATGATTCGCATATAAATAAATTGATGAAAATAAGCAACCTTACATTAGTTTCCTTTACCTCCTCTCCTGATGGAAGATTCTTTCTCCTAAATTTCACTCAATTAAATGTGGAGTGTTTCCTCAGAAAAGCCGAGATTGATTCCCAACTTCTGAAAGAGGGGGAGAATTACGAAATCTTAGGATTCCTCACTTATATTACTACCACATACTCCTCTTTATTTAGAATAGTAGAAATATATAAAATGTGAGTTGGGAGAAATCTTTTAAAGGAAATCTTCCTTTTAAAATTATGCCGAGTAAACTCCTCACTTCCACAGCTATAACAGATACTATAAGTTTCTGCATGAGGTGCAAGAAAACCACTGAGAGCCAGATCCTTGAGGAGGATGGGAAGGTTTTTCTGGAGAAAAAATGTTGTGGGGAGAGAGTATTGATAGATAAGGATAATTCCTTTTTTAGGATCAAAAGTGCTGAAAAGAATTTAGAAACCCCAGTTGGACTTACAGCGAGAGAGCTCCACAACCTACTCTTTCATCAAACTACATTTCATCTCCTATATGTTACTGGAAAATGTAATTTAGCCTGTCCAATTTGCTTCCTGAAAAACCTATCCCCTGTCGGAGAAGACCCGAGCACTGAGGAATTGGAAAAATTCCTAAAATCCCTGAGACCTTCCATAGTCGTATTCGAGGGAGCAGAACCAACGATGAGGGAAGATTTACCTCTATTGATCAGAACAGCCAAGAAGACGGGCCACATAGTGAAAATCTTCACCAACGGCATAAAACTGGAGAATGAGTCCTATGTAAGAGAATTGAAGAAGGCAGGCTTAGATGGACTTTACTTTTCAATAGATGGCTTCGATGATAGAATCATTCAAGAGTTGAGAGGAAGACCTTTACTCCATACTTACCTTAAAGCTCTTGGGAATTTAAAGAAGTATAGAATGAACACTACATTAGCGATCACAATTAAAAAGGGCCTAAATGAAGGGGAAATACCTAAACTTTTGAACTTTGCTATTAGGAATAGGGACTTTATCAAGGCAGCTTTTATAGGAGGCGTATGGTTACCAACTGCTGAAGGCCTAGTTCCTTCATTTACTCTTCCTGAGATTTATGATCTCCTAGCCAATGCAACTGGGATATCTTTAGAGTATTTCACAGAACTTGCAAGATTTAGGTGGAATTTATACAAGCTCCTTAGCATACTCGATGGAGAGAATAGCAAGTTTTCTCTGTTAAGGGGAGAAACAATTTACTTCAAAATCAAGGGAGAGAAGCTTACTCCAATAATAGAGGTGAATGAACTTTCCCAGATAAATAGTTGGATCGAGAGTAGTTTAATAGAGAATAAAAAATTTAATGTGCTGAGAAGAATCCTAAGCAATCCTCTTCTCCTCTTCAAGACTGTCAAGTCCCTACCGCTTAGAGTCTCATCGTCCTTCATCCTTTCTAGGTTTAATCAGGTGAAAGCATATCCCTATCACATCAACTCTGGATTTTTTAGAATAATCATAAAGAGCCTCATTTCATATTCCAACATAGATTTATTACGTCCACCAGCAGGAGAGAAGGAGACATTCCACCTATATCCAATCGAGTCTACACCACTCCCCCAGTAGAAAACGTGAAATGAAGAAACATGTAATATCTTTGCATGTTCTTCTCCTCTTTCTAATTTTTCTCTCCTTTCTCCTAATTTTTCCCTCATATGATGAAAAAAATGGAATTTACAACCAAATCTTAGATAACTATCAGATAATCTGGCATGATGGAAGATCCCCAGTAAATTTCTATACCATACTAAATCTTGCCCAGAACGGCAGTTTCTGCTTTACCGAAAATGCAACCTTGGGCGGGATTTCCACTAAGAGCTATGACTTTATCCAACTGGAGGGATGTCATTTCTTGATATCGCTTGACATTTCCCATTTCATTTTAGCCCTATTTCTTATTCCAGTAAGCAGTTCGGAGATCATAGCATTAAAAGTACTTTACCTACTCCATTACATTGCGATCAGCGTAATCTTAGTTATATTTTACCTATACTCTCAAATGCTTGGATTGAGAAAGAGAACCGCACTCATAGCCTCATGTGTAGCTTTAATAGCAGGTCCCTTCCTAATTTATTCACGTTATTTATTTTCGAAGGAGATCTTCTTCTCCCTTTTCCTACTTCTTGCCCTTAAACTCTTGGAAGGAGGGAGAGGAAGAAAGATTAGTGATTTAATAGCTTCTATTCTCCTGTGTTTAGCCATTCTCTCCTTAGGTTTCTTCCTTTACATTTATTCTTGCATCCTATTTATTCCGTTAGTGTTCTTGCTCTGGAAGTTTAAAAAAGTGAAAAGAATGAAACTCTTCTTGATCCCTATTTTGATAACTTATACTTCTTTAATATTGCTCTCTCTCCTACTCCCTACTTTTCGAGCGAGAGATGTGGAGATGGGCTCAAATCCATTCTTCTACATCTATCCCAATTATATTCCTGCAGATGAGTATGTAATCTACGGTTACTATAATCTCTCCTCTCAATTCAGATTAAGCCGAAGGTTTTCCTATGTATATGGATTTTCCTCAGAAAGAAGTGGAATTTTTCTCTTCCTCAGCGGAGTTTTTCAAGTATTATTTGGGCCGAAAGGATTTATTTTTAATTCCATCTTTCTAATATTCTCCATATTTGGAGCAATTGAGCTATACGGAAAGAGGAAATTTGAAATATGGCTGGCCCTTCTATTTATCTTCCTCTTTGGCCTTTTCTTCAATTGGCATGGAGGTGTAACCCCTAGATATGTGAGGAGATTTGAAATCCCCTTTTTACTTCTCACCTTCTTTTCATTCTATTACATTCAAATGGAGAGGAGAAATTGGGTAAAATTCCTATTCTTAGTTTTGATAATCCTCTCCACGCTCAACGTAACATGTGTAGCTATTAGGAAGGATTGGACCTCAGAAAGGCTAACAGATGTAATTTCATACGATCTTTGTCTCTTCCCATTTTGTCCAGTTCAAACCAGAGAAATGAAAATGATACTTACATCTGGAGCTGAACAGTCCAAATGGATAGCTAACGGTACATTGGGTTGCATGCCCACTTTCAATCTCTTAGGAATAATTACCGACCCTTGCCAATGTATTGGTGAAAGCTGGGCCGAGAGAGAAATCCTACTCCTCACGAATTATTCTAAGGTCAACGTAGAAGTATGTACTGCAAGAAGTGGAGGAGACGGCTCGATTGGATATTTCACAATAGATAATTTCACTTATCCTCTCTATGTGGCAAGTAATTCCTGCAATTCCACCCAGATCCAAATAGAGGTGAGGGAAGGTATTCATAAAATTGTACTAAAGTCTGGGATCTTTGGAACCTGCGATGAGGAGATGACTGTTTGGAAAAGCATAACTTTTGAAGAATGAGGATTTTCATCTATCCAATTATCTGCATCCTTTTTCTACTTTTTTCCTTCCTTTCGATCCAACCTCTCTCCCAATGCTTAGGTTTTTTCGTATTTTTTCTCCTACCAGGCCTACTCCTAATCCAGAATCTCAGACCCAGGGCAGGAATAGTCGAAAAGCTCACCTATGGATTTGCTATCAGTACTTCCATATCAGTAGTTACCTTTCTAACTCTAGGCCTCTTCCTTAAGTTAAGTGAAGTGATATTCATAATCCCCCTAGCACTTCTAGTGATTTCAGCCCCTAGTACTCTAGAGCTAAGACCTCTTAGAGGAATAAAGAAAATGAGGAGGGAGAAACTCTTCTATATTCTCATGTTCTCACTCCTCATAAGAACCATTCTCCTCCTTCAGATTCACACCATTATAGGCCATGATGTGGGAAGATTCTCGATAATTTCCCATACCTTAGTGCTCAAGGATAAAATCACTTTGGACTTGAGACCCTACGATGATGCTAAGGGATTTTTCTACTTTCCTGCAGCATTTATCATACCGACCATTTTAGAACTCATAGGATTCGATCCAATCTTTGGAGTTACCATTTTCCTCATCACCACTTCTATTTTTGGAATTCTAGCATTTTATCTCCTCATTTTGAGGATTTTTGGTAAACAACTAGCGCTTAGAGCAGCCTTCTTCTATGCTTTCCTCTTTGACCCAATTCTACATCTAGGGATCTTTGGGATTTTTCCGAATGCTATGAGCATCTTCTTTGTAATTCTTTCGATGATCACTCTTTATGAAATTTTAAATGGGAAGGAAACCAATATTTGGATAAGTTCCTTGATCTTCTTCGGAATCTATGCCTTTCATCTTTATCCAATCCTTATGCTATTTATTTTTACCTTAGCCCTGATCTCTGAGAAAATCCTCTTAGAGGGTCTTAGGACGATTAAGATAGCCCTTTCCAAGTTTCCTACAATTCTCCTCATAGTGCTAGTATTAAGTGCTCCTCACTTGCTCCTCAGCAGAGATTACCTTCCTATAAGTTTTAGAAAGGAAAATATAGCAGACCTGATGATGTTTGCATACGAGAGGATAAATTGGCAAATTTCAGAGAAACTACTTTACTCCCTTGCCGGTACACCTCTAGGAGGCTTGATTAGTCCCCTCTCAATAGCAAGCTTCATATTTCTCTTACTCACTGCTCCCACTCTTTATAAGAAGGCTCCCTTCCTCCTCCTTTTTTGCCTCTATGCTTTTATCTTTTCCTTTTTAGTGATAAGTGAGTTCAATTTAGTCAGGAGTGTAATTGCTCTTTGGTTCATTTATCCTGTAGTACTTTCCCTTCTACTTAGGAAGTGGAAGGCCAACTTCCTCATCCTTCTTTTGTTTTTCTGGATAGAATCTCAATCTCCACTTTTCCTGATGTGGTATTTTTGGAGTAGTAAGCCTGAAGATGTGCCTTGGATAATAAATCCATCTTTCTTTGAGACGATACAATTCATCAAGGGCAATATTCCTCAGAATTCAAAATTTTTAATAGATGGAGGGGGAGCTGGCTGTACTGGAGCAACTCCTTCTTATGGAGAGAGGATCTTTCCCCTCACTTCTCGTGAAATATTTTTCTTCACCAATTATTGCTGGGCAGATTACGATAGGAAGATATATGAACATAAAGTAGAAATCTATAGGAGGATAAGCATCGATCCAGATGATGAGGAAGCCATTTTAGAACTCAAGAAGTATGGAGTAACTCACATCTATATAGGGAGGGAGCATCTAGCTCTAAATCCAGAACTCTTCCTAAAAAGCCAGAAGCACTACGAAGTAATTTATCAAAAAGATGGGGAGTACATCTTCCAAATTAAGTAGATGGGCATACTTCCTGATAGCTCAAGCTGTGAGCATTACTCTAATTTATCTCCTAGCTAACCTCCTAGTTCACCAGCCCACGATAAAGCTAAGTGTGAATTGCTCCATGCTTTCTAGAGACGAACTAAGTTGTAAATTCTCCTGTAATTTGGTTCCAGAATGTTTTGGAGAGATAGATGGAAGGATAGTGGTACTCCACTTTAACTGGGTAGCCATCTACGATAATACTACTAGCCTTAGGTGCAGGGCAAACAATACATTTGAAATAGATTTGCCTAGAAGGAACTATTCCTTCAAATTGAGAGCAGCAGTCTATGGAGAAGAATATGGTATTTCCTATACCACATTGGAATGCTAGGAGTAAATATTATTGGGCAACAGGCATTCCAATACTTATAGTTACCATCCTAAATCTTTCCTTACTCCATCCCACCTTCTCAGATGATATTTTCTACTTCAATGTGGCCAAGCAAATCTTAAGAGGAAATTTTCCCTACCTACACTTCTTCTTCGCTCACCCCCCACTTCATGAGTTTCTTTTAGCTTTTTTGATTACCATCTATCCAACCCCAATCCTAGTAGGAAAATTGCTTGCCACATTCTCAAGTTCTATCTCAGCACTTCTCCTTTTCCTGATTGGGCTGAGAATATATGGTAAGAAGGAAGCATTTTTGGCCACCATCTTCTTTCTACTATCTCCAGCTTTTCTTACCTTCTCCTCGATCGGCTACGGAATCTGGGAAATGCTCCTCTTCCTAATGCTCTCCCTTTGGTTCTTCCTAGAAGAGAAGATCTTGCTAGCCTCATTTCTCTTCATCTTAGCTTTCCTCACCAGATACTTAGCATTACTCTACTTTCCAGTCTATTTCTTCTTCAATCGAAAGAAGTTTAAGGATTTTCTCTATTGTTCCCTACTTCTCATCTTTTCTTCATTATTCCTATTTACTCTTATTTTCGGTGAAAACTTTTTACGAGATACAATTCTCTTTCACTTCACCAAAATAGATTTCCCAACTTTGCCTATAGAATATTTCAAAATGCAACTCCATCTCCCCCTTCTCTTATCATCTCTCATCCTTGTGAAGAAGAAAAGGAAGAGGCATTATGTTCTTCCAATGATCATGGATGCCTTCCTCCTATTTTCTCTAAGACATCCACTTTATCATTATTTTATCCCTTCCATCCCAATCTATTGCCTAATGCTAGCAGAGCTAGCAGGTGGCAAGTGGAAGAATGCAGCATTTGTATTTATAGCTACGTGGATGGTAATAGCCTTCAATTTAGAATCTCTAGATTTCTACTTGAACCCCAAACATTCCCTAGTACTTCAAAAAGTAACTGAAGTGGTAGGATCTATAACTGGGGAGGATGATGAGATTTTTGGAGAGCCAATCATCACCAACTTCATTTCCTTGACCTTAAATCGAAAGATATACAAAATGTGGTTAGATAGCTTTCCCATTCATCTAAGCTACGAAAGAGATGTATTGCTTACCCAGTTAGCTCAAGATAAACCCAAAGTATTCATAGATACCGAGATCGAAGCATTCTTATACTCCTCACAACTTCCTGAACTAGCTCAATTTCTCCAGAACTATGAGCTGGAGGAGGAGATTTCAAACCTTATGAAGATCAAAATCTATATGCTTAGATAAATTTTTATTTGGGTAAAATCTTCATCATCCTGTGAAGTGGACTAGGATACTCAGAGAATATTTGGTCTACATCCTATTTCTGTTGGTAATTTTACTTTCCCACATAATTTTATACGATTCAGGCATAGTACTGGCGGTAAGCCTATGCTGCGCTCCAGTTAGAGTAAATCTCACGAATTGTTCTGCTACTAATTGCCCCTATACTCCGACCCTTTGCACTCCATGCATAGCCTATAATGATACTGGAGTATGCCCATCTACCCGAGTTATTACTTATAGTCCATCCTCAACCACCGTAATAACTTCTGGCTGGACGAATCCCACATATGCCTATGCCTCGGATGATCTACGGACCTATACCTCGACAGACGGTGCCGAGCAAGAGTATAGCGGTTACGGCATAAATGTACCTTGGGGGGCCACAATCAATAAAGTGGAGGTAGGAGTTGAAAGCTATACCACACTTCCAGATTATGAGGTACTCTTTGTCAGAATTTACGATGGGAGTAAGTGGTACAGTGCAGTTGTAGATACTTACTCCTCAGAAACACTTGAATGGATCGATTTTACCACATCCACCACATGGACTCCTGAAAAGGTTAACTCAATTAAGACGAGAATCTATTACTACTACACTGGGGGTGGGGGAGGATGCTATCCAAACTTTACCAAGGCAATAGTATATTCAGATCACCATTATTCGTTCAAAGCTCCAAATGAGATCCAAATAGGAGAAGATATATTATGTTGGAATGAAAGAGATGGAGTCCACCTTTGTAGGGTAACTGGAATAGATAAGCATAGTGGAGAATGGAAGCTCCTAAACTTCTCCATAGCAAATCTAAGCTTGGTAGTTACGGATAATCATCCAATTCCAAGTCCTGAGCTAAATAAGACAATGGAAGCCAAGGAATTTAAGCCAGGGATGAAGCTAAGGGTATTGCTAAATGGCTCAATCTCTCTGGCTGAGATCTCATCCATCGAGGAACTAAATTTCATAGGAGAGGTATATGATATAAAGATAAATGAAAGCAGCATATTGCTTCTCCTATCCAATCCTCCCTCTAATAAATTCTCCTCCCTAGATTCTTTAAGTGCCATAGATACAGTGGTGCCGAAGACATACTATGTGGACTGGCTCCCTGTAAGGATAAATTATACTTGCACCACTCTTTGCTACGGAACTAATACTGGCGATAATACAGCATGTGCTAATTTACCAATTAACTATTGCAGCTATGCAGGTGCTACTTATTTCGCTGACCAATGTAATAGTACTGGAGGAGGTGTAATCGATAGAGCAGATTATATCTGCAGAAGCTCCAGTTTTGCTTCAGATTGTACTGCAGCTTCCCAATGCTCAAATGTCTATTGGGGATATTGTGCTTTAGGAAATCCGCCTGTGGGCTTCTGTGGAAACAATACAGTTGGAACACCCTGCCTCTTAAACACTTCTGAACAGTTAGCTCAGGCCTGTCATTGTGTAATATGTGGAGCTCAAAATCAGACACCACCTACTCTTTGCGGAAGGCTTTTCAATCAAACGAGATACTTTACCTCTTATACTCGGACAGTAAATACAGTTACTGCTAACAGCCTAGGATTCCAAGTAAAGGATGAGCTCTCTCAGGCATGGCTTCTTACTAGTAATCCGAGAGCAAATTTTAGTATAGGAATCAAAGTATATGTCCTTAACTCAACTGGTGGAAAGACGCTGATCAGTGGAACTGATCCTATAGGTGTGGTGACGGTTTTATTAGGAGAAGAAAAATGCCTAAGCACGAGTTGGAATGCACCAGATTATCTTCTAGCTAGTACAGATGCCATCTTAGTGGAGTTTTATGGAAGATTTGAAAATGATCCTTGGACAATGCTCTCAGGAGCTAGCAGGTTTGTTACTGAGGTGTTAAATGCAAGTAAATTGAAGACTAGTACATGGAATATAAGTTATAGGGTAGGATGTGATACATATGTGGGTTATGTAACCTTTGATTCTATCTCTTCTGGAGGAAATTGTAGCAAGATTTCCAATTTCATTTACATTTCTGCTGATTCCAATTTTAATCCAAATTCTTGGTCAGGAGATATAGTTCAGAAGTGCTGCGGGGATAATGCTAACGAGTATGTTACTCAAGTTAAATTGGCTAATTTATCTCCATTTGAGAACTTCCTTCCCCAATACATTGCAGCTTGCTGTAATGCCAGCAACAAATGTGTAGACGGAGGAATATGTTATTCAAACTGGAGTAGAAGGCCAAATACAGATGCATTCTGTCATGATGCTCATTGGCGTGATATAGATGATTCCCCAACCTACTGCGAGGCAGCAATAGGCCCAAATTCATGGAACCTAGGTCCCAGTGCTGAAGAGACTTTATATGGCTACAATGCATGCTGTGGAGATGATCCCAATGAATTCAAAAGATGGAGGGAATGTTCAAGTGAGGCAGTTTGTAGCACATCGATTTATGATATAGCTTGTTGTAATGCCAGCAACAAATGTGTATATGATTTCACATGTTATTCCAATGGAAGCTTCATAGACATAAATAACGATCAAATAGCTGAGTACTGTAATGAGGGAATATGGAGCCCAAGCATTCTCTGGATAAGGAATTTGAGCACAAGTTATGTGTATACTAAGGTAGGGGAGGAAATAAAGGTACATTACTACGTAGAATACACAATGTTTGAATTTAATGCAAGCTGGATTGAGATCACTGGGGCAATTACTCTTACCCAATTAGCCCAATGCTCTCAGCTTTCAACAGGATTAGTAGAGTGTATTACTAATTTCACAGCTCCTCAGGAAGGAGAGTACAACATTAGAGTTAAGGCTAATAATACTGCGGGCCACCTCACTGCTGCCTTTACAAAAGTATATACGTGTGAACTGCTCAAGAGTATAAGCCTAACAAGTGAGCCAGGAGTTATAGATGAACGAAAACTCCTGATTTTTTTCAATAGAACTCACTTAGAGTGCGTAAAGGAGACATTAGGTCTCACAGGTTATGGATTTATATTTGAAGTGAGGGATGCACGAGGAGACCTGCTTCAGATAAGGGATGAGGATGGAAATCCATTACCATGTAGGCTTCCGAGAGAAGCAACATTGCCTAGGAATGTGGAAGTAGCTACATCCAAGAGATATGCTACTTACAAAAACCAGCTGGTTACTCTTCTTCTATATCTCTGGAAACTTTAGCTATGGGATCTAAGGGGATAATTTTTACCCTAGACGCTATCCTTACAATTTCCTTTCTAGCTATATTCATCATCCTTTTCTTTTCAGTTTATAGAGGTTACTATTACTCATTCTACGAATATGATGTAAGGATTAGAGAATATCTCCTCGTCTCAGATCTCCTAAAATCTTTGGAGAAACAAGGAGTACTAACTAAACTTGCGATCTCAAAGGAGCAGAAAAGGTTATTGGTGGAGAATAGTGTAGTATTAGGAGAAAGCTATGTAACTCCATTCCTTCCAAATCAAAGAGCAATTTGTAGGAGTGCTGAAGGATCCGTTCATGTGGTTTGGAGATATAATGATACTGTAGTAAAATATGCTAGATCTACAGATGGGGGAAAAAGTTTCCAAGTCATAGATCTCGACAATTCAAGTTATACTAAGGGTACTCCTCACATAAGTTGTGATAAAAATTTTGTTACGATTGGATACAGGAATTATACTGGTCTTGTAATTGCACTTTCTGAGGATAATGGGGAAAGCTTTTCATTTAGATCTCCTAGGACTCAAAATGTAGATGAAGTAATTGTGGAACGAAGAGGAGAGAAAATTTATGTTGTTTATAAAGATTCCCTAGATCCATCCAGTATTATTTTCTTCTCCTCCAACGATTCCGGAAATTCATGGAGCAATGATGTGACATTATTCGAGGGAGAGGAGTTATACTTTCAAGGACAGCTTCAATATTATTTTAGCTTTAGTTTACCATCCTTCACAGTGGAAGGAAATGGTAGTGATACAGATAAGTTAAGTGTAGTAGCTGTTGAATACTATTGGGATCCTTGGTGGAGTACTTTTTCCATTTACTTTAGATTTTCAAATAACAGCGGGGCTAGTTGGACTCCTTTGAAATTCATAACCAGTTCTAGCTCACAGATTTTTTCAATTACTTTCATTTCTCATGCCAATTCCCTCTATCTAGCATTTACCAACGAATCCTTCTCCATTTTTTTAGTAAATTCCAGCGATTATGGGGAAAACTGGAGTAATGCTACCCAAATAAGTAAGGGTTCCTTTCCAGAATTCTATGCAGCATATCCCACCATTACCTTTAACTCCTTCAACCTCCCCACGATCTTTTACTCCAAGAACATAGGAATAAATTCTAGGAATTTCCTCATTCCAGACGGAGTGATAAATTTAGCATATAAAGCAGAAAATTCCACTGCCACATCTCCAGATGGAGCCACTATTCCATTCTCCTCTGCTGAGTATGCCCTTGTCAATGATTCAGACCTCATTAGGCTTAATGTCTCTCCAATTGATAATTCAGCGTTTACTAAATTCGTATTTAATCTCTCAAAGCTCAACATTTTTTCTCGGGATGTAATAAATTTGACCTATGCACTTCAAGGTTATTATTCAGGAGATCTGGCTCAAACTAAATACAAATTTCATACTTCATGGCTTACAGGAGAAAATATGAATACTGTTGAACAGTATTATGTCAGAAGTTTTTCCGGTTTATCCCTCAGTGGAGTGATACGGGATGGAGTATTTCAATTGGGCACGGCCCAGCAGAATACTAGTGTAGGAGAAGATTATACGTTTATAAACTATGTATATGTGAATGTTACCTATAGATTGCCTTTACAGATAGCATATGCTGGCTTCTTCCGCGATGAGTGGAAAGATGAGGACTTCCTTGGAAAAGAGGCTGAAGACAATCTCTTCTTGAATTCTAGATCAGCTTATGCAGGAAACTCCATAGAACTTGTCTATGGAAGAGGAAGGATGCCTCCTTACAAGATCATATATGCTCTCGTGAGAGATTGGGAAGAGATTGCGATATCCAGCTTAGCCCAAGTAGATAAGTGGAGAATTGAGTTAGCAGTTGAGCCTATTCAAATCAATCAAGCTAGGCATATGAGGAGCGATACACATTCTGTTAATGGGTTAAACACCTATAAGTTGGGTACCACTGTTTCAGACCAGCCAGTTTACATACAAGGAGACTGTACAGATACAGGAAGTTTTTACCTAGGAATTAGGGTATGGAGAAGATTGAGCAATCAGACCGAGATCGAGATCACGAATGGAGTGGCTGTAGGAATAGTCTCATTACTTGTAGGTAGAACTGAAATCGTTACTACTCTCTCTTCGACATGGCAGGCTCCAAATTTCTCTCTAGATCCTACAGATTCCTTAGTGATAAGAGTTTATGGAGGTCTCTCCACCCCACCCACATCTCTATTGGCGACCTTTACCACAGAGATCTTAGGAGCCCATAAGCTTCTCTCCTCAACGTGGAAGATAAACTATAGGGTGCGAAGAATAGTATTTGATAATCCACCTACCAGTTGTTTCGACTTTTTATTTGGAACTTCCCAAAATGACAGCTATGTAGAAAATCTTACCTATGAGCTTTCGCCCATTTGGCTCAATTATTCCTACAATTGGGAAGGTTCTGAGGTTTTCATGGCCAGAACCATTTCTCTAATTACTAACTTTACTGAGATACATAAGGAAGGAGGGTTAGCCAATAAGCTCGAGGTGGAAAGTGGAACACCCTATTCGGTGCTGAAAGTAATAGTTAGAGGTTTGAGGAGTATGGATTTAAACCTACCAGAAAATACTAGCCTCTCAATCAATTGCGAGGTCTTAGATTTGCTCGATCGTAAGTTGGGATGGAGTATTTCTATTTCTCCTACCATTTTAGTTAATTCCTCATATCAAGACTTCAATGTGTGCAACATAACCATTCCAGAGATAGTCAACATTCAGAAATATAGAGTAAATGTAACTCTATCCAATTTAACTTATAGCACTAGTAAATATGGGATCTCAGAGTTTTACCTATTTAAACCAGCATATATTAAACTTTATTTAGCAAGATGAAGGCCCTTCTCACTGCGGTGCTGGTCTTTCAGATTTTTTTACTTACTCTCCTCACAGCATTTTTCTCCCTAAGTGCTACTGAACTTTCAATGGTGAGGGAGAATGAGATGAGGATAACAGTGTACCATATGAAGAGGCTCGCTGATGAGATCTATACAGCCTGGCTTATCTTGAACAAGAGCAATGCTAACCAAGAAGCATTTGAAAAATATAGACTAGCTCTCCTCTCCCACTTAGAGGAAATTCATCCCTTAGAACTCACGACCTTTATATTCAACAAAACTTCACTCAGGCTAGAGATTAGAGCTCCCTCCCTAAATTTAAGCAAGGAGGTAATCATCTAAGATGAGAAGTCAAATAGCCCTCGAATTTCTCGTAGTAATAGGCCTATCCATAGCCATTCTGAGCTTGGTGCTCCTCATCTTTTATCCATCCTTCCAAGAGTCATTCCTGTCAATTCAAATTGAGAGAGTAAGGAACCTAGCTGAAAAAATTGAGAGATTGTCGAACTCGCTCTGTTCTCTAGGTGAAAATACCACAATGGAGATCTACTTCAACATTCCAGAACTTACACGTAATTTTAGTTTCATAAACAAGCGTTACGTCTGTTTGAGCTCCATTTATAGGGGAGAACTTCAGATCTTCTGCAGGGAAAGTAGATGCAATATGACAGGCACTCTCCCAATTGAGAGCGGAGAGTATAGGGGCTTTTTGATAGCTACGAGGGAAGGAGTACTCCTGAAGTTAATTAACCCCATCTCATTCATCCAAATCAAGGCAAATAAAACTGAGGGGATTTCTCCAAATGAAGCGATATCTTATAACATTAGCGTCTTTGATCCTAACTGGACGAAGATTACGCAGCCAATCCAACTAAGAATTACATTTTACGGGTGCTCTGGAAGATGTGTGGGAGAGGAAAAATTGGTCACGATTTCTAATGGAGAATATACCGATACATATACTTATGATTGCTCCCTAGGGAATTATACTATCCTCTCAGTAGAAGAGGAATCTCAGAAGGTCTTTGGTGCTCTTCTGCTTGAAGCAGTATGTTAATATTTTCTCTAAGATCTCCTCTCCCCTCCTATAGAGCTCCTTTCTTTCCATTTCCCTAGCTTCCGCTGCAGGCCCGAATTCGGATGAGAAATAGATGAAGAGTATAACTAAAGCGAGGAGGATCGCAATTACAATTAATACTTCAGTGCTGAACAATTGGGCCCTCATCGATCTTAAGATATTTTTTCCTCCTTTAAATTTTTACTCTATGAAGAAATCTAACTGTGAGAAAAGAAGGGGTTCATTGCTCAACGAGAGTATACCTTTATCCCAACCAACTGTTGTATATTTTCCCGGAAGGAAATTGCTTGCATTTACTTCTATTGAGAATTTCCCATTTTCATCACATTGCACCTCTTGGTTAAGTAGGAGCTCATTGAATGCATTATAGATTGAGAGATTCACCACCCCATTTTTAGAAAACCCAACTCCATAGAAGCTTATATTCCTAAATTCGAGCTCTTGCTTACGATAATAAGAGGAGTCGCTGAAAAGTGCAGCGATGTAGATACTCTCATTCAAGTTAGTTATGCTGAGCAGAGAGGGGGCCATGAGCTCTCCCCCGACCAAGCTCCTACTATTGACAAAGCACACAATCTCTTTACCATCTCCTTCGATGAGCAATATATTTCTTCCAGTTAGGAAAGTTACATTATATCTCTTGCCAGCTAATTCATTCGGCAATTTGAATGTGGAATGAAATCTGTCTCCAGCCAGAATTGCGAGATTGATCATGCTACTTAACTCCCCACATAACCTCTCAGCTTCATCTTCAAAACTTCTGAGGAACGATTTGATAAGGAGAGGAATGATTATACACAGGATCAAGATGAGAAGGAAAGCTAGCATCAAATCTAAGCTGATCTGGGTTCTCATCTAAAAAATTATTAAGTCTGGTCTTTTAACACTATCTATGCATGCTCAGACCACTTTAGAATATCTGGTGGTTTTCTCCATCCTAATCATGGTGCTTGCCATATTAGCATTTTTCATCTCCCAGTTCCTATACGTAGAGTTTAGGAAGGAATATCTAAACTTCTACCAGATCGTTCCAGTTGACTGGGTACTCTTTCCAAACGGTACATTTATAGTCCTTCTCCAATCTGAGCTTCCCTACCAAATAATCATTCTTAAGTTGAATGCCATGTTAGATACTCAAACTTCTGAGATCTCAGTGGAGGAAGCAATGGAGCATAATGAAACGAAGAATTTTACCTTGCAATTCAGCGGCAAGACCGGAAATTATGAAATTTCCTTGAAGATCTCTTATAGAAATACCCTCACCAATGAAATTAAAGTGGAAGAGGGAATACTAAGGGGACATACTTAGAAAGGAGTAATTGAGGGTGGGCAGAGCTCAGAATTGATATAGATCTTAGCTCCAGCTTTTAGGGCTAAAGCTATAGCGTCGCTAGGTCTTGAATCGAATTCCCTCACATCATTTCCAACTTTCACGTAGAGAGTGGAGTAGTATGTATTGTTCATTATCCTATCTATGGTTACTGCTTCTACCTTACCAAAACTGCTTAGCACTTTGAAGAATAGGTCATGAGTACTTGGCCTTGCAGAAGTAAGATTGTGAAGGATATTTGAAATTGAGATAGCTTGGGAAATATCTACTACCATTTGAATGTAACTGTTGCCACAACTCAAATAGATGATTCCTTTGGAAGCATCCACAGAAATTACATGGGATTCCATATAGGTAGTTGGAATTCTGAATTCTACACCAGCTGTAGAGATGGTAAAATTTGGTGCAGTGTAAGTCCTAATGACAAGTGCATCTTTTACTATCGAGAGAAAGATGGTAAAGCATAGCAAATTGATTATGAGAAGGATGATTAAGAAATATTCGAGCACTCTTACCATAGATCATCATAGGAAAACTGAATTAATTAATTTTACTAAAGGTTTATATAGCTCTTATCTCTACACATTGCCTAGAATCACAGATTCCCAGATTGCTGATCCTAAATCTATATAATCCCTGAGGAAACTCAAGCTCCTCTCCTGTGAGATTCATACTCATATTTAATCTCC